>Ga0181533_1000112_pt1 | contig 99667 bp, 94 predicted proteins | sample PEATcosm2014_Bin_45_FD_119772 | JGI IMG/M metagenome (GOLD analysis project Ga0181533, IMG submission 119772) | Peatland microbial communities from MTU Mesocosm Facility, Houghton, MI, USA - PEATcosm2014_Bin11_60_metaG | ecosystem: Environmental > Terrestrial > Soil > Wetlands > Peat | place... | reverse complement strand
CGGGCGTGTGATTGCGACGGCTACGCTTGGTCATCTTCGCTCCTGATTCGCAGCGAGAATCCTCGCCGCTGTCAGGCAGAAAATCCACTTAGCCTACTGTCCAGTTTTCCTGAGCCAGCTCTATGCATGGGCGAGCGAATTCGCCGCCGCCCTATGTGTCGGCGGGGAACGAGTTCCTTTGGATCGCGTGATCGCAAGCCATTTGACGCCAGTCATGGAATTGCGGGCGTCTGGACTGACCTGGCGTGCGATTGCGGCGCTGTTGACCCGCGCAGGGGCACGACGGCGCGATGGCCGGCCGATATCTTCCGATCAGATCAGGGGTGACGCTACTCGTTTGATCCGTCGGCGGGACGCAAGGGCATCGTCGGCGCCGGCCGTTCGATCGGCAGTCGAGCCGGCACTAAAGACGGAACGGAGCGGCGCCTCATCAAAACAAACACGGAAGACCCAATCGCGTAGTTTGCGGCAAGAAGGCGTTGAAAGGCCCCCCGCCGTCAACCCAAGAACAATTTTATCAAAAGACGTCTCAAGCGACGATGTCGCCGCCGCGCTGGCGCGCATTCAGAAATAGCAGCTTAGCCGCACAAGGAAAGTGAAATGTCCAAATTTGAAAATTTGCAAAGAACCAACTTCGTTGAAGATGACGAATTCGACGATGACGCGCCAATCGAGCTCAGTCCTGAGTTCCGCCGCCTAATTGAAATTGACCGTCTCCAGCGGGAGTTGGCTCCCACAAGTGCGGAATGGGCGCCGACCGTCTTTTATGATCCAGAAGTGTTCCCTACCGAGGCGAGCCTTGAGCGTGTCGAGCGCCATTACGAGCAGGTGATTCCAGGACGCAACTTTTCCTTTCGCGCGCTGCCACTCTCCGCGGTGGAAACAGCGCTGTTTTTCAAATTTCCCGCCGCCGAAAAACTCTTTCGCCACCGCGGATTCATATTGGAGACGGAGGGGAACCGCGCCACGCAGGGGCAGAGCAACGCAATTTCCTATCGCGAGAGAGCCAAAGCCGTCTCTGAATTTCAATTATCCACGATTGCGATGTACTTGGACTTGGAGAACGTCGACTCATCCGATACGTGGAAGGCTTATCTTGCCTTCCGCCTAGGCGCGGCATTCGGCGAAGTGAATGGTCAGCCCATACCGCTTATTGAACGCGATGGCCTGCTTCTGCCGTGCAAAATATTTTACCGTGCGGAGCGAATCCATCTCGCGTATGGCCGGGGCCTTAAACTTGCCATTAAGAATGGCCGGTCTGATCCGCACCGGCTCTGTCCAGCGCTGCCAGAGGAAATCCTTGAACAAGTCACTTTCGAACGCAGGCACAGTCAGCCAATTTTCGGTGGCGCAACTCCGACCGCGCTTCTTCTCTGGCAGACGCAAGCGCTAGCGTTTCTCAGGAAGGCAGCCGGAGAGATCGAATTAATCACAGACGCGGAATTCAATAAACGAGAGGCCGCCAACGTGCCATTGAGACAGGCCGCTTTGCGAATCTTGCTCGATCCCGAGGAGGACCTCGGCGCCGCCGGCCTAGACGAAATCGTTTCGCCCGATTGTGCGGCGTTGGCGGCGTATCAGGTCGATTATCTCGCAGAAATTGCTGAAATAGCCGCAGAAAATCCTGCCGATGCCGCCCGGAGATATGGAGTCGCGCATGGCGCTTGCACGATTGTCAACGGTCTCACCGATGAACAGAATATTGTTGCCGCGTTGCACGGCTCTCACTACCGTCCGCAATTAATTCGTGATTCAGAACGCTACTCCTATCATCCGCTTGACACGCTATTACCTGTCGCGCGGTGGATTTTCGAATTGAAGCGCAGACGACACGCTGTACTCGGCCATGGGATCGCGAAATTGCTGCGGGATGTCATTGACCCGGAAGCGATGGGCGTTGATGGACAGTACGAGCTTTATCGGTTTAGACCGCTAATTGAGGATCGACTCGGGCAACCAGCTTGGTCTGTGCTCCACGATAGCATTGCGGAATTGCTGAATCATAGAGAGCCAGGGCCAATCCCCGTTGTTTACGAATGGAATCGCGATGCGATTACCCCGTGGTTCGCGGAGCGCCGCGTCAATGCAATTTATATCCGAGGCCCATTTCTCGACTTTCCCATCAGCGCGGCAAATGTTTGGAACGAGAAAGCCACCGTTCTTCGGAAGGAGCGTGGATTGGTCTTCAAGCGCCGCCCGCGTTGATCACGGCCGCTTCGACCGCTCTTCAGTTGCCAAAGCGCCGATACGGCGGCCGAAAATACGTTGGACGGCGGGGCGGCGGCTCGTGGCGAGTGTTTCCGGAAATTGAGCTATGAGAGTAAAGTTTTCGCAGGCGCTCCGGAAGCTAAATCGAGATTGGGCGAGATCCGTCTCTTATAACGGCGTACCGCAAGACCAAACTCGCAGTTATTATCGATGCGACTTTCGTCATAGGGAAGTCGCAACGCCATTGCGCTCAGTGGCTGAAGTTATTCTACCCGCTCCGGTCGGATTTGGCCTTCACGCGTGCATGTCCTCGTGGGTGACGCTCATCGACAATAAGCTTATTTTTTCCGATGAGGGTCTGATTGGGGGATGCGTTTGATCCAAGAAGCGGGAATGTATCCTTCCCGCTTCTTATTCCATAGCGTGAGCGGCCATTCCATCTCGTAGACTTGGCCATAACAATGGATGGCGGCCCTCACGATTGCCTGGGGATTCTCCTTGTTGAGCCCTAGGCGCTTTGCCAACCGGGAAGCGCTGTAGGTCGCGATGTCACGGCGCTCTTCGACAAGCCGTCTCTTATCGTCCGCCGCCGGCGCGCGGTTTTTCACCAACGCGGAGACGTGGCGCTTGCCCATCCATTCAGAGACCAGCGCCGCGCCGTCGCCCGGCTCAAGACGCCCGTAGATCTTGATCTGGAATAGCCCAAAGATCACATTGGCCAGTTCGCGACCGTATTTTTTAATGACCTGATCTACATTCTGAATACCGAGAATTATATACAGGCCCTTCTCGCGACCTTTGGCGAGCGCACCGTCCAGGCCTTCAATTTTTTGGAGGGAATCGAACTCATCGAGCGCCAGGAGCACGCGGCGCCGGGGATCAATGGGAACGATGGGGTCGGTCAGACGCAGCACAATGCGTTTGAGCAGCCCTCCGATGACGAGGGTCGAGAGTTCCTCATGCTCCGGAGAGAACTGGGCAATGACCGTAAGCGGACCCGTGTAGCCCTTGGCCAGCCATCTCTTGACCGAGAAACGACGATGTTGGGGCGTCGATTCGGAGGCCCACGCGAGAAAGCGAAGATTCGCGAACGCGGCGGACCTCATGGTCGCGAGAATGCCCGCCACGGTCTTGTCTTCCCCTTCAGCGCCGCCGCCGGCCAAAAGTGCGCCCGCGCTCAAATCAATTTTTCTGGTCGCGCGCCGGATCGTCTCGGAATCTTGCAGCGTCGCGTCGAGCAACGTCCGCGCGGTCCAGTTCGATCCACGCGTGACGATTTCGTTCAGCAAGATGTCCACAAAAATGAGGCGGGCGCTATCCGACCAGAAGGGCGGCGTAGATCGGGGAATGATATCGACCGCGAACTGCATGGCGGCCGCAGCATCGGAAATATCGAACGCCAGGTCCAAAACGTAGGAGTCGGCGTGGTGCGGCGCGATGAGAATGGCTTCGTCCGCGGAAAAACTTTGCGTCATGTCGCCCTTGTTGCAGAGGATGAGCAATCGATCTCCCCTCTCGATGGCTTGATCGATCAATGCCCTAATGATGTTGGATTTGCCGCTATTGGGCGTGCCAACGAGCAGGATGTTCTTGAGTTCAGCGGGGCGCGGCAGAACGAAATGCGGCGCGAGATAGAGTCCATGCTGGGCTTCCCACCCCGCCTCATTGAAAAGGCGATTGCGCAGATCGTGCTGGGCGTCTTCGCCATAAAACACGCGCGGATCGTCTTCGTCGAGACGTGTGAAGGGTTCCATCAGAGGGGTGTGTTTCCATGCGTGCCGCAATGCGACCACACCCGCGACAACACCGACCGCCAGGCTCGTCGACAGACGCAATTGACCATGCGCCTCCCATGCGAAGGACTTGATCGCGTCCCACGTGGCGATCTGATCGATCACGCGATCGAAACCAGGCTTCGGCGCGAGACATAGTAGCGCGACGAATTGGCCGGCGCTCGCCACGAGCATCGTCTTGAAGCCGGTTAGAATCCCCGGAAGAGGATACTGACGGGGGGTATAACCAACGTTTAGGTCTTTGAATTTCATGACAGGCTCGCTTGGTCGGACTTAGAAATTGAAGTGGTACATGGCGAGGATTGCCAGGAACCCGAGGACTGAGGCCGCGGTGAGCCCGCGCACGAACGCGATGGTTGCAAAATCCCACTCCGGGCGCCTCAGTTCTTGCCACCCTGTCTTGACCCTCGGAGGCAAAGGCTGTCTGCGGGGGACCACAGGCGCCTTCGTGGTTGGCGCGACAGCCGGAGGTTTTCTTTCAGACGTCGCCTTCGAGGTGGCCTGTGAAGACGCAGTCTTTGCCGGCGGAACGTCTGACTTCGCCTTCGACGCCGCAACGGCCCCCTCGCTGAGAATTCGGTCATATTCCCGGTGGACGTCGGGGCCGAACGTCTCAAGTCGCTCGACGTTGATTTGCCCTCCGTTCTTGAGCATCTCTCGGATCAACTCCTCGGCCGTCGCGTTGGCGGCTGCCCTCCCCTCGGCTTCGATCTGCGCAAGGGACGGACGTTCGGAGCGCCCTTGCTCGCTGTGGTCACCGCTCCCGCCGTTCTCATCATTCTCGGCCATCACTTCCCTCCCTTGGGCAGATCGATAATCTGTGAGAGCTGCTCGTGCATCGACCGCCAGAACCGGGCGATCGCGCTCTTCGCGATTTTGATTTCCGCGACCGAACGCCCGAGCAGCTGGCTCGCTTCGACGGGATCCATGGCCAGCGCTTTTAAGAAGCGAATTCCGGCGCCCTCGAACGGGGCCCAGTATTCCGTTGCGATCGCCGGCATGACGATGGAGTCCAGGCCCTTCGCCACCTTCAGTAATTTTTGATAGTTTTCCTCGGCCAGAGAACCGGCGACGATTCTTTCAACTGAGCCGCCGTATCGGTTCTCGACAAGGACAATCCTGGCATCCGGAAGGACCCCAAGAATGCGGTCAATCGTAAAGGCGGCTTGCGCTGTCGATTCCGAGTCTTGCGGGTGGAACGGCGCGAAGACGACGATGGGCAGATTCCAGGCGCTGGCGTCCGCGGCATATCCGACGTCGCGAAGAAAATTCGCGAAGTTCTCGACCTCGCCGGCACCCGTGTCGACAAGCATCGAAGTCCTAGTCTCTGCGGCCATTCTGGTGGCTTCGTGCAAAGGCGTTAGGGCGCGCATAAGCAGCGTAGGATCTTCGATCACGAGATCGGGATCGGGTCGAAGGTCTACGACATCGCCGATCAAATGACCGAGGCGTTTCTGATTGTCGACTTGAAACGCTTTGAACGCAAAGCCGTTTACGACGAGCATGTCTGCGACGAATGTCGCGCAATGCGTTTTGCCACTGCTCTTTTGCGCGACAAATTTGAAGATGGCGGGCACGGTGATGAGAGGGCGTTTCTTGGGCATGGGAGCCTCGTGAGGTGGCCACTCGTGATTGAGTGAGCGATTGGGAGGATGGCTGTTTTTGGGTGGCTCCGATTACTCGGTGAAATAAGCCGCCGGGGTTGTTGGCGTGATGGTTTATGAATCGGAAACGGGGGCGTGCGTGGCCATCGCAAATGTGTTTGCCGGGCAAATTGCGTCCGTCGTCGAAAACCGAGCGCCAGCACGGTGGGAACTTTAGTGGCAGGAGATTGCGCGTCGGCGATTGCGTACAAGCCGGGCGCCTCATGAAGTGTAGCGAACGTGCGCGAACGGCTTTCATTTTGGAGAACGAGGCGGGGCAGCCAACCGGCGTGTCAGCGCGCTGCAAACCGTTCCCGCGAAGGGTATAGCGCGCATGGGTTAACGGTTGTGGGTGGGGGCCCGTCCCTAAGAGTCGATGGAGGGAGGTTGGCATTTCGGCCGACCTCCCCCCGGCATCGTCACAAGGATGTTAGGTCTGTGACGGTTTCGTATATTCGTCATGAGCCGGCCGCATATTCCCGCGATTCAAGTCTCGCGGTATGGGCAGTCAGAGATCGGGCTGATAACGCAGCGCCCACCAAATCCAGCCGAAGGGGAATAGCTGCCGAGCCCCGAGGCCGAAGACGACGAAAGCACAAATCGCCGCCAGCCCGCCGCCCGTCTGGGTCCAGATAAAGCAGCAGACGAGAGACATCAGGCTGTATTCTGCCACTCTCGCGTCATGACGCCGTCGTCCGACTTTTGCGCCGTCGAACCAGTTCGGTAGGGCAACGACGCAAGATGTGATGAGCGCGACGGATACGAGCGACGTCACACTGTGGTCCGACAGTCTCCAAAGTGTGGCGATCGCGAAGACATTCGCCGCCCACCCGGCGACATGGGCGATGGCGATGAGTTTGAACTTGAGCCTGGGGAAGCGCGTGTCGGCCTCGTGCCAGAGCCACTGCCAGAGGACGACCAAGAGCAGGCCGATCTCAATGTCATCCGCAGGCCCGTCTTTTTGAAGGAAGGCGGCCAGATAGACGACCACGAACAGGACGGGCGTGGCGAGCGCGAGAGACTTTGCAGTCGTCGCGAGAGCGGAGAGAATGAACTCCCAAATTTTCAATGCTTTGAACACCTTGAACCCCTTCTGTTTTACGAGCTACGCTCATCCATGGAGCGAACGTCGCGAGATGCCGCGCGCCGGGGGATTTCGCGTGGAACCCCAATGGCGAACGACGGGTTCAGAACAGCACGCCGTGTGCGGTCATTATTTCTCAGAGAAATAATTCTGTCGAAATTCGAAAACTAAGGCTGCAATTATGGTTTATGAAATCAACAGATGGATCGTTGATGGTCGCTGCGATTTTCCGGCGGAGCGACACGGATCAGTGTTGAAGCATTCATCGATGTCGGAAATATCCGCGCCCCCCGGCGAAGGGCGCCGCCACTGAAAAGGGCGCGTATTTGCGAGATTGGGCAGACCGCTCTTCGCCACCGCACTCGCTGCGCTACATGGAGCCGCCAGTGCCGTCCGGTGATTTCCGTCGCGAGAGCGGATGTCCACATGACGATCAGCGTGGTTGCAAAAGAAGGCTCGACCGTCATCTGCAATCAGTTGCCGATCGAGCGTCTTGATCACTTCACGCCAAAGACCGCGTTCAGCCGAGCGACAGTCCCTTGGTACGATCACGACGCTGAGCCGGCGTCGGAGCGGCCAATTCATTGGCTTGAGAACCGGGAGCCGATTCTCGTCCGTCGCTCTCTTGCATCGTCAGGATGTCGAGCGTCGTCTTTTTGAGACCAGAACGCGACAGGCGCCGCGAGAGGAAGGCAAGCCGCGTCTCGTCGTCGACGTCGGGCTTGGTTGCTCTTTGGGACAAAGGCAAATCGGCGCGGAGCTTTGCGTCCAGCGACTTTCGGTCGATGAAGAACTCGGTCTTATTGCGAGCCCGGCTTGCCGCGACGTACGCGGCGTGCCGGTCCATCTCCGGCGAGAGAAGAACAAAGGCGCGATCAGTGGTCAATCCCTGGCTGCCGTAGACGGTCGTGGAGTAGGCATGGGCGAGACGCGCTCGACCGAATTGGTCCTCGATATCGCGCGGCGTAAAGGCGAAGCGCTCATCGCCGACGCGCGCATGGAAAATGAGCGTATTGTCAGCGCCGCGTGCGATCCGCTCGATCTCAGCTTCCGTCCCGTTGATGACTTCGCGCGATCCAGCGCGTGCGCGCGTCAGAAATCGCACCCGATCTCCCGAAGCCAGCGAAAGGCTGAAACCATGCCCTGAAGGCGTGACCGCCTTGAGCGTCACGTCCTCTCCGGTAATGATGCCATTGTCGCGAAGGCGCGATCGGATCTCGACGGCGATCGCGCGAACCTCGGAATTGGTTTGCGCGATCAGCAGACACTTTTCCGTGGGGTTTTCTTGGGAAGCCTCTTGCCACGCGTCGGTCAATGCGCGGATCGTCGCGATGCTGCCTTGGCGTTCATGCAGGCAGCCCCGTTCCATATAGGCCTTCAGCGCTTTTTCGGCGTCTCCCTTGCCAAGCGCGAGAATGGCGTCGCGTGCCCACGGCTCCCTTTGGCGTTGGATGGTTTCGACCGCCTGGACCGACAGCGCGGCGGAGGCCAGGCGGAGACCCGCGCCGGCGCCGACACTTTGCATTTGGTTGCGGTCGCCGACCAATATGAGTCGCGGACGCGCGCCCTCGTGGCCGGCGGCGGCGGAGAGGATCGCATGCATCTGCCGACTCGACAGCAAGCCCGCCTCATCGACGATCAATACGGTCCTGTCATCCAGAAATGGCGAACCATTGGCGGCGCTGGCGAGCCAGGAATCAGTCGCCCGAGCGTCGATCCCGAGATCGTCGCGAAGCATGTGGGCGACTTTCCACGCGCTCGCCGCTCCGATAACTCGAAACCCCGCCGCCTCCCAGGCCTGCTTGACGGGGTCGAGGGTAGTGGTCTTCCCGGATCCCGGGGCTCCCTCGATAATCGTAATCGTGTCGCCCGCCGTGGCGGCGCGAACCGCCTCCCCCTGTTCATGGTTGAGTTGGCTGGCGACGATCAATTGCTCGACGTGCTCGGAGTTGGGCGCGTCGCCCCTCGACCGATTGAGACGCCGGGCCATGGCGCCGATCTCGCGCTCGATGCTGAGAAGTTCGGGAGTGGAGAAGATTTCATGGCCCCAGACGTCGCGGTCGAGCGTCACGATGGCCTGGTCCGCGAGAAGCTTGTCGATCTCCTTATCGATCCTGTCTGCGCCGTGTCCCGTCCCGACGAGCGCGGTCGCCACCGCGGCATAGAGATGCCGGCGCTCGAACGCACTCTCGTGGGCGGTGAGGTCTTGGGGGATGGCCCGAATCCGGTCTGCGAGCAATGTTTCCGGGTCGCATGTTTCGAGAGGCTTCGGCTGCGCAAGGCGAGCGGCCTCGCAGCTCAATTGCACGTCGCGCGCAGAGAACCCGAGTGCGGCGGCGCGCTCGCGCCAACGCTCAAATCGATCCTCGTCGCCCATGTCGCGTTTGGCCCGGCGGGTCGCTCTCGTGATCTCGGCGGCGAGCGCCGGGGCCTGTCCGCTGACGACGCCGGCGGCCTCCAATTCCTCCTCAATGGTCTGCCGACGCGCCGAGAAGTAGGTTCTCAGTCTCTCGTCGACGCCGGCAATCTCGAAAACGCCATTCTTGCCGATGTCGGTGATAACGAAGCCAAGCGCTTGCAATTCTCTCGATAATTCCAGGTGATACGCGGCGCCTAGCGCCATTTTCCAGGCATAGATGGATTTGCCGTCCAAGGCGCCAAAGCGACCGGGAGCGGATGAATTGGAGTCGGCGCCACGAAGCGACCCGTCGGCGTCGATGCTCGCCTTCTCCCCGAGGTTCAGGACGACGGCGTGGGTGTGCAGATTTGGATCCGCGAAAACCTCGCCGTCGGAATGTTCCGCGGGACGGGCGTCGCCATGCAGAAACTCGGCGACGGTCAGCCGCACTTTCTCGCGGCGAACGCCGTTCTTGCCGGATCGGCAGAAGGCTGCATTGGCTTCCAGAACGTCGAGCGCGCGCGCGACGGCATTGGCATGAGCCTGTTCGATCTTGCTCCTGCGCTCCGTCACGCAGAGAATCGAGACGCTCTTGGGGGCGGAAAAAGTGACGTCATGTCCTCCGACGCGTTCCTTTCGTCCGCCGGAATTGGCGAGCATAGGCTTGCCGCTCCCATCGAGCGCGGCATGCAATCGCTCGAAGTCGGCGCTCTCAACCAAGCTCCCTTTCTCGAAGCCGGAAGCAAATCCGACTCTCGTCCAGCGGCCTGGAGGTTCGCGACCGCCGATATAGTAATCGGTCTGCGATAGATAATATTGAGCCATCGTGCCGGACGCGACTGTCGCGACCATCTCCGCCTCCTTTGAAGAGGCAAGTTCGATAGGCCAAAAAAACCTGGTCCGATTTCAGCGCGAAATAAAATCTTGCAGTTTGTGCGCTTAGTTGTGTCGCCTCTGAATGGAGGCGGTTATGACACGCGATCTTCGCACCTCGGTTTTCAACCGAGTTTACCGCACAGACAATTGGCCGAACCGCGTGCCGAATGTGCGCGGGGAAATAGATGTGCTGGAGGCGCTTTGGGATGCAATCTTCGGCGAAGTCTTGGGAGGCACAACGTCTCCACATAGATCGGGGAACGCTCGCGCGCCCGGAATTATGCCCTGATGTTCCCTCGGATTCGAATGTCGAGAAAGGAAGCTGCGAATGGTATTCGTCTCCGCACGCCAATTCATGTGGCTCTTGCTCAGCGATCTCGATCGCTCCATCCCGGAGCTGATGGAAAGTGCCCTATTGGTCGCCCATCGGCTCGCCAGAGGCGGCGGGCACAGCAGCGAAATATCGCGCATCCTAATGTTCGACGATTTCCCGGAGGAGAGCAGCGCAAACGTCGAGGTTCAGGTGTCTGATCCCGCCGCCTTTCGACGGCTGACGACCTTCCTTCGAAGGAGGTCGGCGCGCTTCGAAATTCGGGACGAGCGCCCCGTGGACGTTCCCTCTTGCGAGGACCGTCACGAAGTCTCTGAGAAGATCCACGGTCTCGTCGAAGGCGAGACGGTCATCCGCATCCATCACGACGCCGCGCGGGACTGCGTCGTTGTTCATTTTTGCTGATCAGATAGGGCGGCTTCCGGTCGTGGCGATGGGCATTCTCAGCTCGAACATTGGGGCTGATTGGCGCGCTAGCCTCTCGATCGAGAAGATCCGAATTCTGTTGAACGACAATCTTCACTGAATTTCGCGGCTTGCCCTCGCGGCAGCATGTCCCGAGGCCGATCATTTTCGCAGCTTGCCCGGTGCGCTGCTTCCTTGTGGACCATGATCGCCGGGGCATGGCGCCCCGTTCGACCATCCCGGTCTCTCCAGCGCGTTCGCAAAAAGTAAGGTTCCTCCGGCGGTGAAAAATCCGAACGACGACGCGCGCCTGAAGGCAACCAATCGAAAGGCGCTCGAAACGAAAACGACGCCATGAATAAGGGGGTAGACCAGCGTAGCACGGGATGCGCCGAGGAGCGATGGATCGTCAGGGCCTGTGTGGCGGATGACGGGCCGCCCACAGGCCCAGCAATCATATGAACTAGCGAGTTCGGAAGCCTGCACGTTGTCGGAAATGATTCGTGACTTGATGGAATCAAGGGCTTAGAAGTTACAAAGGGATAGGCACGTTATAGCCTTTCCGCTCCTGGAGTCTCATCGATGGCCGTTGCTACAATTCCCGTGCGTCTTTCCGTCGGGCTCATTGATGAGCTGCTTGACCTCATAGGCTTGAGCGACGACCGCGCCAGTCGTCCTTTGACCAGCGTTCTCGCGGCCATCAAAGCTCAATGGCGACCACGTGATATCACGGTCATCGAGCAATTCGGCCGCGCTGATCTCGTTTGGCTTCTTGCACTCGCTAACACACACGAGTTTGAGAAAACCCGCCGATTCGCCGAGAATTACATCAAGCAAATTGATGAGCAGGGTACGCAATTGCCGCGGTCGCATTGATCGGATCGCTGACGATGGCGACGGGCGGTATCGGCCGTAAATCGGCTATGCCCGCTTTCCATCTCAAAACGACGGCTCCGGGTGTTCTTCGAGCGGTTTGAGGCCGAGGTTCGTCGCGCGAACGGGCCGGCGGGCGGCGCGGCGCTCAGTCGGACGACCCGGCCGCGCGCGGCCGCGGCCGGCCCGCCGCCGGCTTGGGCGCGGGAAGGAGGGCGGCCACCCCGGGCTCGGGCGCGACGGCGACCGCAGCGCCCGGCGGAGTCGCGCCGAACGCGTCTCGCGTCCATGCGAAGGCGCTGCGCGCGGCGTCGGCGACTTCGAGGTCGGAAAGAATGGGCACGGGCCGGATTGAATAGCGGTCGAATGCGCGCGCCGCTCCCGAGCGTCCGCCTTCATGCACCACCGACGGCTTCGCCGCGTCGATCCAGTACGAGGTGAGACGCGGTTCGTCGGCGGTCGCCGACCGCGCATGCATGGCGCGCGCAATCAGCCACGCGCCGGATGAGACGGCAGGATCCGTCACCGGCGCCGTCCCCGTCCCGCTCCGGGTCGCCGCGAGCGTCGCTATGACCTCAAAGAGCTGCGAGGCGACCCGAGCGTACACTGCGGGAGTCGGCCCCTTGGGACCGAACGCCGCCGGCTCGACCTCCTTCGGTGGCCGCCGCCGCAACGCGTCGAAACGCTTGAAGCTGTTGACAATGTACCTCGTGTCCCGCCGGCGGCTGTCGAACGCGAAGACGACTTGCGTGAACACGCCGGCGATTTCGGCGCAATGCGACGCGACGTTGCGAAGCATGGGCTCCAGTCGCGGCTTGTCGAAATCAAGGACCTGAACCCGCATCGTCGGCGCGTTCGCGGCGCGCGCAACGTCGAGGAATCGGGTCCACTCAACACCGCCGCTCGTCCCGTCCAGGACGAGAATGGGCCCAGACTGGGCGAGCGCGGGCACGAACAGATCTTCTTTCCGAACGACGCCCGCGGTCTGGCGGCTCAATTCGTCCACCAAGCTCTGCGCCCAGGCGGTCACGCTGACCGAAACCGAAGTCTGCACCGCCTCGGCGGCGACTTCGACGGCGCGGAAATTCTTCTCCAACCCGTCGAGCCGCGCTTCGAAGCTCTGGAGGAGGAGCACTTCCGTACCCAAATCTCGCCCCGATCGGCCGAGCTTGGCGATAGCGCTCATCATAGCCCGCGTGCGCGCACGCAGCCGCTCCAGCGTCGCGGCGACGTCGTCCCCGGGCTCGGCAGCCTCCAGATCGCCGATCCGCGCGGCGACTTGCGCCATCGACTCCTTGATGCGTCCGAGGGCGGCCGCGCGCTCCTCGTCCAGGTCGGGGTCTTGAATCTCCCAAAGCCGGCTCAACTCCCGCCGAAGGATTTCGCGCCCCGCCGGCGTAAGGGTCCAGACGGCGGTCGGGCGGCCGCGGCCCCCCGTCGGAACGCTTTCTTGCACGCAGAGGTCGGCGCGGCTGTTCAGGTAATTGCGAACCGTCGATTCGTTCGCACAGGCGAAGGCCGCCAGCTCCTTGACCGTCGCCCTGCCGAGCCTGAAAAGGCCGCGCTTGATCTTGTAGTTCTCGATCACACCCGGTTCCTCGATGGCCCGACTTATTATCGGAAGTCGGGTGAAAATATCAAGCCCAACCTGAAAGGCGAGTTAAGGTCCGGTCGAGAGGACCCCAATCGGGTCGTCCGGAGAACGCCACAAGCGCGGAAATCAACTCGTCGCGGTCGAGGCCGACTGTGACGTCGAGCGCGAGGGCGAGCTTGTCGAGAAGTCGATCGCGATCCGCCTGGGGAATCCTGAGGGCGTTCAAGCTGAGCGAGAATGCGTAGACCCGGTCGCGACCCCGGTCCTCCCGGTCGGGTCCCGCATAGAATCGGCGCATTTCCGCGAGCAAGTGGTCGACAGCCCGCCGCGCTGCCGTCCGCCGTTCGCGTTGCAGCCGCGGCAGCATCGACTGCGCCGCCGCCCTGCGCGCGTGCATGGTGGTGAAGGCCACGCGCAGGGTTCCCGACTCCCTCGCGACCCACTCGGGATCGCCCTCGTGTTGCTCCAGCCACTCGGTCGCGGCCCACAGCGCCAGGACGTCCATCCATCCTTCCGTCCACGCGCAAGACCCGTCGACGACGACGCGCGGTTCGGTTTTTCCGGTCGAAGATTCGACGCCCTGGTAGGCGTGGCAAAGCAGCTCGTGGGCGAGCGCGTACGGAAGCTGGCACGCAGACTGCCAGTCGAACGAGTCGTCCCTGACGCTGAGCTTCACGATGGAAATCGGCACGCCCTCGTCCTTCAGCCGACACGAAGCGGTGATCGCGGAAGCGTCGAGCGCGTCGGCGGTCTGGTCCGAGTGCAAATGGCCGAGGTCCATGAAGACTTTAGGGCGAGCGATCGGCACGCTGCACGACCGCTCGTACCGCTTCGCCACAAACTCGTCGAGCGATGCGAAGAGACAGTTGATTTCGGTCGGGACGGGGGCTTCAACCCCGTTCGCGATCGCCCCTTCGATGTGCGTTAGGAAGGCGGAGACGCGTTTCGCGATGGCCACCCTGCTGACGCCGGCGTCGGACAGGTCCACGCCGCGCACATGGTCGCACGCCGCCCTCAGCGCCTCAATGACCGACGCGCCGCCCGTCGCGCGAACGTCGTCAGCCTTCGCGAGCAATGGCGTCACGACGCGATTGTGGAAGGCCGCCCTGGCGCTCTCGGTCACGGCCGGGAGCCCACCGGGCTGGAACGATACCGCTGCGGCGTAACGAATTTCCAACGCCGCGCGTCGTCCGGGATCCAAAACCGAGAGTCGCGGGGCACCGGATGGGGGCCGGTCACTGGACGTCATCGGGAACGCCCGTTTCGGGTCCGATGCCGCCCGTCGGGAGACCCTCTTCGACTCTTTCTTTGAGGAGCTGGTTCCAAAGCGACTTCAGCGCGCTCTTCACCGTCTCCTTCGCCGCATCTTTGAGCATGTCGTACCCAAGGTCACGCGCGAAATCGACGGCGACAATCAGCAGGGCGGTCTCCACGACGCCCAAGCCGGCTTCGCTCGGTCGCGCGGAAAAAGGCGATCGCCGTGGCAAGTCCTCGGGGCGACGCCCCAAGAGTTCGGCGGCCTCGGCCCGAGTGACCGGATCGTCGACGATTTGCTCCCATGCCTTCTGGACCGCGTCGTTGATTTGCACGAGGTCGGCCGCGCCGCTCGCGTAGCCGGCGATTTCGATCTGCTTTTCTTCGTCCCGCATCGCCCGCTCGCCAATCGAGAAAATATCTGACCGACCGTATTCTCTCTATACCAGAACGTAACGTACAAAAAGGCCGCCCGGGTCCCCCCGGACGGCCTTTTCGTTCACCCGTCGCCCAATCGCCTCGACGGCGCGGGCCCTTGAGCTTGCGGCCCTTCAGGGGGGGCGCGTCGTAGCGGTCGCCGGGAAGGGCCGGGCGGCCCGCCTACCGGCGGGGCTCGACCGTCGCCTTGGCGGGCGGCGGCAACATGCGCGTTGGCGCCCCCCGCGCGGCGGCAAGGTCTTGCTCCTGCCCTTGCCGAGCTTGGCCGCAGGGAATCCCCCGGAGATCACAATCGAGTCATCAAAGCCAGGCCGTGCTCTAGGACTTTGTGGCAGGATTGTGCACGACGAAAATCCGCCATGGGAACGCGCCATGACGGCCTTCCGTCGAGTTGCCCCAGATTTGCCCCTGAAAAAACGCCAGGAAGTGACCGTTCGCTTGAACCGTTGATTTTGCTGGGGAATGTGGTGAGCGCGGTGGGACTCGAACCCACGACCCCCTGATTAAAAGTCAGATGCTCTACCGATTGAGCTACGCGCTCCCGCATGGGCTGCGAAGGCCTACAGCCTCGCCCGCTGGGGGTCAATAGAAGGCGCGCCCGCTTTGGCCAGGCGCGCCGCCTTGAGCGCCACGAAATCCTCGCCCGCGTGATGCGAAGATCGCGTCAGCGGGGTCGCGGACACCAGGAGAAATCCCTTCGCCGCGCCGACCGTGGCGTAGGACTGGAACTCCTCGGGCGTGACGAATCGCGCGACCTGGTGGTGCTTGGGCGTCGGTTGGAGATATTGGCCGATGGTGAGAAAATCGACTTCGGCGCTGCGCAGGTCGTCCATCAGCTGCAGCACTTCGCTGCGCTCTTCGCCGAGGCCGACCATGATCCCCGACTTGGTGAACAGCGTGGCGTCCAGCTCCTTGGCGCGCTGCAGCAGACGCAGCGAATGGAAATAGCGCGCGCCGGGCCGCACGCTGAGATATTTCGACGGCACGGTCTCGAGATTGTGGTTGAAGACATCCGGCTTGGCGGCGACGACGATTTCCAGCGCGCCGTCCTTGCGCAGGAAATCGGGCGTCAGCACTTCGATGGTGGCGCCAGGCGCAGCGGCGCGGATCGCGCGGATCGTGCGGGCGAAATGCTCGGCGCCGCCGTCGACGAGATCGTCGCGATCGACCGAGGTCACCACGACATGGGAGAGGCCGAGCTTGGCGACGGCGTCGGCGACGCGCGCCGGCTCGCCCTCATCGAGCGAGTCGGGAAGGCCGGTGCGCACGTTGCAGAAGGCGCAGGCGCGCGTGCAGGTCTCGCCCATGATCATGAAGGTGGCGTGCTTCTTCTCCCAGCACTCGCCGATATTGGGGCAGCGCGCCTCCTCGCAGACGGTGGCGAGCTTGTGTTCGCGCACGATTCTGTTCGTTTGCGCGAACGCCGCGGAGCCCGGCGCCTTGACGCGGATCCAGGCGGGCTTGCGCGCGACCGGCTGGTCCGGCCGATGCGCCTTTTCGGGATGGCGCGGGCGCGTCGCGCGAGGATCGCCGTTGAGAAGGTCGATTACGACAGTCATGATTCACCCCGCGCCAGCGCCGCTCGATCAGCCCGGCCTGCGGCTCTGGACGACCTGAAAGACGAGAAGCAGCACCACTGAGCCGACCAAGGCGGCGACAAAATGGCCGATCGAATGGCGCACCGCGATATGGGCCAAATTCGCCAATTCCGAGCCGATCCAGGAACCCGCGATGCCGATCAGAATATTGGTGAAAATCCCGTGGCGGTCGCCCAGGATCATGCCGGCGATCCAGCCGGCGAAGCCGCCGATGATGATGAGCGAAAAGAAGCCGACGCCCGGCGTGCCCATGACGCCAAGAGGTTCGTGCATGATGAAACTCCCCATTTCCCTTTGCCTGGACGCGCCGCGGCCTTCAGGCCGGGCGAGGCGCAAACTTACCTTCTTCGCGTGACGCTGTGGCGGCGGCGTCACGCGGTTCGGGTCAACGCGGCGACATAAAACCCGTCCGTCGCGGTGCGCAAGGGGCTGAGCCGAATTCCCGCCCCCAGTTTCGACGCGTGGCCAGCCAGCGCCTCGAGGCCGCAGGCGCGCGCCCAATGGGCGGCTTCGATGGGGAGGAAATCCGCCTGCCGCTCGAGGAACGCGGCGACGCGGTCCTCGTTCTCGGCCTTCAACAGCGAGCAGGTGACATAGACCAGGCGCCCGCCCGGCTTGACGAATCGCGCCGCGTTTTCAAGCGATTCGATTTGATCCTTGATCCGCTGCTCGAGCGCGCCCGGCCGCATGCGCCATTTCGCGTCGGGGCTCCTGCGCCAGGCGCCCGAGCCGCTGCAGGGCGCGTCGATCAGCACGAGGTCGCAGCGGCCGGCGAGGTCGGCCAGCACATCCTGGGCGCCGCGCGGCGCGCGCACCTGGACGTTGCGCGCGCCCGAGCGCTCCAGCCGGCCGAAAATCGGCGCGAGGCGGCGCCCGTCCGTGTCGCTGGCGTAGATCTGGCCCTGGTTGGCCATCATCCCCGCGAGCGCGAGGGTCTTGCCGCCGGCGCCGGCGCAGAAGTCGAGCGCCTGCATTCCCGGCTTGGCGCCGGTCAGCAGCGCCGCCAGCTGCGAGCCTTCGTCCTGCACCTCGACGAGGCCTTTGACGTAGGCCGGCTCGGCGGACAGCGCCGGGCCGCGGCCGTCGCCGCGGATCGCGACGCGCAGCCCGATCGGCGAGAACGGCGTCGGGACGGGCATGAGATGGGCGAGCGCCGCGAGCGCCCGGTCGCGATCGGTCTTCAGCATATTGACGCGCAGGTCGACCGGAGCGCGATTGGCGAGCGCCCTGCCCTCCGCGATCGCCGCATCGCCGAAGCTCTCGGCGAAGGCCGGCGCCAGCCATTCCGGATAGTCGCCTTGCACATGCGCGGGCGCGCCGGTCAGGTCGCAGACCCCCAGCCTCTCGCGCTCGACGTCGGTCAGCGGCGCCGGCGCGTGGCCTTCCCCCGTGAACAGCGCCGCGATCTCCGCCTCGCTCAAGCCGCGCAATTGTTTGAGAGCGCCGAGAATCTCGGCGCGCGGGCTCGCCTCGCCCATCATCCAGGCGGACGAGGCCTTGCGGCGCAAGGCGTCGTAAACGAGGCTGGCGATCGCCGCGCGGTCGCCGGAGCCGGCGAAGCGGCGCGCGAGCCCCCAGTCCTTGAGGGCGTCGGCGGCCGGACGGCGGCGCGCCTCGACGTCGGCGAGGACTTCGATGGCGGCGGCGACGCGGGCGGCGGGGATCATCGGCAGGTCTTTCCGGGGAATCGAGGGCGACGCAAAAGCGACACGATTGGCGATTTAAAAATGGCGCGCTTCGTGGTCGGCGGAGCGAAGTCTCACCTGGGGGCCTTCATGTCCAATGTTTTTCGATCCCTGATCGCTTTATCGCTCGCCTTGTCGCTCGCCGCCTGCGCCGCGGCGCCGCCGCCCCCGCCGGAAATCGCCCCGCCCGCGAAAAAGCCGCTCGACGCCAAGACGCAATTGGAGACGGGCAAGACCTATTGATCGGCGCGCCCCCCCTCACGCCCCCGAGGGATAGTTGGGACTCTCGCGCGTGATCGTGACGTCGTGCACGTGGCTTTCGCGCAACGCCGCCGAGCTGATGCGCGTGAACTGCGCCTTGGCCTGGAGTTCGGCGATCGAAGCCGCCCCGACATAGCCCATCGCGGCGCGCAGGCCCCCGGCGAGCTGATGCAGGATCGCGCCGACCGGGCCGCGATAGGGCACCTGGCCCTCGACGCCCTCGGGCACCAGCTTCATCTGGTCCTTGATGTCCTGCTGGAAATAGCGGTCGGCCGAGCCTTGCGACATCGCGCCGAGCGAGCCCATGCCGCGGTAGCTCTTGTAGGAGCGGCCCTGGTAGAGGAACACTTCGCCGGGGCTCTCGTCGGTTCCCGCAAGCAACGAGCCGATCATCACGCAATCCGCGCCGGCGGCGATCGCCTTGGCGAAATCGCCGGAATATTTGATGCCGCCGTCGCCGATCACCGGCACGCCGGCCTTGCGCCCCGCCTCCGCCGCTTCGAGGATGGCGGTGAGCTGCGGCACGCCGACGCCGGCGACGATGCGCGTGGTGCAGATCGAGCCGGGGCCGATGCCGACCTTGATCGCGTCCGCGCCCGCGTCGATCAGCGCCTGCGCGCCCTCCCTTGTGGCGACATTGCCGGCGATGATCGCGACCTTGTTGGTGGCGCGCTGGATGCGACGCACCTGCTCCAGCACCTGCTCGGAATGGCCGTGCGCGGTGTCGACGACGAGGCAGTCGACGCCCGCCGCCATCAGTATTTCCGCGCGCTCGAAGCCCTTGTCGCCGACCGTCGTCGCCGCCGCGACGCGCAGGCGCCCGTCGGCGTCCTTGGCGGCGTCGGGATGGGCGGTCGCCTTCTCGATGTCCTTGACGGTGATGAGACCGACGCAGCGCCCGCCCTCGTCGACGACGACGAGTTTTTCGATGCGGTGCTGATGCAACAGGCGCCGCGCTTCGTCCTTGGAGACGCCCTCGCCGACGGTGACGACCGTTCGCGTCATCAGTTCGCTGACGGGCTGGCGCGGATCGTCGGCGAAGCGCACGTCGCGATTGGTGAGAATGCCCACCAGCCGCGCCGGCTTGCCGTCCGCGCCGCGCTCGACCACGGGAATGCCCGATATCGAGGCGCGCCGCATCAGCGCCAGCGCGTCGGCGAGCGAGGCGTCGGGAAAGATGGTGATGGGATCGACCACCATGCCGCTCTCGAAGCGCTTGACCTTGCGCACTTCCTCCGCCTGCTCCTCGTTGGTGAGATTGCGGTGGATGACCCCGATGCCGCCCGCCTGCGCCATCGCGATGGCGAGCCGCGCCTCGGTGACGGTGTCCATCGCCGAGGACAGGATCGGCAGGTTCAGGCGAATGGCGCGCGTCAGGCGCGTGCCGATGTCAACCGCGCCCGGCATGACCAGGGAATGGCCGGGGCGCAACAGCACGTCGTCGAAGGCGAGGCCGTCGGGAAACGCCGAATTTTCCAATGTCGCCATGGGGAGCCGTCCTCTCCGAGGGGTTCGCGAATCGCGGACGCCTCTGGCGCCGCCGCATGGCGGCGCTGCCTAACACGCGGCGGGCGAAGTTCCTAGCCGGCTCGTGGCGCGCGCGCGCCTTCCCCGCAAGGGGAGAAGGGCCGCTCCGCTCAGCCCGGCCATGACGGCCCGAGGCTTTCGCAACTTTTCCAAGAAAATTCCAAGCTTTTCCAAGACTTTTCCTTGGTGGAAACCAGCAAAATCAGGGCCTTAGACCCCAGGGAGAGCGCGGCGGCGGGATTTTCCGGCCCGGCCGCCTCGTCCGGCGCGGTCTCGCCCTGCCATGCGGCCTGGGCCGCGGCCCCGACCTCGCGATCCCGCTTCATCCTTTCCGCCATCGTGTTGAGCTTGGTCAACAGCCGCTCGCGCGCCCCTTCGTCATAGGCGGGAACGCCGCCCGTCGCCTGGTATTTGTCGAGGCGATCGAGAACGCGGACCAGTTCCGCGATCGCCCGCCGGTCGCCTTCGGCGACCCCTTTGGCGGCGAGGCGCAAGGCGGGGGCGAGCCGCAGCATCTGCAATTGCGCGTGCTCCCGCTGGGCGTCGACCTCCCGCTGCGCGAGCGCCGCGACGACGATCTGCCGGATGCGCTCGCGCGACAGGCCCTCGGCCTCCGCGATCTCCTCGTAAGAGCGCCCCTCGCGCAGCCGCTCCATGATGCGCTGACGGCGGACGAGCCGGTCGCGGGCGGTGCGGCGGGGCTTGAGGGCAAGCGGGGGCGGCGGGGAGTTCGGTCACGATGGGGGCTCCCGTTGGGCGCGCGTGATGGTGGGAAACAGAATGGGAATCGTAGCATGGATTGTGATTTTCAGAAAGGAATTGTTACGGAGCGGGCCGACGGGCGACGGGGGCGAATGATGGCGACTTACCGTATTTGTCTGCGAGGTTTGCGCGCGCCACCGCCGTGCTCGCCGTCAAGGTCCAGCCGCTTCGCGGTCGCTGACGCGAACCTTGGATGAAGTCGTCGCCTTCATGATAGAGTGCCGAGGTCTATCCGCCTGGGCGTGATGGCCATCCGCCTCATGCGCGTTAGGCTTATTGGCTCCAGAGAAAAATTCATGATCCGGACCGCTCGCGTCATTGTCGTCGGACGCGTTCAGGGCGTCGGCTATCGCGCCTGGGTGGAGCGCGAAGCCGAGGCGCGCGGCCTGTCCGGCTGGGTCCGCAACCGTCGCGACGGCTCGGTCGAAGCGTTGTTTTCGGGAGAGGCGACGGTCGTCGACGCGATGGCCGAGGCCTGCCGAGCGGGGCCGCGCATGGCCATGGTCGAAAACGTGACCATTATCGATGCGACCGCCGATCGCGATTGGCGAGGCTTTCGGGCGATCGCGACCGATTGAGTTACGCGCCGGTCACGGCGGTCGCCGTCCAGTCGAAAGCGCCGCCAACACGCCTCTCCTTTCGACCGCCCCCTACACTATCCCATTACCTTCACCCCGATCAGCCAGGGATGGAGGACAATCATCGCCGCATAGGCTGCCGTTCCGATGATGAGCGCGACGCCGTCGGCGCGCGTGAAGGCGGATATGCGAGGGGCGCCGAGGTCGCCGCGCTTCTTGACCGCGATTCGATCGTAGACGGCCCAGGCCAGGAACGAGGCGAAGAGCAGCATGCCGCCGGCGTCGCCGTTGGCGAGGAGATGCGCCAGCGCCCAAATTTTTATCCCCACGAGCATCGGGTGACGCAGCCAGCCGCGGATCCGGCCCGGCGCCGGGTTCATGCAGGCGAGGGCGACGAAGGCGAACCACATCAGCGCGATCGTCAAATGCCGGGTCCAGGTCGGCGGCGTCCACACCGCGATCAAGCCCTCCGCCCGATATCGGGAGAAACCCCAGACGATCAGCGCGAAGCCGACGAGGGAGGCGAGGGAATAGAGCCCCTTGTACGGCCCCTCGCCGAATCTGGCGATGAGGTCGGCGCGCGCCTCGCGACGCGTGGCGAGCGTGTGCACGCCGAGAAATACGATGATCCCGACTATCAGAATGAGCATGTCCGTTCCTTCTCGCGCAGGCGGAGCCGATAGGCATGGGCGAACCCCGGTCGCCCAGACACGACAGCTTACTTGATCCGTTATGGCAAGTCCGTGAATTCGAGCCGGGCGTTCGCTCGGCCGTCGCCGCAATCCGCCGGGCGGGCCGCGCGGCGCTTCATCCGATCGCGATCGCCACTTTGCCGAAGTGCTGGCCGCTCGCCATATAGGCGAAGGCGGCTTTGGCGTCGGCGAACGCAAACGTCTTGTCGATCACCGGCTTCAGCCGGTTCTGCGCGATGGCGGCGGTCATCGCCTGAAGATCCTCGGTCGAGCCGACCGTCACGCCCTGCAGGCGCTGCTGCTGCATGACCATGAGCGGCAGGCGCAGCTCGCCTTGCGCTTGTCCCGCGAGAACGCCGATGAAGGCGATAGTCCCGCCGATTCGCGTCGCGCGAATGGATTCGTTGAGCGTGCCGACGCCGCCGACCTCGATCACGAGATCGACGCCGCTTGCGGTGACGCCGCGCGCGAATTTCCCCCAGTCGGGCGTCGTCTTGTAGTTGAGCGTGACGTCGGCGCCGAGCGCTTTCAGCTTCTCGATCTTGGCGTCGCTCGACGATGTCGCGATCACGCGGGCGCCACACAGTTTGGCGAATTGCAGCGCGAACAGCGAGACGCCGCCCGTGCCCTGGGTCAACACCGTCTGGCCGGGCTTGACCGCGCCGAGCTTCACCACCGCCGCCCATGCGGTGAGGCCGGCGCAGGGAAGCGCCGCCGCCTCCGCGTCGGAGAGATGATCCGGCGTCTTCACCAGCGCATGGGCGGGAAAGACGCGGTATTGTGCGAGCACGCCGTCCACCGCGCCGCCGAGCGCGTTGCGCAGCTTTTCCTCGTTCGGTTCGCCGGCGAGCCAGCCCTCGAAGAAACTGCCGATGACCCGATCGCCCGGCTTCAACGCGCGGACCCCCGCGCCGACCGCCTCGACCACGCCCGCGCCGTCGGACAGGGGAATGAGCGGAAATTTCTGCCGCGAGCCGTAGCCGCCGCGTAACGTGAGAAGATCGCGGTAGTTGATCGTCGCGGCCGTCAGGCGCACGAGGACCTCGCCCGGCCCGGCCGACGGCGTCGGCTTGTCGACGAGGGCCATCCCTTCGATGCCGGAGGGGCCTTGCAGTTCGTAGACTTTCATCGATCGTTTCTCCTGGGATCGCTTGTGCGCGGCTTGACGGGCCGTCGAAATCCGCGCGACGATATCAACATGTCGCGCATCCGCCTGATCCGGGTCGTCCTGGCGCTTTCCTGCGCCGCCGCGTTCGCCGCGCCGCTCGGCGGCTGCGACCAATGCGGCGACTGGCCGTGGACCGCGACCCAGAAAACCTGTCACGGGCAAAGCGCGGGTTGACGCGGGCGCGTCGGCGACCGCCCTCTTCACCCCCGCTGGCGCAGCACGAAGCGCTGCACCTTGCCGCTCGCCGTCTTCGGCAATTCGTCGACGAACTCGACTTCCCTGGGGTAGGCGTGCAGCGACAGGCGCTTGCGCACGTGCTGCTGCAATTCGGCCGCCAACTCGTCGCTCGGCGCATGGCCCTTGCGCAGCACGACGAAGGCCTTGACGATTTCGGTGCGCTCCGGGTCCGGCTTGCCGACGACGGCGACTTCGGCGACGGCGGGGTGTTCGATGATCACGCTCTCGACGTCGAACGGGCCGATGCGATAGCCCGCCGAGGTGATGATGTCGTCGTTGCGGCCGGCGAAGAAGAAATGCCCGTCCGCGTCCTGCAGCATGGTGTCGCCGGTGACGTACCAGTCGCCGCTGAGATTGGGCGAATCCGCGCGCCAATATCCCGCGAACATGAACAGCGGCGAGCGCGAGCGGCTGACCGCCAGGACGCCCGGCGTTCCCGGCGCGACCGGCTGCAGCGCCTCGTCGAGCACGGCGAGCGCGAAGCCCGGCATGGCCAGGCCCGCCGATCCCGGCTTCGAGTCCTGGCTGAGGCCGTGGTGGTTGTTGACGACCATGCCGATCTCGGTCTGACCGTAGTGGTCGCCCATCGGACAGCCCAGCGCGCGCGCGGCCCAGCGCACGACCTCGGGGTTGAGCGGCTCGCCGGCGCTGCTCGCTGCGCGCAATTGCCCGGCGATGTCGGCCGTCGCCGCGTCGCCCGCCGCCATCATCGCGCGATAGGCGGTCGGCGCCGCCGCGAGATTGGTTATCCCCAGCGTCTTGATGACGCGCACCGCCGCCTCGACGGTGAACGGCCCGTCGTAGAACGTCGTGGCGTGGCCGAGCAGCAGCGGGCCGATGACGGCGTAGAGCATGCCATAGGCCCAGCCGGGATCGGCGACGTTCCAGAAGCGGTCCTCGGCGCGAAGATCGAGGCCGTCGAGCATGTAGACGGCGACGGCGAGCAGAAAGCGCAAGGGATAGCGCACGCCTTTCGGGCTGCCCGTCGTGCCCGAGGTGAAGAGCATGACGAAGGGATCGTCGGCGCCGAGAACGACCGGCGCGAAGACGGCCGATTGCGCCGCGAGTTGGTCGGCGAAGGCGGTCGCGCCCGGCGCGCCGCGATCCACCGTCAGGACCGGCGGACAATTCGCCAGGCCATCGAGCTTGGCGAGGTTCGCCGCGTCGGTGACGATGAGCTTGGCCTGGCTGCCGCCTTTCGCGGTGACGCGGCTCTCGATCGCCGCGGGTCCGAAGGCCGTGAACAAAGGCTGGTAGATCGCGCCCGCGCGCCACACGCCGAGAACGACCGTCAGCAGTTCGGGGATGCGCGGCAGCAGCGCCGCGACGACGTCGCCGCGCCCGACGCCGCGCGCGGCGAGCACATTGGCGAAGCGCGCCGAATCTTCGCTCAACCGACGGAAAGTCACGCTCTCGCGCGAGAAATCGCGCGCCACGAACTCCAGCGCGACGCGCTCCTCGTCGGCCCAGCGATCGCAGCACGCTTGCGCCGCGTTGACGCCGGCCTCGAGCCCCTGCGGCAAGACGCGGCGCTCCAGGTCGGAAACGGAAAATTCGCGGTAGGCCGTCTCGTAGTCGCGCATGCGCCCCGTCCCCAGCGCCTCGCGCGGTCTTGTGGAAGACGGCGCCGGCGCGCGAGCTTAGAGCCCGCGCGCGAGCGCCGCAATTGCCTGCGATACTGCCCCGCGCCGGCCTCCCTCACCCCATTGTGAGCGCCGGCGGCGCGCGCGGGCGGTCTCTTTCCTTGCGGCCCTTGCCTCGCGGCGCCACATAGGCCGCGTTGGTTCGAGTCTTCAATGCGCCCCGCCGTCCTCACCGCCTTCATCATCGCCACCGCCCTGTTCATGGAAAACATGGACGGCACGGTGCTGGCGACTTCGCTGCCGGCGATCGCTAGGGATCTCGGGCAGGACCCGATCGTGCTGAAACTGGCGCTGACCTCGTATATGCTGACGCTGGCGGTGTTCATCCCGGCCTCGGGATGGGTCGCCGACAAGCTCGGGGCGCGCACCGTGTTCTGCTCGGCGATCGCCGTCTTCACGCTGGGCTCGATCCTGTGCGGCGCCTCGTCGTCGCTGCCGACGCTCGTCGCCGCGCGCGTGTTCCAGGGGCTCGGCGGCGCGATGATGGTGCCGGTCGGGCGGCTGGTGCTGCTGCGCAGCGTGGCGAAGTCCGACATGGTCAACGCCCTGGCCTATCTCACCGTGCCCGCGCTGATCGGCCCGGTGGTCGGCCCGCCGCTGGGCGGCTTCATCACCACCTATTTTCATTGGCGCTGGATCTTCTGGATCAATGTGCCGATCGGCCTGCTCGGCATCGCGCTGTCGCTGAAATTCATCGAGAACATCCGCGAGCGCGACGTCGCGCGTTTCGATTTCAAGGGCTTCTTCCTGTCCGGGCCGGGGCTGCTCGCCCTGATCTTCGGCCTGACCATCGTCGGCCGCGACATCGTTCCGGCGAGCGTCGTCGCGGCGTTGATTATCGGCGGGATCGTCCTGCTCGCCGCCTATGTCGGCCACGCCCGGCGCGAGCCGGACGCGATCATCGACCTCAATCTCCTGAAGACGCAGACGTTCTTCACCGGCGTCGTCGGCGGCTTCATCTTCCGCATCGGCATCGGCGCCATCCCTTTCCTGCTGCCGCTGCTGCTGCAGATCGGTTTCGGCCTGACGCCGTTCGAATCGGGATCGCTGACCTTCGCCGCCGCCGCGGGCGCGATGGCGATGAAATTTTCGGCCTCGACGATCCTGCGGCGCTGGGGATTTCGCCGCGTGCTGATCGTCAACGGCGTCATTTCCGCGGCGTTTCTGGCCTCGTACGGCCTGTTCACCGCCCAGACCCCGCATTGGCTGCTGCTCGCCGCGCTGCTGTCGGGCGGATTCTTCCGCTCGCTCGAATTCACCGCGCTCAACGCGCTCGGCTACGCCGACATCGACCAGGCGCGCATGAGCCGCGCCACCAGTTTCGCCAGCGTCGTCCAGCAAATGTCCGGCGCGATCGGCGTCGCGGTCGCCGCGGCGAGCATCGAATCGATTCAATTCGCGCTGGGCGACGGCCAACTCGTCTCGCGCGACATGACCCTCAGCTTCGGCGTCGTCGCGCTGATCACGCTGAGTTCGGTGGCGATTTTCGCGCGCCTGAAGCCGGACGCCGGCGCGGAAGTTTCGGGCCAGCGCGACGCCGCGGAGGCGAGCGCGGAGGCGCCGGCGGAGTGAGGAAGACCGCCCGTCGCCGGTCGGCTATTCGCTCTTGCCGCGAAACCCCGTCGCCAACACATAAAGCTCGGCGCTGTCGGCGCGGCTGGCCTTGGGCTTCAAATGGCGCACGGCGGCAAAATCGCGCTTGAGCCGGGCGAGCAATTCGCCTTCCGAGCCGCCGTGCAGCACCTTGGCGAGGAAAAAGCCGCCCGGCGCCAGGACGCTGGCGGCGAAATCGGCGGCGAGTTCGGCGAGGCCGACGATACGCAGATGGTCGGTCTTGCGGTGGCCGGTGGCGTTGGCGGCCATGTCGGACATCACGCCGTCGGCGAGGCCGCCGAGCCATTCGCGTAAGCGATCCGGCGCGGCCGGATCGTGAAAATCCATCACCTTGAATTCGACGCCTTCGATCGGATCGATCTCCAGCAAGTCGATGCCGATCACGCGGCCTTTGCCTTCTGCGGACTTGACCGCGCGCGCCGCGACCTGGCTCCAGCCGCCCGGCGCGGCGCCGAGATCGACGATGCGCGCGCCGGGTCGAAACAGCTTATATTTCTCGGCGATCTCGATCAGCTTGTAGGCCGCGCGCGAGCGAAATCCCTCGCGCCTGGCCTGCGCGACGAAGGGGTCGTTGAGCTGGCGCCCCAGCCACAGCGTCGACGAGAGGGAGCGCTTGTGCGCGGTGCGCACGCGCGTCTTCAGCGCCCTGCCGCCCTCGCGGCCCGATCCGCCCGCGGCCATCCTAGGCGCCCGTCCCGCGCGCGTGCGGGCCGACGCGGTCGGCGCGCATCATTTGCGTCAGGATGCCCTCGCGCAGTCCGCGGTCGGCGATGCGGATCCGCTCGGCGGGAAAATGCCGCCGGATCGCCTCGAAAATCGCGCAGCCCGCCAGGACGAGGTCGGCCCGCTCCACGCCGATGCAGGCGTTGGCGGCGCGTTCGGCGTAGCTCATCCCCCTCAGCCGGTCGACCGTGGCGTCGACTTCGGCGCTCGACAACCACAGGCCGTCGACCGCGCGGCGGTCGTAGCGGGGCAGATTGAGATGCACGCCGGCGATGGTCGTCACCGTCCCCGACGTGCCCAGCAGGTGAAAGCGGCCGCATCGCTTGTGGCCGGCGACGCGCTGGGCGAAGGGGGCCAGGGCTTCTGCGACGCGCCGCGTCATGGCGGCGAAAATCTCGGGGGTGACGTGCTCGCCGCCGAAGGTCTCGGCGAGCGACACGACGCCGAGGCGCAGCGATTCCCAGGCTTCGATGCGGCCCACCGTCGAAAGGTCTCGCCGACTTCGGTTCAGCCAGATGATCTCCGAGGAGCCGCCGCCGATATCGAACAGAACGATCGACTCGGCGTCGCGATCGGCGAGTTCGCCGCAACCGGCGACGGCCAGCGAGGCTTCGGTCTCGCGGTCGACGATCTCGAGCTGCAGCCCCAAGCGCTCGCGCACCTTGTCGAGGAACTCGGCGCCGTTTTCGGCGGCGCGGCAAGCTTCCGTCGCGATCAGGCGCGCCCGCGTGACGCCGCGCGTCACCATCTTGTCGCGGCAAATCCGCAGCGCCTCCAGGGTGCGCTCGATCGCGGCTTCGCTCAGCCGGCCGGTCTGCGAAAGCCCTTCGCCTAAGCGGACGATGCGCGAGAAGGCGTCGACGACGCGAAACCCGTCGGCGGTCGGGCGCGCGACCAAGAGGCGGCAATTGTTGGTGCCCAAATCCAGCGCGGCGTAAGGGCCGGGCGGCGCGCCCCGCTCCGACGCCGAATGGCCGAAGGACGAAGCGCGCCGCGGCGCCTGCGCGGGACGTGGGCTCAACGGCAAGGGCTGAGCCAAACAAAAACTCCTTACGTCCCAGCGCTTGTTGCGCCGGAGACGACATTTCATCGCCGACTGTAGCAAGCTTGACGAAGGATGCAATGCGCGGCGCGGCGCCGGACAATCGGCTCAGGGCTTGAAGAACGGATGGCGCACCTTGTCGCCGACCTTCAAGCCGATCCGCGCGGCGGTTCCGCCGTTCAGTTCGAGCACCGCGACGCAGGGTCCGCCGGAGGGGATGATCGCCTCCGAAAGCGGCTCGGCGTCCGCCGCCACCCGAGTCACCGACCCGTCGCGCGCGATGAAAATCATGTCGAGCGGGATATAGGTGTTCTTCATCCAGAAGGAGACCGGCGCTTCGCGGTCGAACTCGAACAACATGCCGCGGTCGGCGGGCATGAAGCGGCGGCGCATCAGGCCGTTTTCGCGCGCCGCCTCGTTCGCGGCGATTTCGACCTGGAACGCGTGAACGCCGCTCGCCGTGGCGATGGTGAGGGAATCGAACCCGTCGGCGCGCGAACCGTGCGACGCGAAGACGCAGAGCGCGAACAATGCGAGCGCCACGGCCAAGGCGCGTCCGAACGGCCGCCGCGCCGCCCGAAAGCCCGAGCCTTCACTCAATCGCGATGCGGGCGAATCGACGAACACGCTCGAGATCCCTTGCTGCCGGCGCGCCGCGCCTCAATGCGACGAGGGAACGCGCGCGCCTTCGAGCGGACGCACCTCGGCGGCGAGCAAGCCCTTGGGTCCCGGGCCAAAGCGCGCGAGCATGGTGTCGCCCGGCTGGGGATCGGCGAAGCCATAGCGTCGCAACGTCTCCATATGCACGAAAATATCTTCCGTGCCCTCGCCGCGCGTCAGGAAGCCGAAACCGCGCGAACGGTTGAACCATTTGACGATGACGATTTCAAACGCGCCGACGGCCGACGCCTGCGCGCGCGTGCGCGCCGGCGGCAATTGCGCGGGATGCGCGCCCTCCCCAGGGGTGACCGAAAGCACGCGAAAAACCTGCAATCCCCGATCGCGGCGCTGCGCCTCGGCGACGACGCGCGCGCCTTCGTAGATCGTCTGGAAGCCGTCGCGCCGCAACACCGTCACGTGAATGAGAACGTCCGCCTCGCCGCTGTCGGGGACGATGAACCCGTAGCCCTTGGAGATGTCGAACCATTTGACCCGTCCGACAATCTCGACCAGGCCCACGGGACGCTCATCGGGCAGCGCCGCGGTTTGGCTGGGGAACGTCGGCAGGCTCTTGAAGAGGTCTTCGCTCACGGTGGCCCCCAAACAACGCACGCATCGACGCGATCGCCGCGTCCGAGGAAGACTTGCGCAACATCAGAAGGGAGCGGTCCGCCAGGCCCCGCCTCAAATGCGACAAATCGTCGCGCAAGTGATTCTCTCGAGACAAGGATACCAAAACCGCGAGACCGGCCTAGCGAAATCTCGCCGCGCAGTCGAAACGCTGTGGATAGACGCTCGCATCGCGCCGGCGCGATCTCGCGCGCGACGCGGCGACCCGCGAGGCCGATGGTTCGGAAAGGCGAAGAAAACGAAGCGCGAGCGAGGCCTTCGCTTATTCGCCTTCGTCTTCCGGCTCGGGCGGCGGCGCCATGCCCTCGAGCCCGCGCAGCAAGTCTTCCTCGGTCATGCGGTCGAATTGCGCCTCGACGCCGACGTCGCCCTGGGCGGGCGCCGCCGCATGGATCATCGGCGGCGCGGCTTCGGTCTCGGGCTCGTCGACCTCGACGTGCTTTTGCAGCGCGTGAATGACGTCTTCCTTCAGATCGTCGGGCGCCAATTTCGAGTCGGCGATTTCGCGCAACGCGACCACCGGGTTCTTGTCGTTGTCGCGCGCGACGTAGATCTGCGCGCCCGACGAGATCGCGCGCGCGCGATGGCTCGCCATCAGGACGAGGTCGAAGCGGTTATCGACCTTGTCGATGCAATCTTCAACGGTGACGCGCGCCATGGCTGCTCCTTGAGGGCAAAGCGGGACTGTGAGGGATTCGCGCCTCCTACACCGCGGGGCGCGCCAAAGCAAGCTTTACGGCAATCGCGTCGCCGGACCGTTTCAAGCGCGGCGCTGGCGCGATCTACAGAACCTTCTCCCAGACTTCCCCGACGAGGTCCTTGCCGAAGCTGTGGTGGCGTTCCGACGAAATCAGCGCAAACCCCGCCGCTTCATAAAGGCGGCGGGCGGCGACCAGCACGTCGTTGGTCCACAGCGTGACGCGGAGATAGCCGGCCCGCTCGGCGAATCGCAGCGCTTCCTCGACCAGGCGGCGCCCGAGGCCGAGGCCGCGCGCGTCCGGCTCGACATAGAGAAGCCGCAGCTTGGCGATCCCCTGCCCGGCGTCGACCAGAAAGACCGAGCCGACGATCTCGCCGTCGCGTTCGGCCACCCAGCAGCGCTCTTTGCCGGGATCGTGGCTCTTCAGGAACCGGCCGGCGATTTCGGCGACCAGCGCTTCAAAGCTTTCGTCCCAGCCATATTCGGCGGCGTAGAGCGCGCCGTGACGATGGATGATCCAGCCGATGTCGCCGGGCGCGTTTTGCCGGATGACGAACGGGCTCCGGCTCGCCGATTTCGCGGACAGCGACGCCATGACATTCGCCATGGCCTTGACGACGCGGGCGCGCTCCACGGCGGGGAGCGGCTCGAGAAGCGCCGTCGCTTGCGCGTCCGCGGCGCGGTCGAGCGCATCGAAAGCGCGTCGTCCTTCCCCCGTCAGCCGCAGCGTCGAGGCGCGTCCGTCCGTCGGGCTCGGCCGCTTTTCGATCAGTTTGCCGTCGGCGAGCTTGCGCAGCGCGCGACTGAGATAAGCCGGATCGAGCCGCAGGTCCTTGGCCAGATCCGCCGCGGTCGAGCCGTCGGCGTGCGCGATCTCGAACAGGATGCGCGATTCGGTCAACGAATGCGGCGAGTCGAGAATGCGGCGATCGAGCGCGCCGACCAGCTTGGTGTGGAAGCGGTTGAACGCTCTGACGGCGGCGACGGCGGAGGGCGAGACGGGCACGGCGGCACTCGCGGCGGATACAGGACAAAGGCCATCATTTGCTGGCTTTTGTCAACTATATCTCGCGAAATTTTCATTCTCGCGGCGAAAACCGTCGCGCCATTCGCGCTCGGGATCGCGCGCTAGAACTGGAAAAGCGGCTCCGGCCGTCCGGGAGGATTGAACCGGCTCGGCAGCAAATCGAAGCCGCGATTCGCGGCGAACGGCATGCCGAAATCGGCGAAGGAATTGGGCCCGGAATCGGTGACGTAGCGGTTTCCCGTGCCCACCTCGGACCAGCTGGGCCGGCCGGGGTCCAGATAGGTCCGCCGGGCGTGGACGACGATATCGCCGGGATGGACGACTTGCACGACGCGATGGCGCGGGTGGCGAACGAGCGCCTGGGCTTCGGGAGCGAAGATCGCGAGAGCCAGCGCCGTCGCGATCCAGATGTTCAGGGAACGAGCCATCGATCTACTCCTTTGCCTCCGGCGGCGCGACGTCTTTGCATTCCACGAAATCCCGCGAGGCGCCTTGACCCATCGCAAAAGGCGGGAAACGACGCTCGGCTTCGACGTCGAGGCTATCTGACTCGCTCGCCGATTGCCAGTCATGCTCCGCGCGAGCGGGCTCACTTTTCAAATTTAAATGTCGAGCGAAACGCCGCCTCGATCGCGCCACCGGCGCAAGCTCGCCATCGTCTCGCCGAACGCCGCGCCGAAACGCGCGACGTCGGCCTCGTCCGACGCCCAGCCGAGGCTCAGGCGGATCGCTCCAGCGGCGAGAGCGGGCTCGACGCCCATGGCGTCGAGCACATGCGAGCGCGTGACTTTGCCCGAGGAGCAGGCGGAGCCGGCGGAGACCGCGACCCCCGCGAGGTCGAGCGCGATGACCAGCGTCGCCGCGGCGACGCCGGGAACGCAAAAGCACAGCGTGTTGGCCAGGCGCGGCGCCGCGGCGCCGAAGATCACGGCGTCGGGCGCGCGCTCGCGCACGCGCTCGGCCAGAGAATCGCGCAACGCGGCGAGCCGCGCGCTTTCGCCGATCCGCTCCGCGTCGGCGGCCCGCGCCGCCGCGCCGAAACCGGCGATGGCGGCGACGTTCTCGGTGCCGGCGCGCGCGCCGCGCTCCTGCCCGCCGCCGCGCAGCAGCGGCGCGCCGACGCTGAGTTCGGAGCGCGCGGCGACGAGCGCGCCGGCGCCCTTCGGCCCGCCGAGCTTATGGGCGGACAGGACCAGAAAATCCGCGCCGAGCGCCGCGATGGCGACGCTCGCCCGTCCCGTCAGCTGAACGGCGTCGCAGACGACGAGGCCGCCCGCGGCATGGACCAGCGCCGCCGCCTCGGCGACCGGCTGGATCACGCCGGTCTCGTTGTTGGCGCCCTGCAAGGCGAGCATCGCCGGGCGCCCATCGGTCGAGGCCAGCAGCGCCGCGAGCGCGTCGAGATCGATCCGCCCGTCGGCGCCGAGCGGCGCGATCGCGGTCCGCTCGGGCGCGAAGCGATGGCCCTGCAGCACGCAAGGGTGCTCGCCGGCGCCGACGATCAGGCGCGCCAGCGGCTGTCCGAGCCCCGGCGCGCCGATCGCCGGCGTGAGCGCGAGATTGGCCGCCTCCGTGCCGCCGGAGGTGAAGACGACGCAGCGCGGCTCGACGCCCGCGAGTTCCGCCACGGCGCGGCGCGCGTCCTCGACGATCGCCCGCGCGGCGCGCCCCTCGGCGTGGATCGAGGAGGGATTGCCGAGGCGATCCATCGCGGCAAGAACCGCGGCGCGCGCCTCGGGGCGCATGGGCGCAGTCGCGTTGTAATCGAGATAGGCGCGCGGAATGTCGTGAGACGCCATGCGTCGTGGAACCCGTCGATTGGTTGGCCGCAACGGCGGAAATGCGCGCCCGAGGCGGCGCCGGAATGCTTTTTATCCTTGCATTTGATAGGGCGGGACGTGCTATGAGGCCCATTCCGCGCCCTGCCCGAGCGTTTGACACATACGCGCGCGCCAAGCCCGCCGCAAGGTTCGCCCAACCCCTCGTCCCCCAGTTCGGGGGCGCCCGAGGGGCGCGCCGGCGCAAGGCCTGGCGCGGCCAGGGAGTCGCGGCGGAACCCACGCGCGCCTCTTAAGCGAGGCGCAGGACGAGTTGCTCTGGAGGCGCGATGCCCGAAGTCTTTTTCAATGGCCCGGCCGGTCGGCTCGAAGGCCGCTTTCATCCCGCCAAGCAGCGCGGCGCGCCGATCGCGGTGGTGCTTCACCCGCATCCCCAGTTCGGCGGCACGATGAACAATCAGATCGTCTACAACACCTATTATTCCTTCGCCGAGCGCGGATTTTCCGTGCTGCGCTTCAATTTTCGCGGCGTCGGGCGCTCCCAGGGCGCGTTCGATCACGGCCAGGGCGAATTGTCGGACGCGGCCTCGGCGCTCGATTGGGCGCAATCGATCAGCCCGGAAGCGCGCGCGTGCTGGATCGCCGGCGTCTCCTTCGGCTCGTGGATCGGCATGCAATTGCTGATGCGTCGCCCCGAAATCGAGGGCTTCATCTCGATCGCGCCGCCGGCCAATCGCTTCGATTTCAGCTTCCTCGCGCCCTGCCCGTCCTCGGGCCTGTTCGTCCACGGCGACAAGGACCGCGTCGCGCCGCTCAAGGAAGTGCAGGCGCTGATCGAGAAGCTCAAGACCCAGAAGGGCATTTCGATCGAGCACGCCGTGATCGCCAACGCCAATCATTTCTTCGAGGATTGCATCGAGAATCTGCAGGAGACCGTCGGCGCCTATCTCGACAAGCGTCTCGGCATGCCCCGGCACGCGCCCCCGCCCGCCCGCAAGGATCGCGCGAAGAGCCCGCCGCCGCCCGCCAAGGGATAAGAAACTTGACGCTGATCACCACGACCTCCGAGCTGGCGCTCGCCTGCCAGCGCTTCTCCCGGCATTCCTTCGTCACCGTCGACACCGAGTTCCTGCGCGAGACGACGTTCTGGCCGATCCTTTGCGTCGTCCAGGTCGCCTCGAGCGACGAGGCGCTGGCGATCGACGCTCTCGCGCCGGGGCTCGATCTGGCGCCGCTGTTCGCGTTGATGGCCGACCCGAGCGTCGTCAAGGTCTTTCACGCCGCGCGGCAAGACGTCGAGATTTTCTGGAACCTCGCGGGATTGGTGCCGAGCCCGATGTTCGACACGCAGGTCGCCGCGATGGTCTGCGGCTATGGCGACCAGGTCTCCTACAGCGAACTCGCGCAATCGATATGCCGGGTGGCGATCGACAAATCCTCGCGCTTCACCGACTGGGCGCGGCGCCCGCTCGCGCCGGCGCAGATCGACTACGCCATCGGCGACGTCACGCACTTGCGCGACATCTATCGCGCGCTGCTGGCCCAGCTCGAGAAATCCAATCGCCTGTCCTGGCTGGAGGACGAAATGAAGGTCCTCACCTCGTCCGCGACCTACGAACAGCACCCCGAGCGCGCCTGGGAGCGCTTCAAGAACCGCGCGAGGAAACCGCGCGATCTCGCTGTCTTGATGGATCTCGCCGCCTGGCGCGAAAGCGAGGCTCAGGCCCGCGACGTGCCGCGCTCGCGCGTCCTCAAGGACGACATCCTGATCGAGGTCGCGCTCGCCGCGCCGCGCAGCCAGGAAGCGCTCGCCAACTTACGCGCCTTCCCGCGCGGGATGGAGCGCTCGCGCGCCGGGGAGGAAATCCTCGCCGCCGTCGAGCGCGGCCTGGCGCGCGATCCCAAGAGCCTGCCCAAGATCGAACGCGAGCGGCGCAACGGCGCCGGCTCGGCGGCGACGGTCGAACTGCTCAAGGTGCTGCTGCGCCAGGTGAGCGACGAAAGCGGCGTCGCCGGCAAGATGATCGCCACCGTCGACGATCTCGAGGCCATCGCCGCCGACGACAAGGCCGACGTGCCCGCGCTGCAAGGCTGGCGGCGAAAATTGTTCGGCGCCCGCGCGATCGAACTCAAACACGGAAAACTCGCGCTGACGGTGGAGAACGGCAGGGTTCTCGTGCTGGAATGGCGCGAGGCCGAGGGCGCGGCGGCGACGGCGCCCGCTTAACCCTCCCTGAGGGAATTTGCGACATCGTCGCCGGCGAAAGCGCGGCCGCCGCCGCGTTCCGCCAGAGACACGCTTTGTCTTCCCTCGCTCCCCTGACCATCGCGATCGTCCTCGACCACGCCAGCGTCACCGGAGGACAGGCGATGGTCGCCTTCGACAGCGCGCGCGGACTCAAGGCGGCGGGGCATCGGCCGATCGTGTTCGCAGCGGCCGGACCGGTCGATCCCTCCCTCGAAGCGGCGGGCGTCGAGGTTCTCTGCCTCGGCCAATACGACATTCTCGGCGATCCCTCGCGGGCGCGGGCGGCGACGCAGGGCCTGTGGAACCGCCGGGCGGCCAGGGCGCTGGGCGACTTCCTCGCGAGCCTGCCGCGCCAACGCGCGCTCGTTCACGTTCACGGCTGGGCGAAGGCGCTGTCGCCCTCGATCGCGGGGCCGATCGCGCGCTCGGGCCTGCCCGCCGTCGCCACCTTGCACGAATATTTTCTGTTCTGCCCGAACGGCGGCTTCTTCGATTATCCCGCCAACCGGCCTTGCGCGCGCGAGCCGATGTCGCTCGCTTGCGTGACCCGGAATTGCGACAGCCGCAGCTATGCACAAAAGCTGTGGCGTTGCGCGCGGCATGTGGCGATGCGGCAAATCGCCGATCTGCCCGGGGTCTTCGCCGATTACGTCCTGATCTCGAAGTTCCAGCGCGCAATCGTCGCCGCGCGTCTGCCGCCGGCGGCGCGGCTGCACGAAGTCTCCAACCCGGTCGACGTCGCCGATCTCGGCCCCAAGAGCGAGCCGGCGAGCGGCGACTTCGTCTTCGTCGGCCGGATCGCGCGCGAAAAGGGCCCGCTGCTGTTCGCGGAAGCCGCGCGCCGCGCCGGAGTGGAGCCCGTCTTCGTCGGCGACGGGCCGATCGCCGGCGAGCTCGCGGCGGCCTATCCCGAAGCGCGCCTCCTCGGCTGGAAGCCGAAGGCCGAAGTCCTCGCGTTGATGCGCGCGGCGCGCGCGCTCGTCTTCCCCTCGCTATGGTACGAAGGTCAGCCGCTCACCGTCATGGAGGCCAAGGCGATGGGAACGCCGGTCGCCGTCTCCGACGGCTGCGCCGGCCGCGAGGCGATCGAGGACGGCGTCGCCGGCCTGTGGTTCGGGAACGGCGAGCCGGAGGCGCTCGCGAGCGCGCTGGTTCGATTAAAGGACGACTCGCTCGCCGCAAGGCTCTCGAACGGGGCCTACCGGTCCTATTGGACGAACCCGCCGACGCTGGGGCGGCATGTGGCGGCGATTCTCGAGGTGTATCACCAAGCGCTGTCGCGCCGACCCTCCTAACCCCGGCCTCGAGTCGATGGCGTCCGTTCTCTTTTCGTTCCCTCTCGGTCTGTGCTAGGGTGAGATTTTCCCGAATCGGACGCCAGAAGCACGAATGACCGACGATCTATTTGGCGGCGCCGCCGCCGCGCAGCGCCGCAAGCCCGTTCCCCAAAAAGGCAAGGCGCCCGCCGTCCGGGTCGGCACGCCCGGCGAGAGCGAATACAATGCGTCCTCGATCGAGGTGCTCGAGGGGCTCGAGCCGGTGCGCCGCCGCCCCGGCATGTATATCGGCGGCGCCGATTCCAACGGCCTGCATCATCTCTTCGCCGAAGTGATCGACAACGCGATGGACGAGGCGGTGGCGGGCCACGCGACTTTCATCGAAGTCTCGCTGGAGGACGGCGGCTGGCTCAGCGTCACCGACAACGGGCGCGGCATGCCGGTCGACCCCCATCCGAAATTTCCCGGCAAGTCGGCGCTGGAAATCATCATGACCAAGCTGCACGCCGGCGGCAAATTCGACAGCGGCGCCTACGAGACCTCGGGCGGCCTGCACGGCGTCGGCGTCTCCGTGGTCAACGCCCTCTCCGCGCGCACCGAGGTCGAGGTGGCGCGCGGGCAGACGCTGTACCGGCAGGCCTTCGAGCGCGGCCATCCCGTCACCAAGCTCGAAATCGTCGGCAAGGCGCCCAATCGGCGCGGCACCAAGGTGCGCTTTCTTCCCGACGAGCAGATTTTCGGCGCGGGCGTGAAATTCGACCCGGCGCGACTGTTCAAGATGACGCGTTCGAAGGCCTATCTCTTCGGCGGCGTCGAAATCCGCTGGCGCTGCGCGCCCGGCCTCGTCGATTCGCAGGGCAAGGTTCCCGCCGAGGCGGTCTTTCGCTTCCCCGGCGGCCTGAAGGATTACCTCGCCGCCGACATCGAGGGTCAGGAACTGGTGGTCGACCAGGTCTTCACCGGCAAGGTGGAGAAAGAGGGCAAGCACGGCTCGGTCGAATGGGCGATCGCCTGGACGGCGGTCGAGGACGGCTTCGTCCATTCCTATTGCAACACCATTCCGACGCCCGACGGCGGCACGCACGAAGCGGGCCTGCGCGGCGCGCTGCTGCGCGGCCTGAAAGATCACGCCGAGCGCATCGGCCAGGCCAAACGGGCGAGCGCCCTGACCACCGACGACGTGATGGCCAATTGCGCCGCGCTCATTTCGATCTTCATCCGCGAGCCGGAGTTCCAGGGCCAGAACAAGGGGCGCCTGCAAACCGCCGAGGCCGCGCGGATCGTCGAAACGATCGTTCGCGACGCCTTCGATCACTGGCTCGTCGCCGCGCCGAGCCAGGCCGCCAAGCTGCTCGATTTCTCGCTCGAGCGCGCCGAGGAGCGCCTGCGCCGCCGCATGGAGAAGGACGTCGCGCGCAAAACCGCGGTGCGCAAATTGCGCCTGCCCGGCAAGCTCGCGGACTGCACGAACACATCGGCGCAAGGCTCTGAACTCTTTATTGTCGAAGGCGATTCGGCAGGCGGATCGGCCAAGCAGGCGCGCGACCGCGCGAGCCAGGCGATCCTGCCGTTGCGCGGCAAGATCCTCAACGTCGCCTCGGCGACGCGCGACAAGCTCGCGCAGAACCAGCAGCTCGCCGACCTCATGCAGGCGCTCGGCGCGGGATCGGGGTCGCATTACCGCTCCGCCGATCTGCGCTACGACAAGATCATCATCATGACCGACGCCGACGTCGACGGCGCCCATATCGCCGCGCTGCTGATCACGTTCTTCTATCGCCAGACGCCGAAGCTGGTCGAGGAAGGCCATCTCTATCTCGCCGCGCCGCCGCTCTTTCGGCTGACCCAGGGCGGCAAGTCGCTCTACGCGCGCGACGACGCGCATAAGGAGCAACTGCTGAAGTCGGGCTTTTCCGGCCGCGGCGCGATCGACGTCAGCCGGTTCAAGGGCCTGGGCGAAATGTCGATGCGCGATCTGCGCGACACGACCATGGACCCGGCCAAACGCACGCTGCTGCGCGTCGCGCTCGTCGAGGACGAGGGCGCCGAGACGGCCGACGCGGTCGAACGCCTGATGGGGACCAAGCCCGAGGCGCGCTTCGCCTTCATTCAGGATCGCGCGGCGCAGGCGCGCGAACTCGTCGATATTTAATCGCCTTGGCAAGGATTCGTTTACCCCAATGACGATAAATTCGTCGTGGGCGCCGGCGGTCTTGAGCATCTGGGACTTGGATCGGCGCCGCGACCCGAGGGTTTGCGATGAATTGGGGCTTCGACCGGCTGCGCTGGATCAGACAACTGGAGTTCACAGCCATCGTCGCGGTCGCGATCGCGCTCGCCTGCGTGATGATCGGTCAGGGCGCCGAGCGCTACGCCGCGAGCGCGTCGCCCTCCCTGGTCGCGCTGGTCGATCCGAGCGCCGGGGAAACGAAGGCCGCGACGCACGGCGTCCCGATTTTCAACACGATCGATTACGCGACGACGGGGTCGATCAAAGGCCAGACCGTCGTCATTTCGCCCTGTGAGAGCCAGCAAAGCGGACGCTGAAGGCGTCTGCGGCCCAAATCGAATCGGCGTCGTCCGCACAACGCCTCGGTTTTGCTTGGCCTCGCGTCCGCTCGATCTTGCCGCCGAGCCGCGGCCCGAGTTCGAGAACCGCCCCGGCGACGCTTACAAATCCTCGCAACCGTCGAGCGAATGGTCTGGCGAAAGCCAGAAAGATGAGCTAGAATAAACCAGCGCGGTCTACTGAACGCAGTGCGATGCGGCCGAGCAGGCTTGGATGATGCGATCGAGTTGTCTTGTTTTTCCCCCGACCGTGTGTCGGGTGTTCGCGGCTTTGCCTGCTTGCGACGCCATGTGGGCGCGCGATTCGCTTTGTCTTGGCGAGGGACGCGGCCTTTGAGCGGGCTGTCGATGAGCGCATGGGCGGACGCCCCTCACCTATCCCCAAAATTTCCGGCGCGAACGACGCGCCGCAGCGAGGTTTCGCCGGCGGTCGGCGATGCGGCGGAACCGTTTCCGACAGAGGCGGAGACGACATCAAGGTTTTATCGGGCGGAGAAATAGTTTCACATGAGCAAGGGTAAGGATTTTCGGGCGCCTCGCAAGCGCGGTTTCGACGACGACGGGCCGATGCCCTACGAGCCGAAGCCGCGTTCGTCGCGTGGTTTCGGCGGCGCCCCTGACAGCGGATTTGGCGGACCGTCGCTCGGCGGCGCGGCGCCTTCCGCGGCGGTCAGCGGACCGACGGTCGACGCCGTCGTGAAATGGTTCAAGGCGGACAAGGGTTACGGATTCGTCGAATTGGCGAACGGCCAGGGCGACGCTTTTCTGCACGCCAACGCCTTGCACGCCTCGGGACATGAAAACGTCCCGGCGGGGGCCAAGCTCAAGGTGACCGTCGGCGCCGGCGCCAAGGGCGCGCAGGTGACGCGCGTCGTCGAGGTCGACGCCGCCGGAATCGTCGAGCGCCCGCAGCGTTCGTTCAGCGATGCGCCGCGTCCCCCGCGCCGCGTCGCCCCCGATCCCTCGACCGCGGTCGCCGTCGGCGGCAAGGTCAAGTGGTTCGACGACGCCAAGGGCTTCGGTTTCGTGGCGAGCGACGACGGCGGCAAGGACGTGTTCGTCCATATCTCCGTCCTCGGGCCGGCGGGCATTTCCCATCTGGCCGAGGGCCAGCAGGTGAACATGCGCGTCGTCGACACGCCGAAGGGCCGCGAGGCCATTTCGATCTCGCTCTGACGCTCGCTCCCAAGGCCTCGCCTCAGCCGAATTGAACGGCGCTCCCTTCCCCCCTTGGGGGGGAAGGGCTCCGCTATCGCCGCGAGGGAATTCGCCCCATGCAGCCTTCGCGCGATATCCAGCGCCTCATCGACATCATGGCCGCGCTGCGCGCGCCGGGGACCGGCTGCCCCTGGGACCTCGAGCAGACCTTCGCGACGATCGTCCCCTACACGCTCGAAGAAGCCTATGAGGTCGCCGACGCGATCGAACGCGGCGACTTCGCGGACTTGCGCGACGAACTCGGCGATCTCCTGCTTCAGGTGGTCTTTCATGCGCGGATGGCGGAAGAAGCCGGGCATTTCGACTTCGGCGACGTCGTCGAGGCGATCACGACGAAGCTGATCCGCCGCCATCCCCATGTCTTCGCCTACGCGCGCGATCTCTCGCCCGAAGACGTCAAGGCGCTGTGGGGCCGCATCAAGGCCGAGGAGAAGCGCGAACGCGCCGAGGCGCGCGCTGGTCAGGGCGCTCAGCCCGAGAGCCGCGCGAGCGTGCTTTCGGGCGTGCCGATCGCGATGCCCGCGCTGACGCGCGCGCTGAAACTGCAGGAAAAGGCGGGCAAGGTCGGCTTCGATTGGAACGACGCGCGCGCCGTGCTCGCCAAGCTGCGCGAGGAAATGGACGAGATCGAGGCCGAGATCGACGCGCGCGACGCCGAGAAAGTCGCGGGCGAGGTCGGCGATCTCCTGTTCGCCGTCGCCAATCTCGCGCGCCATCTCGCGGTCGATCCCGAAGGCGCATTGCGCGGCGCCAACGCCAAATTCGAGCGCCGTTTCGGCTATATCGAAGAGCGCCTCGCGGCCGACGGGCGCGCGCCGGGCGACGCGAGCCTCGAAGAGATGGAAGAATTGTGGAACGAGGCCAAGCGGCTCGAACGCGCGGGGCGATGAAGGGCGGCGGCGCGCGATCGATGCGCGGGGATCGGCTTCAGCCGCCCTTGGCGAGCGAGGTCAGCGCCGCCTGGACGTTGCTGGAACTCGTGGCGGCGGGAGAGCTGGCGGCGGCCGTCGGCTTGTAGTCGCCGTTCGAGTCCTTGGTTTGCGATGTCTGCATGTTGGGCTTCAAATAGTCGCCGTCGGCGGCCCTCGCATTGGCCGCCGCCGCCGTCTGGGGCGCGGGAACATTGGCGGACGCCGAACCGGTTGCGGAAACGTTCATGATCTATATCCTCGTTGGTTAGAGGCGAGTCGCCTCATCGAGGACGCTAGAAGCCGACCCTTTCGCAAAGCTTAAATAAGATCGCGGCGCGGCGAACATAACGAATTTGTAATGTCGTTGCCAGCGGCGAAGCGGCAATGCAGTCGATGCGGCGGAAGTTCGGATTGTTTCTGGAGAACAATAAAGCATTCATCCGGCCGTAATCGTTTTATTGACGCTGAAGCGGTCTTCGAATTGTTTTCCTCGCGACTTGAGATGGAGGACCGCCTCGGCGCCCGCCCTAGCCCTTCAGCTGCGCCATGACGCCGGCGATGTCGCCCATCCCCCAATGCTCGGCGATCCGCCCGCTGGAGACGCGGAAGATATCGCAGGAGGTGAAACGCAGCCTCTTCCCCGTCGGCGCGACGCCGAAAAAGACGCCTTGGTGCGTGCCTTCGTAGAGGAAGCTGGCGGCGACGCGATCGTCCTGTTCGACCATCGCCTCGATCGTAACCGTCAAATCTGGCAAGCCCTTCAGCCGCGCCGCGAAGAAAGCGACCGTCGCGGTCTTTGGCGAGGCGCCGGGAGGCGGGGCCGGCGCTGCGGCGCTCGACTGGTGATTGACGTATTGATCCGCGAACAGCGCGGCGAAGGCCTCGAGATCATGCGCGCTGAGCGTTTGCGCGAAAAGATTGGCGACCGATTCTCCCGCGGCGCTCGCCGTCCTCGAGACGAGCGGCGCGGCGCTGAGCAGCGCCGCGCCCGCGATCAATGTTCTGCGTCGCATGGACGTTCCCCTCGTTTGCGACCGTCGCGACGGCCGATCGTCGCCATGGCCGAGTTTTCCGACCTCCGGAGCCTGCACGTCACTCCCGCTGCGGCCACTGCCGCAGCGCGGCCCTGCCCGCTTCGTTCAGCGCATAAAGGCCGCGGCCCGGCCGGTCGAACCAACCGTAGACGTTGCTTAGGAGAATCTTCGGCGCGTCGGGCGCGCGGCCTTTAAGATCGCGCGGTCGCGACGGGCCGGCGGCGAGCGCCGCCGCGCAGATCAGCGCCTGCTGTCGATAGGCCGTCATGATCGGCCGACGCGAGCCGCCGCCCGCATTCGGATCGCCTCGCCGGCGCTGGTGTTCCTCGACGATCCGGGATCGGCGCTTGGGATCGCGGCGCGGAGCCGGCGCGACCGGGCTGAGCAGAACATGGACTTCGCCGTTCGCCGCGACGCCGAGGAGCCCGAAGCCGAGACGCCGGCACAGGTTGCGGAAACGCGGATCGCCCTCGCGCCCCTTGCCGCTGCGCGAAAGCCGCGCGGCGAGCCAGACTTCGTCGCCCACCCCGGCCCGGTCGACGCCCTGCAGCACGAGGTCGAAGGTGAACGTCAGCTTCAGCTCGCCGATGACAATGACCGGCGGATCGCCCTCGCTGAGGCCGACGAGATCGCAGCCGCCGATTTCGCCTTTGACGGAATAGCCGAGGCCTTCCAGATGGCGCTTGACCGGAAGATAAAGGGCGGTTTCCAGTGACGTGTCTCCCGCCGGAACTCGATAAAAGGCCGCGCTCGAACAGAAGCTTAGATGAGAGGCCCGATTCGCGGAAGCGACGCCCGCGCTAATAGACGATGACGCTGCGGATCGACTTGCCCTCGCGCATCAGAGCGAAGGCATGGTTGATCCCCTCGAGCGGCAGCGTGTGGGTGATCATCGGATCGATCTCGATTCGACCCGCCATGTACCAGTCGACGATGCGGGGCACGTCGGTGCGTCCCCTCGCGCCGCCGAAGGCCGTGCCTTTCCACACCCGGCCGGTCACCAGCTGGAACGGACGCGTCGAGATTTCCTGGCCCGCGCCGGCGACGCCGATGACGATCGACTGTCCCCAGCCGCGATGCGCCGCTTCGAGCGCCTGCCGCATCACCTTGACGTTTCCCGTGCAATCGAAGGTGTAGTCGGCGCCGCCGATCTGGTCGGCGCCGCGTTTGGTCATGTCAACGAGATGGGCGACGAGGTCGCCTTCGATCTCGTTCGGATTGACGAAATGCGTCATGCCAAAGCGTTCGCCCCAGGCCTTCTTGTCGGCGTTGACGTCGACGCCGATGATCATCGACGCGCCGGCGAGCCTCAAGCCCTGGATGACGTTGAGGCCGATGCCGCCCAGCCCGAACACCGCCGCGCTGGCGCCGATCTCGACCTTGGCGGTGTTGATCACCGCGCCGATGCCGGTGGTGACGCCGCAGCCGACGTAACAGATCTTGTCGAAGGGCGCCGCCGGATCGATCTTGGCGAGCGCGATTTCCGGCAGCACGGTGAAATTGGAGAAGGTCGAGCAGCCCATGTAGTGGAAGATCCGCTCCTTGCCGATGGAGAAGCGGCTCGTGCCGTCGGGCATCAGGCCCTGCCCCTGGGTGGCGCGGATCGCCGTGCACAGGTTGGTCTTGCGCGACAGGCACGAAGGACATTGCCGGCATTCGGGCGTGTAGAGCGGGATGACGTGATCGCCCTTCTTGACGCTCGTGACGTTCCTGCCGACGTCGACGACGATTCCTGCGCCCTCGTGGCCGAGAATCGACGGGAACAACCCCTCGGGATCGGCGCCCGAAAGGGTGAAATCGTCGGTATGACAGACGCCGCTTGCCTTGATCTCGACGAGAACCTCGCCCTCGCGCGGCCCGTCGAGGTCGACCTCCATGATTTCGAGCGGCTTGCCGGCGGCGACGGCGACGGCGGCGCGGGTCTTCATCGAGCGTCTCCCAACAGTGTGTCGAACGGTTCGCGGCGGCGCCTGCCGGCGCCCCTCTCCTCCGTTTAGCTTTTCGTCGTCGGGCGTGAAAGGCGTGCGACGAAAAAGGCGCGGCATCGGCCGCTTCGCCCTCGAAGTCAGCGCCCGCGCGCTTCGCCCCCTGCCGCGACGATCACGCCGATGATGACCGCGCCGGTGAGCACGAGGCGCAGCCCCGCGCTCACGCCGAAGGTGTTGAGCATGGTGAGCAGCAGGACCAGGAACAGCGAGGCGCCCCATACGCCGGGGATGTTGGCTTTGCCGCCGGCCACCGAAGTCCCGCCGATGACGACCACGGCGATCGAGGTCAGGAGATATTCGTCGCCGATTTCGAGCGACGAGCCGCGGAAATAGCCCGCCAGCAGCGCGCCGCAGAGGCCGCCGAGCGCGCCGCACTGCACATAGGTCAATAGCCTGATGCGTTCGACGTCGATCCCGGCGAGCCAGGCGGCGCGCGGATTCTGGCCGATCGCCAGGACCGAGCGGCCATAAATGGTCTTCGTCAGCAGCCCATGCGCGATCGCGGCGAAGACCAGCGCGCATAACGCGACAACGGGCGCGCCGCCGATCTCGGCGATGCAAAAATCGGCGAAGCCCTCCGGCGGCTTGACCTGCAAGCCCCGGCCGTAGCTGATGCCCACGGACTGGATGATGAAGCTCGCCGAAAGCGTGGCGATGATCGGCGGGATGCGCAGCAGGCGGATCAGCAGATAGGAGCCGAGGCCGACGAGGGTGCCGGAGGCGACGGCGGCGGCGACGCCGAGCGCCACCCGGCTGTCCGACCCGTCCATGACCTTCATCGCGACGGCGCTGGCGAGGCCGATATTGGCGGGCAAGGAAAGATCGACGTTGCCCGGCCCCAAAGCGATGACGAACATCTGGGCGACGCCGACGACGACCGTGAAGGCCGCCAGCGCCAGCGCCGCCGTGATCATGCCGCCGGCGCCATGGCCGCCGGTGAAGAGAATCGCGGCGAGCCACACCAGCAGCGCGCCGACAAACGATCCGATCCAGGGATAGGCGGCGAACCAGCGGCGAAGAACCCTCATCTCCGGCGCTCCTCGAGGCGATTGATCAAGACGCGCGCGGCGAGCACCGCGATGAGGATCGCCCCCTGCGCGCCGACCTGCCAGTCCGGCGAGATGCGCATGAAGTTGAGCAGCGACCCGGCCATCGTCAGCGTCAAGGCGCCGATCACCGCGCCGATCGGCGAGACCCGCCCGCCGACGAACTCGCCGCCGCCCAGAATGACGCCGGCGATCGACTGCAGCGTGTAGCCTCGCCCCAGCGTCGCGTCGGCCGAAGTCGTCAGTCCGATCAGGGCGAGGCTCGCGAAGACGCCGAACAGGCCGCAAAGCGCAAACATCAAGGTCTTGGCCCACAGCACCGACCAGCCGGCGCGCGCCACCGCGATCGGGTTGCCGCCGGCGCCGCGCAGGATCGCGCCGTAGGAGGTGCGCATCAGCCCGAAATGCGCGAGCGCGGCGAGAAGGGCGACCACGACGATCGGCCAGGGAACGAAAGGCGTCTTCACGGCGACGATGGCGTGCAGCCATTCCGGCGCCTTGCCGCCGGGAGTCGGCAGGAGAAGGATCGCCAATCCCTGCCAGACGAACAGCATGCCCAGGGTCACCACGATCGACGGCAATTGGCGCAAGTGAATGATCGCGCCGACCAGCGCATAGGCGGCGACTCCGCCCGCCAGCGCCGCCGCCCCCAGCAAGGGCGCGTCGCGCAGCCACGTCGCGACGACGCAGCCGCAAAAGCCGATGAACGGCCCGAGCGACAGATCGAGATCGTTGACCGTGATGACGAACATCTGCGCGATCGTCGCGAAGGCGACGGGCACCGCGAGATTGAGCATCAGATTGAAGCCGAAATAGCTGATCGCGCGCGGATTGACCCAGTCGATGGCCAAAACGATCAGCGCCAGCGACAGAGCGGGCAGAACGGCGCGCAAGGCGCGGCCCGAGACCCGCGGCGCCGCGCGGGTTCGACGAGATTCGGCGCGGGCGGGCGCGGCGTCGCTCATGGCGAGCCCGCCTCATCGAAGGAAGCGGAAATGATCTCCTCCTCGCTCATGTTTTCCCGGCCCACTTCCGAGACGATGCGCCCGTTGCGAAAGACATAGGCGCGGTGACAATGCCTGAGCTCTTCGATTTCCGTCGTGTACCAGACGAACGTGCGGCCGGCGGCCGCTTCCGCTGCGATCAGGCCGTAGATTTCCTGCTTGGTCGCGACATCGACGCCGCGCATGGGATCGTCCATCAGAATGATCTCGGCGTCGGAGCCGAACGCGCGCGCGAACAGAGCCTTTTGCTGATTGCCGCCGGACAGAGTGAGAATGTTGTCGTCCATGTCGGGCGTGCGGATGTTGAGCTTTTCCCGCCATTGCGCCGCGAAAGCGCGTCCCAGCCGCCGCGACAGCAGGCCATGGCGCCGCTGCCGCGCGATCGAGCGGACGCCGACGTTCTCGGCGATGGACCAGAGCGGAAAAATGCCGTCGCTCTGGCGGTCGCCGGGAATGAAGGCGAGCGGCGCCGTGGCCTCGGCGCTTTCGCTTCGCCGGCCCGCGCTGGCGTAGATCGCGAGCAAGAGATCGGTCTGGCCGTGGCCGGCGAGCCCGGCTAGACCGACGATGTCGCCGGCCCGCGCCACGCATTCGAGGCCGTCGCCCTGGCTGGGCGGGCGGGCGCGCACGCGCAAGGCGCGCTCGTGGGCCGCTTCGCCCGGCCGCGCATCGGCTGGCTGTTCGGAGGCGGCGCGACCGCCCATGGTCGAAATCAGACGCGCGCGATCGAAGGTCGCGGCCTCGCCCTGCGCGACGATCGTTCCGTCGCGCATGACGACGATGGCGTCCGATGCGGAAAGGATTTCGCCGAGCAGATGCGAAATCAGAATGCAGCTCGCGCCTTGTCGCGTCGCCTTGCGCACGTAGGCCAGCAATTGCGCGGCGGCGTGCGCGTCGAGCGACGACGTCGGTTCGTCCAGAATGACGAGACGCAGCTTGTCGTCGGTGACCGTGAAGGCGCGCGCGACTTCGATCATTTGCCGGCGCCCGATCGGCAGATCGCCGACCAGCGCCTCGGCGGAGACGCCGTGGCCGGGAAAGATCTCGTCGAGCTTGTCGAGAATGAGCCGGCCGGCGCGCCGGCGCCAACCCAGGCCCGAAATCGAGGCGTGGGTGACGCGCGCGTTCTCCGCCACCGTCAGATTGGGACAGAGCGAGAGTTCCTGAAAGACGCAGCGCACGCCCAGGCGATGGGCGATCGCCACGGAATAGGCCGGCGGCGTCGAACCGCCGATCGCCACCGCGCCGCGATCGGGCGTCAACGTCCCCGCGAGCACGTTCATCAACGTCGACTTGCCTGCGCCGTTGTGCCCGACCAGGCCCAAGCAAATTCCCGCCGGCACGTTCAGGCTGACGCGGTCGAGCGCACGGACGGCGCCGAAATGTTTTTCGACGCCGTCCAAAGAGACGACAAATTCGCTCGTTTGCGCCATTGTCCGCCGCTTTGACCGGGAAGCCGGAGCGGCTCCGACCGTTTCGCCTTATTTCTTCACGTTGGCGTCGATCGCCTTCTTGGCGTCGTCGAGCGTGTATTCCGCGCTCGCGACGCTGCCCTTCGGGATGCTTTCGAGCGCCTTTTCAAAATTGTCCTGGGTGAACGCCAGGTAGGGCACGAGCAGATCGTGCGGCAGGTCCTTGCGGCCGTCGAGCACCTGCTGGGCGACCCAGAAGGCGAGCGTCGAAACGCCCGGCGCGATCGAGGCGGACCAGGTCACATAGCCGTTCGCCGCCTTCTGTTCCTTCCACCACTGCAATTCGTCCTGCCGATTGCCCATGATGATCAGCGGAATCGGCCGGCCCGCCGTCTTGAAGGCCTGCGCCGCGCCGTAGCCGTCGCCGCCCTGATCGACGATCGCGGCGATTTCCGGAAGGGACGGCAGGATCGTCGACACCGCCTTTTGCGCCGTCGTCTGGTCCCAATCGCCCTCGACCGTTCCGACGATCTTGAAGCCGGGGTGCTTGGCCACCCCGGCGGCGATGCCGTTGTGGATCGCGTCGTCGATCGAGGTGCCCGCGACGCCGCGGATTTCCAAGAGATTGCCGCCCTTGGGAAGCCGGCTGGCGACGAAATCGACTTCCTTCTCGCCCATGTCCTTGAAGTCGACCACGACGCGATAGGCGCAGGGTTCAGTGACGATGCCGTCGAACGAAACGACGACGATGCCGGCGTCGCACGCCTGTTTGATCGCGCCGTTCAAGGCGTCGGGCGAGGAGGCGTTGATGACGATGGCGTCGTAGCCCTGCAGGATGAGATTTTGAATCTGCGCGGCCTGCGTCGCGACTTCCTTGTCCGCCGTCGTGAAGACGTCGGCGGCCGCCACGACCCCGTCCGCGACCGCCTTCTTGGTCACGAGGTCGTAGCTCTTCAACATCGCCTGCCGCCAGGAATTTCCGGCGTAATTATTGGAAAAGGCGATCTTCTTGGTGTGCGTGTCGGCCTGCGCGCCGCCTGCGGCGCACAAAGCCACCGCCAACGCGGCAATTGCTACTCTGCTCTTCATCACGTTTCCTCCTTGTGTATCGACCCCTCGACGCCTCGGCGCCGGGCGTCCTCTTTTTCGCGTCGCAGCCCCGTCAGGACGGCCCGCTGCGGCGCATTTCGGCGACCGAACGCTCGCCGACGAACCATTCATCGGCGCGCACGTCTTCGAAAACGACCCAAATCGACTGCAAGGCGATGCCGGTTTCGCCCGAGATCGCCTTGGCGACCGATTTGGCGATGCGCGACTTCGCTTCGTCGGAGACGCCTTCGACGATGCGGATATTCACAAACGGCATGGGCGCCCCCGGCGCTGACAGCGCTAACATGCCAGCCTCCCAAAAAGTCGGACTTTTGTCAATGCTCTGCGGCAATCGGCCACGGTCGCCCAACGGCCCACAGCCGGCCCGGCCGTCGGCGCCTGGGTTTGAAGGGAAGAGTCCGCCGCGAACTGGCCAAACGCCCCGCCGTCGTCCACAGTTGCGCGCAGTCGCGAAACGCCGTGTGAAGGGGGCCGATATGGCGGAGGACGCCGACGTCATCGTCGTGGGAGGCGGCCTTGCCGGCCTCGTCGCGGCGACCGAGCTGACCGACGCCGGCAGGACGGCGATCCTCGTCGATCAGGAGGGCGAGCAGAGCCTCGGCGGCCAGGCGTTCTGGTCATTGGGCGGCTTGTTCCTCGTCGACTCTCCGGAGCAGCGGCGCCTCGGGATTCGCGACAGCCATGATCTCGCCTGGCAGGACTGGCTCGGCGCGGCGGACTTCGACAGCGACGACGATCATTGGCCGCGCCAATGGGCTGAAGCCTATGTCGCCTTCGCCGCGGGCGAAAAGCGCGCGTGGCTGCGCGCGATGGGCCTTCGCTTCTTTCCCGTCGTCGGCTGGGCCGAGCGCGGCGACGGCGACGCGATGGGCCACGGCAATTCCGTTCCGCGCTTCCATGTCACGTGGGGGGCCGGCCCCGGCGTCGTCGAGCCTTTCGCGCGGCGCGCGCGCGCGGCCGTCGCGCGCGGTCTTTTGACCTTCCGCTTTCGCCACCGCGTCGACGCGCTCACTCTCACCCACGGCGCGGTCGACGGCGTCAGCGGCTCGATCCTCGCGCCCAACGCGGCGGCGCGCGGCAAGAGCAGCAACCGCGAAATCGTCGGCGAATTTGCGCTGCGCGCGCAAGCGGTGATCGTCGCCTCCGGCGGCATCGGCGGCAATGCGGAGCTGGTGAGAAAGAACTGGCCCGAGCGCCTGGGCGACCCGCCGCGGCGCATGGTCTGCGGCGTGCCCGACCATGTCGACGGGCGGATGATCGCGATATCCCAACGCGCCGGCGCGCGGCTCATTCATCCCGACCGCATGTGGCACTATGTCGAGGGCCTGCAGAACTGGGACCCGATCTGGCCCAATCACGGCATCCGCATCCTGCCCGGGCCGTCCTCGATGTGGTTCGACGCGACGGGCGAGCGGCTGCCCGCCCCGCTCTATCCCGGTTACGACACACTCGGCACGCTCGCCCATATCATGCGCACGGGCTACGACTATTCCTGGTTCGTCCTCACGCAGAGCATTATTCGCAAGGAATTCGCGCTTTCCGGCTCCGAGCAGAACCCCGATCTGACGGGGCGGAGCTGGGCGATGACGGCGCGCCGCGCGATCGGTAAAAGCGCGCCCGCGCCGGTCGAGGCCTTCAAGCGGCGCGGCGCGGATTTCGTCGTCCGCGACAATCTCGAGGAACTTGTCGCCGGCATGAACGCGCTCGCCGGCGATCCCCTGCTGGAGGCCGCCCATTTGCGCCGGCAGATCGAGGCGCGCGATCGCCAGTTCGACAATCCCTTCGCCAAGGACATGCAGATCCTCGGCATCCACAACGCGCGCAAATATTTCGGCGACAGACTCGCCCGCGTCGCTGGACCGCACCGCATCCTCGATCCCCGCCATGGCCCGCTGATCGCGGTCCGCCTCAACATCCTCACGCGCAAGACGCTCGGCGGCTTGGAGACCGATCTCGACGCGCGGGTGTTCGGCGAAGATCGAGAGATCATTCCCGGCCTCTATGCGGTCGGCGAAGTCGCCGGCTTCGGCGGCGGCGGCATGCACGGCTACCGCGCGCTCGAGGGCACGTTTCTCGGCGGCTGCCTGTTCTCCGGCCGCAACGCCGGCCGCGCCGCGGCGGCGGCGGTGGCGTAAGAAATTTGCATCGGACGCGAAGGCCGCCTTGGGGCTATCGGGCTCATGAAGGCGCTGTTAGTGTGAATCGCGCAGGCGCCGACCGAGGCGCTGGGATCGCATCGCGGATGCGCATTGGCTTGCATCGTTTCGGAGTCGGGCATGACGACGCCTATCGTGTTGACCTTCATCGGTCATGACAGACCCGGTCTGGTGAACGCGATTTCGGAGAAAGTGGCCGCGTCCGGCGGAACCTGGCTGGAGAGCCGATTGGCGCATCTGGCGGGCGAGTTCGCCGGGATTGTGCTCGTGAGCGTTCCCGATGCGAATATCGCCGTCCTGACGGCCGCGTTACGCGATCTCGAGACGGCCGGCCTTCGCATTGCGGTCGAGCGCAGCTCGGACGCCGAAACGTATCGAAGCCACAAGACGTTCAAGCTGGAGGTCGTCGGCCATGAGCGCCCAGGCATCGTCCGCGAAGTGACTCAGGCCTTGACCCGGCTGGGCGTCAACATCGAGGAATTCAGCAGCGGCATTGAAGGCGCCCCCTTTTCGGGCGCGGCAATGTTCCGAGCGACCGCTCGACTTCGCGTGCCGGACGACCTCGCCAGCGACGACTTGCGCAAAACCCTGGAGCGCCTCGCGCAAGAAATCATGGTCGATCTCGCGGTGATCGAAAGCGATCGGCAAGCTTGAGCTCAGCGTTGCGTGTCGGGGCGCCGGCGCGCTTGCTTTGCGCCGCCGGCGCAAGCGCAACCAACGCCGCGCCGTCACATCGTGGCGGCCAGCCGCCCCACCTCCGCCAGAACGCCATTGCGCAAGTCGTCCGGCTCGGCGGACTCCGCGTAATAGGCGGTCACGACGATCGGGCCGCGGTCGGGCGGCCAGATCACGGCGATGTCGTTGGTCTGCGCATGGCCGCCCGAGCCCGTCTTGTCGCCGACGCGCCAACCCAAGGGAATTCCCGCCCGCAATCGCTTGTCGCCGGTTTTGTTCGCGACCATCCATGTCGACAAGCGATCGCGAGCCTCTGCGGACAGCGCGTCTCCCAGAACGAGCTTGCCAAGATTGTCCGCCATGGCCGCCGGCGTCGTCGTGTCGCGAGGATCGCCCGGCCTCGCCTCGTTCAAATCCGTTTCCAAGCGATCGAGCCGCGTCGCGTCGTCGCCCAGCAGCCGCGCGAATTGAGTGAATTGCGCCGGCCCGCCAAAACTCTCGAGAATGAGATTCCCGGCGGTGTTGTCGCTCAGCGTCACCGCCGCTTCGCAGAGTTCGCCAAGCGTCATCCCGTCATCGCCGACGCGCTTTTCCGTGACCGGAGAATAGGCGACGAGCCTGTCTTTTGAATAGCGGATGCGCCTGTCGAGCGTATCTTCCCCACGGTCGACGCGCATCAGGACGAAAGCGGCGGCGAGGAGCTTGTAAGTGCTGCTCATCGCGAACCGCTCGTTCGCGCGATGCTCGATCCGACGGCCCGTCGCGACGTCGAGCGCGCAAACACCGAGGCGGCCGCCATGAACGCTCTCGAGATCGGCAAGGCCCGATTGCATTTCGTCGAGATTGGGTTGCGCCCGAGCCTTCAGGCTCGCCAGGGCCGGCGCGGCGAGAAGGCCGCTCAAGAGAAGCCCACGGCGTGAAATCAAGGGCGACATTCCTTCCGACGGCGCAAGCGTGGATTTCGCCATGCGCGGGCGCGTGGATAAATGCCCGCGAGCGTTCGCGCAACGATCTCGGCTTCGCGAATTGTCCCCTCTCACGCGCAAGACGCTCGGCGGCTTCGAGACCGATCTCCGTTCAAGGCGGCGCAACGCCAAGGAGGGCTGGATCGCCGCCCTCTACAGCGGTCGCCGAGGCCGAGGCGACGCCGAGGCGCAGGCGCCAGGCGAGGGCGCCTGCGATGATCGCCGTCGCCCAGAACAAATTGCCCAGAGCCTGAGGCCAGTGCGAATGCCCCAAGAACGGAACCGTCGCGAGGGCCAAGGCGAGCGTCAGGAGACCCCAAGTGGCCCGGCGCACCCGAGCGCGTGGCTCCAGCGCCGCGCGGTAGACGAGAACCGTGACCGGAAACAGCAGCCAGACGAAATAGTAGGTGCGAGCGAGCGGCGAGGCGATCGTCATCAGCGAAAGCAGAAGGGCGAATTCCTCAGCGTCGGAGCGCAATGTCCGCCCGCGCTCCGGCGGCAGGACGGCGCAGAACCCGACGCCGATCAGGCCGGCGATCGCCAGAAGCACGAGGTTGGCCTGTTGGTAGCCGAGACTGAGGATGTTCACGTAGATCGGCTTGACGTCCCGACCGATCACTTCGGCATTCAGCGGGCGCAGAAAGCGGTGCGTGACCGCGACGATCGATTGGTTCTTCCAGCTCCAATTCTCATCCAGTCGCTGCCCGAAGCCGTCCTGGTTTGCGGACAACACCATTCCCTCGGACCAGGTCCTCACCTCCTGAAGGTTGCGCTCGAATCCGCGGAACGGCGCGGGAACGATCAGCAGGAGGACGCCGACGCCGATCACCATGGCCGCCGCCGCCCGCCAGCGCCGTCGCCACAGAAGGTAGGGCAGGATGGCGACAGGAAACGCCTTCAGACTCGCCGCGAGGGCGAACATCGCGCCCGCCGACCACGGGCGTTCCGACTGGAGAAGGGCGAGGCCGGCCAGCATCAGGGCGAGGAGCAGGAGATTGGCCTGACCGAAATTGAACGTTTCGGCGACGACGAACGCCGACAGGAGCGACGGTAGGGCGACGACCCACCACGCCCTCGGGCCTTTGTCCCCGGAGAGCCGGTCGGAGAGCGTCACCGCCACCCACCAGCTCGCGAGATTGACGAGAACGATGCAGAGAACCGAGAAGGCGGGACCGAACAGGCTGAATGGCGCCATCAGGACCGCAGCCAAGGGAGGGTAGAGAAAGGGGAAGGTCGTGCGCCCGTCCACCGCATAGAGGTCGCCCCCGGTCAGGACTTGTCGCCCGGCCCAGTACCAGAGCGCATAGTCGTCCCCCTTCCCCGCGCCGAACAATTCCGGCGCCAGCGGAATCGCCGCGAGGATCAGGCTGGCCGCGATGAACAGGATGAGCAGGGTGTGGGGGCCGAGCGGAAGTTTCGCGGCGCCTCCAGGCGTGAGGGACCGCGCGCGCGCCCGCGACTCGCGCGTCATCGATTGAGCCATCGCATCTCCTTATCGCCTGACGTCGGCGCCGATCGGCGTCGTCAAAACAATCGCGGTGGACCCTCCGACTGGCGCTGCGGCGGTCGCTAAACCGAAGCGACGCCTGTCCGGCATGTTTTTCCGGACGCGCCACGCGCCAAACGAAGAGAGAACAATCGTTTTATTTCAAATCCATAGCGCCCCGTATCAGCCGGCGTCAGTCGGATGCCGCCTGACGCGAGTCGACATGATCATCCGCAGCGGTTTTGGGCAACTGCGAATCGGCGGCGCGCCGGCCAATTCTCTCGGCGCGGACAATGCCTCGGGTCGAAACCGTCCATTCGAGCCGCGGGAAGCCGGCGTCCGGTTTCATCCAGCTTGGCGCGAGCGCGGCCGCGCTTCGTCGCCCCCTAAGGCGCTGGCGCGAGCGCGGCCAGGCGCCTGGCGAAATCCTCGTCGGGCGACTCGCCGAGCAGCAGGCGGCGCCAGATCGCGCCGTCGATCGCCGCGACGAGGGTCTCGACCCTTTCCGCCTCGGCGACGCGCCGGCGCAGGATCGTGCGCAGCGCCGCCGCGCGCGGCTCGACGACTTCCACGCGGATCGCTCCCCTGAGATCGGCGTCCGCCTGCGCTTCGGCGACGAGGAAGCGCAAGGCCGCGTCGAATGGCTGCGAACTCGCGCATTCCGCCAGGAGAAACTTGGTCAGATCGCCCGCCTGGATCGCCGCCTCGCGCGGCCGGTCGATGCGCTCGCGGTCTTTGGCGAGGAAAGCCTCGAGCACGATCCGTCCCTTGCTCGGCCACCAGCGGTAGAGCGTCTGCTTGCCCGCGCCCGCGGCCCTGGCGATCGCCTCGGCGGTGACGGAGCGATAGCCGCGCTGCAAGACCTGCCGATAGGCGGCGTCGAGAATGGCGGCGCGGCTCGCCTCGCTGCGCGGACGACCGGGCGGACGGGACGGCGATTCGCTCATGCCGCGATCCTAGCGCGGCGTTTCGAAACCACAAGTCTCGATATATTGCGAGACCAATCGTCTCGATACCAGGAATAGACGTAACTTATTGATTTCGTGGCGATCTCTTGCCGAGCCGGCGACGCGGCGGCCCTCACAATGCCATCAGATTGCGCGCCGGGCGCGAAAACCGGCTGATGGGATTGACGCCGGGTTAACCCGTCCCCTCGCGGCGGTTCCGGCCCGCCCTCGAGGGGAGGACGAGCCGCAGGGCGCGCGCCTTCAAATCGACAGCCAAAACGCGCATAATAACTTTCCGGGTCAGCCTTCACGGCCACGAAGCGGAGATTGGACATGACGGAAACGCCGACGAAATGGGATGAAGAAGCTGACGTCGTCGTCGTCGGCTACGGCTTCGCCGGCGTCACGGTCGCGATCACCGCCCACGACGCCGGAGCGACGGCGCTGATGCTGGAGAAGGCGCCTGAGGCGCACAAAGGCGGCAACAGCCGCGTCTCCGGCAATATCGTCTTCTGGCCCGATGACGTCGAGAAGGCCAAGATCTATTTCAAGGCCCTCGCCGGCCCTTACATGGACGACATTTCCGAGGAGATGGTCGAGGTCTGGGCGAGCGAGATGCATGCGAACCGGGCGTGGCTGGAAGGTCTCGGCCTGAAGCCGGCGACGTTCGGCGTGGCCGAATTCCCGGAATTGCCCGGCTCGGACTGCGCGCAGATGCTGATGCACGGCGAAGGCGCGATCGGCCAGGAGCGTCTGTGGAAGGGCGTCACCGAGCCCGCCATGGCGGCGCGCCGGATTCGAACCTTGTACGAGACGGCGGCGGTCAGCCTCGTGAAGGAGGGCGGCGAGATCATCGGCGTCGTGGCGGAGCAGCGGGGCAAGCGCATGGCCGTCAAGGCGAACCGCGCCGTCGCGCTCACCTGCGGCGGCTTCGAGAACAACCCGGCGATGGTCCGCAGCTATCTCCAGGGGCTTTCCCGCATCTACCCCTCGGGCACGCCTTACAACACGGGCGACGGCGTGCGCATGGCCATCGAAGTCGGCGCCGACCTTTGGCACATGAGCAATATCGCCGGACCGGAATTCTTCTTCAAGGCGCCGGAGATTGCGGTGTCTCGTTTCATCAATCTTCCGCACGCCAAGAGCTATTTCTACGTGGCCGGCGACGGCAGGCGCTTCACGGCCGAAGGCCCGCTGGTGATGGGCGCCGACCGTCACGGCAAGGTCGCGTATCACGGACTCTGGATGCAGCAGCCGGCGCCGGTCCCGATCCATATGATCTTCGACGAGAGCGTCCGCCGATCGGGCTCGCTTGGCCATTCCGACGCCTGTTGGGACGCCAGCCACGGCAACCTCTATGATTGGAGCGGCGACAATCTCCGCGAAGTGGAGAAAGGCTGGATCAAGAAGGCCGACACGGCGCGCGATCTCGCCCGCCTGATCGGCGTTCCGCCGGAGGCTCTGGAAGCCACGCTCGCCCGCTTCAATACGTTTGCGGCAAAGGGCGAGGACGGCGATTGCGGCAGAAGCGCCGGCTCGCTCGCGGCGCTACGGACGCCGCCCTTCTACGCCATGGAGCTGACGCCGACCTTCATCAACACCCAGGGCGGCCCGCGGCGCAACAAGGACGCTCAGGTGATCGGCGTCGACGGCAAGCCGATTCCGCGGCTCTACTCGGCGGGGGAGCTCGGGTCCATCTACTCGTTCCTCTACCAGGGCGGCGGCAATGTCGGCGAATGCTTCGCCTTCGGCCGTATCGCGGGAAGAAACGCGGCGGGGGAGAAGCCGGTGAACGGCGGCGCTCGCTAAGCGAAGCCGTAACGCCGCGGCGTCCTCGCCTCAGAAATCGACAAGGCTGCCATCTTCCCTGACCACGGTGTCGGCGCTCATCAGGGACATTGTCGGCTGCAGGACGCAGGACGTGACGGCCTCGTCCTGCCACGGCGATCGGTCCCCCTCGGCGGCATATTTGGCGAAGCCGGACTTGGCGGCGACCAGGTCGCGCGCCTGCTTCGCCGCCGGAGCGCAAGCCCAAACCGTGTCCTTTTCGTCGGAAAAGCGCCAGCTGGGATGGCCGGGGTCGATCGGGTCCAGGCGATAGATGTTCATCGGCTCGTCTCCAAGAGGCGTAACGGCGACACCTTACTGGATCCCACGCTATCTTATGCGAGGCATGCCGCCCACGCTTGTCCGCCGGTGTGGCGACAGAGAACGTTTCAGTGGCCTGAGTCAGCCCTATCGAAGGGCGCGCCCCCTACCCGCGCCGCCCCCGCAAACCGCCGCTTCACCCGCTCGACCGTGTCCGGCGGCACGCGCACGGTGACGTGGACGTGGCCGTCCTCGCCCGTCTCGCGCGCCATCACTTCGGTGTGTTCGTAGAGCCAGTGCAGCCCCTGCCCGTCGGCGGCCTCGAGATCGAGGTCGATCAGGGAGCGGCCGCGCGCCAGCCGCGTCTCGATGGCGGCGAGCAGCTTGTCGATGCCCTCGCCGGTCAGCGCGGAAACGGCGATCGGGGCGCCCTCGCCCTGCCCCAGCGCGAGGCCGGCGCGATGGTCGGCGTCGAGCTTGTCGAGCTTGTTCCACACCTCGATCAATTTATCCGCCGCGCCGGCGACGCCGAGTTCGGCGAGGATCGCCTCGACATCCTTGGCCTGGGCGTCGCTGTCGGCGTGGGCGATGTCGCGGACATGGATGATGACGTCGGCGGCGCGCACTTCTTCGAGCGTGGCGCGGAACGCCGAAATGAGCATCGTCGGCAGGTCCGAAATGAAGCCGACGGTGTCGGAGAGGATCGCCGCGCCGCCGTGCGGCAGCTTGAGGAGCCGCATCGTCGGATCGAGCGTTGCGAACAGCATGTCGGCGGCGACGACTTCGGCGCGGGTCAGGCGGTTGAACAAGGTCGACTTGCCCGCGTTGGTGTAGCCGACCAGCGCGACGAGGGGATAGGGAACGTCGGCGCGGCTGGCGCGATGCAGCGCGCGCGTCTTCTTGACCTTTTCGAGATCGCGCTCGATGCGCATCATGCGCTCCTCGATGAGGCGGCGGTCGGTCTCGATCTGGGTTTCGCCGGGGCCGCCGAGGAAGCCGAAGCCGCCGCGCTGGCGCTCCAAGTGGGTCCAGGAGCGCACCAGGCGCGATTTCTGGTAGTTGAGATGCGCGAGTTCGACCTGCAGCGCGCCTTCGGCGGTGCGCGCGCGGCGGCCGAATATCTCCAGGATCAGGCCGGTGCGGTCGATGACCTTGGCCTTGAATTCCTTTTCGAGATTGCGCTGCTGCACCGGCGAAAGCGCGCAGTCCATCACCACGAGATTGATCTCGTCGGCCTTCACGCGCTCGGCGAGTTCGGCGACCTTGCCCTTGCCGAGATAGGTCGCCGGACGGATCTCGCTCAAGGCGACGAGCGTCGAATCGACGACGTGAAGATCGATGGCGAGCGCCAGGCCCACCGCCTCCTCGCGCCGCGCCTCCGGGCTGCGCGCGGTCGCCCGCTCGGAAGCGGGGCCGCGCGAAGTCGAATAGGGACAGACGACCAACGTTCGCGTATGAGCCGCGACCGCCTCTTCGCGATTGCCGAGGCTTTCCCCGGCGCCGGACTGGGTCAATTGGGTCTCAATGTTGGTCCGCGCCCTCTTCCACCGCCTCGAACATGGTGATCGGGCTCGCGGGCATGATGGTCGAGATCGCGTGCTTGTAGACGAGCTGAGAATGGCCGTCGCGCCGCAACAGAACGCAAAAATTGTCGAACCAGGTCACGAAGCCCTGCAATTTTACGCCGTTGACGAGAAAGATCGTGACGGAAGTCTTGGTCTTGCGCACATGATTCAGGAACGTGTCCTGCAAATTCTGCGTCTTTTCGCTTGGCATGAGTTTACCCCACTTTGGAATTGGGCCGCTTGATGCGGCCGTTTCGTTGTTTCGGCTCGACGCGCCTCGCCTCCACGCGAGCCCGATTGAACCTATAGCATTTCCGCGCGCGTGCGCCATCCGCGCGCCGGCGCAGCGCGCAAAAATCGTTTAAGTGCGTTCGGCAAGGTCGTGGAAGCTGCGCCGCAGCGCCAGCGTCACCGGCCCCGGCCGGCCGTCGCCGATCCTGCGGCCGTCGATGGCGACGACAGGCATGGCGATCGTCGTCGCGCTGGAAAAGAACGCTTCGCGCGCGCGATAGGCCTCCTCGAGCGAAAAAGGGCGCTCCTGGAACGAAAATCCCTCGCGCGCGGCGACGTCGAGCAAAGTCGACCGCGTCACCCCGCGCAGGATCCCCTGATCGGCCTGCCGCGTGACCAAGGCGCCGTCGTCGCCGACGATCCAGGCGTTGGTCGAAGCGCCCTCGGTGACGAAGCCGCCGGCGTCGACGAGCCAGGCCTCGTAGGCCCCCGCCTCGCGCGCGGCCTGCTTGGCCAGAACGTTCGGCAACAGCTGCAACGTCTTGATATGCGGCCGCGCCCAGCGTTGGTCGGGAAGGCTGATGACGCTGACGCCGCGGCTGGCGTTCGCTTCGCCGAGCCGCGGGTCGATCGATTTGGCCGAGACGACGAGGCCGGGCGCGACGGCGCCGGCGGGAAAGCCGTGATCGCGGCGCGCGACGCCGCGCGAAATCTGGATATAGGCGAGGCCGTTGGCCACGCGATTGCGCGCCACGACTTCGCGCAGGATGCGGCGCAGCGCCGCCGGGCCGACGGGAGCGGCGATGCGCAAGGCCCTGAGCGAGGCTTCGAGACGCGCGAGATGGCGCGTTTCGTCGATCAGCGCGCCGCCTCTGACCTGGCAAACCTCGTAAACGCCGTCGCCGAACTGGAACGCGCGATCCTGGATCGAGACGGCCGCCTCGGCGAGGCGAACGTAGCGGCCGTTGACATAGGCGAGGCGGGACATCGGATTCTCGATCGGGGCGTTTCGGGCTCAATCGACGCCGAGCGACTTGAGCTTGCGATGCAAAGCCGAGCGCTCCATGCCGATGAACTCGGCGGTGCGGGAAATGTTGCCGCCGAAGCGGTTGATTTGCGCGATCAGATATTCGCGCTCGAACACTTCGCGCGCCTCGCGCAACGGGATGCTCATCAATTTTTCGCCGCCGACGCCGGTGGGAATGGCCGGCACCAGCGCGCCGACTTCGGAGGGCAGCATCGCGGCGGTGATTTCCGCTTCCGGATCGCCCGCCACCAGAATCATCAGCCGCTCGACATTGTTGCGCAACTGCCTGATGTTGCCGGGCCAGTCGTGCGATTGCAGCACCGCCATGGCGTCGCTGGCGATGCGCCGCGGCGGCACGCCCATCGTCGTCGCCACCTGCTCCATGAAATATTGCACGAGTTCGGGAATGTCCTCGCGTCGTTCGGCGAGCGAGGGAACGCGAATGGGCACGACCGAAAGACGGTGGAAGAGATCCTCGCGGAACTGCCCGTCGGTGATCGCCTGGGCCAGATCGCGGCTCGTCGAGGATATGATCCTGACGTCGACATGGACGCGCGCCGATCCCCCGACGCGTTGAAAATTCTGGTCGACGAGCACGCGCAGCACTTTCGCCTGCGTCTCCAGCGGCATATCGGCGATTTCGTCGAGATAGAGCGTGCCGCCGTGCGCCTCTTCCAGCGCGCCCACGCGCCGCGAGCGCTCGGGGCCCGCCTCGATCCCGAACAGTTCGCTCTCCATGTTTTCCGGGGTGATCGTCGGCGCGTTGAGAACGACGAAGGGCCCTTCGGCGCGTACGGAATGCGCGTGGATCAGCCGCGCGGTCAATTCCTTGCCCGCGCCCGCGGGGCCCGAAATGAGCACGCGCGAATTCGCCGGGCCGAGCCGTTCGACGATTCGCTTTAGGTTCGCGATGGCGGAGGAAGCGCCGACCATGCGATTGACCGCGCCGGCGCGCGCGCGCAGATCGTTCACCTCGCGCTTGAGCCGCGACGTCTCCAGCGCGCGCTCGGCGATCAGGATCAGCCGATCCGCCTTGAACGGCTTTTCGATGAAATCGTAAGCGCCGAGCTTGATCGCGGTGACGGCGGTCTCGATGTTGCCATGGCCGGAAATCATCACCACCGGGACGTTCTGGTGCTGCTGCTTGACAATCTCCAGCAGTTGCAGGCCGTCCAGCCGCGAGCCTTGCAGCCAGATGTCGAGCAGCACCAGCTGCGGCCGGCGCGCTTCGATCGCGGCCAGGGCCTCGTCGGAATTGCGCGCCAGGCGCGTGCCGTGCCCTTCGTCGGAAAGAATGCCGGAGACGAGTTCACGAATGTCGTCTTCGTCGTCGACGATCAGGATATCAGCGGGCATCAGGACGACCTGGCTGGATTGGGAAGCGATTCTTTGGCAGGGGTTTGGGCGGGCGAAGCGCCGGCGGGCGCTTGTTCGAAGCGGATCGGCAGTTTCATCAAGACTTGAGCGCCGTGGCCGCCGTCGCGGCGCGGCAAGCCGTCGAGCAGCTCGACGCCGCCGCGATGGTCCTCGAATATCTTCATGACGATCGGCAGGCCGAGGCCTGTGCCCTCGGCCCGCGTGGTCACATAGGGTTCGACCAATTTGTGGCGATCCTCGGTGGGAAATCCCTTGCCATTGTCGCTGACGCCGATGCGCGCGAAGCCGTCGGCGTCGGCTTGCAGAACGACGCGTATCTTGCCGCCGCCTTCGCTCGATTCCAGCGCGTCGATGCCCTCGCTGGCGTTCTTCAGCACATTCGTCAGCGCTTGCGATATCAGCCGGCGGTCGAATTCGGCCATCACCGGCTCCTGCGGCAGTTCGTCCTCGATGGCGATCTCCGGCCGGCCGATGCGCATGAGGAACAGCGCCTGGCGCACGCAATCGGAAAGGTTGTCGCGGATCGGACGCGCTTTGGGCATGCGGGCGAAGGAGGAGAACTCGTCGACCATGCGCTTGATGTCGTCGACCTGGCGGATGATCGTATCCGTGCATTGGTCGAAAACGTCCTTGTCTTCGACGATCAGACGGCCGTAACGGCGCTTCAGCCGCTCGGCGGAAAGCTGGATCGGCGTCAACGGATTCTTGATTTCGTGGGCGATGCGGCGGGCGACGTCGGCCCAGGCGGCGCTGCGCTGGGCGGTGACGAGTTCGCTGATGTCGTCGAGCGTGATCACGGCGCCTTGATCCTCGCGCAGCGGATCCCCGGTGACGCGCACGTTGAGCAGGCGTTCGCGGCCATGCCGCAACAAGGTCGCCTGCCCCTGATGCGATTTCAGGTTCATCGACCGCGCTTCCCCCAAGATCTGAGCGAGCCGGGGAAAGACGTCTTCGAGATGTCGGCCGACGAGCCCCTTCGCGTCGGGGCTCGGGCAGAGCAAACGCTCGGCGGCGGCGTTGCTGACCGTGACGACGCCATCGGGATCGACGCCGAGCACGCAAGCGGGCACGCCGGAGAGCACCGCCTCGATGAAGGCGCGTCGCTCGTCGTTGAGCGCGTTCGCGGCGGTCAGGCGATTGCGCTGTTGGCGCAACTCCATCGTCATCTTGTTGAAGGTCTCGCCGAGATGGCCGAGGTCGCCTTCGGAGCGGCGCGTCGGCACCTGGACGTAGAGATTGCCGGAGGCGACCTCGTCGGTGGCGCGTATCAGGCGTCGAATCGGCCCGACGAGTTCGTTGGCGAAGGTCAAGCCCATCCACACCGCCGAGATCAGCATCGTCAGCGACAGCATCACGAAGACGCTGGCGAATCCCAACTCGATGTTGCGCCGGTGCGACTCGAAATTCGAGAAGATCGCCGAGACCTCCGAGGCGTCTCGGGCCACCTTGTCTGAGATCGGATTGATCGCCCGCGCCGCATAGAAGAAGCTGTCGTCCAGACCTTCGATCGGCCGCATCGCGACGAAAACATCGCCTCCGCCCAGCAGGCCGCAGAACGGCTGTCGCGCCACGGCGGCGCTGAAATCGGCGCTCTCCGGCTTGGCGATCAGCTTCGGGTCCGAGCCGACGGCCATCTCCGTCACCGATCCGTCGGTCTTGATGACCGCCGCGACGGTGAAGCCGAGCGCGCGGGAGCGCGCGCCGAGATAGTCGCGAAACATTTTGGGGTCCGAGCGCAGCAGGCGCGCGCTCTGCGAGAGATCGCCGGCCGTCAGTTCCGTTTCGCGCAGCAACGCGCGGCACTGCGATTCCCGGTACAATCGCGACAAGTCGCCGGATTCGTTGAGGAACGCGCCCACGTCCTTCATGAAGGCGGGATTGATCGCCCATTCCACGGAAACGGTCGCGACGACCGCGGTGACCAGCGCCGGGATCGCCGCGACCAGCGAGAACAGCGCGACGACCCGATTATGCAGCCGCGCGCCGGCGCGCGCGGCGCGACGCGCGGCGCGAAGACTGCGCAATTCGAGGGCGATCAGCACCAGCAGGCAAATGACGATCAAGCCATCGCCGACCAGGATCGTCAATACGACCATGGGCGTCGGAATGATCGGCGTGAACCCGGCGAAAATGACGAAGGTCGCGAGCGCCAGAATCACCGCGCCGCCGACCGCGATCGGCCCGAAGCGACCGGACATCCGGCCGTCGCCGAAGCGCTCGGCGGGCCCGCGACCCGCCACAGACCTCGCATCCCCCTGCGATTGTTGGATTGTCACGTCTGAAATCTTCGCCACCGTCGCCGTTCGCGCGCTCGCGTCACAGCGTGGCGCCAATGCAACGATGTTGCAAGATTACGACAAAATGGGGGCGAAGCTCACTTGAGCCCGCGCATTCCCCGTAGATCCAGATCGCGGATTTTCTTGCGCAGGGTGTTGCGGTTGAGCCCCAAAATCTCCGCCGCTTTGATTTGGTTGCCTCGGGTGACCGACAGCGTCGCGGCGATCAGCGGGATTTCGAGATCGCGCAGAACGCGATGATATAATCCCACCGGCGGGCAGGAATCGCCGAACGAACGGAACAATTCTGCGACGTGACGCTCGAGTCCCGAGACGAATTGCTCTTGCGCGGCGGCGGCTTCGCGCGGAACGCCGCCGAGATCGGCCGCGACGGGAGCGCTCAGGCTCTGCAGCGGCGCGTTCAAGCCGAGTTCGACCTCGATCAGTTGCTCGCTGATGACATCCTGGGGATAAAGCGCCGCGATCCGGCGCGTCAAATTCTCCAGTTCGCGAATATTGCCGGGCCAGGGGTACCGGCGCAGCCGATCCATGGCGCCGGCGTCCAGGCTCTTGGCCGCCAGTCCCTCGCCGACGCCTCTTTGGAAGAAATGGCGCACGAGATCGGGAATGTCCTCCGTCCGCTCGCGCAGCGGCGGCAGACGCAGCGGCACCACGTTCAGGCGAAAGAACAGATCCTCGCGGAACGAGCCCTGCTGAATCGAATAGCGAAGGTCCTTGTTGGTGGCCGCGACGATGCGAACGTTGGTCTTGATCGGCGTGCGTCCGCCGACCGTGGTGTATTCGCCCTGTTGCAGCACGCGAAGCAAACGGGTCTGCGCCTCCATCGGCATGTCGCCGATCTCGTCGAGAAAAAGCGTGCCGCCCTCGGCCTGTTCGAAGCGCCCCACCGAGCGCGCGTTGGCGCCGGTGAACGCCCCTTTTTCGTGCCCGAACAATTCGCTCTCGATCAGATCGCGCGGGATCGCCGCCATGTTGATGGCGACGAAGGGGCCGGCCTTGCGCTTGCCGTAGTCGTGCAGCGCGCGCGCCACCAACTCCTTGCCCGTGCCGGATTCGCCTGAAATCATCACCGTCAGGTCGGTCTGCATCAGTCGCGCCAGCGAGCGGAAAATTTCCTGCATCGCCGGCGAGCGGCCGACCAGCGGCATCGACTCGGCGGGCGCCTGCGGCTCGGCGGCGCTTTCCCGGCGATTGCGCGGTTCGGCCAAAGCGCGCCCGACGATCGAAACCAGTTCTTTCAAATCGAAGGGTTTGGGCAAATACTCATAGGCGCCGCGTTCGGAGGCCTTGATCGCCGTCATGAAAGTGTTTTGCGCGCTCATGACGATGATCGGCAGGTCGGGCCGCATCCGCTTGATGCGCGGAAGCAACTCGAAGGCGTTGTCGTCGGGCATCAGGACGTCGGTGATCACGAGGTCGCCCTCGCCGGCGGCCACCCAACGCCACAGGCCCGCGACGGTCCCCGTCGCCCGCACCTCGTAACCAGCCCGCGTCAGCGCCTGATTGAGAACCGTTCTGATCGCCGCATCGTCATCGGCGATGAGAATATGCCCTGACGGCATGAAATCGCTCCTTGCGGGCGCTGCCCGATCGCTAGAGAATCGGGACGGCGCCGAAATTCACTCGATACCGCGCTCTATTCGTTCGAACAGGCTCCCCTAGCGCGCGATGCGGTCCGCGCGACGCTCGGCTCCGCCGCCCTCGTCCACGACCCCGCCGGCGCCGTGCGTTCGTTGCGTGTCGAGCGGCATGAGGACGCGGAAAGTCGTTCGGCGCGGATGGGATTCGAATTCGATGATGCCGCCATGGTCTCCGATCACCTTGGCGACAAGTGCAAGTCCCAGGCCAGAACCCGACGACTTGGATGTGACGAAGGGATCGAAGAGGTTGCCGGCAATGTCGCTGGGCACGCCCGGCCCATTGTCGCGAATGCAGATTTCGAGGGGGAGGCCGACCGGCTCCGCGCCCGCGCCGGCCTTCAGCCGCACCCCGGGACGATACGCCGTCGTGATTATGATCTCGCCGTCAATGCTTTCATCGCCAATAGCTTCGCAGGCGTTCTTCACCAAATTTAAGAAGACCTGGATCAACAGATCGCGCGAGCCCAGCACATGGGGCAACGACGGATCGTAGACCTCGCTGAAGCGGATGTGTCGGGCGAAACCGGCCTGCGCCAGGCGCTTCACGTGATCCAGCACCGCGTGGATGTTGAGACTTTCGCGTGAGGTTGGGCGCTCGTCGGAAAACGCCTCCATGCGATCGACCAGTTTGACGATGCGGTCGGTCTCGTCGCAAATCAGCCGCGTCAGCGCGCGATCGTCGTCGCCGACCGAGGTTTCCAACAGCTGCGCGGCGCCGCGGATGCCCGATAGAGGGTTCTTGATCTCATGGGCGAGCATGGCGCCGAGCGCCGTTACCGAGCGCGCAGCGCTGCGGTGGGTCAGTTGTCTGTCCATTTTTTCGGCAATTGATCGTTCTTGCAGCAACAAAGTCACGCCGCCGCCGCTTTGCGGCAGTGGAGAGACGAAGGCGTCGACGACGCGGCCGAGACCGGTCCGCGGCGTGGAGACGTCGAGCTTGTAGCCGTTGACCGCGGCCTGGTCGGCCATCGCGTCCGCGACGAGCGCGATGACCGGCGAACCGAAGGGCAGAATGTCGACGAGCCGCGAGCGCACCAGCATCGCGCGGCCCATGTCGAAAAAATGCTCCGCCGCGGTGTTGACCTCGCGGATGGCGCCGTCGGCGTCGATCGCCAGCACCGGCTGCGCCAGGGCATTCAGGATCTGCAGCGGATCGGACCGCGTGGCGGGCGGCGGGCGGGAGCGATCGAGCGCGTTCATGCCGCCTCCCTGTCCTCGGCGCCTTCGAAAGCGCGCGCCAAAAGTCCCATGGCGACGTCCGCATCCTCGCTCGTCACCAGCGCCGACCGGATCGCCGGCGCGGCGCCCGCCTTTTCAGCGTAAGCGGCCAGATGCTTGCGGGCGTGACGAAGCCCCGCGCGCCTGCCCATTGCGGCGAGCAGCGAGTCCAAATGCGACAGCGCGGCGTCGCGACGCTCGTCGAGCGGCGGTTCGCTGAGCGCCGCGCCGCTTTGCAGGGCGCGCGCGATCGAGCCGACGATCCAGGGCGCGCCGATCGCGGCGCGGCCGATCATCACGGCGCGCGCTCCCGAGGCCGCGAGCATCGCGCGGGCGTCCTCAAGGCTGCGGCAATCGCCGTTGACGACGACGGGAACGCCAACCTCGGCGACGACCTCCCCGACGGCGCGCCAATCGGCGCGCCCGTCGTAGAACTGGCGCCGCGTTCGTCCGTGAACCGTGATCATCGCGGCGCCCGCCTGCTCGGCGCGGCGCGCCAAACGCGCGGCATTGCGCTCGTCCTCGTCCCATCCGAGCCGCATTTTGACGGTCACGGGCGCACTGACCGCCGCGACGACCGACTCGATGATGCGCGAGGCGTGATCGAGATCGCGCATCAGCGCGCATCCCGCCAGACCGCCGGCGACGCGCCGGGCCGGACACCCCATGTTGATGTCGACGACGCGAGCGCCCGCGCCCTCGACGCGCCGCGCCGCTTCGCCCATCGCGCCCGGCTCCCGCCCGACGAGTTGCACGGCGTGCGAGGCGACGCCATCGCCCTGCGCGCGCAAACGACTCTCCCCGTCGCCGTCGAGGAAGATCTGGCTCGCCACCATTTCGGAAAACACCAGAGTCGCGCCGAAGCGGCTCGCGGCGCGCCGCATGCCGAGATCGCTCACTCCCGACATCGGCGCGAGCATCGCGCCGCCATCCAATCCGATCGGCCCCAGGCGATGTGGCGCGACCGGGATATTGCCTAAATTCTGCGCAAGTATCATGATGCATATAATCTAATCAATTAGCGGCAGAAGGCAAGACGCGTGGCCCTCGATTGCGGCATTGGCGCCCTTGCCCGAGCCGGCCTCGGTCGCGCCAGGCACTTGCCTCCGCCGCGCGGCTTCGCTATCTACCCGGCGCGGCCCAAGGCGTTCGGCGTCTTTTTGGGGGATAGTTCAACGGTAGAACTGCGGACTCTGACTCCGTCAATCTTGGTTCGAATCCAGGTCCCCCAGCCAACCGCATCCTAAGAGTTTGAAAGATAACGTATTATCCGCCTAGGTCGCTAGGGAAAAGCCGGTCTGCCGCCGTGTCTTGCGTCGCGGCGCCGTATACCATTGGCGCCGACGAGTCCCCGCCGCGCCGGGAAATGGACCCAGCGGCGTCCTGATCGTCAGCCTCGGCGCGAAAGACCTCGACGAAGCGCGCCGGCCGGCGGCGATCTTGACGCATATGAGTGAACCCATTCTGGCAGAAGTCCGTCGAGGCGAGCTGTCGCCGTCCGAAGCGCAGGCGATTATGCTCGCCGTCGCCTCGGAACAAATCGAAACCCTGAAGCGCGCCGCTGTCGCGGACCGGGCCCTGTCAGGCCAAGTCGAACAGCGCTTCGGCGTCAGACCTCGCCACAAGCGTCGGGCAAGCTCTGCCCAATGCAGTCACGTGGCCGTCGAGCGTTTTCCATGGCGCAGCCGATCATGGTTGATCGCGTTTGACGCGGCGGACGTAGGTTTTTGTCGGAACGGATTCGCGTGAGCCTTATCCGCCAGGAATCCGTTTGGGCCGAGTTGGGAGACGCTGGAAAAGCGACGCCGCAGCGAACAAGGCGAAGCCGCGTCGCAGAGCTCCTCATGACGGAGAGGAGATCGGCCGTTTCGGCGCATGGGCATCGCTCGGCGCCGCGCCCGTCGATCGCCGTTTCCGACCCGCCGCGACGAACGATCGGCTCTCGCCAGCGACGTTCGTGTTCAGGCGGCTCTGGCCGGCGCGATCGAGATTTCCGCCCACCAGTTTCGCACGACCCACAGGCGATGATCGAGCAGGGTCCCCAAGCCGCCGGTGAATTGCAGCCAGTTGGGAACGAGGCCGCGCTTGACCGCGGTCAGTGTCGTGCGCCCTTCGCCGACGGCGAAGGCGAGCTCGGCGCGAAAGCCGCCGCCGTTGGCCTCCTGCTTGCCGAATTTGGAGAAGAACACAATGTCCGACGGCTGCATCGCGGCGAGACGCAGCCGCGCCGAAGCGCCGGCGAGGGCTGAAGGATCGAGGCAGCAGCTTCCCGCGCCCGGTCCGAGATCCTGGCACAGCGGAATGATTTCGCCCGTTTCGACGTCCTGCAGCCGCATCGGCGCGCGAGGGCCGCAGCCCCCCTCCTCCGGCGGCAGTTGAACGACGCCGCGCGCGGCGACGCCGGCCTCGACAAGTTCGCGCGCGAAAGCCGACATCAGCGCGTCGACGGCGACGCCGTCGTCGTAGACGATCGCGGCGAGACGGTTCGGATCGATATGCGCGGCGTCCATGGTCCCTCCTTTGTCGCAAAGCCGACAATGCGGCCGCCTTCGCGGCAGCGCCCGAAACGCCGCAAGAAGCGGACCACGATCGCGCCGCGTGCGTCGCCACAATTACGAATGGACGAAGCGCGCGATCTGCCCTTAAGAAGGACGCGCAAAGCGCTCGCGCTCCGCAATCGCTTCAACAGGAAAGGCGCAGTTCGATGAAACTTTCCGCGCGCAATGTGCTGCCGGGCAAAGTGATCGCGATCACCATGGGCGCCACGACCGCCCATGTGAAGATCGAGATCGGGTCGGGCGCCGTGATCACCGCCTCGATCACCAACGAAGCCGTCGAAGACCTGGGACTTGCGGTCGGCAAGCCCGCGAGCGCGGTCATCAAATCTTCCGACGTCATCGTCGGCGTCGAGTGACGCGCTCGGCGGGGCGGGCCCGGCCGTTCAGCCGAACTTGAACAGCACGCCGTAGCCGCCGCGCGGATAGTTCCACTCGACCTCCCCCGACGGCTCGCACATGACGCGGCACGTGCCGCATTCGAAGCAGCCGTCGGGCGCGACCTCGACTTGTCCGGCCTCGGTGAGCGTATAGCACCCGGCCGGGCACAGCGTGGTCATCGCCATGAGATTGGCGGAAGGCTTGCCGCGCGAAACGACGCGGATATGGCTGCGGCCGCCGTCGACGACATAGCGGTTCTGATAGAGCTTCTCTTCGACGCGGACTTCTTCGGGCTTGCTCATCGGCTTCTCCTGCGATTCAGCGCCAGGCGCGCGCGAGTTTGAAGGCGTCGCCGAACAGGCCGCTCCACCCGCGCGCCTTGCGGAAGGCGGCGATCGTGGTCGTCTCCTTTTCGCGCTTGGGCGTGCCGTCGACGCGCAGGAAGCTCTCCATCGCCTTGGCCACGAGTTCGGGATAGGTGAGGAAGAAGTTGCGCGAATTGGTGTGCAGCAGCGCCGGCATGTCGCGGTACTTGCGCAGGTCCTTCATCACGAAGGAGTCTTCGAGCGCCTTGGGATAGCGCGCCAGATTGTCCCTGGTCATTTTTTCCCGGCGGCTCTTGATCTGGAAGATCGCCTCGGCGGCGATGCGGCCCGAGGTCATCGCGAGATTCGAGCCTTCGCGATGGATCGCGTTGTTGAGCTGCGCGGCGTCGCCGACCACGACCCAGCCGTCGCCGCAGAGCTGCGGCACCGCCTTGTAGCCGCCTTCGGGAATGAGATGGGCGGCGTATTCCTTCACTTCCGAGCCTTCCAGCAGCGGCTTGACCGAAGGATGGGCCTTGAACGCCTCGAGCAGCCCGTAGGGCGTCTGGCCGCTGCGCGCGAAATCCGACACCAGGCAACCGATGCCGACCGAGAGGCATTCCTTGTTGGAGTAGATGAAGCCCATCCCGGTCATGCCGCGCGAGATCGCGCCCACGGCCTCGATGACGACGCCCTCGTCGCCCTTCACATTGAAGCGCGCCTCGATCGTCTCGGCGGGAAGGAAATGCATTTCCTTGACGGCGAGCGCGACATGATCGGCTTTGGGAGGCTGGCGAAGGCCGGCGCGACTGCCGAGCAATCCGTTGACGCCTTCGGCGAGCACGACGACGTCGCCGTGGACGATCCCGTCCTCGCGGTCCGTGCGCACGCCGACGCATGCGCCATAGGCGTCGAAGATCAGTTCCAGCGCGGTCGTCTCGGTCAGCACCAGCGCGCCCGCCTCGCGGACCTTGCGCGAGAACCATTTGTCGAACTGCGAGCGAAGGATCGTGTAGCGGTTCGGCCTGGCTTCGTTGAACGCGTCGGAGCGATAGTGCATGCCGGTGTGCGCGGCTTCGCTCATCATCCAGAAGCGCTGTTCGATCAGATGGCGCTCGAGCGGCGCGTCCTCGCGAAAGTCGGGGATGATCGCCTCGAGCATGTCGGCGTACATGATCGCGCCCTGCACGTTCTTCGAGCCCGCGTATTCGCCGCGCTCGAGCTGCAGGACGGAAAGGCCGCGCTTGGCCAGGGTGTACGCGGCGGCGTTGCCGGACATGCCGGCGCCGACGACGATGCAATCGAATTTTTCGACCATGGCTTTTCTCCTCAGCCGGCCAGCCGGTCGCGCGAATGCAGGGAAACGCGCGCGCGGAACGCTTCGGTCAGCGCCGGCAGAAAGCGGACGGCGTCGGTCGCCACCGCGAAATGGGCGATATCGAGAATCGGCGCGTTGCGGTCGGTGTTGATGGCGACGATGAGATCGGCGCCTTCGACGCCGACGCGGTGCTGGATCGCGCCGGAAATGCCCGCGGCGATATAGAGCTTCGGCCGGATCGTCTTGCCGGTCTGGCCGATCTGCCGATCCGCCGGCGCCCAGCCTTTTTGCACGCAGGGCCGCGAACACCCCCATTCGCCGCCGAGCACGCCGGCGAGCGCGCGCACCAATTGCAGGTTCTCGGCGCTCTGCAGCCCGAGCCCGCCGGCCACGACCACGTCGGCGAAGGCGAGATTGGACTTTTGCGAGGCGCGATCGGGCAGGAAGGACAGCACCTTGGTGACGATGCTGTCCTCCCTGAGATCGACCGCGTGTTCGACGATGCGGCCCGCGCGTCCTTCCTGGCGCGCAGGCGTCGGCATGACGCGCGGGCGCACGGTCGCCATCTGCGGCCGGGTGTTGAGCGTGTAGATCGTGCACAGCAGCGAGCCGCCGAAGGTTGGCCGCGTCGCCGCGAGCGACTTGTCGGCGTCGACCGCGAGTTCGGTGCAATCGGCGGTGAGGCCGGTGAGCAGCGTCGTGGCGACCGAGCCGGCGAGATCGCGCCCGAGGTTGGTGGCGCCGAGCAGCAGAATTTCCGGCTTATGGGCGTCGACGAGGTCGGTGAGCGTCTTCGTATAGGACTCGTTGCGATAGTCCGCGAGGATCGGGTTCTCGACGAGATAGGCGATGTCGGCGCCGTAGACGAAGCTTTCCGCCGCCGCCTCGCGCGTTCCCATACCCGGCGCGCCGACGACGACCGCGGCGAGCTCGACGCCCAGCTTGTGGGCGAGCTTGCGGCCTTCGCCCATCAGCTCCCAGGAGACCGGGTGAACCTGACCGCGTTCGAGTTCGACCATCACCCAGACGTTCTTGTGGGCCTTGAAGCGCTCGGGCAGCTCTTTCTTCATAGCCGCGCGGCTGGGCGCGGACGTGGCGGGAGGGGGCGTATCGGACATCGCTTGTCTCCTCACAATCCCGCCGCGAGCCGTTCGAGGTCGCCGGCGAGCGCCGGCTTGGCCTCGAACAACGCGGCGATCAGGTCTTCGGCGGTTTCCTTGGCGCGCGGCTTCGGCTCGATCGCCTTGGCCTTGTCGGCGCGCGGCGTCGGCGCGAACACGCGCTTGACCACGGTCGGCGAGCCGCGCAGGCCGCATTTCTGCAAGTCCTCGATGCCCGCCGCAGCCGCGCTCCACGTGACGATCTCGGCGCGCGCTGCGCGCAAGGCGTCGGTGAAGCCGCCGCGCCGGATTTCGGCCGAGCCCTCGAGCATGGTGACAAGGCACGGCAATGCGGAGCGCAGAACCTGCGTTCCGCCTTCGGCGCGCCGCTCCAGATCGATCGAGCGCGCCGCGGCGTCGACGCCGGTCACCTTGGAGATATAGGTGAGCTGATTGAGGTCGAGACGGCGCGCGATGCCCGGGCCGACCTGCGCCGTGTCGCCGTCGATCGTCTGCTTGCCGGCGAACACGATGTCGGGCGCCCCCCAGGTCTCGCCGATCTTGCGGATCGCCTGGGCGAGCGCGTAACTCGTTGCCAAAGTGTCGGAACCGGCGAAGAAGCGGTCGGTGAGCAGCACCGCGCGGTCCGCGCCGAAGGTGAGCGCCTTGCGCAACGCGTCCTCGGCAGAGGGCGGGCCCATCGTCAGCGTCGTCACTTCGCCGCCGTGCTCGTCGCGCAGCCGCAGCGCCGTTTCCAGCGCGAACAGATCGTAGGGGTTGATGATCGTCGGCACCCCTTGGCGCATGATCGTGTTGGTGACGGGGTGGACACGGATCTGCGCCGAATCCGGAACCTGCTTGATGCAAACGACGAAATGCATGGGGCCTCCGCGGCGAAGATCTCGGCCCGTCCACGCATGCGCCGTGCCACGCCGCGCGAAGGCGATCAACACGCTGAAATTACTTGCGATTCAGGAAATACGCGGGGAAGGCGCGGCGCCCTCCGACGCGGAGCTGTCGGGAACGCGACACGACGTCGTCGCGTCGCGTCGGCGGGGTCTTGCGATATCGAGGATGAAATTGGCGGGCCGTGAGCGTTTCGCGCGCACCTCACCCCGACCGCTCTCCCGCTTGCGGGTGTCAGGCGAACGTCTCGTTCGCTGAGAGGGGGCGCGAAGGGCCGGATGAGGGCGGCGCCTCGCTCAAGGCGCCGGCGGCAGCGGCGCGATTTCGTCGAACGCGACGAAGGCGGTCTTGGAGGCCACCGGCCGTTCCGGATCGTGATCCCTGAGCACCCGGAACACGCGCTCGGCGAGCGGCGAGGAGCGTTCGAAATCGGCGTAGGCGCGTTGCAGCGTCGCCTTGGCGCGCGCGGCGGCGACCGCGTCGGGCAGTCCCTCGAGATCGTCGCCCTTGAGATATTCGCCCATGCGCTTGAGGATATGCAGGCGCGCGACGCGCAGGACCGCCTCCTCATAGGCGACGCCGAGCGCGGCGAAGAACTCCTCGGCCGCGGACAGGCGCTTGAGCTTCTCGAGAATGTTCGTCATGTCGATCGGACGTTCGTCCAGCGAACAGGTCATCTTCAATTCTCCCTAGCGCTCAGCCGGCGGAATGCGCGACAGAATCCGCGTCTTGGGCCATCGCCTCGCCCGCGGCCTCGTCGTGGAGGCGCGCGAGTTCGTCGCTCGAAATCGCGGCTTTGCCCCGCGTCGCGCGCCGGCGCACCAGCGCGACGAGGAACGGCGCCGTTTCCGGCGCCAAGCGAATTCCGCGCTCGCCGAGCGCGTAAGCGAGCGCCTTGGCGCCCGAGTGCTTGCCGATGACGAAGCGATGGCGCCGTCCGAACAGCGCGGGATCGGGGCCGCGATAGCTCTCGGGATCGGCGAGCAATCCTGCGACGTGAACGCCCGATTCATGAGCGAAGACGTCGCGCCCGACGATCGCCTTGCCCCAGGGAACGCCGCGCCGCGCCGCCTCGGCGACCATCGCCGCCAGATCGGACAATTGCGAGAGATCGACGCCGGTCGAAACGCCGTGCAGGCATTCGAGCGCCGCCGCGACCTCCTCGAGCGGCGCGTTGCCCGCGCGTTCGCCCAGTCCCCCGACCGTCACCGACAGATGCGTCGCGCCGGCGCGCGCCGCGGCGAGCGTGTTGGCGGCCGCCAGTCCATAGTCGTCGTGGCCGTGGAACTCGATCGCGAGATCGCTCGCGCCGACGACGCGCGCCACCAGCGCATGCGTCGCGAACGGATCGAGCGCGCCGATCGTGTCGGCGAGGCGCAGCCGGAAAGCGCCGGCCCCGGCCGCCGCATCGGCGAGGCGAAGCAGATGGTCGTCGTCGGCGCGCGAAGCGTCCTCCGCGCCGACGGCGACCTCGAAGCCGGCGTCGAGCGCGAGCGGAACGAAGCGCCGCACGCGCTCCAGCGCTTCGGCGCGGGTGATGCCGAGCTTGGCGCGCAGCAACCGATCGGAAGCCGGAATTGACAGATTGACCGCGCCGACGCCGCCGCGGCGCGCGGCGTCGATGTCGCCCTTGGTCATGCGGCACCAGGCCAGAACCCTGACGCCGAGTTCGAGCCCGGCGATCGCGCGCAACGCCTCGACCTCCTCGCCGCCCATCGCCGGCGTGCCCGCCTCGAGCTCGGGAACGCCGGCCGCGGCGAGCGCTTCGGCGATCGCGATCTTCTCGGCGAGGGTGAAGGCGACGCCCGGCGTCTGTTCGCCGTCGCGCAGAGTTGTGTCGTTGAGCGCGACGCCTCGCGCCGGCGCGCGCTCACGCATAGGCCGGCTCGGCGACGCGCGGGGCCGCGGCGCTTTCGTCCGCGCGCGAGCGGGCGCGCAGGCGATCGACGATCGCCGGCATCGTCGCGATCACGCGGTCGATGTCGTCGTCGTCGTTGTCCCGCGACAGCGAAAAGCGCGTCGCGCCCGCCGCGACGGCGGCGGGAACGTTCATCGCGCGCAGCACGTGCGAGGGCGCCAGCGAGCCTGCGGCGCAGGCGGCGCCCGAGGACGCCGCGACGCCCGCGCGGTTGAGCAACAGCACGATCGCGTCGGCCTCGGCGTCCTCGCAAACGATGGCGCTGGTGTTGGGCAGCCGGCGTTCGACGCCGCCGAGGACGAACGCGTTCGGTATGCGCGCCATGAGGCTCGCCTCCAGCCGTTGGCGTAGCGCGCGCATGCGCGCCGCGTCGCCGCGCAAGCGCGCCGCCGCGATTTCGGCGGCCTTGCCCAAGCCGACGATCCCCGGAACATTCTCGGTGCCGCCGCGTCGGCCGCGTTCCTGCTTTCCGCCCAGGATCAGCGACTGGAAGGGCGCGCCGCGTCGGAGGTAAAGCGCGCCGACGCCCTTGGGGCCGTGCAGCTTGTGGGCGGAAAGCGAGAGCATGTCGATCGCCGTCTCGCGCAAGGCGATGGGCAGACGCCCGACCGCCTGAACGGCGTCGGTGTGAAACAACGCGCCGACCGCCTTGGCTTCCTCGGCGAGTTCCTCGATCGGGAACAGCACGCCGGTCTCGTTGTTGGCCCACATGATCGAGACGAGAGCGACCTTCGGCGAAAGCGCGGCGCAATAGCGCGCGCGATCGAGCCGGCCCAGAGCGTCGACCGGAATGCGATGAACCTTGATCGGGCGCGTGCGCTCGAGATGCGAGGCGAGCGCGAGGATGGCTGGATGCTCGACGGCGGAGACGACGATCTCGTCGCGCCCCTCCCGCGCGTCGAGCGCGCTCAGGATCGCCGTAGCGTCGGCTTCGGTTCCGCTCGACGTGAACACAATCTCTTCGCCGAAAGCGGCGCCGATCAGCGTGCGCACCCTTTCGCGCGCCTCTTTGAGCGCGAGCCGGCTCATCGCGCCGAAATCATGCGCCGAGGACGGATTGCCGAAACGCGCGTCGAAACAGGGCAGCATCGCCGCGACGACTTCCGGGTCGGCCGAGGTGGTGGCGTTGTTGTCGAGATAGACCGGCCGCACGGCGTTTCTCCTTGTCAGACCGGAACCACTTTGATCGGGAATCCCAGCGCCTCGACGAGACGCATGCGCACGCCGAGCACCGTCATCGAAGCGAGCTGGCAGCCGACGCAAGCGCCGGTCAGTCGCACCCTGACCACATCGTCGACGACGTCGACGAGCTGACAATCGCCGCCGTCCGCCTTCAGGCGCGGCCGCAATGCGGCGAGCGCGCTTTCGATCGCGGCGATCCGTTCGGCGGCGCCGAGGCGCCGCGCGGGGCGCGGCGCGGGCGCCGGCCCGGCGACGGACGGCCGCCGCTCTAGGCCGACCAGACGCACGCGCTTCGGGCTCGGCTCGGAGGCGACGGGCGCCTCGGGGCGGCTAGCCAGCAAGGTTTCCGCTCGCCCATCGTCCAGCATGGCTCGTCTCCCATTCTCGCGCAGGTTCAGGAGAAGGACTTGCCGCACGAACACTTCGAGGCGGCGTTGGGGTTGTCGAACACGAAGCCGGAGGCTTCGAGGCCGGTCACGAAATCGACCGTCATGCCGGCGATATGCGCCTGAGACTCCTTGTCGACGAACAGCGTGACGCCGTCCTGGCGAATCACGGCGTCGCCGGCGCGCGTCGCCGCCTCGAGCCCCATCATGTATTTCAGGCCGGCGCAGCCGCCCGCCTGCACCATGATGCGCAGGCCCTCGGCCGGCTGGGTCGAACGGGAGAGCGCGGTCTTGACCGCCGAAACGGCGTTGTCGGTGAGCTGGATCATGGGGGCCTCCTCGCCGCGATGGCGACAAACGGACCGCTGCATGGAGCGTGCCAGAGGCAAGCTTATGATTATTCGGATGTTTTCTTATGTCGCGGGATGTCGCGAACGCGACAATGGCCGGCGGCCCGCGACATTGTCGCTATCCCGCCGACGCCGCGCGCCCGGCCGCCGCTTCGCGCGCCGCCGTCGCCAAGCGGCTCAAGCCGTCCTCGTCGCCGAAGCACGAGGCGAAGTCCACGCAGACCGAGCAATGGGGAGCGGCGCACAGGCTGAAGCCTTCGAGTTCGCAAATGCGGCGATAGAAGAACTTCTTCCAGCGCATGTTGTTGGCGTTTCCCGCGTGCAGCGCGGGGAAATGGCGCTGGAGCAATCGGCCGAGTTCGCCGCGGCCGAACAGGCCGAGGTCTTGCCAGAGATGATCGTCGCGCATCGCGCGCCGGGCGAGGATCGCCGCGAGCCAGCCCGATTGTTCGCCGGGATGGGCGCAATAGCTCGACAGCAAATCGCGCAACAGGTCCTCTTCCATGGCGCGGATCGGATCGGGCGCGCGTTCGAGGCACAGCGGCGCCGCGCGCAAGGGAAAGCGCGCCGCGAACAACGCCGCCGTCTCCACGCGCGTCAGGCCGAGGCCTTCCGTCAGCGCGAGCCCCGTGGCCGCCTGATCGGCGAGCGCCGCCGAAAGCGCGCAGGCGAAGACATGATCGTCGAACGCCTCGCCTTCGTCGTCCTTCGCCGTCTGTGCGGCCCGCAACGCCGCATAGCGTTCGTCGAACATCGGCGCCTCCATCTCGATCATTGCGCCTGACCGGCGCCGTGAGCACTCGTCACGATTGGATCGACGTCTCCTTTAACGCCGAGCAACGTCCCTTCTCCCCGCTTGCGGGGAGAGGGGGATCGTCGTACGCCTCGGCGCAGCGCGCTCTACGCGGCGATCCTGTCGGCCGCCAAGTGCGTCTGGCAATCCTTGGGGCAGACGCGCGCGCAGGCGCCGCAGCCGATGCAGGCGCCGGAATTGTCGACGACCATGATCTTGCGGTTGAGTTCGCCGTCGAAATCGTCGTCGTCGTCCTCGGTCACCTTGCCGAGCACGGCCCCCGCCTCGTCGACGCCGTGCAGATGCATGACGTCGCGCGAGCAGACCTTGTAGCAGCGGCCGCAGCCGATGCATTTGGCCGCGTCGATCGCGGCGAGATATTGGGGCGTCCACGCCGAGCCGTCGCGCGTCAGAGAAGCCATCACGCCGTCTCCAGCGCCGCGAGGCGCTTGCGCGCCGATTCCAGCGCCGCATAGGCCTCGTGGGCCGCGCGCGCGACGTCCGGGATCGTGGTCCAGTTCACCGGCAGATCCTCGGCGAGATCGTGCAGATTCATCTTGGCCGTGATCGCCCTGGCGGACAGCTTCTTGATTTCACCCTTCAGCGCGTCGACGTCGGACATGCTCTATTCTCCTCATCGCTGTCTCGCGGCGGCGCTCAGATGTCCGCCACCGCGGGATAATCGTCGATCCATTTCCTCGCTTCGTCGACCAGCTTCTCGCCGGCCTCGGCGAGCTTGTCGAAGCTCTCGAAGCCGAACCGGTGGATGTCGCGCAGGCTCTTGGAGATCACCACCAGCCGGCCGACGGTCAGGATCACGCGCCCAAATCCCTCGTGCGACATTTTCATCATCGGCGAGGCCATGCGGCCGCTCGCGCGCTCGATGTCGAGACCGACCGCGATGTAGAATTTCTCCACGCGCGACATCACGTCCGGGTCGGGATCGCCGATGATCGGGATTTGCCGCCGCTGCTCCTTGGTGACGATGAAATCGGCGAGGATTTCGGCGTCCGGCTTGCGCTCCCAGACGCCGTAGCTGTCCTCGGCGCGCAGCACGCGCACGAGCGTCTTGACGAAAGGCGAGTCGAGGCCGGTCGGCTTGTCCAAGGTCTGCGTCATCGCGTTTCAATCCTCTTCGAAATCGGGCTTGCCGGCGCTTAACCCCGCGCTCGCGAGAACCTTGCGCAGCCAGGGCGGCGGCGAGCCGGCGAGCATCGCGCGCGTGCGCTCGAGAACTTCCGGGATCGGCGCCGGCTGCGGCGTCTTGATCGGATGGATGCGCGCGGCGACGACCTTGGCGGCCGACGGCCCGCCGATCGCCAGGCAGAACAGGAGATGGCATCCCGAAAGCGCCGCCACCTTGGGGCCGATGCGATCCTCGCCTTCGTTTCTGTGCGCGCCCGATTCGTCGGAATTGTCGTCGAAGGCGACCGCCTCGACGAAATCCCAGCCGTTCTTCGTCACGTCGTAGACGGCGAAGCGCGGCGCGGAGCCGAAATGGGCGTTGAGGCCCTTCATGTCGCGCGTGGCGATGGCGACGCGCACGACGCCGGGCGCCGGCGGGCCTTTCGGCCGCTCGTCCTCAATGCCGACCAATTGCAGACGCCGGACGGCGCTCATGCTCGCTCTCCCGATTACGGAACGGATCGAGTGACTCGGGCGTCGGTTCATGACGCTCGCTCTCGAAGATATTGGCGACCTCGAAAATGAGATCGCGCGCGCCCTGGTAGCCGACGCGCAATTTATGCTGGCCGCCGAGGCGATCGAAGATGGGAAAGCCGACGCGCAACAGCGGGGCGCCGAGCCGCTCGGCCGCTTGGCGGCCGTGACTGTGCGTGACCAACAGGTCGGCGCCCTCGGCAAGCGCCTCGAAATCGCCGAGATCGCCGACCTTGACCGTCTCGCAGGGGACGTGTTCGAGGATTTTCGAACCGCTCGTCGTCGTCACCGCGGCGTGGATCTGCGCGCCCATGCCGACGAAGACAGTCGCCAGCGCATAGAGAAGATCGGGCTCGGCGGCGATGGCGATCCGCTTGCCCGAGAAGTGGAAGTGCCCGTCGAGCAGCGCATCTTGCAATTGCGCGCGCCGCCGTCGGATCGAAGCCGGCGCCGGCCGGCCCGAGAGCTCGCCGAGCAGCGTCACGAAGCGATCGACCGCCTTGAGGCCGCTAAGCTGGCGGAACAGCGAATATTCGACGCCGGTCAGCTCGTGCAGCCGCGCGGCGGGCGCGCGCATGTGCTCGCCGATCGCGATCGTCAAGCGCGCCTCGCCGAGCGTGCGGATGTCCTCGACCGAGGTTCCGCCGTAGGTGGTCGGAATCCAGCGTTCCGGCACGGTTCCGTCGAGCGAACCGGAGATGTCGGGCAGGATGACGGGTTCGAGGCCGAAGGCCTCGACCATCGCCCGCACGTGCTCGACGTCCGCGACCGTCAGATGCGCGCCGGGCAGGATATTGACGCGGCTTTCCTCGCGCCGCGCCGCCGTCCCCCGCCGCGCCACGCCCTCGATCATCGCCGTGACCGCCTTGCTCCAGCCCTCCTCGATCGCGCCGTCGAAATCGGGCGTCTGGGCGAGCGTGATCTCGGTTCCCTCGAGATCGGCCGCGCGCCGCGACTTGATCGAAGCCACGTCGCCGGCGATGTCCTCGCCGCGCGTCTCGACCAGCGCCGTCGTGCAGATCCCGATCAGTTTCGGCTTCGTGCGAGTCTTCAGGTTGAGAATCGCTTCCTCCAAATGGTCGGCGCCGCCGAGGATCGTGGCGACCTCGTCCATCGCCGTGGTCTGCAGCGGGATCGCCTCCTTGAAGTGACGCACGAACAGCACCAACGCGAAGGACGTGCAACCCTGGCTGCCGTGGAACAGCGGCACGGCGCCCGCGACGCCGAGATAGGCGAAGGCCGCGCCGAGCGGCTGCGAGGACTTCAGCGGATTGACCGACGCCGCCTTGGCGACTGGGAGAACCGTAGCCATGCGCGCCTCCTAGCACTCGCCCAATTCGTCCGCCGCGGTCGCGGCGAACTTCCTGCGCGTCAGCGCGATTGTCTCCGCCCCGCTCTCGGCCGGGCGCGCGCTCGCACGGGTTGGCGCGTCCCACGGCGCCGGCGCGCGCGCTTGCGCCCAAACGGGATTGTGGATCGCGAGGTCGATCTGGCGCACCAGCTCCACCATGCCGTCATAGCCGGCGTAGGGGTGATGGCGCTCCTGATTGATGTCGAGCCAGGGCGTCTTCGCCTTGAGCGCGATGAATTGCGTGCGTCCGCCCGAGAGCATGATGTCGGCCTTGCCGGAGGCGAGCAACGCGTAGAGATCGCGCGGCGCCATGTTGTCGAAGGCGTGCTTCTCGTCCTTGAGCAGCTTCTTGATGCGTTCCTTGTCCTCGTCGGTCGACTTCTTCGTCGCGGTGCCGACGATCTCCATGCCGATTTCCTGCAAGGCGGCGACCACCGACCAGGACTTCACGCCGCCGGTGTTGAGCAGCACGCGCTTGCCCGCCAGTCTGGCGCGATAGGGCTCGAGACGGCGCCAGACGCGCGCCTCCTCGCGCGCGATCAGCGCCTCGGCGCGTCCCGTCAGCGCGCGATCGGCGCCCTGGGAGACCAGCAGGCGCGCGAGTTGTCGCAACGCGTCGGAGGTGTCGGAGACGCCGTAGAAGGAACCCTCGAAAAAGGGAATGCCCCAGCGCTCCTCCATCTTGCGCGCCATATTGATGAGCGCGGTCGAGCACACCATCATGTTGGCGCGCGCCGTATGCGCGCCGGCGATGTCGAGATAGCGCGCGTCGCCGGGAATGCAGGCGCGCACCCGCATGCCGAGCGCCTCCAGCAGCGGCTTGACCATCCAGAATTCGCCGGCGAGATTGTATTCGCCGAGAATATTGACATCCATCGGCCCGACGTCGTCGGGCTCGTAAGCGCCGACGACGTGGTCGAGCAGCGCTTCGCCCGCCAGCTTGTTGCCGAGATTCTTCGAGCCGACGAAGCCCGGCGCATGGACGGGCACGACGGGAAGGCCGAAGCGCTCGGCGGCGCGAAAGCACACGGCGTCGAGATCGTCGCCGATCAGCGCGGTCACGCAGGTCGAATAGACGAACACTGCCGGCGGCGCGTGCGCCTCGACGATTTCGCGGATGGCGCGAAAGAGCTTCTTCTCGCCCTGCCCCATCACCACGTCGAGTTCGGTGAGATCGGTCGTGAAGCTGCGGCGCCAAAGCGCCGAGCCCGACGAGGCGGCGCCGCGATTGTCCCAGGAATTGCCCTCGCAGGCGAGCGGCCCATGAATGAGATGTGCGACGTCGGTGACGGGTTGCAGCACGATTTTCGCGCCGTCGAAGGCGCAGCCGCCCGCCGCCGCGCCGGGCGTGAGCGGCTTGGAGCAACCTTTCTTGCGCGTCGAGGCGTCCTTGGCCTGGTTCTTCTCGCAGGCCGGTTCGTTGAAGAGAGCCTGGACGCGCGCTTGGCTCGACATGGGCGATGCTCCGAAGTCTCGGTGTGCGCGGCGCGGGGCGATCCTGGCGCCCGGCGCCGCGCTTGTGTCACCGCGTCAAATCATAGGAATAGTCGGTCTCGCCGGGATTGATCGTGTCGGCGTCGAGCTTGTCGAACACCTTGTCGAGGATCGTCGTCAGCACGCGCAGGCCGCCCTGGTAGCCCCACAGCGGGAAGCGGTGGTGATGGTGGCGATCGAAGATCGGGAACGTCAGGCGCAGCAGCGGCGTGCCGGTGTCGCGCTCGAGATACTTGCCGTAGGAATTGCCGATGATCATGTCGACCGGCTCGGTGAACAGCAGCGAGCGCAGGTGCCATAGATCCTTGCCCGCCCAGATCTTGGCGTCCTTGCCGAACGGCGAAGCGGCGAGCGTCGGCGCCAATTCCTGTTCCCAGTGTTTGGTGCCGTTAGTCGCCAGGCAATGGATCGGTTCGCCGCCGGTCTCCAGGACGAAGCGCGCCATCGCGCTGACGAAATCGGGATCGCCGTAGATCGCGTATTTCTTGCCGTGCAGCCACGACTGGCTGTCGGCCATCGCGTCGATGAGCCGTCCGCGCTCCAGGCGGATCGATTCGGGGATCGCTTTGCCCGACAGCTCCGAAATCTTCATCAGCAGTTCGTCGGTCGCGCGCACGCCCATGGGATAGTGGAACGAGGCGGTCTCATGGCCGAGCGACCCCGCGTATTCGAGCGTCTTGCGGGTGTTCCAGTGCTGCAGCGAGATCGTCGCCTTGGCGTCGAGCGCGGCTTTGACGTCGTCGAGCTTGGTGCCGCCGTCATACATGCGGTACTCGCCGTCTGAAGGCGTGTCGAACTGGTCCGAGGCGTCGGAGATGAGCGTGTAGTCGACGCCCATCACGTCGAGCAGGCGCTTCAGTTCGCGGTTGTTGCCGACGCAGAACCCGTCGAAACCGGGGATGATGTTGATCTTGCCGTTCGGCTTGCGCTCGGCGCCCTTCCAGAAATTCTCGAGCACGCCCTTGACCATCACGTCGTAGCCGTCGACGTGGCTGCCGACGAAGGCCGGCGTATGAGCGAAGGGAACGTCGAATTCCCGGGGGACCGAATTCTTGTCCTTGGCGGTCTGGATGAACGAGTGCAGGTCGTCGCCGATGACCTCGGCCATGCAGGTCGTCGAGACCGCGATCATTTTCGGCGCGTAGAGCGAATACGCGTTGGCGAGCCCGTCGACCATGTTGGTGAGGCCGCCGAACACCGCCGCATCCTCGGTCATCGACGAGGACACCGCGCTGCACGGCTCCTTGAAATGGCGCGAAAGGTGCGAACGGTAATAGGCGACGCAGCCTTGCGAACCATGCACGAAGCTCATCGTCTTCTCGAAGCCGGCCGCGGCGAACACGGCGCCGAGCGGCTGGCAGGCCTTGGCGGGATTGACGACCAGCGCCTCGCGCGCGAGATTCTTTTCGCGATAGTCCCAGCTCTTGGTGTGCTCGCCCTGTTCGGCGACGGCGGCGTCGGCGACGCCGCATTCGAACATCGCCTTCTTGCGTGCGAACATGTCCTGATATTCCGGTTCGCGGAACAGCGGCGCATGGTCGAGGATGCGTTCGGCTGACTGTGGCATATTCGGTTCCTCTCGTGTCCGGGCCGCGCCATACGGCGGCGCCGTGCAGAATTGGGTTTGCGGGGACGCGCGGGGTCGGGCCCCGCGGCGTCGGGGACTTCAGCCTTTCGTTCGGGGCGATCTGGTCACTCGGCGGCGACGGCGAATTCCTGCGGCTTGTCCCAGGGCGCGTCGAACAGCACCCAGACGGGATTGTTGATCGCGAGGTCCATGTCGCGGGCGAAGATCGCGAAGCCGTCGTAGCCGTGATAGGGGCCGGAATAATCCCACGAATGCATCTGACGGAACGGAATGCCCATCTTCTGCACCGGGTATTTCTCCTTGATGCCGGACCCGACGAGATCGGGGCGGACTCTCTCGATGAACTTTTCCAGTTCGTAGCCGGTCACGTCGTCATAGATCAGCGTGCCCTTCTTCACGTAGTGGCCGGTGCGCTGGTAATCGTCGTTGTGGCCGAATTCGTAGCCGGTGCCGACGATCTCCATGCCGAGGTCCTCATAGGCGTTGATGACGTGGCGCGGCCGCAAGCCCCCGACATAGAGCATCACCGTCTTGCCCAGGAGACGCGGCTTGAACTTGGCGATCACCGCGTCGACCAGCGGACGGTATTTGGCGATCACCGCCTCCGCCTTGGCCTCGATCTCGGGGCCGAAGTGCTTGGCGATCTTGCGTAGCGACGCCTCGATCTGCGACGGCCCGAAGAAATTGTACTCCATCCAGGCGACGCCGTATTTCTCCTCCATGTGCCGGCAGATGTAGTTCATCGAGCGATAGCAATGGATGAGATTGAGCTTGGCCTTGGGCGCGCGCTCGATCTCGGCGAGCGTGGCGTCGCCCGACCAGTTGCCGACCACGCGCAAGCCCATTTCCTCGAGCAGGATGCGCGAGGCCCAGGCGTCGCCGCCGATGTTGTAGTCGCCGATGACGTTGACGTCATAGGGACCCGCTTCCCATTCGATCTCCTTCTTGTCGAAAACCCAGTCGCGGATCGCGTCGTTGGCGATGTGATGGCCGAGCGACTGGGAAACGCCGCGGAAGCCTTCGCAGCGCACGGGAACCACGGTCTTGCCGATTTCCTTGGCTTTCTTCTTCGCGACGGCTTCGATGTCGTCGCCGATGAGACCGATCGGGCATTCCGACTGGATGGTGACGCCGTTGGCGAGCGGAAACAGCGCGTTGATCTCATTGATGACTTTGTCGAGCTTCTTGTCGCCGCCGAACACGATGTCGCGCTCCTGGAAGTCGGAGGTGAATTGCATCGTGACGAAAGTGTCGATTCCGGTTTTGCCGATATAGTAGTTGCGGCGTTGCGACCAGGAATATTGGCCGCAGCCGACCGGCCCGTGGCTGATGTGCACCATGTCCTTGATCGGGCCCCAGACGACGCCCTTGGAGCCGGCGTAGGCGCAGCCGCGGATCGTCATCACGCCGGGCACCGACTTGATGTTGGACTTCACGTCGCACTCGGTGACGTGCTGAACTTCGCCGGCGATTTCATCCTCGCCGGCCGGCTTGGCGACCGAAAGGTGCTTGCGCCGGCGTTTGCCGAATTTGTCGGGATATTGCGACAGAACTTCCTCGATAAGCTTCTCGTGAAAGTTTCCGTCGTTCTCGTATTCGAGGCTCATGAGGGTCTCCTGTCGTCGGAAGGAATGGCCTGGGGCGCGCGCGGCGGCGGGGTCAAAGCCCGCTACGCGCGCGCCGCCAGGTTCACAACGCGGCCGCGGCCTTGGCGGCTTCCTTGGCCTGCAGCTCGGCGAGAGCCTGCTCTTCGGTCTTCATGATGCCGAATTCCATCAGCATTTCTTCCAGCTCTTCCATCGTGATCGGGGTCGGGATCGTGCCCTTGCCGGAGTTGGCGTGAATTTTGTTCGCGAGCTGGCGGTATTCGTTCGCCTGCGCGCTGTCGGGCGCGTATTCGATGACCGTCTTGCGGCGCAGTTCCGCGTGCTGAACGATGTTGTCGCGAGGCACGAAGTGGATGAGCTTCGAATTGAGACGCTTGGCGAGCGCCTCGGCCAGCTCCAGCTCCTTGTCGGTCTGGCGCTCGTTGCAAATGAGCCCGCCCAGACGCACGCCGCCGGAATGGGCGTATTTGAGAATGCCCTTGGCGATGTTGTTGGCGGCGTAGAGCGCCATCATCTCGCCGGACATGACGATGTAGATTTCCTGCGCCTTGTTCTCGCGGATCGGCATGGCGAAGCCGCCGCACACCACGTCGCCGAGCACGTCGTAGGAGACGTAGTCGACATCGTCATAGGCGCCGTTTTCTTCGAGGAAGTTGATGGCGGTGATGACGCCGCGTCCGGCGCAGCCGACTCCGGGCTCAGGCCCGCCGGATTCCGTGCACTTGATGCCCTTGTAGCCGACCTTCAGGACGTCCTCGAGTTCGAGATCCTCGACCGAGCCCGCCTCGGCGGCGAGACTGAGCACGGTGTCCTGCATCTTGGCGTTGAGAATGAGACGGGTGGAATCGGCCTTGGGATCGCAGCCGACGATCAGAATCTTCTGTCCAAGGTCGACGAGAGCCGCGAGCGTATTTTGCGACGTCGTCGATTTGCCGATGCCGCCTTTGCCGTAGAAAGCGATTTGGCGCAGAGCTGCCATGATCCGTGTTCCTTTCACCGCGAGGGACGCCCCGAAGGGTCGCCCTAGAGATCTCGGCAGCGGAAGTCGCCGCCTCGCGGATCAGTGAATTCAAGGATCGTGCCAAGTCGGCGCGATGACAAATACCATAATTGTAACAACAAGTTCAAAGATCTTTCGCGAACCTGGAAGCCTCGACAGCGCTGTGTCGCGACCCCGACAAACGCGACAGGACGGTCGTCTTCATGGCCGGCGCAGGAGGAGAACAAAAGCGCGCGCGGCAATCGCGTCGCGCCAAGCGACCGAGCGGAGTTGCGCATATCTGAGAAGTCTGCGGCTGCCCACCCCGCCCCTCACCCAACCTCTCCCCGTAAGCACGGGGAGAGGAGCGCGCGCGGCGGGGTTCTTCCCCTCTCCCCGCCTCTTCGCGGGGAGAGGCAGGGTGAGTATCCGCCACCGTCGCCGAGTTGTGCGAATGAGGTCTCGCCTCAGCCGACGAGCGCCTGCGCGGCCGCAGCCAGCGGCGCGTCGATGATCTCGATACCCTGATCGGCGAAGAACTTGGCTTCGTTGCGCGTCAGCGCGTCCGCGTCGACGACGGCGAAATGCGGGCCTTTGGAGCGCTTCATGATTTGGCGAGCGTAGATGCGCAGCATTTGGTCGTGGAAGGGGCAGCCGAGAAAAAGAAAGCCGCGTTCCGCGCGCCTCGCCTTCACCGCCGCCGGGATCGGCGTCTGGATGTCGATCTCGGTCAGCACTTCGACATAATCGGAATCGGCGACCAGGAAATTGCGCGCCGGCCGGACGCCGCCATGCGGCGAATAGAGCGCCGTGCGCGCCGCGTCGGCCGCGCTCTCGTCGCATGGCGCGCCCTCGGCGTCATAGGTCTTCGTCCAGATGTCGCCGCGGACGCCGGCGCGCGTGACCCCTTGGATTTCGACGAAGTCGCGCCGTCCGGCTTCGCGCAGCGCGACCGCGACGGCGTCGTCGTACCAGGCGTTCACGATCAGCGCGAGCGGCAGGCGCGCGAGAAAGTCCAGCAACGGCGGCGGCGGCGGCGCCGCCGCCGCGAAGATGTCGGTCATGAAGGCCTGCAGCGTCTTGCGATGACGCCGGCTCTCGATGAATTGCGCGACCGACCACATGTTCGTGCGGATGCGCCCCGGCGCGGGCGCGCGGGCGTGCAGCGCCGCCGCGACGGCTTCCGGCGTCGAAGGCGCCGTCGCGCCGGAAAGAGCGAGAAGGCCCGGACCGAGATAGGGGATGAGCTCGTCGGCGATGAGCGCGCGACGCGCGCGCTCGAGCTGACCGACGACTGCGGACCGCGCTTCGGCTTCGAGCAAAGCTTGCATGGTCATTCCTCCTCGCCCACTTTTCTGGCGTTGACGGTGATCGGCAGGCGCGTTTCGGCGGGCATGTCGGGAAGAATCAGCGTCCAGCCGTTGCGCAGCTTAATCGAGCCGCCCCACAGCGACTCTCGCTCCGTCTCGACGATCGGCTCCTCGAGGTCTTTTTTCGGCACATAGGCGGATAGCCCCTTGTCGCCGCGGCGGATCATGACTTTCATGGCGAAGTCTCCTCGGCGGCTTGCGCGGCCGGCATGGTCTGGTCGAGACTGACGAGTTCCTTGGCGCGCATGCCGACCAGCGTCCCGCTGTCGATCCATTCGACCGCGTAGATGTAGAAGTGCTGCAGGAACGTGCCGATGTCCCTGACGTATCCGACCTCGCCCTTGCGCACGAGAATGTCGCCGATCTCGCGTCTGGGATAGGTGCCGTCGTTCTTGACGTGCCTCGTCGCCTGCACCTTTTCGCCCGGCATGAAGCGCGGCGCGGCGCGAATCTCGATTTCCTGCTCGCGGGCCAAGCCCATCACGCGGCTCCCATGTTCAGTCTCTGGCGCGCGAGGTCGCGCACGACCTCGTCCTCGTCGTCGGCGAGGTTGTCGAGACGATCGATCGGCAGGCGTTCGGCGCAGACGAAGCGGACGCGAAAGTCCACGTCTTTCGCCATCAGCGCGAGCGCCTCGGCGGGCAGTCGTTCGGCGATCTCGATGCGCACCAGCGGATCGGGGTCGGCAACCATGCCGATGAGCGCATAGGGCGGAACGCGGCGCGCCGCTTCACGGCGCACCGAGGGATCGGGATCGTGGATCAAGCGAAGGAGCAGCGCCGGCTCGGCGCGACGCGCCGCGGCCAGACGCACGGAATAATCGGCGTCGTCGAAAAGCGCCGCCAGCGCCTCGCCGCTCAGGCGCTGCGCCAGAGCGATGCGCACGCGCGGCTCCGGATCGCGCGCGAGCGCGCCGACCCGCGACAAAGGCAGCCGCAGCGTCACCATCGCCCGCACGTCGGGTTCGGGATCGTCGATGAGCGCGACGAGCCGAAACGGCGAGGCGTAGCGCGCCGCCAGCGTGCGCACCTCGAAATAGGGGTGACCGAGGTGGCGCTCCGCCTGAGCCGGATTGGCGGCGAAGAACCGGTCGATTCGTCGCGCCCGGCGGTCCATGACGCAGGTCTTGCCGAGGTCGCACCTGCCGGCCGCGCGCGTCTCCTCATAGGGACAATCCGTGCAGGACACGGGGTTGCCTAGCCAATCGAACGGGCCGTCCTCGACGTCGACCGCATCGCTCCCGCTCTCGCTCACGCCGCCCTCCGAAGCGCCCTCAGGCCTTCACGCAGGTCTTGGGCACGGGGCACACGCTATTGCATTGCTGCGTGTCGAAATGGCCCTCGCATTCGGTGCAGGTCTTGGGGTCGATCATGTAGGTGTCGTTCTTGAACCTGATGGCGGCGGTCGGGCACTCGAATTCGCAGGCGCCGCACGCGGTGCACTGGGACGCGATGATCTTGAAGGCCATTGTCTTTTCTCCTTTCTATTGAAACGGATCGGGTTGTGCGTCAGGCGACCGCCCTGCCCGGCGCGCGGGCGAAGGTTTGCGCGTAAAGCGCGCCGATGGCCGTCTCGGCGTATTCGTAAGCGTAGGCGTCGCTTGCCTCGATGCCCGCGGCCTCGAGCATGTCCTTGGGGCAATCCCCGATTTTCGCGCACAGAACATGGCGCACGCCCTCGAGCGCCGCGATGACCGCGTCGAGCGTCGCGTCCTCGCCGAACCCGCCCATGCAATAGGCCTCGACCTTGCGGTGGCCGACGAAGACGACGCCCTTGGACGAGGCCTCGTAAATCTGGAACTCCTTGGCGTGGCCGAAATGCTCGTTGACGCGCCCGCCGCCCTTGGTGGCGACGGCGACGAGCATCGATTGTCCTTCGGCCGCGTTCTCCTGGATCGCGGCTGCGGCGGCCTTCCTGGCCGCGACGTGGTCGCCACGCTCGCCGGCGACGATTTCCCGATAGGCCGTGCGCTTGGCGGGATCGTAATCGACCGCCTCCGGCAACTGGTCGAGCGTGAACTCCTGCCCGCGATCCTCGCCGAGCAGCCCGACCGCATCGGCGCGGCACTGGCGGCAATGGCGCATCAGCTTGGCGCCCCCCTCGAGCCGGTCCTGCAGCGCCTTGAGCTCCATCGCGCTCGGGCCGCGCTGCCCGGTCAGGCCGAAATGCGTGCCATGCGCGGGATCGGAAATGAGCGGCATCACGTTGTGCAGAAAGGCGCCGCGCTGCTTGACCCAGCGGTTGACCTCGATCAGGTGCTCGTCGTTGATCCCGGGGATCATCACGGAATTGATCTTGGTCAGCACGCCGCGCGCGGTCAGCATTTCGAGGCCGAGCATTTGGCGTTCGTGCAGGATTTGCGACGCCTCGACGCCGGTCCAGCGCCGGTTGCGGAAATAGATCCAGGGATAGATTTTCGCGCCGATTTCGGGATCGACCATGTTGATGGTGATCGTCACGTGGTCGACGTTCATGTCAGCCAGTTGGTCGACGCGGTCGGGCAGCGACAGTCCGTTGGTCGAGATGCAGAGCTTGATGTCGGGGATGTCCTTGGCGATCGCCGAGAAGGTCGCCTGCGACTTCTTCCAGTCGTAGCAGGCGTCGCCCGGCCCGGCGATGCCGAGCACGGAAAGCTGCGGCACCTCGTTGGCGACCGCGATGACCTTGCGACGCGCCTGATCAGGCGTCAGTTTTTCCGAGACGACGCCCGGCCGGCTCTCGTTGGCGCAATCATATTTGCGGTTGCAATAGTTGCACTGGATGTTGCAAGCGGGCGCGACCGCGACATGCATGCGCGCGAAATAATGATGCGCCTCCTCGGAATAGCAGGGATGGTCCTTGATGCGCTCCCATACGTCCGCGTCCATGTCCTCCGGACGCGCCGAGGAGCCGCAGGAAGACGAAGAACAGCCGCCGGCCGCGGCGGTCTCTCTCATCGCGTCGAAGTCGACGGGATCGAGCAGACTGTCGAGCGAGATCGTAAAGGGCTGGCCCATCGCAAGCGATTCCTGTTGTCCGCGCGGGATCGTCGCAAGGGTCGTGCCAGGTTTTTTCTCTATCTATTCCAATATGTTAGAAAGATTCTCGTCGCGGCTGAAGCCTCTCGGACACGGCTTTGTCGCATTGCCGACACGCGCGGGGGCGCGAGCGATCCTCGCCTCCCGCCACGCGCCGCGGGCGCGCTCAGAAGCGCTTCATCTCGATGCGGTACTTGCGCAGGGCATAGCCGATCTGGCGCGGCGTGATGCCGAGGACGCGCGCCGCCTTGGCCTGAACCCAGCCCGCGCGTTCCATCGCGTCGAGCAGGCGCTCCTTTTCCGTCAGCCGCGTGGCGACCGCCGGGCAGTCGCCGCTTTCGGCGTGCTCGCAGGCCTTGGGCGACGCGGCGGGCTCGGGGCTCGGCGCGCGCGGTTGGGCGGGCGGCGGCGCCGGCGGCTTCTCGAGAATCGGCGCTGTGATCGTTCGCCCCTTGGCGAGTTCGTCGATTGGATCGGCGAAAGCGCCGCGTCCGCTGCCGGTCCACAACAGCGCCGACAGGCAGTCGCCGGCCGCGCAGGACAGGTCGTCGCGCACGATAATCTCGCCGCGCGCCAGCGTCGCTGTCCGCCGCACGCAATTCTCAAGTTCGCGCACGTTGCCGGGAAAGAAGCAACGCTTGAGCATATCCATCGCGCCGGTCGACAACGTCAGCTTGCGGCCGTTCTCGGCGTTGAAGCGCTCGAGGAAGGCGCGCGCGAGCAGCGCGATGTCGCCGGGCCGTTCGCGCAGGGCCGGCAGGAACACCGGAATGACATTAATGCGGTAGTAGAGGTCGGCGCGGAACTCGCCCTTGGCGACCGCCTCCTCGAGGTTCTTGTTGGTCGCGCAGATGAGCCGGACGTCGACCTTGAGCGTGCGCGCGCCGCCCACCCGCTCGAACTCGCCCTCCTGAAGCACGCGCAGCAGCTTGGCCTGGAAGCTCGCCGAAATCTCGCCGATTTCGTCGAGCAACAGCGTCCCGCCATGCGCGAGCTCGAAGCGGCCGGCGCGCTGGCCGATGGCGCCGGTGAAGGCGCCCTTCTCGTGGCCGAACAGCTCGGACTCGAGCACGCTCTCGGGCAGAGCCGCGCAATTGAGCTTGACGAAAGGCTTGGCCTTGCGCGCCGAGAGATCGTGCACGGCGCGGGCGAACAATTCCTTGCCGGTGCCGCTTTCCCCGCGCAGCAGCACGGTCGAATTCGATTTGGCGACGACCTCGATCTTCTCCAGCACTTTGCGGATCGCTGCGCTTTCGCCGACGATGCCGTTGATTTTGGGCGCCGGGCCGCGGCGCGATTCGTTCAATTGCTGGTCGAGCGCCTTCTCGAGGGTGCGCTTCTCGTCGAGAAAGCGCCTGCGCTCGGCCGACAACATGCGATGCAACCGCACCGTCTGTCCCACGAGATTGGCGACCATCCGGAGAAAATGCAGATCGTCGTCGAATCCAAGCGCCTTATCGCCGTCCCAAACACGATTGATCGACAGCGTTCCGATCACGCGTTCGTCGCTTTTGATCGGCACGCCGAGGAAGGAAACGCGGCCTTCGAGACGGCGAGTGATGAGATCGGCGGCCTTGGCGAACAGCGGATCCTTCGTCACGTCCTCGACGACCACCGGAGTCGAAGTCGCCACCAGCCTGTCGATGACGACGCGCGGCAGGGTCTCGATCGGCTTGCCCTTGGCCTCGGTCGCCCATCCCGCGGTCGCGATGATCTCCGGCTCGCCGTCCGCATCGAGAATGACGATCATGCCGAGCCGCATGTCGAAGAAGCAGCTCAGCACATTCACGACATTGGCGAGCGTCTGTTCGAGACGCGCCGCGCCGTTCAGTATTTTCGAAATCTCGTAGATGCCCATCAACGCGACTTCGGGCGACGCGTGATGTTGGCGCGCAGGCGGCGCCACGGCGGCAAACGGCGCTCGGCGCTCGATGACCGACACTTTTCGCTCCATGACGCCCTCCAGCCCAGCAGAGAGGGAGCCTATCGCCCGCTATAAGCACGAGAATGGTGTCACGAACTTCGCTCGCCGTCGCGCGCAAATATAGGGCGCCAAGCGCGTGAGATTGCTCAGTTAATCGGCTTTCCGCAGCCGGCCGCTTTTGACGCGCGCGGGCTGGATTTCGCCGATATCGCCGCCCGGACGCGGCGTTCTCCCCAAGAATTGCGCGAATTCGAGCGCAATCGGCCGTCGCCGACCCCGCCCCGCGGCAATTTCGCTCGCGCTGAGGAAAGCCACATCCACGTCGGGGCGTTTGCATTGTCCATTAATTGTGCATTGCACAAAGAACGAGCGAGTCATTCGATCGCGATGAATCGCGTCGTCTCGCGATCCGCCTTTCGCCGGATCGCCGTTGCGATCTCGCGAGGCCTTCAGGCCAGCTTGGCCGCGGCGCCTGGCCGTCGCATCTCGTTTACACTGAAGGCTTTGTTTGCGTCTCGGACACGATGATCGGCGTCAGATTCGTTTGAGCGGCCCTTGCGGTCACAGTTATGCGACGGGCATTTGGGTTGAACAACTGGCTGCGATCGCGTCGATCGCGAGTGACGGCTCTTGCAGCTTGGACTCCAGAATGGAACATCAGTGGCTGCTGATTCCCGGAATTCATGGCAAGACCGACATGACCGAAACAATCCCGCATAACGTTCGAGGCGCGATCAATTCAACATTGACCCGTCGTGTCTTCCTCGCTGGCGTTCTCGCCCTTCCAGCCGGATGCAACGCCCCCGGGACTGGCTCACTGAGCGGCGGCGCCGGCTATGGCCCTGTGACCGACGAGCCATTTCCGATCACCGGCATTGACGTCAGCGCGCGCGATCCAGAATTGCTTCGACAGGAAGTCGCATTCTCAGGGCCTTATCGACCTGGAACCGTGGTCGTAAACATTGCTGAGCGCAGATTGTATCTAGTTCAGGCAGACGGACGCGCGCTTCGCTACGCCGTTGGAGTCGGACGGGAGGAGGCGCTCAATTTCCAAGGCTCTGCGATTATCGGGCGCAAGGCGGAATGGCCGAGTTGGACGCCAACGGCGACCATGATCAGCGCCATCCCGCGATACGCAGCCTACGCGGGAGGCATGCCGGGAGGCATAGACAATCCCTTGGGGGCTCGGGCCCTCTATCTTTACCGCGATGGCGAGGACACGCATTTCAGATTGCATGGAACGATGGAACCGGAGACGATTGGCACGGCCGTCTCCAGTGGTTGCATCCGCCTCGTCAACCAAGACATCATCGATCTCTACAATCGAGTTCCCGTAGGCGCCCCTGTAATCGTTTTGCAGAAGTAGCCTTGGACCGGGCCGATCGCGAAGACAGCGATGTCGCCGAAGCCCTCACGACCCGGATTGAGGAGAAGATCGCCGGCCTTCGCCGCCAGACCGGCAGGTCTCGCAAGTCGGCTTCCCACCCTGTGAATCGGCGCCGCCCCGTGATCCCTACTCCTGGTTGCTTGATCAGGGTCTGACGACGCCGATCGGCGCCGGGATCCCTCGCGGATTAACAGCCGGGGCTCTTGTGGGATTCGGCCCGGGTCGGCGGCCGTCGATCGTCCGATAGCTCGGCCTCCGACGCTTTCGCCCTCTCGAATCGTCCCGCGGTCATTTCATCGCGACGTCGACTTCGGAGAATTCGCTGCTGATGCTTGTGCCGAGAGCGCTCAAGCTGCCGACCATAAAGATCGCAATTAATCCGCAAAGGAGGGCGTATTCGATTGCGGTCGCGCCGCGCTTATCATTCGCAAACGTCGTAATGCGAGCTAACATACTTCGCGTCCTTCCCAAGAGTCATTCTTGTCAAACCGCTGCCGATTGCGCGCCAGCATTTGCGCATTCCTGCCGGACAATCTCAAAGCAAGTCTTAACGCGCTTGCGATGCGTCGCGAACGGCGGTTAACCATGCGAGCAAAGTAAATTTTGCGGAAATCGAACGACGGATCGCCGAGGATTTGCTGAGGGCCTAAATCCAAGTGAGCTTGTGCCTGTGACATCTCGCCGCACTTATCGGGGAATGCTCGTGAAAACCCGTTTTCGCGCAATCGAATTAACGCTGCGGAAATGGCGCGCCGGCAGATTGGCGCCATCCCAAGCGGCGGCGCGCTCGACGCGGAGTGGACATGTGCTTATTCCGGCTTAGGCTTGGTCATGATCAAGCATATCAAGGTATTCGTCGCCGGCAAACTTAGCGCGAGGACGATCGACTACGCGCTGAGCACTTCGTTGACCGCCGTCTTCATCATCTATGCCTTGCTGCTGCTCGGCGCCAAGCTGAGCAGCGCGTTTATTGAAATTGGCGCCGCCCTCCATTAGGCGCAACAGGCTCAAAGCGGCAGAATTTGTCGTAGCCCCAACGCACGGACGAACTCGCTTTGGGACTTTCGACGCTGATCAGCAATTCATCGGCTTTCAGAGCTGTGGTATAGGCGCCGGCCACGAAGCGGCGGATGTCGATCTTGCGGAAAGCGATCGCGGACGGCCTCTCCTCCGGTTTTCGCCGCATCCGACGACATCAGCGATTTTTGCAAGTGTCAGAATCCCAATTCCTTTCATTGTAGCCGAGCTTTTGCGCGGCGTTTCGTTCGTCGTCGCTCAAGTCCGACCATGCCTTGAAGTCAGATGGGGCGGCTACTTTGGGATCATCCGAGTCCCACATCGCTTGGGTCCACCCGAGAGTCTGCCAAGTTTTTCGCTCATCGTCCGACAAGTCTTTCCAGGGGACGTCATTCCAACTGCAAACGTCCGCCAGCGCGACTGTCATTTCGGACGCAATCGCTTTTTCCACGAAAACGCCGCTCATGGAACGCAACGGCTGATCGAGTCGCCCCAGGCCGTAGCAGGTCAGAAAAATCGAGGCGACGAGGCCGCCTACGCGAATTGCCATTTGCATGCGCATCCCTCTCCCAGTCAGACACTTAGAAATATTCACCAAGTCCCGGCGCGCGCCGTGCCGATCTCGCCTACTCGCTTCAGTTCCTTGTCGATTGACGAGCGCGAAGCGAATGGATCGGCGGCCTTACGACCTGTGGAATTTCACATTGAACTTTAACTTCACAAGAACTGGCGTATCTGGAACACAAGCAGCAATATAATGCCTAATTCGAGGCCGAACTCGGTTATTGCATGTAAGTGCTCCCTCGCGGCATTTTTGGCCTCGATCAGGCGCGTGTTGGCAAGTTCATATTGATCCTGCGCAAACTGGATTGGCTCTTCCAACTGATCCAAGCGATCATAGAGGCCCGCCGCCAGGGTGAGCTCCGAATAAAGACGTTTGGAGGATTCACTGATCGTTCGGTCAAGCTGCTCCAAGCTATTGCTCAGTCGCAGATATGTGACCCTCATCCGAGCGACCATCTCGGTCATCTCATTCACATGCTGTTGGCGCTTTTGGTGTCGAGACGTGACCGCATGGGTCAACGGCGCGTCCGCGTCGAGATGCGCCCATGCGGAATCCATTCTCGTCTCGAGCGCAATTGTTTCCCTTTGCGCAACGGTGAAGCGAATAACGGCGTCGATCGCGTCCTGCAATTGTTCGGCGCTTGCATAGATCAGCGCCCTCGTGGTTTGCCAGAATACGCGGACCGTTCGAATTCCGGCGCGAACGGGCGCCTGCCTCAAGGGGTCGCCGCCGCCTTCCACCCAAGCTTCCACGCCGCGTTCATCGCTCGGCGGAGTCGTGAACTCGGTAGGGATCCAAACGATCGTCAACGAGTCGCCACTGTCGGGCCCTGTGGCGGCCAGCGCCGCCGCTGCATCAACCGGCATCAGGACGGCCGCCATGCTGCGCGGCTCCTTGATCACGATTGCCCCGGGTTCGACGCCCCTCGACTTTTCCAGGAAAACAACCCCCCAGGCCTGCGCCTGAAGAATTGGGTGTTCTTGCTGATTTGATGCGTCCATCACGGTGGTTCTTGCTTTGGTTGTCCGGGCTTCAAAATCCGTTGGGACGACGAGTTGGCGTCTCCCGCCTGTTCGAACCGGCCGAGGTTCGATTTGCGGCAGACGCAATTACTCGCCTCCGACGGCGGGGGCTGACTGCCTCTCAGAGGACTCTTCGAGCCCATATTTTTCGTCGATGCTTTTTGGAGCTCGTCCAGGCTCATGGCTCGGCTCGTAAAAGCAATAGAGCAGGCTCTCCGAATCCTCGTACCAGTGGCCGGGACCTGCGCCTGCCGCCTGAGCCCTTTTCCAGGCTTTGTCCAAGCGTGACGGCTCCATCAGAGCGTGAACAAAACCGGCTGCGTAAAGCTTCTCGGACCAGTCCCACCGCGAGCCCAACATTTCCACACCTTCGAGCAAATCATGGCGCTCGATGAAATCGATCGCCAGATCGATCGTTATCGATCCGAGTACCATTCCATGCTTGGCCACACGCCGGATTTCCTGAATCGCCTTCTGAACTGTGTCTTGCGGCAAGCGACACAAGCCCGTCTCAATCACGGCGTCAAAGGCATGATCGTCGAACGGCAAGTCGGTGAATTCGCCGAAAAAGTTATACGCCCTGATTTCGGTCGGCGTGGCTGATCTGATGACGCCATTGCACTCGATTCCAACGGCGTCGTAACCGAGCGCTCGCAGCGACGCGACCGTTCTTCCCGCGCCCGAACCAACATGCAAAATCTTGGAGCCTTTCTTCAAGCCCCAGGCGATGCCCAATATGTCCGCAAGCGCTTCGACCGAGAAAAAGTCATCGACAACGTCTCCTGGCGAAGTCGCTTTGAACCCATCCTTGGCTCCTATCACGCCTGCCGACTCTTTCCGATGCGCGCGGCGACGTCTGAGGACTTCCGAAAGGATAATGTCCGTTCCGGCTTCCGCCGAGTCCATGACGCCGTTGAGCGTCGCATCGAACAGATAATCGCCAACCATGATAATCCCGGGCAAGCGTTCCGGATCGGGGCGATGATTGTCCGCGCGCCGGCGCACAGGCATTCCGCCGGGAATCGCATTGACCGAGGCCATCCAGCGATGGATTCGACGATCGACAATCAGGCCTTTTCCTTCCGCCAGTTCGGGCGGCAGAGCATCAAGGCACATTTCTTCGATACGTTCGTCCGGCACATTGGCGAGGGCCAGGGCCGCGTTGCCGGCGATCAAGAATGCGAGCGCGCCCCAGCTGCCGAAATCATAACGCGCGCTCTCGTCGTAAACGCAGCAACCGTCGAATTCGTCGAGCATCCACCAGTCCTTTGGCAGATGCTCCCGCCAAAAGGGCCGACTGAACAGGAGCGTGGCGCGAAGATAGTGCCCTGGCCGATCGAAATAGCCGACGTGTCTGTCCACCGCTTCCTGCAAGTCCTCCGAGCGCCAGTGAATCGTCGACAAGGCCGTGAGCGGTAAGGCGAGAACAACAAAATCCGCTATGGCGGTTTCACGGACGCCGTTGACCTCCACTTCAAGACAATAGGTCCCGTCGCCGAGGGGCTGAACGGCCCGCACATTCGAATTCAGGCGAATGTCTGCGTCGAGTTGGTCCACTAAGCGACTGACGATTTGTCCATTTCCGCCGACGACTGAAACGATGTCCATGTAGCCGTCGACATCCATCAAAACGTTCTTGAGGAACGTCAGCCCGTTGGTTTGATGCGGAGGAGCCGCTACGTCGCTATGGGCCATGATCCGTATGTAGCGACGCGCCGCATCGTCCTTGATCGATCCGACCAGCAGACTTTCTCCAGAAATCTTTGCCCAGGGGTGCTCGTTGTCGGCCTGCGCGATGGAAAGGTAGAACGCTTCCGGACTCAGCATCTCGGCGCAAAGCGCGCGAAACGCCATCGCCTCGTCGCGGGTGCGATCGCCAAAATGTTGAGCCAGGTCTTCTGTCGTCAAGAATATCTTGTCATCGAGCACGCAAGGCCCGCCCTCGATGTATTTTATCTCCAACCCGAGGTCTTTAACGATGAGGTCGTGCAACGGATCAGGGCCAAGCCGTGAATAGTCATAGATTTCGGCGACGCCGGCTTCATAGGGGCCGATGCCGGTAAACTGTTCGGTGACAATTTTTCCTCCGGCTCTTTCGCTTGCTTCGAATATCGTGATTTGACAGCTGTCGCCGGCTTTCGCCGCCAAATGCCAAGCCGTGAACAACCCTCCTGGCCCACCTCCGACAATCGCCACCCTGAAGCGTCCGCGAGCTGTTGTGTTTGTTGTGTCCGTAGTTTCACGATATTCATGCATAAGGACTGCCATCGCTATCATTGTGTTATTATATAACGGTTATTTCTATCGGTTAGATACAGAGACAAGAAGAAATACAGTGCTCACGCCATACAGCCCTATCACGATTGGATAAGGTCGCTGGTTAGCCTCACACGAGGCGCATTCTTGATTCATCCCCTCCCCCTCAATGTGAATTGAGCTCTGTCGCCACGAAGGCGGCATTGATCTGTGTCAATCAGTGCAATTCCGACGGCGGCGCCCTCGGACCCTATCGGCAATTTTCGCGGATATAACCGTCTGAGATCGCCCGACTTCGCGTCCGGCGAATGGACAGGACCTCGTCGGTCTTCGTCGAGGCGAAATGGTTGGATCCGCGATCGGGTATTCGCCGCGTTGACGCGCGTGCGCGACCGCTGGTTCGAGATCACGTCCGTCAAGGTGGTGGAGATTTTGGGCGGTCATGTCGTCTCGGGATTAGGCCGCGATTTTGGCGAGGGCGGCGGTTTGGTCGTCGCCGAGGCCATTCATTGTCTCCTGCGTCATGT
>Ga0181533_1000107_pt1 | contig 101178 bp, 103 predicted proteins | sample PEATcosm2014_Bin_45_FD_119772 | JGI IMG/M metagenome (GOLD analysis project Ga0181533, IMG submission 119772) | Peatland microbial communities from MTU Mesocosm Facility, Houghton, MI, USA - PEATcosm2014_Bin11_60_metaG | ecosystem: Environmental > Terrestrial > Soil > Wetlands > Peat | place... | reverse complement strand
CCGTCGCGCGCGTCGATGCCGACCGCGATGCGGCCGGGATTGCGCCGCGCCGCCTCCTGCACGAAGGCGGGATCCTCGACCGCGGCGGTGCCGATGATGACGCGCGCGACGCCCTTTTCGAGCCAGCCGTTCACCGTCTTCATGTCGCGCACGCCGCCGCCGAGCTGCACTTTCATCGTCACGCCCGCCAGAATCCGCTCGACCGCCGAAGCGTTCATCGGCTTGCCGGCGAAGGCGCCGTCGAGATCGACGACGTGCAGCCAATCGAAGCCTTGGCTCGCGAAGGCGCGCGCCTGCGCGGCCGGGTCGGTGTTGAACACGGTCGCCTGCGCCATGTCGCCGCGAACGAGGCGCACGCACTCGCCGCTCTTGAGGTCGATAGCCGGGAAAAGAATCACGGGCGCCACTTCAGGAAATTGGCGATCAGGGCCAGGCCGAGCTTCTGGCTCTTCTCGGGATGGAACTGCGTGCCGATGATATTGTCGCGGGCGACCATCGCGGTGATCGGCCCGCCGTAATCGGCGGTCGCGACGACGTCCTGGGGGTCGGCCGGGTAAAGCTGGAACGAGTGGACGAAATAGGCGTGCAGGCCGTTCTCGCCGGTCGCGATTCCCTCGAGCGCGGGATGGGCGCGCCGCACCGTCAGCGTGTTCCAGCCCATGTGCGGGATTTTCAAGCCGGGGTCGTCGGGAAGGATCGGCGCGACGTCGCCGGGAATCCAGTCGAGACCGGCGACGATTTCGTGCTCGAGCCCGCGCGTCGCCATCAGCTGCATGCCGACGCAGATGCCGAGGAACGGCCGGCCGCGGCGGCGCACCGTCTCTTCCAGCGCCTGGACCATGCCGGGAACGGCGTCGAGGCCGCGTCGACAATCGGCGAAGGCGCCGACGCCGGGCAGAACGATGTGCTCGGCGCGCGCGACGTCCTCCGGGCGCCCCGTCACCTTGACTTCGCGCGAGAGGCCCGCTTCGCGCGCGGCGCGCTCGAACGCCTTGTGGGCCGAGTGCAGATTGCCCGAGCCGTAGTCGACGATCGCGACGCTCATGTCAGCGGCCCGCCTCCGGGAAGAGCCCGAGAACCTGCGGCGGCGCCGAAGACGGCGGGGCGGGGGGACGCGGGGCGCCGCGCGGCGCCGGCTGAGCGAACGCGCGCTCGAAAAAACCAAGCTCGGCGGTCGACGAATCCGCGGCGCAAACGACGTCGGCCAGCGGCCGCCCGCGGCGCGCCAGCGCGGCGCCCTGCAAGGCGCGGCCCTCGAGGCCGAGATAGAGCGCGCTCAAGGCATAGAGCCAGCTCGCGGCGTCCGCGCTCAGGACGCCCTCGGCGAGGGCGAAGCCGACGAGCGCGGCGCTTAAGGCCCAGAGCGCGAGCGGGCGCCAGAGCCGATGGGCGAGGAGCCAGATCGGCCCGAACACAAACGCCGCCGCGCAGAAACCGAGCTTCAGGAATTTCGCGCGCTCGAACGTCGCCGCGTCGCCGTCGCCGGCCGGACAATGCACCGCATAGATCGCCATTCGCTTATGGCCGCCCGTTCCGGACGGCCTCCTCTGCCACTGTCTTACAGCGCGCCCTTGGTCGAGGGAATGCGCGCGGCCTGCCTGGGGTCGATTGCAAGCGCGGCGCCAAGCGCGCGCGCCACGCCCTTGAAGCAGGATTCGGCGATATGATGGCTATTGGCGCCATAGAGCGTCTCGATATGCAGCGTCAGGCCGGCGTGGACGCTGAGCGCCTGAAAGAACTCGCGCACCAGCTCGACGTCGAACGCGCCGATCTTCTGGGTCGGGAATTCGACGCGAAAGACCAGGAACGGGCGTCCCGACACGTCGAGCGCGACGCGCGTCAGGGCTTCGTCCATCGGCAGCAGGCAATCGGCGTAGCGCGCGACGCCGCGCTTGTCGCCGAGCGCCTGGCGCAGCGCCTGGCCGAGCGCAATGCCGACGTCCTCGACGGTGTGATGGTCGTCGATATGCCGATCGCCCTCGGCGCGGATGGTCAAGTCGATCAGGGAATGGCGCGCGAGCTGATCGAGCATGTGATCGAAGAAGCCGACGCCGGTGACGACGTCCGCCTTGCCCGAACCGTCGAGGTCGACGGCGACCTCGATCGCGGTCTCGTTGGTCTTGCGCGATATGGCGCCCTTGCGCATGGTCTGCCCTTCGCATGGCTAAGATTTAGGCGGCGTGATAGCAAGCCCAGCGCCAAATGGCCACCGGGAAAGAACTGGGAGCCGCCGAGGCCGAGCCCGGCCGCGTCGCCGGTGTCGAGCGCATGATGAAGCGTTATCGTCCTCGTTGCCTGGGATTAGGTCGCCGCGGCGCCGTTTTCGCGGGATCGGATGATTTCAATCGCTTGCAAGGTGGTTTTCTTCCGCTTCGTGGCGAGGGCGTGGGAGATTGAACCGACTGCACATTATACATCACAGATATGTTTATTTGGCGACGTGATACGCCAAGCGCCCTTCTGCGTTGTTGCTTCCGCTCCCCAGCAGGTCAGCGCCAGCTCGGCAGGGAGCGCCGTCGACCTCATGGAGAGCCTCTTTTTTCCGAAGTTTTGCGGCTGTCAATGGCGCGCGTTGCGCGCGCCGCCTCCGGCGGTCGAAGACCATTGACAGCCGCAAAACTTCGGGAGTTCATGCTTCCATGAGCGACGGCGCGGTGTGTGGCGGAGAGGAGCAGGGGCGGCCGCGGTCGCGAAAGTCTGGGGGCCTTGAGCGCGGGGTCGGATCACGAAATGCTGCAACGCGCGTTTTCGGCGCGCGTGGTCGTCAACCAAGAGCGCTCGTTAATGGAACAAATCGTCCAGCGCGTTCTTGTCCTGCGTGCCGGAATTGAATTCGATCCTAGCCTCCTTGATGACGTGGGAGAGGTAGGCCTGCAGCAACATGGCGCTGTCGATGGAGACGTTATAGCCCTCGACAAAGAGTCCCTTATTGCGCTGGATGCGCCCGGCGGTAGAGCCGTCCTCGTAGACGTTGAACCTCATCTCGGTTGACGCCTTGCCGTCGACGCGCTCGCCGTCGGGCGGGCATTCGGAAACAGGGAAACAGGTCACTCGCTTTTCATAGTTTCTTCTCAGCTTTTGCTGGTGGGCTATTTCCGACCAGGCCTGAAGCTTGAAAAGCGCCTTCTGTGCGTCCTCGATCTCGGGCAACGACATGACGATTGTCTCGCGGACCTTTTCTAACGACGAGTTGGTATCAACGAATTTGAACCCGAATTGCAATTCGCCGCGATCCGAAACAGAGGGCTCGACCCAGAACTCGCCCGTCTCGTTAGTACCCGGAATGTAGTAGGGAATCTTGGGATAGATTTCTGAGGCCTTCCTTGCGGTCAGATACGGGTCTCGATCGTTAGGCTTTATCGATGTGAGATAGACGCCGAACGACTTGTCCATCGCCGAATATTCGTTCTTGAGTCGTTCCAGCTGGGCGTTGACCGCCTCAATCGTCTTGTCGACAGAAGGCCGCGAATCGTCAGCGGCTGTCTTTTGAAGTTCAAGCTGCTCCGCCAAAACCTTTGCAAGCACATCAATCTGACTTTGAAGATCGGCGATGTGGATATTGGCTTTGGCCGCATTTGCACTTGTTATGGTGATATTTATGGACGGAGTCGGGGGTGGATTGCTCGCAACGGGAGTTGGCGAAGGGGAAGTTGGGACGGGCTCCGGCAGTACGGTTGGCGGGGGCACCGGTCTTGGCGACGGACCGCTCTTCAACAGCCCAAGCTGCGCGTAGAGCTGTTCCCCGGTGTCGCGAAAGGAAATCGAGCATTGCCTTTTGAAGCCATTATAGACGAGTTCTCCTGTGATAACGGTCTCGCCGAGTTCGGCGATTTTGCCTTCGAATTCTAATTTCCAAGGGGGATGGCCCTCACCGTTGTAGGCTCCGTAGCCTTCAATTCGGACGTAGCCTTGGGGAGAGATGGATCCGGAATAAACCTCCTCGCCAGGACGCTTTTTCGTGTATCGGATTGCGCTCAATTTTCCTGAGGAATAGTGAAAATTATATGCTGTGTGATAAGGAGGCGCGAACACTTTTCCGCGGTAAGCGCCGCATTGCATGTCGACCGGAATATCGAGGGATTGCGCATTTGCCCGCGCCGCGCCTAGCGGGAATGAAACGAGCAATAGGCTTAGAACAAAAGAACGGGTCGATAGAAGACTCGCTGTTTGATTGTTCGTAATCACGGAGGCCCTCATTTTTTTGTTGCGATCAATCTGTCGCTTTCAATTTCGAGTTTCTGTGCTGAACCGCGCAAAATTCCGCGCAACGACGAATTCGGTGTGTTTCCCCTTTTCGTCGTCGATGCCTCCCAATCATTATTGTTCATTCTGACACAGGCGCGACGGCCGCGCTACGGGCGGGCGCGTGGATGTTCGCCGCTGCGCATCGCCGCGCCCCAACCCTCCCCTCACCCTTCCCCCGCCAGCCTCCCCAGCTTGACCAGATCCAGCGCCAGCGTCGGCGTCTCCACCGGAAGGCGCGCGAAGCCGTGGTGGAGATAGAACGCTTCGGCGGCCGGCGAGATTGCGTGGACGATCACCAGCCGCGCCGAGACTTCGGCCGAGGCGATCTGCGCGCGTCGGACGGCGTCGGCGAGCAGAGCGCGTCCCAGCCCCTTGCCCTGCCAGGCGCGATCGATCGCGAGGCGCCCGAGCACGACGGCGGGAATGAATTTCGGCATGTTTCGCCGCATGGCGCCGGTCGTCTCGTGGGCGAGGATTTGCCCCATGCTGAGGGCGAAATAGCCGACGATCCCCAGGGAGCCCTCGGGGCACACGACATAGGTCCGGCTCGCCGCCGTCAGCAAATTGTTCCATGCGCGGCGACGCAACCAGTCGTCGAGAACGGGTTCGCCGGAATCGAAGCCTGAGGCGTCGTGGGCTTGCGTCAGCAGGACGGGGGCGCCGAGAAGCACCGGCGCGTCAGCGGCTTCGCCAAGGGGATTGGGCTTGAAGGATGCGCTTCATGCCGGCGGCCTCGGCGGGGGTCGCTGCGGAGTCCATCCAAGCCATCACCTTTTGGAAGGTTTCCGTATCGGCATGGATGGTCGTCTGATCGAGAAGAACGTTCTTGGCCTCTTTCAGCGCCGAGGCCATCATGAACTGCGAGCGGTTCGCGCCGACGAGCTCCGCCGCCTGGTCGATGATCGCCCGATCCTGCGCGCGCGCGCGCAGGTGGATGTTCACTTCGGCAATTGTCGATTGCTCGCTCATCCTCAAAGAATGCTGAATTGTGTTGCCATTGTCAACACAATCCGTCATGGCCGGGCTTGTCCCGGCCATGGCGGAGAGAAGCCCCTACACCCTCACCGCCTGGTCCGGATACGACAGCTGCTCCCTCGCCCGCCAGTCCTGGCTGACGTAGTTGAGGATCAGCGAGCGGCGCACGCCCTCGATTCTGCGCTTCTCGAAGCCGTGCCAGGTGTCGTCGCCGGGCACGAAGATCATCGCCGCGCCGCGCTTGAATGGCGAGACGCCGAAATGGCGCTCGCGGCTCCAATAGATGTCGGTGCCGAGCGTCTCGTGGCCGGGGCCGTCGGAGAGGTAGATCAGGCAGGTGAATTTCTTCACGCCGAGATCGGTGTGCGGCTCCAGCCAGAAGCCGTCGATGTCCTGCGCGTATTCCAGGCGAAGGAAGGTGTCGTCGATCGGCGCGCCGAAGGCCTCGTGGACGAGGCGGACGATCTCAGGCGACTGCAACGCCTCGGCGACGCCGCGCATCACCGGGAATCGCTCCATCGCCGCCGCGTCGAAATAGCTGCGCTGGTCGTTGTGCAATTCGCGCTTGCCCGAGACGCCGTCGAGCACGGGCGCGGCGAACGGCAGCTCGGCGAGTTCGTCGGCGACGTCGGCGGGAAAGACGTTTTCCAGCAGGTAGTGGCGGTAGGGCGCCGCGAAAGTGCGACGCCCGGCGACCGCCGCCGAGAAAGCCGCGGCGATACGGGCGGCCTCGGGACTCAGGGACTGGGGGCTCAAGGACTCGGAATTCGTCCCTCGCGCGCTCTGAACCGACATGACGTTCACCATTGCGTTGCTAGGATTGAGCGGGCGCGACAGGCGCGCGCGGCCTTCAGCCCATCCCCAGGGCGGCGAGATAGAGGTCGAGGATTTCCTCTTCCTCGCGGCGCTTGTCGCGATCCTGTTTGCGAATCGACACGATCTTGCGGATGATCTTGACGTCGAAGCCATTGCCTTTGGCCTCGGCGTAGACGTCCTTGATGTCGTCCGCCAGCGCCTTCTTCTCTTCCTCGAGCCGCTCGATGCGTTCGATGAAGGCCCGCAAGTGGCCCGCATTGACGGCCTCGGTTCCCGTGGCGACGGTGTCTTCGCTCATGCCGCAATCCGTGATGTGAAAAAGAGGGGTTTATCGCGACCAGCCATGGCCGGACGCGGGCGCCGCGTCAAGCCGTGAGAGCGTGTTCCGCCTAGGCCTTGCGCCCGCCGCCGGCGCGGCTGCCCCAGTCCTGGGGGGCGCGCGCTTCGGGCGGCTGGATCAGCGGGGCGACGATCCGCGCGAGGCGATCGGCCCAGCTTTCGGCGCTCTCGCGATCGCCGATCAGATCCTGCCGCACCTCGATGAGCGCGTTGGAGAGGCCCCGCGCGGTCGCGACGGCGTTGATCGTATCGCCCGCCAGGGCGCCGTCGTAGGGCTCGTTGTCGCCGATTTCCTCTTCGCCGAGGTCCTCTTCGCGCGCCAGGGCGCGCATCAACGGCTGCGGCAGTCGCGGATCGGCGTCCCAGAGGACGCCGATCTTCCAGGGCCGCGCGACGTCGCGCCAGCTCGGCGTGAAGGAATGGATGGAAAGGATCGCCGGCGGTTCTCCCGTCGCCAGCATCGCTTCGACGGCGGCGTCGATCGCGGCGCGGTACGGCTCCCAGTAGAGACGGCGGCGGCGCTCGATCTCGCGCGCGTCGATCCGCGCGTTGCCCGGCACCAGGGCGCCGTCGGAAATGCGCATCACCAGGGTCGGGTCGTCGGGGCCGCGGTTGGCGTCGATCAGCAGGCGCGAAAAGGTCGAGAGAATCGCCGGCGCGCCCAGGCGCGCCGCCAGACGCCGCGCCAGCGGCGCCGCGCCGATGTCGTAGGCGATATGCCGCTCGAGCGCCGCGCGCGGCAACCCGAGCGCGCCGTAGCCGGGCGGAAAAGAATTGGCGGCGTGATCGCAAACGACCAGGACGCCGCGATCGAGCGCTCCCTCGATTCGCTCGACTGGCTGGAAGGCGTCCTGCGCCTTGGCGATTTCCCGCATCAGCATCGCGTCCATAGCGCCCCCTTGCTCGATCGATGCGGCGAGAATAAGGACGGGCTGGCATTTACCCGCGGGCGTCGGTCCGCGCTTGGCGCGTGAGCCGGAATCGCATGACGCAGATCCTTCCGGCGGTAAGCCCACGCGGCGGCCTCGGGGCGCCTTTCGCCGCGCTCGTCGTCGGCGCCCTGGCGATGGGCATCTCGCCGATCTTCGTTCGAATCGCCGACGTCGGGCCGTTCGCCAGCGCGTTCTGGCGCGTCGCCCTGGCTCTGCCCGCCCTCTACGCCTGGACCCGGCTGAGCGAATCGGGCGCCCGGCCGGCGGGGCGCTTCGGCGTCGCCACCATCCTGGCGGGTCTCGCCTTCACCGGCGACCTGTTCTTCTGGCATCTGTCGATCGTCACCACGAGCGTCGCCAACGCGACGTTTTTCGCCACCACGGCGCCCATCTGGGTGGTGGTGTTCGGCTGGCTGATCCTGGGCGAGCGCGTCGCAGGCAAGACCCTGGCGGGCTTGGCGCTTTGCATCCTCGGCGGCGCGGCGCTGCTCGCGCAGAGCCTGCATCTGAGGCCATCGGGCGCGATCGGCGATCTCTTCGGCCTCGCGACCGGCGTGTTCTTCGGCCTGTATTTTCTCGCCGTCAAGGCCGCGCGGGGGCGAAGCTCGGCGGCTCGCGTCACCTTCGAGGCGACGATCATCACCGCCGCGTTGCTGTTCGTCGTCGCGCTCCGCCTCGAGCCCACGATCGTGCCGCATAGCGCGAGGGGCGTGGCGGCGCTGCTGGCGATGGCCTGGATCAGCCATGCCGGCGGCCAGGGCCTGCTCGCCGTCGCGCTCGGCCGCCTGCCCGCCGCGTTCTCCTCGCTGGTCATTTTCCTCGAGGCGATCGCCGCGGCGGGCTTCGCTTACGCGCTGCTCGGCGAGCCCGTCTCGCTCGTCCAGGCGCTCGGCGGCCTTTTGATCCTCGCGGGGATCTATGTCGCGCGCCCGACGTGAGGGAGGGATCGTCGATCCGGCGGGATTCTCGCCGCGAGGGCGGCGCCGGCTGATGGTTGACACGGGCGCCTCGCCGACGAATATGGCGCTCCGATGAGCGGCGCGGGCGATCATGGGTTGGAAATTCGGTTTGTTGCTTCTCGGCCCGGCGCTCCTCGCCGCGCAGCCCGCGCGGGCCGATTTTCGTATGTGCAACCTCACCGCCAATCGCGTCAGCGTCGCCCTGGCCTATACCGATGGTCAGAGCTGGGTGAGCGAGGGCTGGTGGAATCTCAAGCCCCAGGATTGCGACACGCTGCTGCGCGGCGCGCTGGCGGCGCAATATTATTACGTCTATGCGATGGACGAGCGCGGCGGCGAGTGGAAAGGCAAGGCCTTCATGTGCACCAGCGACCGCGAATTCAAGATCGAAGGCCGCCAGGATTGCTTCGTGCGCGGCTACGAGCGCACGGGATTTTTCGAGGTCGACACCGGCAAGGACGCCAAGAACTGGACCGTGCAGCTCACGGACCCGGTCAACCCCTGACCGTCCGCCGCTGGTCTTTCATGCCGGCGTCGCGTCCTCATGAGAGGCGAGTCCTGGGAGAGCCGACCTGACGGGGTTCGCCCGCCTGCCGACAGACGAATGGGGAGGACGCTTTGATCCGCCGCCGCCGCCGCATCAAGATTATCGCCACGCTCGGCCCCGCCTCGGCCGACCGGTCCACCGTGGCCGCGCTGTTCGAAGCCGGCGCCGACGTCTTTCGCATCAACATGAGCCACGCCTCGCATGACGCGATGCGCGAACGCGTCGCGATGATTCGTTCGCTCGAGGAGGAATACGGTCGTCCGATCGGCGTTCTCGTCGATTTGCAGGGGCCGAAACTGCGCGTCGGCGAATTCGAGTCCGAGGCGGTCCTGCTGCGCAAGGGGGACGCCTTCACGCTCGATTCGGACAAGGCGCCGGGCGGCCAGACGCGCGTCTTCCTTCCGCATCCGGAAATCCTCGATTCGCTCCGGCCGGGCCATCGCGTGCTCATCGACGACGGCAAGGTGCTGTTGCGGGTCACCGGCGTCGCGCCCGGCCGCGCGGATACGGTCGTCGAGGTCGCCGGGCGCATTTCCAACAAGAAGGGCGTCAGCCTGCCCGACACGACGATTCCGACTTCGGCGATGACCGACAAGGATCACGCCGACCTCGCCGCCGCGCTGGAAGAAGATGTCGACTGGATCGCGCTATCCTTCGTGCAGCGCCCCGAGGACGTGATCGAGGCCAAGAAAATCGTCGGCGGCCGCGCGTTGGTCCTCGCGAAGATCGAAAAGCCCCAGGCGATCGCGCATCTCGACGAAATTCTCGCCGTTTCCGACGCCGTCATGGTCGCGCGCGGCGACCTGGGGGTGGAAATGCCCCTCGAAAACGTTCCGGGTCTGCAAAAGACCATCACGCGCCTCGCGCGCCGCATCGGCAAGCCGGTGGTCGTCGCCACGCAAATGCTGGAATCGATGATCACCACGCCCGTGCCGACCCGAGCCGAGGTCTCCGACGTCGCCACGGCGGTGTTCGAAGGGGCCGACGCGGTGATGCTGTCCGCCGAGAGCGCCTCCGGCCAATATCCGCGCGAGGCGGTCGAGACGATGAACCGCATCGCGGAGGCTGTGGAATCGGAAGGCATTTATCCCGCCATCATCGAGGCCCAGCGCGCCACGCCGGAGCCGACCGGCGCCGACGCGATCGCCGAGGCGACGCGCGACGTCGCGGAGACGCTGCAATCGAAGGTCATCTGCGCCTGGACCGCCTCGGGCTCGACGGGACTGCGCATCGCGCGCGAGCGGCCGCGCTCGTCGATCCTCGCCCTGACCCCTATCGTCACGACGGCGCGCCGCCTCGCGCTCGCCTGGGGCGTCCACGCCGTCGTCACCGAGGACGCGCGCGACGAACGCGACATGACCGACCGCGCATGCCGCCACGCCTATATCGACGGCTTCGTCGGCGTCGGCGAACGCGTGATCGTCGTCGCCGGCATTCCCTTCGGCACGCCCGGCGCCACGAACAATCTGCGCATCGCCGTGGTCGGCCCGGACGGCGGCGCGGCCTGAGCGTTGGCGCGCTGGTCGACCTCGACAATCGCCGCCACGACGCTTTCGGGCGCGCTGTGGTGCGGCGAATGGCCGACGCCGGCAAGCGTCGTCAGCGTCGCGCCGGGTATGTCGCGCGCGCAGCCGGCCGAATGGATGCGGGCGTAAACGACCGCGTCCGAATCGCCGGTGACGACCGCGGTCGGCGCGCGGATCGCCCCGTAGCGTGGCGACAGCGCGGCCACATAGGCCCTGATGTCGACCACGTCCTCCGCGTTCGCCTTGAAATGCCGCGGTCGCAGCACGAGGGGAAGGCGCGTCCTGTCGATGTAGTCGGGCGGCGTCGGATTGGGATCGAAGACGCCGCGCACGCTGGCGCTCATGGTCGCAAGGCCCGTGGGCAGGACGATCAGGCGGCGAAACAGCGGTCCCAGCGCCCGCGAGGCCGCGAGCTTGTAATACCAGGCGACGCCGCCCGGCCAGGGATGGCTGACTGGCGAGACAAGGACGAGGCCGCGCACGAATTCGGGCGCGTTCAACGCCATGGCGAGGCCGAGAACGCCGGCCAGCGAATGAACGACGACGACCGCCTGAGCGACGCCTCGGCGCGCCAGAGCTTCGCGCACCATCCACGCTTGGCGTTCGGGCGAGGCGGCGGCGCGCGCGAACATGCGCGCGCTCCAGCCATGCCCCGGACGATCGACGCCGAAAACGCGAAAGCCGAGCGCGGCGAGACGATCGGCGAGCGCGACGCTCATGTCCGCGAAATTGCCCGACGCGCCGTGGACGAGCAGAACGGCGCCGCGTTCGGGGCCGCCGGGAGCGCGCTCCACGACATGGATCGCCCCGGCGCCGGTCTCGACGAGTTCGCCGACGGGCGGAAAGCGCGCCTCGATCCGCTTCGTTTCGACGAAGGTGAAGAGAAACAGGCCGACGAAACAGGCGGCCGTCAAACACGCGAGCCCCGCGATCATCGGCGCCCGCGGTCCTGAAGCGGACTTGCGGCGGCTCGCGCCGTCACAGCGCCTGACCCGCGAGGGCGGCCCTCACCCGCGCCGCCGCGTCGCTCGCCGGGCGCCATCGCGGAGCGATCGCCAGGGCGCGTTCGTAGGCGCGCAAGGCCTGTTCGCGAAGGCCGCTCTCCTCGAGAATCATTCCCATTCCCGCCAGCGCGCCGAGATGGCGAGGATCGCGCGCGAGCGCCTGGGCGATGTCGGCCATCGCGCCTTTGGCGTCGCCGGCGAGATAGCGCGCCGTCGCGCGCTTGTTCCAGCCTTCGGCCCATTCCGGCCGCAAGCCGACGATCGCGTCGAGCAGGGCGAGCGAGACGGGATAATCCCCGCTCTCCATCGTCGCCACGGCGCGCGTCATCAAGAGATCGCTGGTGTCGGAGCCCGATCGCAGATGGATACGGTCGATCGCGGCGACGATCCCCGCGGCTTCGTCGGCGTCCTCAGTCGAGGCGAGGCGGGCGAAAAGCTCGTCGAGCTTCTCGCTCGGCGATTGCGTCGTCGTTGCGGGCGGTGGAGCGGGCGCCGGCGGGTTCTGAGCCCGCGCGGGAGCGCCGAAGGCCAGGAAGAGGGCGCAGGCGAACGTCAGACAACGCGTCATGCGAGCGAACCTAGGGCGCCTCGCCGCGATGGTCAAAGGACGACGCCCCCCGCCGCCGCGAGGCGGGAACGGCCCCGCCGGGCGGAGGCTCCGGCCTCAGCCCTGACGCGCCTTGAAGCGCTTCTGCGTCTTGTTGATGATGTAGACGCGGCCCTTGCGGCGCACGAGCTGATTGTCGCGATGACGCGCCCGAAGCGACTTCAGGGAATTGCGGACTTTCATGGGATCACCCAAAGAGGAAGCTGCGGGCAAAACCCACGGCGGACGATTGAGCGCGCTCCTATGCCCGATTCCGGCGCGCCGATCAAGCGCGAAGCGCGGCCTTTGCCGTTCCGGCCCGGTCGGCGGGGCTTCGCGCCGGCGCCGGACGGCGCTCCCCGCGTGATAAAGACGAAGGCCTTGTCTTGGATCAATGCGTCCGCCGTCCGCATCGCTAGAAGGGGCGCCGTGTCATCCGCCGTCGAGCCGGAACACCTCTCAAGCACAGCGAATTTCGCTTCCGATCGATCGACTGGGGAGCGGAATGCGCGGGCCTTCCGGCCAGCGGCTTAACCGAGAGGAGCGAACCATGCGCATGCCCGTGCCGTTTTTCGGAGGACGCGACCTCGATCCGTTCGAGGGCTTCCGCCGCAGCTTTGACGATCTGCTGAGCGATTTCGGCCGGCGAATGCCGGTTTCCTGGAGTCCGGCCGCCGACTTCAATGGTCTGGCCGCGCTCGATATCGGGGAAACCAAGGACGCCGTGGAAATCACCACCGAACTGCCTGGCGTCGACGAGGCCGATGTGAAAGTCTCGGTCGACGGTCAGAGCGTCGTCATTTCCGGCGAGAAGAAATCCGAGTCGGAAAGGAAGGATAAGGCGTGGCAAGTCGTCGAACGCAGCTATGGCGCGTTTCGGCGGGTCATCCCGCTGACCTTCATGCCGGACGCCGCGAAGATCCAGGCGACTTTCGACAAAGGGGTGCTTCGCGTGACGGTCGGGAAACCGCCGGAAATGGTCGCCAGTAAGGTCGAGATTCCCATCGGGAAGACTCAGACCCACTGACCCACGCGACCGCGTCATGATCGCGCCCGTCCGAGGCGCCTGATAAGCAATCGCCGGCGTCGCCAAGCGCGCCGGCGATTCGAGGTCCGGGAAACGGGAGCGAACAATGGCGTATAAGGATATCATGGTCTATCTCGATCCGACCGGCGACGCGCAGAACCGACTGCGCCTCGCCGTCTCGATCGCGCTGGCCCATGGGGCGCGGCTCATCGGCGTCGACGCGAGTTCGGACGCGGCGTTCATCGGCTCCTGGGGCGACAGGGCGCTGCACGTCGGTCCGGAATTCGAAGCGGCGGTCAAGGACGCGGGGCTGGTCGGCCATTTCGTCAGCGGCGAGGCGGGGCTCCCGGCCGGCGGCGAATACACCCATTGCGTCGATCTCATCATCGCGCCGCGGCCCGAGGGCGAGGCGCGCGCGCTGATCCGTCCGGAGATCCCCGACGCGGCGCTCGTCGCCTCGGGCGCGCCGATGCTGATCCTGCCGCAGGATTGGAGGCCGGCGCCGGTCGGCGAAAACATCGTCATCGCATGGAACGCCAGTCGCGAGGCGACGCGCGCCGTCCATGACGCGATGCCGCTGCTCGTCAAAGCCAAAAAGGTCACGATTTTCACCTTCTCGGCGCGCCCGAGCGCTCTGCGCTCGGCCTCGGAAATGTTGGCCGATCATCTTCAGCGCCACGGCGTCGTCGCCCAGATTTCCGACTGGACCAACACCGGCGACATCTCGGCGCTCGAAGCTTTGTTCGCGAGCCTCGACACGCAGGACGCCGACCTCATCGTCGCCGGCGCCTTCGGTCACTCCCGCTTGTTCGAGAGCCTGTTCGGCGGCGTGAGCCTCGATTTGATGCGTCAGCCGACCGCGCCCATTCTGATGTCCCACTAGGCGCGCCGCCGTGATGCGCGCGATGACGCTCAGAGAGATCGGCGCGCCGCTGATTCTCCAGGAGAGGCCGAAACCCGCTCCGCCTCCGGGCGAAATGCTGATTCGCGTCGAGGCCTGCGGCGTCTGCCGCACCGATCTCCACGTCGTCGACGGGGAATTGCCGAACCAGCGGCTGCCGATCGTTCCCGGCCATGAAGTCGTCGGCTTCGTCGAGCGGCTCGGCGCCGGCGTCGAAGGCTTCGCCATCGGCGAACGGGTCGGCGTTCCCTGGCTCGCGCACGCGTGCGGACACTGCGTCTATTGCGAGGAAGGCCGCGAGAATCTTTGCGACCATCCGGAGTTCACGGGATACACCCGCGACGGCGGCTACGCCTCGCACATGCTCGCCGAGGCGGCTTTCGTCCTGAAGCTTCCCCCCGACAGCGACCCGATCGCGACCGCGCCGCTGCTCTGCGCGGGGCTGATCGGCTGGCGCTGCCTGAAAACGGCGGGGCCGGGCGAGCGGATCGGCCTCTACGGCTTCGGCGCGGCCGCGCATATCGTGGCGCAAATCTGCCGCTTTCAGGGGCGCGAGTTCCTCGCGTTCACCCGGCCGGGCGACGAGCCCGCGCAGCGCTTCGCGCGCGTTCTCGGCGCGGCCTGGGCGGGCGGCTCCGACGAAGAGCCGCCTGAGCCGCTCGACGCGGCGATCCTGTTCGCTCCCGTCGGGGCGCTCGTTCCCACCGCGCTGCGCGCGGTGCGCAAGGGCGGGCGGGTCGTCTGCGGCGGCATCCACATGAGCGACATTCCCAGCTTTCCCTATCGCTGGCTGTGGGAGGAACGGCAGATCGTCTCGGTCGCCAATCTCACGCGCCGCGACGGCGTCGAGTTTTTCGAAGTCGCGGCCAGGGCGGGCGTGCGCGCCCAGACGCATCGCTACGATCTCGCCGACGCCAATGTCGCGCTCGCCGATTTGCGCGAGGGCCGCCTGCAAGGGGCGGCGGTGCTGACGCCTTGAGGGGACGGAATTTCGCGCTCATCGTGGGCTCGAAGACCTCGACTCGGCCGAGCCCGTTGCGCGGCGCATTTCGGGTTTCGGCGGCCGCGGACGTAACCATGATTGACAAGAGTAATTTAACATTCTATAGAATATTAGAATATTTGAGGCGGGGAATGCGATGAGTCCGCGGCCAAATCAGCGTCAGCTCGAGAGAGCGGCGGAGATGTTCCGCGCGGTGGCTGATCCCAATCGACTGCGCGTCTTGATCCGTCTCGCTGAAGGCGAACTGAACGTTGGCCAGCTCTGCGAAGTCGAGGGCGAGAAGATCGCGACCATGTCGGCGCGCCTTAAGGTTCTGTCGGCCGCCCGGTTGGTTAGCCGGCGGCGCGCGGGACAGACGATCATTTACGCGATCGCGGACACGCACGTTCTCAATCTCGTCGACAACGCGATCGCCCATGCCTGCGAGACCCACTCGCCCTCAAGCGTCAATCGAACGGAAGGAGAAAATGCCATGACGACCCATCACCATCTCACGCATGCCGAGCATCCTCATCATCACGGCCCGAAGTGCGGTCACCTCGCGGTGAAACACGGCGGCCACGTCGACTACCTCCATGACGGACATCTGCACCGCCAAGAGGGGGACGAGGTCGATGAGCACGTTATTGAAGTGACCGCCCGAAACCCCGTCGGGTGCACGCCGGCGAATGGCCACAAAGGTCACGAGGCCGGCCATGTCCATGGACCCGGCTGCGGGCATGAGGCGGTTCCGCATGGCGACCATGTCGACTATCTCGTCGGTGATCGGCTCCATCATCCGCATGGCGACCATTGCGACGATCATGGTCCGCTCGAAGTCGTCGGCGCCAAAGCCTGAGGCGAGGATCGGGGGTTGGCGGGCTGTCGCGTCCCGTCTTGACAGCGGACTCGTCGGAGGCCAATGCGCAGCGGCCCTCCCGCGGAAGCCGAAATGCCCAGCCTCTCGATCGCCGAACTCACCGACCGCTTCCCCGATTTTCGCGTCGCCCTGGTCGTCGCCGAGGATCTCAGCGTCGGGAAGGCGCGCAGCGCGCTTCTGCAAAGCGAGATCGAGGCGGTCGAGGCGGAGTGCCGGCGCCGCTGGAGCGGCGTCGAGCTTTCCGCCATTCCCGGAATCGCCGCCTGGCGCGCCGCCTACAAAGGCTTCGGCGTCAAGAAGACGAGCTATCGCTCCTCGGTCGAGCGGCTGATCAAGCGGGTCGTCGCCGGCGGCGCGCTGCCTCAGGTCAGCGCGCTGGTCGACCTCTACAATGCGGTGTCGCTGGATAGCGGCCTCTGTCTCGGCTGCGACGATCTCGACGCGATCGAGGGCGATCTCGCCTTCCGCTTTTCGCGCGCGAGCGACACCTTCGTCGACATGGGCGCGGAGGCCGGCGAAGACCCGAACGACCCGCCGAAAGTCGGCGAGGTCGTCTACGCCGATTCGCGCCACGTGTTGTGCCGGCGATGGAACTGGCGCCAGGACGCGCGCAGCGCCGTGTCGGCGCGGACCCGCCGCGCGGCGCTCACCGTGCAGTCGAACGGTTTCGGCGACGTCGAGGCGGCCGCGGATCGGATCGTCGCCCTGATCGAGCGCGAATGCCAAGGGCATTGCCGCGTCGTCGTCGCCGATCGCGGGCGCGCGACTGTGGCGTTTTGAGCAGTTCGCCGCTTGCGCAGCTGTGAAATCAGACATAAATATATGTTTATGTCTGATCCGAGATTCCCGACCGGCCCTCCGCCGAAAATGAGCTTCGAGGCGCTGCTGGCCGGCCTCGAGGCGGCGGGCGAGGTGACGCGTCTGCGCCTCATCGGGCTTCTGTGCGAGGCCGAGCTGACGGTCAGCGAACTCGTCGCCATTCTCGGCCAGTCGCAGCCGCGCGTCTCGCGCCATCTCAAGCTGCTGGTCGAAGCGGGCCTCGCCGAGCGCCAGCGCGAGGGCGCCTGGGCGTTCTACCGGCTCGCCGACAAGGGCGGCTCGCTGGCGCGCGAGCTGATCGCGCGCATCGCGCCGGCCGATCCGACGCTCGCCGCCGACCGCGCGCGATTGGCGGTGGCGCGGGAGGCGCGCCGGCGCCAAGCCGCCGCCTATTTCGCCGAGCGCGCGGCCGATTGGGACACGATCCGCGCCCTGCACGCGCCGGAGGAACGGGTCGAAGCCGCGATCCTGGCGATGATCGGCGCCAGGCCGATCCGCGCCGTGCTCGATCTGGGCACCGGCACCGGGCGCATGCTCGAACTCGCCGCGCCGCTCGCCGAGCGCGCCGTCGGAATCGACCAGAGCCCGGCGATGCTCGCTCTGGCGCGCTCGCGCATCGACCAGAGCGGGCTGCGCAACGTGCAATTGCGCCAGGGCGACATCTACGCGCCGCCGATCGAGCGCGACGGCTACGATCTGGTCATCATCCACCAGGTGCTGCATTTTCTCGACGATCCCGCGCGCGCCCTGCGCGAGGCGGCGCGCGCTTTGCGCCCCGGCGGCCGGCTCATCGTCGTCGATTTCGCCGCGCACGGCGAAGAATACTTACGCGAGCAATTCGCGCATCGCCGGCTCGGCTTCGCCAACGAGGAGATCGAGGCTTTCCTGACCGAAGCCGGCCTTACGCCGGTCGAGACCAAGCTCGTGCCTCCGGAAGCGGGCGAGCCGGGCAAGCTGACGGTGGCGCTGTGGCTCGCGCGCGATCCGCGCGTCATATCGGACGATCTCCCTAAAGCCGCGATGGAGCTGGCGTGATGGCGCAAAATCCCGTTCGACTGAGCCGATCGGGCTCGCCGATCAGCGTCTCCTTCGAATTCTTTCCCCCCAAGAGCGAGGAGATGGAAAGGACGCTGTGGGAGGCGATCACGCGCCTCGCGCCGCTCGAGCCCAGCTTCGTCTCGGTGACTTACGGCGCGGGCGGCTCGACGCGCGAGCGCACCCACGCCACCGTCGCGCGCATCGTCAAGGAGACGCGTCTCAAGCCCGCCGCGCATCTGACCTGCGTCGGGGCGAGCCGCGAGGAAATCGATGCGGTGATTCGCGGCTACGCGAGCGCCGGCGTTCGCCACATCGTCGCCTTGCGCGGCGATCCGCCGGGCGGCCTCGACACGCCCTATGTCGCGCCGCCCGACGGCTACCAGTCGACGGCCGATCTCGTGCGCGCGATCAAGGCGAACGGCGATTTCGAGGTTTCGGTCGCCGCCTATCCCGAGAAGCACCCGCAGAGCCCGAACCTGCTGCACGACATCGAAACGCTGAAACGCAAGGTCGACGCCGGCGCCGACCGCGCGATCACGCAATTCTTCTTCGACAACAGCGTCTATTTCCGCTTCCTCGACATCGCCGCGGCGGCCGGGATCGATATCCCGATCGTGCCGGGGATCGTCCCCGTGCAGAATTTCAAGCAGACCGCGGGCTTCGCCAAACGCGCCGGGGCGAGCGTGCCCGCCTGGCTCGCCGAACGCTTCGAGGGTCTCGAGGACGATCCCGTCACCCGCCGCCTCGTCGCCGCGGCGGTCTGCGCCGAACAGGTGATCGACCTCATCGACCGCGGCGTGACGCAGCTGCATTTCTACACGATGAACCGCGCGGATCTGGTGTTCGCGATCTGCCATCTCATCGGGCTGAGGGCGAAGGGCGAGAGCGCCAAGCGGGCCGCCGAGGCGCCGCGGCCGATGGCGCGGTGAGTTGTTGCGGAGCAGTTCTTTTTACGTTGATTCACCGCAGCAGAGCGACAGCGAAGCAATCCAGACTTGGGAATTGCGGCGGCGGCTTAGTCTGGATTGCTTCGCTTTGCTCGCAATGACGGGATAAGAGACCTCCGCTCGACCGCGCCGCTTCCCGTCGGCGCCCTCGGCCAGGGCGCAGGCCTTGCCGGACGCATGTGCCGGCGCGCGCGCCGAGCGCCGGGTCAAACCGGCGGCCGACGTCAAGGCTTGCGGGCGCATTCCGCTTGGATGGCCGCTTCGTGATACCAGCCGCCGCCGAACTCGAAGCTGGGCGCCGCCCGTTGCGGCTGATGCAGCGCGGGCTTGATCTCCCGGCTGGGCGCGCCGGCGCCTGCCGAAGTCTTGCGAGGAAACTGATAAATCTTCGCCGTCGGGGGACGCGAATTCGTGTTCATGACAAGGTCTCCTTTTCCATGGCGGACAATCCCTCGAGATGGAAAATGTGCTCGTCAAATAAGACCTCACAATAGCACGGGCGCCCCCGATTCGCATCAAGTGCTTCAAATAAAATCATGCAAAGCCAAAAAATAGGCAGATTCGATTTTGCCGCTTTCTAAAGCATTGTCGATAAAGGGGGACAGCGCCCTCTTGCGCTGGCACGAAAGTTGCTCCCCGCGTCAAGCCGTTGGCGGCGATATGCAATTCGATGTGAGCTGAGGATGACATCCAAAGTCTGTGAGGGTCGCGATGACGAAATATAAACTCGAGTATATTTGGCTTGACGGCTATACGCCCGTGCCAAATCTCCGTGGAAAGACGCAGCTCAAGGATTATGAGAGCTTTCCGACGCTCGAACAGCTTCCGCTCTGGGGCTTCGACGGAAGCTCCACGTTGCAGGCGGAGGGCCACAGTTCGGACTGCGTGCTCAAGCCGGTGGCGGTCTATCCCGACAGCCAGCGCGTCAACGGCGCGCTGGTGATGTGCGAAGTCATGTTGCCCGACGGCGTGACCCCGCATCCCTCGAACAAGCGGGCGACCATTCTCGACGATTCCGGCGCCTGGTTCGGCTTCGAGCAGGAATATTTCATGTATAAGGACGGCCGCCCGCTCGGCTTCCCGACGGCGGGCTATCCGGCCCCTCAAGGTCCCTATTACACCGGCGTCGGTTTCAAGAACGTCGGCGACGTGGCCCGCAAGATCGTCGAAGAGCATCTCGAGGCTTGCCTCGCGGCGGGGATCAATCACGAAGGCATCAACGCCGAAGTGGCGAAGGGCCAGTGGGAATTCCAGATTTTCGGCAAAGGCTCCAAGAAGTGCGCCGACGACATCTGGATGGCGCGCTACCTCCTGCTGCGCCTGACCGAGAAATACGGCATCGACATCGAGTTCCACTGCAAGCCGCTCGGCGACACCGACTGGAACGGCTCGGGCATGCACTGCAACTTCTCGACCGCCTATATGCGCGAAGTCGGCGGCAAGGAGTATTTCGAGAAGCTGATGGCGGCCTTCGAGGCGGCCCGCGAGGACCACATCGCGGTCTATGGGCCCGACAACCACATGCGCCTCACCGGCAAGCATGAAACGGCGTCGATCCACCAATTCAGCTATGGCGTCGCCGACCGCGGCGCGTCGATCCGCGTTCCCCACAGCTTCGTCAACAACGGCTACAAGGGCTATCTCGAGGATCGCCGCCCGAATTCGCAAGGCGACCCCTACCAAATCGCCTCGCAGGTCTTGAAGACGATCTCGTCGGTTGCGATCGACAAGCAGGCCGCGGCCTAGGTCGTCGTCGCGGCGTCGCCTGACCGGGCGGCGCCGCGCTCTTCCGTGTGCGCCGCCTCAGGGGCGACGGCTCGCGCCGCATCCGCCCGCCCGGTCGCGCGAGCCCTCGATCGGCAAGGCCGGCGCACGCCATAGCGCTTCGCGACGCCAAGGGTGAACCAGCTTGGACGGCACGAAAAAGAAATATCGCAACAATCTGCCTCTTCCCGAAGACACCACCCTAGGCGGCGGGCAAGCGTTGCTCACGCCAGGCTTTTTGCGCTTCGTCGGAGAACTGCTGTTTGGCGAGCGCTGGCAAACGCCGCTTGCGCATCGGCTTGGCGACGCGCGCGGCAAGACGCTTTCGCCCGCCACCGTCCATCGTTGGAGCATGGGGCGCCGCTCCATCCCCGATTGGGTTGGCGACGCGCTCGCCATCATCCTCGAAAACGGCCGGCGGGATTTGGCTGACCGCGCCAGAATGGCAGGCGGACTCGCAACGCGCATCAGAAGCCCGCTTGGGCAGGAAGGCTCGGCGTCGACGGATTGGGTCAAGACGGAACGCGGCCGAAGCGGCCAAGACGCCTTCCAATAGCAATCGAAGGGGGCGTCGAATCAGTCGCCGCCGCCGCGAGCGCGCGGCCTTCGCGCCATAAATGCTTCAAATCACATAAAACGGCCAAGAGAATCCTTGGAAAAACTTGACAAAATTTGGCGAAACGCCGGGGAAATTTGCGGAAGCTTGACGAGAAAGTTGACGGCGCGGCCGCCGGCGCGTCCCCTCGCCGCCAACCCAGCTCGGGAGAGGCGCCATGTCACGCGTATTCGTTTCCGGATCGTCGACCGGCCTCGGCTTGATGGCCGCGCGCCTCCTCGTCGAACAAGGCCATCAGGTCGTGCTGCATGGCCGCGATCGCGCCCGCGCGGAAGACGCGCAAAGGGCGCTGCCGGAAGCCGAGGCGGCGGTCGTCGGCGATCTCGCCAGCATCGCTCAGACCCGCGCCATCGCCGACGAGGTCAACAAGCTCGGCCGCTTCGACGCCGTGATCCACAATGCGGGAGTCGGCTATCGCGAGGCGCGGCGCGTCGAGACCGAGGACGGGCTTCCCCAAGTCTTCGCCGTCAACACGCTCGCGCCCTATATCCTGACGGCGCTGATCGAGAAGCCCAAGCGGCTCGTCTACCTCAGTTCCGGCATGCACCGCGGGGCGTCGGCCGATCTCGACGACCTGATGTGGAAAAAGCGGCCCTGGCAAGCGGCCGAGGCCTATGCCGAGAGCAAGCTGCACGACGTTCTCCTGGCCTTCGCGGTCGCTCGCCGCTGGCTCGGGGCGTTCTCGAACGCCTTGGAGCCGGGATGGGTGGCGACTCGCATGGGTGGCCCCGGCGCGCCCGACGATATCGATCAGGCGCATCGGACCCAGGCGTGGCTGGCGGTCAGCGACGATGACGGCGCGCGCGTGACAGGCGAGTATTTCTATCATATGCGCCCTCGCAAGCCGAACCCCAGCGTCTATGACGTCGACCTCCAGAATCGGCTCCTCGAAGCCTGCCGCAAGTTTTCCGGCGTCGCGCTGCCGACATAGGCCGCGTCCTCACGCGTCTTAGGCGTCACGGGGACAGCTTCATCTAGGCCCGCGCCCCTGCGCGACCGCGATAAGAAAGCTATGCGGCGCCCGGGCGGCGTATTGGCCTGAAAAACCACACCTTTTCGTTGCGCCGCGCCGGCGGCCGTATGGAAAAAATGTACTTCGGCGGGCCGGCGACGCCGCCGGCGCCCCCCTCCGCCTTACCCAACCGATTGTAATTGCAAAGAAAACTGAGGACGGCGAGGTTGTGGCACGGCGCTTGCGTTAAAGTCGGCAAGATCCATCACCGCAAGCAAGGTGGCCAAGATGAGCGACACCAACAGAATTCTCATCGTCGATGACGACGAAGTCGTGCGCCGGGCCTACCTGCGGTCGCTGCGGAGCGTTTCCTGCGAGGTTGCGGCCGCGAGCGATGGCGAAGAGGCGCTGCAGACGATGGAGCGGAATCCCTTCGACGTCGTGCTGCTCGATCTGCGCATGCCCGGCCAGGATGGCCTGTCGGTGCTGCGCACCATCAAGCAGAAATGGCCGGAGAGCGAGGTGGTGATCATCACCGGCTACCCGACCGTGGACAGCGCCAAGGAGGCCGTGCGGCTCGGCGCTCACGACTATGTCGCCAAGCCGGTGGGGCCGCAGGAGGTGATCAACGTCGCCGACAGCGCCCGGAGGCGCAAACAATGGGCGCTGCGCCGCGTCTCGGAGGATTCGGATGCGACGACCGGCGCCTGCGCCGCCTGAGGAGCAAACCTATTCAAGCAGCATACGGACACCAACGCATATTCGAAAAGGAGAAGGTTATGGACGCATCACGCAAAGTGCTCGTCGTCGACGACGATCCCGTCGTCCGCAAGAGCTTCGACCGGGTTCTCACGAGCAAGGGCTACGCCGTCATCACCGCCGAGAGCGGGGAAGAGGCGTTGCGCAAGCTGAGCCAGGAAAAATACGACATCGTCTACACCGACATCCGCATGCCCGGAATGAGCGGGCTGGATGTGGCCGAACAGGTCAAGGCGCGCCAGCCGTGGACCCCGGTGGTGATCATCACCGGCTATGGCACCGAGGCCGCCGAATCCCGCGCCAAGGCCGCAGGCGTGTCGAGCTTCATGCATAAGCCGTTGTCTCCCGAGATGATCGAAGGCAGCGCCCGCGACGCCATGGCGGCGCCCGCGGCCGCGGCGGAAGCTTTGGCCCCGCCGACCGTCGCCGAAGCGCCCGCAGCCGAATCGGCCACCCTGGGAAGCGCCCTGAAGAACATCGCGCTGTTCTTCGCCGCGCCTTTCATCGGCTTGGCCTATGTCGCCCTCTTGCCGATCGTCGGCCTCGGCTTTCTCGCCGTCATGGCGGCGCGCGCCGCGGCGGCTAGGTTCGAAGTGGTGAATAGGGTCGGTCAGGCGCTGAAGACGGTCGGGATGTTGCTCGCCGCGCCTTTCATCGGCTTGGCCTGCGTCGTCTTCTTCCCGTTCGTCGGCCTGGCGATGCTGGCCTGGATGGGCGGTCGGGCCGTGCTGGGAGGCGACGCGCCGACGCAAAACTGAATGCGGGCGGCCAACTGGCGCCTTGCGCGATGCACGAACGAGGCTGAGGCCGGGGGAACGTCCCCCGGCCTTTTTCATTCGGCGTCGCCGCTCCGTGTAATTTTTTATTGCGCGGGCTGTATAGGAAAATCATGCGTCGCCCGGATTCGCATATCTATTTGACAACATTCATAATTTATCGAGATCAGAGACCGCACCGGATAAAAAAATTGTACATCGCCGCCGCCGCCGCCGCCGCCGAGCCTCGCTCATAGCTTCCAGAAATAGACATAAGTGATTGAAATATCCGATCTATTATCGGTCGTTAGGACTGCTGGCACGGTCCTTGCTCCGTAGGAGCCGAGCAAAGGGTTCAAATAAAAGCCTCGCTGATGAGGCTCAGCATACAGGAGTAAGTCATGACCGCATTGCGCAAGATCCTCGTCGTCGAGGAAGAGCCCGTGGTCGCCGCCAAGGTCACCCGGGCCCCTGCCGCCAAGTTTCATGTCGTGACTGGTGATGCGCCGGCGGCGCAACGCGCCGCGGCCCCGGAGGCGGCCGGGGGCGCCGTGAAGAACATTGCCCTCTTCTTCGCCGCGCCGTTCATTGGTTTGGCCTATATCGTCGCCTTGCCGTTCGTCGGCCTCGGCCTTCTCGCCGTCATCGCGGCGCGCGCCGCGGCCAAGATCGAAGCGGTGAAGACGGTCGGGATGTTGATCGCCGCGCCTTTCATCGGCTTGGCCTGCGTCGTCTTCTTCCCGTTCATCGGCTTGGCCCTGCTGGCCGGGATGGGAGGTCGGGCGATGGTCGAAGCGGCGCGCCGCGCATGAGATAGATCAATGCGACCCCCGCCGCTGTGCGGCAGGAAACAACATATGGGGTGATTCTCCGGGGGGCCGAACGGCCCCCCGGAATCTGTTGACGGCGAGGCCGCCATGGAGGGGAATATGGACGGTTACGGCGCCCTGCGCAAAATCCCGCGCGCGCTCCTGCGCATCAGCTTCGCTATCGCGGCCCTCGCCGCTGGGCTCGCCCTCCTGCCCGCCGCCGCGCCGCCGGCATTCGCGGCCGACGCCGCCGCCTCGGCGACGAACGAACAATGTCTGGCCTGTCACGGCGCCGACGGCATGGAGAAAAAGCTGGCGGACGGGGCGACCCTGCAGCTGCATGTGCCGGGGGATACGTTCGCCAAGTCCGTTCACAATTCCATCGGGTGCACCGGCTGTCACACCGACGTCAATCTCGCCGCGCATCCGCCCGCCGAAAATGACATCCCGAGCAAGCGCAGCTTCTCGCTCGCGATGACTCAGGTTTGCCGCGGGTGTCATGCCGACAAGTTCGACCAGTGGGAGACCAGCGTTCACGCCGCGCTGGTGCGCAATGGCGATTCGGCGGCGCCGATATGCACGGACTGTCATAACCCGCATGCGGTCATCAAGGACGCGGCGACGCAGATCGACCAGGTTCCTTGCCAGAAGTGCCACTCGGCGATCTACACCGCTTACTCCGGCAGCATGCATGCGGCCTACCGGCGCAGTTCCGATAAGGGCTACGCGCCGATCTGCTCCGACTGCCATAGCGCCCACGACGTGAAACCCACCTCGTTCGGCCAGGGGCCGGAGCATGGACCCGAGGCGGCCTGCTTCGGCTGTCACGACGGCGTGCTGGCTGCGCACCAGAAATGGCTTCCCAATGCGGCCTTGCATTTCGAGGTCGTGACTTGTCCCGCCTGCCACTCTCCCTACGCGCAACGCCGCGTCGATCTCATGCTGATCGACAGCAAGGACTCCAAGGCGCGCGGGACCGAACAAGTCGGCGTGCCGCTATTCGACGCCAGCGCCCAATCGAACGGCAAGGGGATCGATGCGGCGACGCTGTGGAACCTGCTGCAAACGCTCAATCGCGCTGGAATAGCCGAGAAGACCGTCTTGCGCGGCCGCCTGGACGTTCTCACCGGTCCGCAGGCGCATCAACTCGCCGACAAGAGCAAGGCGATCAGCGATTGCCAAGTCTGTCATAGCTCGGGATCCCAGGCGTTCCAGAGCGTGACCATCTCGCTGGTCGGGCCGGAGGGCCGACGCGTGGGTTATGGCGCCAATGCCGACGTGCTGAACTCGCCGACGTCGCTCGAGTCGGTGAGCGGCTTCTATGCGATCGGCGGCACCAGGATAAAGATCCTCGATATCCTGCTGGCCTTGGCCGTCCTGGCGGGCCTCGGCATTGTCGTGGGGCACCTGACCCTGGGATGGCTTTTCAAATACTTTGGCTTGTATCACCCGCACAACGGCGGTCACGGCGAGCGGCCGGCCGACGGCGGTGGTCCCAAAGCGGCATGACGGCGCGGTTGGCTGAAAGGAACGGCGAGATGCAAAGACTCTATATCCACCCGCTGCCGGTCAGGATCTGGCACTGGATCAACGCCGCCGGGTTCGTCCTTATGGTGCTCACCGGGCTGCAGATCCGCTATGTCGGACTGATCAATGTGGTGTCGTTCAGGACGGCGGTCGCCGTGCACAATTCGGTCGCCTTTGTGCTGATCGCCAATTTTTTCGTGTGGCTCGGGTTTTATCTTTTTTCCGACCGGATCAAGGCCTATCAATCGGAACTGAACCCGAGGAAGCATTTCACCGCCACCTTCCGCCAGATCTATTACTACGCTTTCGGCATATTGAGGGGCGAGCCCAATCCCTTTCATGTCAGCATCTATCACAAATTCAATCCGCTGCAGAGCATGACTTACCAGCTCGTGCTGATGCTGTGCGTCCCGATCCAGTTCTATACCGGCATTCTGATGTGGGACGTGGAGCGTTTCTCCGCTCAGGTCAATTTCTTCGGCGGCGTGCGCGTCATCGACACCGTGCATGTGCTGATCTTCATCGTCATCGTCTTTTACCTGTTCGTCCACGTCTATCTCAGCACCCTGGGGCACACTCGCACGGCGCATTTCAAGGCGATGTTTACGGGCTACGACGACGTGGAAGACGACGAAGTCGAGCCCGCCGCGGCGGCGCCGGAATCCGCGCCGTCCGGCGGCGTTCGCCCCGCCTGATCGGATCGCGCGGCGCGACGCGGCGGGATCGGCCGTCGCCACAGGGCGCAGCGGCCATTCACGACGCGTTCGGGACCTCGGCGCCGCCGGCGTCGTGTTCGATGTCGCGTACGCGGATCGCGTATTTCTTCATCAGCGCCTGGAAATTCGCGCGCTGCATGCCGGTGTCCTCGGCGCTCTTGGTCACGTTCCAGCCATTGCGCTTGAGCGCCTCGATCACGAACTGCTTCTCAATCTCCTCCACCGACTTCTCGCGCGCGGCCTTCTTGATGCGCTTGAGCTCGTCCCCGGTTCTCGGCGCCGCGAGATCGGCCTGCGGCTGCGATGGATCGATGATGTTGACGAGGTGGGCCTGACGGATGACGTTGTCGCTGGTCAGGATCGCCGCCCGGTGCATGGCGTTCTCGAGTTCGCGCACATTGCCTGGCCAGCCGTAATTGACGAGCGCGCTCATCGCGCCTTCGGAAATGTCGGTGACCTTTTTCCCCAGCTCCGCGCTGAAGACATTGAGGAAATGATAGGCGAGCGCCGGAATGTCATCCTTTCGCTCCCGCAGCGCCGGGACATGGATCGGGAAAATATTGATGCGATAAAAGAGGTCGTCACGGAAAGTGCCGGCGGCCACCATGGCCTTGAGATCCTTGTTGGTGGCGGTGATCAGCCGGAAATTGGCGGTCTGCGTTCGGGTGTCGCCGACGGCCCGGTATTCCCGCTCCTGCAGCACGCGCAGCAGCTTGCCCTGGATCGACATGGAGAAATTGCCGATCTCGTCGAGAAACAGCGTGCCGCTGCCGGCGACTTCGAACATGCCTTTCTTGTTCGCGACCGCGCCGGTGAAAGAGCCCTTGACGTGACCGAACAGCTCGCTTTCCAGCAGGTTTTCGCTCAATGAATTACAGTCCACGGGAACGAACGCGTGGTCCTTGCGCAAGCTATTGTAATGAATCGCGCGGGCGACCAGCTCCTTGCCGGTTCCGCTTTCCCCGGTGAGCAGGACGGTCGAATTGGTGGGCGCGCACTGCGCGACGAGGCGATAGACGGCCTGCATCTGCGGGCTCGACCCGATGATGTTCTCAAAACGATATTTCGAGCGGACCTCGCTCTTGAGGTTGAGATTCTCCTGCAGCAGCCGCCGCCGCTCGAGCGCGCGCTGCACCACCAGTTTTATCTCGTCCGGCTCGAATGGCTTGGAGATATAATCGAAGGCGCCGAGCTTCATCGCCTGCACCGCGGTGTCGATCTGCGACAGGCCGGTGATCATGATGACATCGACGTCGGGATGCGTCTCCTTGACCCGGCGCAGCACTTCGAGGCCGCTGATGTTGGGCATCATGATATCGAGGATCATCACGTCGTACGGACGTTCCTCGATTTTCCGCAGCGCCTCCCGGCCGTCCTGCACCGCCTCGACCTGGTAGCCGCCGTCGCCGAGAATGCGCAAACAGCTCCTGATGACGATCTCCTCGTCGTCGACGATCAGAATTCGCGCGCTCATTAAACGCTCCCGCCGGCATTGCTCTCAGGCCCGGCTGCCGGCCGCGTCAGCGGCAGAAAGACGCGGAACGTCGATCCCTCGCCCACCTTGCTTTCCACTTCGATGAAACCGCCATGGGCCTCGACGATTCCGTGGCTGACGGAAAGTCCCAATCCGGTTCCCTTACCGACGTCCTTGGAGGTGAAAAACGGATCGAATATCCGCCGCAGGTTCTCCTCGGGAATGCCGCAGCCGGTATCGACGATGGATATTACCACCATCGGCACCGGCTCGACAGCGTCCGCGGGCGCCCGCGGATTCGTTGAACGGCGGGTGCGAATGGCGATGCTTCCCTTCTCCTCGACCGCGTGTTGGGCGTTGACGAGCATGTTCATGACCACCTGCTTGATCTGATCGGCGTCGATCCAGATCGGCGGCAGCGTCCGGTCGAGATCAGAGGTGATCTCGATATCGCGCAGATGCGCGGGCCGCTCGACGAGGCGAATCGTGTCCTCGATGACTTGGTTGAGGTCGGTGAATTTCTTCTCCGGCTGCTTTTCACGGGCGAAATCGAGCAATCGCTTGATGATCGCGGCGCATCTCTTGGTTTCGCGGATCACGAGGTCCATGTCTTCCGCGTCCGCGCTGTTGGCCGGCATATTCTGCCGCACGAGATGCGAGAAGGTCAGGATGCCGGTCAAGGGATTGTTCAATTCATGGGCGACGCCCGAAGCCAATAGCCCGACCGAGGCGAGCTTCTCCCCGCGCACGGTCTCCGCCTGAGCGCGGCGCAGCTCCTGTGTTCGTTTTTCCACTTTCTGCTCGAGCGTATGTCCCCAATCGCGCAGTTCCGCCCGCGAATTGCGCAAGGCGTTGGTCATGCCGTTGAACGAAGCCGCCAGCCTGCCGAACTCGTCATTGCTGCGCACGGGAATCAGCTGGTCGAGATTTCCGGCGGACAGTCTTTGCGCGCCGTCCTCGAGGTCGCGCAATGGCAAGTAGACCAGACGGTGCACGAAGAAGCCGACCGACAGCGAAGCGATGACGATGAAGCCTAGAGAAAACCCGGCGATGCCGAGCGTGCTGGTCCGCAATTCCCGATTGGTCTCGTCGAGCGAATAGACGATGTCGAGAACGCCGAGGACGGGCTTGTCCTGCGAGTGCTGGTGGCAGGCGGCGTTGTAGCAAGACGGCTCGTTGCGGACGACTTCCATGCTGCCGAGCAGCGATCGGCCATCGGGACTTTTGAAGGTCCAGGTTCGTTCGCTCCTGGGAACATGTTCGAGCGGCCGTTCGCTCTGATGACAACCCGAGCAGCCCTCGGCATTGCGGTCCACCGTCTGACCGACTTCGGACGGCACCGTCGAATGGGTGATCTTTCCCTCTTTGCTCAGGATTCTGATTCGATCGATGTTTTCCTGACCGGCCACGTCATGGATAACCTGGTCGACATAGAAGGGCTGATTCTGCAGCATGGCGAAGCGGGTGCTCTTGGCGACGACTTCGGAGAGCTGAATGACGTGATCGGACACCTTGCCGAGGATTTCGTTGTGCAAGAACCAGGCGACCAGCCCGGTGAACAAGAGCATCGCCGCCGATAGCGCGATCGCGAGGTAAAGCACGACCTTGAACTTCAGGGTTTTTGGCTGCATAGGCACCGTCACGTCTTGTTCTGCGCCGGAGAGGGAACGCATCTATTCAGTTTCAAGCAACCACCGGCAAACCGGTCGCACGGACCCTCGCGCCTAAAATCCCATGAAATATCATGGCCGTTAATACAAAACCGGCCTTTGATGCTTATCAAACCGAGTTTTCGCGTGGCGGTCCCGTCTCGGCGGCGCCGCTATTCGCCTCATGGCCAATCTCCGCCAAGCACGGGAATCGCTGCGGCGGCCTAGGCAATGCGCCAGATCGCCCCGCTTACGGCGCGGCGTATCTTCCCGCCCGCCGTCCGCCTGCCGCGCCGCCGCCGCCGCCCCGCTTTGCGCCGCTGTCACAATCGCCGGCCATGCTGCCCGACGCGCGAAACGCCGCGAGGGAAATGCGATGCGCCATGCGGTGGACGACTTTCAGCTCGGCGACAGGGCGATGCGTTACAGCCTGTTCGCGCCGAGGCTCTATAATTACTGCCTGTCGCTAGGGTTTAGCCGGTCGCGGATGATGCCCTCGCGGGCGTTCTGCTCGGACGAGAGTCAGGGCTATCCCGTCATCCTGCTGATGCAGCATTTCGGCGCGTTCCCCTTCGACCACGGGCGGGTCGGCGGCAAGGTCGCGACGGATCGGCATGGGCCCCACGCCCACCACGGGGAGGACCTCGTCATCGTTCAGGCCAGCCACGTCGGCTATGACCCGGTGCGCCGCGCCTTCGGCGTCTACCAGCGCCCGCGCACCGCCGACCGCGGCTTCGGCGACAATTGCGGCAAGCTTTGCGCGATCCTGCGCTGGTATCAAAACGAGGTCGATCACGCCCGCCAAAACATTCTCTTCGGCGCCGTCGAGGACAGACCGGCGGTCTTCATCGACAATCTTCTGCTGACGCCGGACCGCGCCGAGGGTCTGTTCCTGCATCTGGATCGGCTGATCGCCAGCGATCGCGGCGGGCCGCTCAAGATCCTCAGCACGTCGAAGGCCTTTCACGCCGCGCCGGATTTGGTCGCGTCCACGCCTGCCGACGTCTGGCGGGGCGGTCGAACGCCGATCGGCGATCGGCTGACCGCGGACATGTTCTTCTTCCGCCGCACGCCGGTCGCGGGGCCGGAAGGCCACGATCTCCTCGAGGCTTCCCTCGCCCCCGCCATGCCGACCCTGGCGACATCGGCCCATCCCGCGCTCGACGCCGCCCGCTACCACACGCAGGTCGAATTCGACCGCACCTATCGCAGCCTTCAGGGCGCGCCGGAATATCGGGGCAAGAACCTGCTGTTCGTCGCCGGCCTCAACATCGACGTCTCGCCGCCCGAGGGCGTGCCGTTTCCGCTCACCAAATTCGTTCCCTGGGCGGCTTATTCCCAGCTGCGCGACGGCGCCGCGACGCTGCTCGAACAGGATGCGCTCGTCGAGGCTCTCGTACGGCAGCCGACGTCGAACCCAGACCAGATTTCCTTCGACGCCGCGATTCTCGCCATGGCCGAAGCCAAAGGCGTCAGCCTGCCGTTGTGAAGGGCGGCCGCGTCTCCTCGCGCTCGCGCAAGCGCAAGGCCTCGATGGCGGCCGACAGCGCGTCGATCTTTTGTTCCAGGCGCTCGAAATGGGCGCGCTCCTCGGCCACGTTCTCGCGGTCGAGCTGTTCTTTCAGCGCCGCCACCAGCACCGCGATGAACATGTTGAGGAGGCCGAAGCTGGCCACGACGATGAAGGCGCCGAAGAGCATCAGCGACCAAGGCTCGGCGGCGAACACCTTCTCGGATTCCAAATTGGAGCCGAGGCTCACCATGACGGAATAGAGATGCGCGGCGGAGCGGCCGAGCGTGCCGTAATGCGCGGGATCGATGTCGCGGAACAGGTTGGTGGCGATCACCACGAAGCTGTAGAACACCACGGCCAGGATCATGAAGGCCGCCGCCATGTTGCGCAGCGCGCCCAGCAACGCGTCGACCGTCGCGCGTCCGCGCGGAACGAAGGATATCAGGCGCATCACGCGGACCACGCGCAGCACGCGGAACGCCGACAGCACGCCGACGCTCGGCGACAGCGAGGCGAGCGTCACCCCGATGTCGAACATGTCCCAGCCGCTGTGCAGCACGGCGAGCCGCTTGACGACGATGCACAGCAAGGCGTCGAACACCAGGAGAGCCAGCAGAGCCTCATCGGCGCGCCCGAGGCGCCAGGCCATGAGCGACCCTTCCGGCGCCTCGGTGATCGCCCCCAAGACGACCGAGTTGACGAAAATGGCGACGCCGATCGCCAAGCGCCACGACCGCGCGGCGTAGAGAGTCTCGAGAGGTTTGGCGTAGGGCATCGGCGACGGTTTCCCGGGCCCGCCGTCGGCCCGAGCGGCGCGCCCTTCGGCGATCTCATCAATCTGTCGCAACAGTCCCGTGACGGAGCGGCGGAGAGGCGCTGCGCCCCGGGCTTCAGTCGAGAACCGCGTCGGCCTCGACCTCGACCAGCCAGCCGGGATCGATGAAGCCGCCGACTTGGACGAACGTGCAGGCGGGCCGCGCCTGGCGGAAGTACTCGCCGTGGGCGCGGGCCGCTTCGCGCCATTGCCGGATGTCGGTGAGCATCAGGCGCGTGCGCGCGACGTCGCCGAGCGTAGCGCCGGCGTCGGCGAGCGCCGCCGCGATGATTTCCAGGCAACGCCGCGTCTGGCCGTAGACGTCGCCGGGCGCGGCGACGGAGCCGTCCGGGGCGATCGGCGCGGTTCCCGCGACGAAGACATGCGCGCCCACGCGCACCGCGCGCGAAAAGCCGATTTCGGCTTCGAGCGGCGAACCGGACTTGACGAGCTTTCGCGTCATGAGAGCCGAGCGTCCTTGTTGTGGAGGGAATCGATCAGAGCGCGCAGCGTGGCGATGGTCGAAGAATCCGCTTCGCCGTCGACGCGCTCGCGGCGGAAATGGCGCTGAAACGCGGTCACCACCGTTCTGGTCTGCCGGTCGTAGACGCCGGTGAGTTCGACGCCGTAGCCGTAGAGCGCGAGCATCGCCTGCAGCGCGCGGATCGGCGGCCCCTCCTGTCCCGCGCCGATGAGCGCGCCGCCGACGACCGGAGCGGGGTCGGTCCAATGGCCGACGCCGGCGCGCGCGAGAACGTCCCAGGGGAATTTCTCGCCGGGATCGCGCTTGCGCGCGGGCGCGATGTCGGAATGGGCGAGAATGCGTTCGGGGCGAATCGCGCGCCGCGCGGCGATGTCGCGGCACAATCCAATGACGGCGTCGATCTGCCGGCGCGGAAACGGCGGCAGGGCGCCGTCGTGGCCGGGATTGACGATCTCGACGCCGATCGAAGCGGAATTGAGATCGCTCTCGCCGCGCCAAAAGCTTAACCCCGCGTGCCAGGCGCGCTTATCCTCGGCGACGAGCTGCGCGACCTCGCCGCTCTCCCCGACGAAATAATGCGCCGAGACCTGGGAAGCCGGATCGCGCAGCAACGCCAGCGCGCCCTCGGCCGTAGGCATGCCCGTGTAATGCAGGATGACGCTGTCGGGCCGCGCATAGCCGCGCCGCTCGCCGAAATTGGGCGAGGGCAGGAAGGCGCCGGCGATCGGGCTGTCCGGAATCGGGGGCGCCGTCACGCGGCGCGCTCACGCGTCGGCGGCAAGCGGCAAGGCTCCGAGGGGGCGCTCCCCCGCCCGGGGAAGGCGGGGGAGGAGGGAATCGATCAATAATAGGCGCGGCAAACGCGGTTGCCGTAATAATCATAATACCACTCGGCGCAGTTCCCCGGCCCCCCTGGCGGCGGCCCGGGCGGATAATAGCCGGGGCCCGGCGGAGTCGCAGCCGAACCGATCATGGCGCCGGTGGCGGCGCCGGCGATTCCGCCGACCAGGGCGCCGCCGGGGCGGTTGGTCAGCGCCCCGCCGATCAGCGCGCCCGTCGCGCCGCCGACCAAGGCGCCGCCCGCCGCGTTCTGGCCCTGCGGCGTGTCGCAGCCCGCCACCGACACGGCTGTCGCCATGGCCAGCGAAAGGAAAATGAGTTTCTTCATCACACCCGTCTCCTATGCGTCGCGTGAAAGCCGCACGCGAACGTTCCTGTTGCGGTCTGGCCGCTTGCGCGCCGCGACCCCTGACCCCACACGCCCCCTTCAGCCGTACCACATTCTCGAGGCTGGCACAGATTTGGTGAACCCAAGGTGAATTTCGCCGCGGCGGCTCACGGCGCGGCGGGCTCGCGGGCGGCGGCGGCCATCGCCTGGTCGAGCGCCTCGAAGCCGCGCGGGCTGACGCTCGCCGCGGCGTTGAAACGCAGGAAACTGCGCGCTTCGTCCGAAGCGCTGAAGACCGGTCCGGGCGCCAAGGCCACGCCGTTGCGCAGGCCGAGACGGGCGACTTGGGTCGCGTCGAGCCCATCGGGCAGCCGCGCCCAGACGAACATGCCGCCGCTCGGCGCGATCCACGGCGTCAGGCCGCCGGCCTTGAGACGCGCAAGCGTCCTTCCCATCGCCTCGGCGAGGCGGGCGCGCAACGCGCCCAAGTGACGCCGGTAGCCGGCTTCGGTCAGCATCCGGTGGAGGAACGCGGCGGCGAAACGGCTGCTGCTGAGCGACGTCGCGAGTTTCAGATCGACGATCGGATCGACCCAGTCGGGGCGGACCGCCAGATAGCCGCAGCGCAGCGCCGCCGAGATCGTCTTCGAATAACTGCCGACCTGAATGACGCGCTCGAGCCCGTCGAATCCCGCCAGCCGCGCGGCGGGCGGCCCCGGCTCGAAATCGGCGAAGATTTCGTCCTCGATGATGACGACGTCGTGCCGCTCGGCGAGCTTGAGCAGGCGATGCGCGACGGCCGCCGAAAGGGAAGCGCCGGTCGGATTGTGCAGGCCGGCGATGGTCAGATAGACGCGCGGCGCATGGGTCGCAAACAGGTTCGCGAGCGCCTCGACGTCCGGCCCTTTCGGCGTGAGGGGCGCCGCAACGATGTTCACGCGATGGGCGTTGAGCAGCGGCAGCAGCCGAAAATAGCTGGGATCGTCGACCGCCACCGTGTCGCCGGGCTGGACGAGGAAGCGTAGCGCGAGGTCCACCCCCTGGGTGCTCGATTCGGTCAGCACGATCTGCTCGGGCGAGGCCGCGACGCCGCGCTCGCCGAGGCGCACCGCGAGCTGACGGCGCAGCGGCGCGTAGCCGATCGGCGAATCGTATTGCGTCTTGCGGAACGCGCGGTCGCGCGCGAGGTCGCGCAACGCCCGCTGCATCCCGAGTTCCGGCAGCCAGGATTCGGGCAGCCAGCCCGAGCCCGGCTGCACCAGGTCGGGATCGGCATCGAGCGCGGCGCGAATCGACCACAGCCAGTCGGCCACCGGCTCCCGCCGCTCGACCGTTCGCGCGAGCACCAGCGGGCGCGTCGGCCCCGCGACGAAAAAGCCCGAGCCGCGCCGCGCGACCACCGCGCCCTCGGCGACCAGCCGATCATAGGCCTCGACAACCGTCGACTTCGACACCGCCAGACTGGTTGCGAGCGCGCGCACCGACGGCAGCCGCGCGCCGGGCGCCAGCGCGCGGCTGTCCATGCGGCCCTTGAGAGAGGCCATGACGGCGCCGACTCGCGTCGGCGCGCGATTCTCAGGCGGCGGGCGATCGAGCATCTGTATTGCCCTTTGGCTGGTACAGTTCAGCCGAACTGTATCTGATTGTCTCTGGCGGCGCCAGCCCGCTTCCGCGATGAGGGGGCGCGAAAGGAGCGGGTCATGAACGAGGCGCGGCGCATCGGAAGGAAGATCTTTGTCTGGGGCGCTCGAATCGCTCTTTGGCCGGCGCGCGTCGTCGCGGCGCGCGCGGCGTTGCGCCAGTTGGCCGCGATGGACGCGCGCGAGCTGGCCGATATCGGCCTCGTGCCGCAGGATATTCGCGACGCGACGGCGCTTCCGCTCGGCGGCGATCCGACCGCGCTCCTCGCGGCCCGCGCCCGCGAGGCGCGCATCCAGACGGTCGATCGCCGGCCGTCGCGATCCCGCGCCCCGCGAACGCGCGGCCTCCGGTCCGGCAGGATCGGGGCGTGACGCCGCCGCGGCGCGCGGAGACGCTGGGCATGGCGCTCGGCTTCGTCGGGGTCGCGGTCTTCGCCGCGACACTGCCGGCGACGCGGCTGGCGGTGACGAGCCTCAGCCCCGAATTCCTCACCGCCGCGCGCGCGGCGATCGCCGGGCTGATCGCGATTCCGGTGCTGGCCGCGGGCGGCCGAGCGCCGCCGTGGCGCGATTTTCCCAAGCTCGGCCTCAGCGCGCTGTGTCTGGCCGCCGGCTTTCCCGGTTTCACCGGTTTCGCGATGCGCTCGCTCCCCGCCGCGCACGCCGGCGTGGTCGTCGCCGTGCTGCCGCTCGCCACCGCGGTCGTCGCCGCGCTGATCGATCGCGAACGGCCTTCGCCGGCGTTTTGGGCCTCAGCGATCCTCGGCGCCGCGCTGGTCGTTGGCTTCGCCTTGCGTCGCGGCGGCGGCGTCCTCGAAGGCGGCGACGCGCTGCTGCTGCTCGCGGTCGCCTGTGCGGCGCTGGGCTACACCTGGTCGGCGCAATTGTCGCGGCGGATGCCGGCGCGCGACGTCATTTCGTGGATCGTCGTGTTCGCCCTGCCCGTCTCCGCGCCGCTGAGCTTCGCCTGGCGCCCCGCCGATCCCGCTGAAGTGAGCGCCCTGGCCTGGGCCTGCCTTCTCTATCTCGGCGCGATGAGCATGTATTTCGGCTTTTTCGCGTGGAACGCCGCGCTGGCGCTCGGCGGCGTCGCGCGGGTCAGCCAGGTTCAACTCGTGCAGCCCTTTCTGACCTTCGCCCTCGCCGCCGCGCTGCTCGGCGAGGCCATCGACGCGGAAACGGCGATCTGCGCTATTTTGGCGATGGCGCTCGTCTTCGCCGGCCGACGGCTCCGAGTCGCCGCTGTCTGAAAAGGGAAGGGCCGCCGTCAGGCGGCCCGAGTTAGGGGAGGAACGCCCGTAAGGGCATGCGACAAGATCGCGCTTCATCCCTTACGCGAATCGTCCCGGCGCCGCCTTGCGATGCCTCAATATCGGCGATTTCGCGCGATTCGCGCCGGAGGGGGGCGGCTGGCCGCGCCCATCGCCTGTCCCGCCGCTTGACCGGCCCGGCCCGCTGAGCCTATTGCACGCCAGCCAGTCGGCCGGACGGCCGTCGCCTTCGGGCGGAGGAAAGTCCGGGCTCCACGCGGACACGGCGCCGGATAACGTCCGGCGGGGGCGACCCCAGGGACAGCGCCACAGAAAGCAAACCGCCGGCCGCAAGGCGAAAGCCCCGGGGCCGGCAAGGGTGAAAGGGTGCGGCAAGAGCGCACCGCGTCGGCGGCAACGTCGGCGGCACGGCAAGCCCCGCCGGGAGCAAGACCGAATAGGAGCGATGCGCGGCGCCGCAAGGCGTCTCGGGGCCAGTCCGCGGGCCTTGTCGCTCGGGTTGGTTGCTTGAGGCGCCCGGCGACGGGCGTCCCAGAGGAATGGTCGTCACGTCGGGAGCCACTTGGCTCCCGGCCATACAGAACCCGGCTTACAGGCCGGCTGGCGTTTTTTCGAAGAAAGGCGGTAGGCAGTGGGCAGTAGGCAGTAGGCAGTTGCCCAACCCGCCTGTATTCCTACTGCCTACTGCCTACTGCCTACTGCCTACTGCCCCCGAGGCCCCCATGCTGCACGCTCATTCCGTTGTTCCCTCCGGCGCTTGGTCGGGCGAGCCCGCCGACACGGTGGTGCTCGATTATGACGAGCGCTACCGCCGCCGCGTCGCCATGACCGGCGTCCGCGGCCTCGGCTTCCTGCTCGATTTGCCCGAAGCGGTGATGCTGCGCGCCGGCGACGGGCTGAAACTGGAGGACGGCCGCATCGTCGAAGTCGTCGCCGCGCCCGAATCCCTCATCGAAATTCGCGCCGCCGACGCCGCCGCGTTGACGCGAATCGCCTGGCACCTCGGCAATCGCCACCTGCCGACCGAACTGATGAGAAAGAGCCTGCGCATCCGCCGGGATCCCGTGATCGAGGAGATGGCGCGCGGCCTCGGCGGCGCAGTCGTCGCGATCGAGGCGCCGTTCAATCCGGAAGGCGGCGCCTATGTCCGCGCGCCGGCGCATGGCCATGGTCACGACCACGACGACGACCACGACCATGCCCATCACGGCGACGCGCATCATCGCCACGGCGATCATCAGAGCGTCGGCGCCGAGCCGCATGTCCACGGCCCCGGCTGCGGTCACGACCATCACGACCACGCTGATCACGGTCACGATCCCGATCATGGCCACGGCGAGCGCTGAAGCGGGCGACTGGCGGGAACTGCCGCTGTTTCTCTGGCTCTCGCCCGCGTTTCCCGTGGGCTCGTTCGCCTATTCGCACGGCCTGGAATGGGCGGTCGAGGCGGGCGACGTCGTCGATGCAGGCTCGCTGCGCGAATGGCTCGCCGACCTCGCCGCGTTTGGCGCGCCGCGCGCGGATGCGGTCCTGTTCGCGGCCGCGCATCGCGCGGTGGAGGCTGAGGATTGGCGTTCGCTGAACGAAGTCAATGAGCTGGCGATCGCCCTCGCCGGCTCGGCCGAGCGGCGGCTGGAGACGACCGCGCAGGGCGGCGCGTTCCGCCTCGCGGCCCGCGCCGCGTGGGACTGCGAGGCGCTGGCTCGCGTTCCCCAGCGCGGCGATGCGATCGCCTATCCGATCGCGGTCGCCGCGGCGGCCGCGGGCCATGGCATGGCGCGCGAACGCGCGGCGCAGGCGTTCGTCGTCGGCCTGTTCGCCAATTTGGTCTCGGCCGCGGTTCGCCTGAGCGTGATCGGTCAGACCGACGGGCAGCGGGTTCTGGCAGGGATCTTGCGTGATGCCAGCGCGATGGCTCGCGCCGCGGCGGGCGCGACGCTCGAGGATCTCGGCGCCTCGGCTTTCCGCTCCGACATCGCCGCGATGCGGCACGAAACGCAATATTCGAGGTTGTTCCGTTCATGAGCCGATCCCAACAACCCCTGCGCGTCGGCGTCGGCGGCCCCGTCGGCTCCGGCAAGACGGCGCTGATGGAGCAATTGTGCAAGCGCCTCAGCGGCGAATTCGACATCGCCGCGATCACCAACGACATCTACACCAAGGAGGACGCGCGCATCCTCGTCGAGGCCGGCGCGTTGCCGGCCGAGCGCATCATGGGCGTCGAGACCGGGGGCTGCCCGCATACCGCGATCCGCGAGGACGCCTCGATCAACTTGGCGGCGGTCGAGGAAATGCGCCGGCGCTTTCCTGCGCTCGATCTCATCCTCGTCGAATCCGGCGGCGACAATCTCGCCGCGACCTTTTCGCCCGAACTCGCCGATCTCACGATCTATGTCATCGACGTCTCCGGCGGCGAGAAGATTCCGCGTAAAGGGGGGCCGGGCGTCACCCGCTCCGACCTTCTCGTCATCAACAAGATCGACCTCGCCCCCTACGTCGGCGCCTCGCTCGAAATCATGGCGCGCGACGCCGCCCTGATGCGCAAGACCCGCCCCTTCGTCATGACCAACATGAAGACCGGCGAGGGCGTCGAGGCGGTGATCGCGTTCATTCGCGAGAAGGGCGGACTCGGGGCGGAGTGAGCCTGGCCCGCGATTTTGGCCGGTCGGTGGCGCGAAGCGACGATTTCAGATACGGTGCTTACATGAGCGGCGAACCGGAAAATCTCGTGCTTGAACTGCTTCGCGGTCTGCGCGCCGACGTGGCCAACGTGAAAACCGACATGGCCACTAAGTCTGAATTGGCCGAGTTGAGAAGCGACATTCACTCGCTGCACGCCGACGTGGCGTCGGATCTGGCGACGATGCAAGCCAAGAACGACGCCGAACACAAGGTCACGCGCGAACAAATCGTCGGGCTTCGCCGCGCCGTCGTCGAATATCATCCCGTCGTCATCGGCCATGGCGTGCTCATCAGCGAATTGGAAGCGCGCGTTCGCCGGGTCGAGCAGCATCTGAACCTGCCGCCGAACCTCGACGCGCATTGAACGTCGCTCGGATCGCCGCTTGCCCCGGGCGTTTTGCAGCCGCTTGTATTGCGGCCCCGAGCCGCTCTATAAGCCGAGCCTGGGCCGTGTCGCCACGGGCTTTAGGTCTGGGCGGGCGCCTGCGAATTGCTCCAATCGAGAAAGACTTCATCATCATGCGCATCTCGACTTTCGTCTCCGCGATCGCCTTCAGCGTCCTCGTCTCGGGCGCGGCCTACGCGCTCGACGCGGCCGCTCCCGCCACGGCTCCGGCCGCCGACGCCGCGGCCAAGGCCGCAAAGTCCGCCGACTGCTCGAAGCAGGCCGACGCCAAGGGTTTGCACGGCGCGGAGCGCAGGAAATTCCGCGAGCAATGCAAGAAGGCCAAATAAGCTCGTCTAGGCCAGTCGAGAGAGGCTCGAGAAAATGGCCGGCGACGCCGGCCATTTTCTTTGGTCGTTCAATCCTCCCGGCAATGGGGAAACGGAATGGAGGCGACCTCCGACAATCGCGCCGATGACGAGCGCCTCGCGGTCTTCGCGACGGTGCGCGACTTCTTCCGCCATGCGATCAGTCGGTTCAACGCGGCGGGGCTCGTTTACGGCCACGGCGCGACCAACGCCGTCGACGAAGCCGCGTTCATCGTTCTCGAGGCGCTGCGCCTGCCCATCGACGCGCTCGATCCCTTTCTCGACGCGTCGCTGACGCGCGCGGAGCGCTTGCGCCTTCTGGAGCTGATCGACGCCCGCGTCGCGACGCGCAAGCCCGCCGCCTACCTCCTCAATCGCGCTTATATCCAGGGCGTGCCGTTCTATGTCGACGAGCGCGTGATCGTTCCCCGCAGCTTCATCGGCGAATTGCTGTTCGGCGGCCTCGTGGGCGAGGGATCGCTGATCGAGGACGCCGATTCGATCGAAAGCGCGCTCGATCTTTGCACGGGCGGCGGCTCGCTGGCGATCCTGGCGGCCAACGTGTTCGAGAACGCCCGCATCGACGCGGTCGATCTTTCCGCCGACGCGCTCGAAGTGGCGCGACGCAATGTCGTCGACCACAAGCTGTCCGACCGGATCGCGCTTTTCCAAGGCGATCTCTTCGCCCCGCTCGGGCCTAAGCGCTACGATCTCATTCTCGCCAATCCGCCTTATGTCGACGCCGAATCGTTCGCGGCATTTCCCGCGGAATACGCCGCGGAGCCAAGACTCGCGCACGAAGGCGGGCGCGACGGCCTCGACCTCGTGCGGCGGATTCTCGCCGGGGCACGCGACCATCTGACGCCCGAAGGCGCGCTCGTCTGCGAGGTCGGGCGCGGACGCGCGCGGCTGGAGGCCGAGTTCCCACAACTGCCGATGATGTGGCTCGACACCGAGGAGAGCGAAGGCGAGGTCTTTCTCGTGCGCGCCGCCGATCTCGCCGCGCCGCGCCGAAAGGCGAAGGCGAGAAAATAAGGCGCGAAGCCAGGAAACGCGCGGCTGTATTCGCGGGCCGGCGGCCGCTATTCCGCCGCGGCGCGCATCGAAGCGCGGATGCTGGCGCGAAAGTCGTCGATGCAGACCAGCGCGCCTGCGCGCTCGACGTGCCAGAACGTCCAGCCGTTGCAGGCCGGCAAGCCCTGGACGAGCGCGCCGATCTTGTGGATCGAGCCGACCGCCGGCCCGAGCGTCAGCGCGCCGTCGGCGCGCGCCAAGGCGCCGTGGCGCCCCTTCGAATCCACCAGCCGTTCGCCGGGCTTGATCAGCCCGATCTCGACCACGCTGGCGAAGGCGACGCGCGGCTCGCTGCGGCGGGTCGCGATCGCGGCGACCGCGTCGGCGTCGACCGGAACGACCGCCTCGACGCGCGCGCGCGCCGCGGCGGCATAGAAGGGATCGCGCTCCAGCCCGATGAAGTCGCGGCGCAGGCGGCGCGCGACGGCGCCCGTCGTGCCCGAGCCGAAGAAGGGATCGAGCACGAGATCCCCTGGGTTCGAGGCGGCGAGCAGCACGCGCTGGAGCAGCGCCTCGGGCTTTTGCGTGGGATGCGTCTTGCGGCCGTCGGCGCCCTTGAGGCGCTCCGCGCCCGTGCAGATCGGCAGGAACCAATCGGAGCGGGCCTGGCAATCCTCGTTGCCGGCCTTGAGCGCCTCGTAGTTGAAGGTGTAGGCCTTGGCGTCGGCGCTGCGCGCCGCCCAGATCATCGTCTCGTGCGCGTTGGTGAAGCGGCGGCCGCGGAAATTGGGCATCGGATTGGCCTTGCGCCAGACGATGTCGTTGAGGATCCAAAAGCCGAGATCCTGCAGGATCGAGCCGACGCGGAAGATGTTGTGATAAGAGCCGATGACGACGATCGTCGCGTCGCGCTTCATGACCCGCCGCGCCGCGCCGAGCCAGGCCCTGGTGAAGGCGTCGTAAGCGGCGAAATCGGCGAACTTGTCCCAATCGTCGTCGACGGCGTCGACGACGCTTTGGTCGGGGCGGGAAAGCGCGCCCTCGAGCTGCAGATTATACGGCGGATCGGCGAAAACGAGGTCGACGCTCGCCTCGGGCAGCTTGTCGAGTTCGGCGACGCAGTCGCCCACGATGATCGCACCGCGCGGCGGCGTGGCGATCGTGGCGGAGCGCCGCGCCTCGCTGCTTCCAGTACGCAAAACCTGAATCTGGGCAGGGAGGCCGGTCGCCCCGGCACGAAAACCACGCATGAACGCAACCACTCGACGCGAATGTCAGACCGAACGCTTCCGACAATCGCGATAGTGAGCATTTTAGGTAAAGGTCGCGTTAGGCCCCGCCTTGAGCCGATGTCTCGTTTTCGTACGATTTTGAGCAGGCGAGAATCGACATGAAATCAACGATTTCTAAAGACTTTCGGCTTTCATGCGTCAATTGCTGGAGCTTCCCCAGGGGAAGCCCTTCGGCTTGAATGAGCTCCGGTGAAAAGGCGTCGGGCCGAGCCGCGCCAGCGCCTCGATATGCGTGCGCGTGGCATAGCCGGCGTGGCGCGCGAATCCATAGCCGGGATAGGCGGCGTCGAGTCTCGTCATCAGCGCGTCGCGCGCGACCTTGGCGACGATCGAGGCCGCGGCGATCGACAGCGAGCGGGCGTCGCCGCCCACGATCGCGCGCGCCGGGCAGCATAGGCCCTCGGGAACGTCGCGGCCGTCGACGAGCGCGAAGTCCGCCCGCAGGCTCAGCGCATTGACCGCGCGCGCCATCGCAAGAAGCGTCGCGCCGCGGATGTTGAGCGCGTCGATTTCCGCGACGCTGGCGAAGGCGATGGAGACGCATCGCGCCTTGGCGTAGATGACTTCGCTCAGCGCCTCACGCCGGGCCGGGCTCAGCGCTTTCGAATCATCGACCCCTTCGGGCAGGTCGTCAGGAACGAGAATCACCGCGGCGACGCCCAGCGGACCGGCGAGCGGCCCGCGGCCGACCTCGTCGACGCCCGCAACGAGAGCGCGCCCGCTCGCGATCAGCTCGCGCTCGAAGGCGAAGTCGGGCGCGCCCATTTTCAGCCGATCGGGCCCTTGCCGAGACGGGCGAGGTCGAACGCCACGACATCGCGCAACAGATCGACGAACGCGTCCGCGCCGCGCTCGGCGCAGGCTTCGCCCTTGGCCGCGGTCGCCTTGTCGGCCTCGCCGACCGCGCCGTATTCGTTCAAATCATTCGACATCCAGCCGAAGCCGTTCGGCTGGGTCACTCGCAACTGCTTGAATTCGCTCTCGATCGACGACGCCACGCTGACGAAGTCGCGCACTTCGCCCTTGCGCACCGTCTCGGGACGGAACGCCAGCATCAACGAAGTCTCGGCGTCGCCGCCGTGAATGCCGTAAGCGCGCTCGCGCGCGGAGAAGAGCCCCTCGGGATAGCCGAAGCGAGACCAGGACGCATGCACGGCGAGCATCCGCCGCCGCACCCGCAATTCCCGCGCGACGATGTCGATGATCGGCACATTGCCGCCGTGCGAATTCACGAAGATCAGCTTGCGGCACCCCGTTCGCGCGACGCTCTCGCCGATTTCCGTCCAGGCGCGCGCGACGGTCTCGGCGGAGAAGGTCAAAGTGCCGGGAAATTCGAGATGCTCGTTCGACTTGCCGATCGCCTGCAACGGCAGGAAGAGGACGGGCAAATCGGCGGGAACGCGAGCGGCGGCGCGCTTGAGATAGCCTTCGTTGATGAACGCGTCGACGCCGACGGGCAAGTGCGGCCCGTGCTGTTCGATCGCCGCCACCGGCAGCACGGCGACGACTTTGCTCATCTCGGCGTTGTGAAAATCGCGCCAGGACATTTCCGCCCAGAATTTCGTCGGCAACATCGTTTTCTCCAGGTCCCTCAAGCGGCGCGCGCGGCGATCGCCTCGATTTCCACCTTGAATTCCGGGCGAGCGAAGCCCTGCACGATCATCAAGGTGGAGGCGGGCGGCGGATTGCCGACAAATTCGTCACGCACCTTCATGTAGCCGCCCAAACATTCGGCAGAGGTCACGAAGGCGTTGACCCGCACGACATCCGCAAGCGACATGCCAGCTTCGCCGAGAATGGCGGCGATGGCGCGAAAGCACAGCCGCGCCTGCGCTTCGACTCCCTCCGGGACGGCGCCGTCCCGGCCGATCCCCAGCTGGCCCGAACAGAAGACGAGCCGGCTTCCCGGCATGATCTCCACGCCGTGGGAATAATGTGCGAACGGGGGATGGATCGAACCGGGAGACAAAGGGCGCATCGAGGCGGCTCATGGCGAAACGGGGCTGCCTTTGGCTAAACCCTGCCGTGGCCCGAGGCAAGGTTGACAGTGGCGCCCAAGTTGCTTTGTGATGCCGCGACATTGTCCGGCTTGGGAGCGTTGGTAAATGAACGGATTGATAAAGAGCGTTTGGGCGGCCGCGGCCTTGGCGGCGGCGACCTCGAGCGCGGCTTTCGGCGCCGACAAGGTGACCTTCGGCACCAATTGGCTCGCCGAGGCCGAGCACGGCGGCTATTACCAGGCCGTCGTCGACGGAACCTACGCCAAATACGGGCTCGACGTGACGATCGTGCCCGGCGGGCCGCAGGCCAACAACCGCCTGATGCTGGTGACCGGCAAGCTCGACTTCTACATGGGCGGCAATTTCATTCAGGCCTTCGAGGCGGTCGAGCAGAACGTGCCGACGATCGTCGTCGCCGCCATATTCCAGAAGGACCCGCAGATTTTCATGTCGCATCCCGGCGTCGGGCTCGACAAGTGGACCGATCTGCCGAAGGCGACGGCCTTCGTCGGCAAGGAAGGGCTCGCCTCGTTCTATCAATGGATGCGCGTCGCCTACGGCTTTAGGGAAGAAAACGTCAGACCCTATAATTTCAACGCCGCGCCGTTCATCGCCGACAAGAATTCGATCCAACAGGGTTATCTCACCGCCGAGCCCTTCTCGGTGGAGAAGGACGGCGGCTTCAAGCCCAACATCTTCCTGCTCGCCGACCAGGGCTATTCGACCTACGCGACGACGATCGAGGCCCGCACCGACATGGTGGCCAAGTCTCCGGATGTCGTGCAGCGGTTCGTCGAGGCTTCGGAGATCGGCTGGTATCATTATCTCTATGGCGACAACGCCAAGGCCAACGCCGCGATCAAGAAGGACAATCCCGACATCAGCGACGAGCAGATCGCGTTCTCCATCGCCAAGCTGAAGGAATACGGCGTCGTCGATTCCGGCGACACGCTGAAGCTGGGCATCGGCGCGATGACGGACGCGCGCGTGAAGGACTTCTTCGAGCAAATGGTGAAGGCCGGCGTGGTCAAGCCCGATATCGACTACAAGAAGGCCTATACGCTGCAATTCGTCGACAAGGGCGTCGGGGTCGATTTGCGGCCGAAATGAGCGAAGCTCGCGGATTTCGGCGGGCGAAGCGGGTGCGGAACCTTTCGCACGGGCTGCCTGCCGGCCCCTCAAATGGACGAAACCCAGTCGCTGCGAACGCCGCTCATGTCGCTTGCTGATCTTATTGCGCCTGCCGCGTCGCCGCGGGAAACTCCCGAGGCTCCGGCGCTCGTCTCGTTGCGCGGCGTCGATAAGGTCTTCGCCAATGGCGTGACCGCGCTGGCCGGCGTCGAATTGGACGTGCGCGAGGGCGAATTTGTTTCGCTGCTGGGTCCTTCGGGCTGCGGCAAATCGACAATCCTGCGCCTTTTGTCCGGCCTGACGTCGCCGACGCGAGGCGCCATCGCCTGGCGCGGCCGCCGCCCGGAACTCGGATTCGTGTTTCAGGAGCCGACCCTGACGCCATGGAGCACGGTGTTCGCCAATGTTTGGCTGCCTCTACGGCTGGCCGGCGTCTCGCGCGCTCAAGCGGCGCCGCGCGTCGAGGAGGCGTTGGAGCGCGTCGGCCTTTCCGGGTTCGCCAATGCATTCCCGCGCGAACTCTCCGGCGGCATGAAGATGCGCGTTTCGATCGCGCGCGCGCTGGTGACGCGCCCCGCCGTGCTGTTGATGGACGAACCCTTCGCCGCGCTCGACGAAATCACCCGCACCAAGCTCAACGACGACCTCGTGGCGCTCAAATGCGGACTCGGCGCGACCGTCGTCTTCGTCACGCATTCCGTCTACGAGAGCGTGTATCTTTCCACCCGCATCGTGGTCATGGCGGCGCGCCCGGGTCGCGCGGTCGCCGAGATCGCCGTCGACGCGCCGCTGCCGCGCAACGAGGAATTCCGCTTGAGCGCGGCCTATGCCGAAAAATGCCGCCAGACGTCGCTGGCGCTGTGCGCGGCGATGGATTTGCCGCCGCCCGGCGCGCGCGCGCGCTCGGGGGAGGCGTCGACGTGAGTCGTCAAAAGCTGCTCGAATTCGCGTTTCCGGCTTTCGCTCTCGCCATGGCGCTGGCCGCCTGGGAGGCGGCGGTGCGTTGGTTCGCGATCCCGCCCTTCATATTGCCGGCGCCCAGCCTGATCGCGACGACCCTGATCAAGGACTGGGGAACGCTCTCCCTGTCCCTTATGGTTACGCTCACCATCACCTTGGAGGCGCTCGCCCTGGCGGTCGTCGGCGGCGTCGCGCTGGCGATTCTGTTCGCGCAATGGCGCATTGTCGAGCGCGCGTTCTTTCCGTTCGCCGTTGTCATGCAGGTCACGCCGATTGTCGCGATCGCGCCGCTGCTGCTCATCTATCTCAGCCCCAACGCCGCCGTTCTCGTCTGCGCGTTTCTCGTCGCCTTTTTCCCCATCCTCGCCAATACGACGCTGGGCCTCTCTTCGGCCGACCACAATCTCCTCGATCTCTTCGAACTCTGTCGCGCGACGCGCTGGCAGCAGCTCCTGTTGCTGCGATTGCCTTCGGCCCTGCCCTATTTCCTCGGCGGCCTGCGCATCGGCGGCGGCCTCGCCCTGATCGGCGCGATCGTCGCCGAGATCGCCGCCGGCTCGGCGGGGCAGGGCGCCGGGCTCGCCTATCGCATCGTCGAATCCGGCTTTCGCCTCAACATTCCCCGCATGTTCGCGGCGCTGTTCCTGATCTCGGCGACCGGCATCGCCATCTATCTCGCGCTTACCGCGCTCTCTTATCTGCTGCTGCGCCATTGGCACGACAGCGCGCGCGGACGCGAGACGTGAACCCGCTTTTCGCCATTGCCGAAGCGCCGCGTTACGCCATCGCGGACGCGAGAATCCTGCCCTCCCGTCTTCCCTGGAAAGCGTCGCCGCTCGATCGCGAGGGCTTCGCCAGGGTCGACATCGTCGTCGACGAGGGACGCATCGCGGCGATCGCGCCGAGCGGCGGCGAAACGCTGTCGGATCTGCCGCGCCTCGCTCTCGCCGGCCGGATCGTTCTGCCGCTGTTCGTCGACGCGCACACCCATCTCGACAAGGGTTACATCTGGCGCCGGGCGCCCAATCCGACCGGCGGCTTCGCCGAGGCGCTGAAGACCGTGGCCGAGGATCGGCAAGCCTATTGGAGCGCCGCCGACGTCGCCCGGCGCATGGATTTCGGGCTGCGCTGCGCCTACGCCAGGGGAACGCGCGCGATCCGCACCCATCTCGACAGCCTCGGCCCGCAGACGCGGATCAGCTGGCCGGTCTTCGCCGAGGCGCGCGAGCGATGGCGCGGGCGGATCGAACTGCAGGCTTCGCCGCTGTTTCCCATCGACCATGTCTTCGACGAGGGCCACATGGCCGAGGTCGAGGCGATGATCGAGGCGCACGGCTCAAAGATCCTGGGCGCCGTGACCTTCATGGTCCCGCGCCTTCGCGAGGCGCTCGATCGTCTCTTTCGCCTCGCCGCGCGCAAGGGCTGGGATCTCGACTTTCACGTCGACGAAACCGCCGATCCTAACGCGCGCTCGCTCGACGCGGTCGCGCAGGCGACAATCGATCACCGCTTCGGCGGCCGCGTGCTCGTCGGCCATTGCTGTTCGCTGGTTCGGCGGGACGACGGCGAAATGCGGCGCGCGATCGATCTCGTCGCGCGCGCGGGGCTCGCCGTCGTTTCGCTGCCGATGTGCAATATGTTCCTGCAGGATCGACAAGCGGACCGCACGCCGCGCTGGCGCGGCGTCACCGCGCTGCACGAATTGAAGGCGGCGGGCGTCCCCATCATGATCGCGAGCGACAACACGCGCGACCCCTTCCACGCCTATGGCGATCTCGACATGCTCGAAGTCTGGCGCGAGGGCGTGCGCATCCTTCATCTCGACTATCCCTTCGCCGCCTGGGCCCCCGCGATCTTCGCCGCGCCGGCGCTCGCCATGGGAATCGAACCGGGCGAGCTGAGCGTCGGCGCGCGCGCCGACATGATCGCTACGCGCGCGCGGGATTTCACCGAATTGTTCTCGCGTCCGCAATCGGACCGCGTCGTTCTGCGCGGCGGCCGGCCGCTCGCCGAGACGCCGCCCGACTTTGCCGAGCTTGATGATCTGGAGGGCCTCGCGCCATGAGCCGCGTTTACGATATCGAAGAGTTTCGCCGCGCGATCGGGCCGATCGCCTGTGAAGACAATCCCGTTCTGGTGCGCCAGAAGAGCCGCGACTTCTATTGGTATTCGCCCATTCTCAAGAAGGAGCTCGACGCCGTCTTGGGCGACATCGTGGTCTCGCCGAAGAGCGAGGCGGAAGTCGCGAGCGTCCTCGCCGCCGCCCATCGCCTCGCCATCCCCGTGACGGCGCGCGGCGGCGGCACCGGCAATTACGGCCAGGCGATGCCGCTGTCGGGCGGGATCGTGCTCAATCTGGCGGAGATGAACCGGGTCCTGTCGATCGCGCCGGGCCGCGCGCTGTGCGAGCCCGGCGCGATCATCGGCGAAATCGACAAGGCGACGGCGGCGAGCGGCCAGGAATTGCGCATGTTCCCTTCGACCCGCGCGACCGCCTCGATCGGCGGCTTCATCGCGGGCGGCTCGGGCGGCGTCGGCTCGATCACGTGGGGCGGCCTGCGCGATTTCGGCAATGTTCTGCGCCTGCGCGTGCTGACGATGGAGGCGAGCCCGCGGGCGCTCGAACTGACCGGCGAGGACTTGCACAAGGCGGTGCACGCCTACGGCACCAACGGCGTCATCGTCGGCGTCGAAATGCCCTTGACCGCCGCCTACGATTGGGCCGACGTCATCGTCGGCTTCGACGCTTTCGCCGCGGCGGCCGCCTATGGGCTCGCGCTCGGCGAGGAGGATGGGCTGCTCAAGAAGCTCGTCACCGTCGTCGCCGCGCCTGCGCCGCACGACTATTTTCTGCGCCATCGGGATTTGATCCCGCGCGACAAGAGCGTCGCGATCCTGATGATCGCGCCGCACGCGCTCGACGCCTTCCGCGCCTTCACCCGGCGCTACCCCGGCGCGCAGGTGCTCTTCGACTCCGCGCGCGCCGCTCCCGAGGCGCGCAAGGGCCTGCCGCCGAACTACGAACTGGCCTGGAACCACACCACGCTGCGGGCGCTGCGCGTCGATCCCGCGATCACCTATTTGCAGGCGCGTTACCCGGCCGACGGCGGTCTGGAGATCATCGAGCGACTCCATCGGCGTTTCGGCGACGAAGTCGCGGGGCATCTCGAATTCATCCGGTTCAACGGCCGGGTCGGAGCGGCGGGCCTGCCGATGGTGCGATTCTCGACGCCCGAACGGCTCGCCGAGATCATTGCGATCCACGAGGACATGGGCGCGACGATCTTCAATCCCCATCGCTACACGCTCGAAGAGGGCGGCATGAAGCAGACCGACGCGGTGCAATTGGCGTTCAAGCGCGAGACCGATCCGCAGGGGCTGCTCAATCCGGGAAAGATGATCGCCTGGGAGAATCCGGATTTCGATTATTCGGCCGGCAAGAATTTCCTCTTTCCCGGACTGGAGGCTCGCGCCCGAGCGGCGCAAGGTCTTTGATCTTTGCGCACGCTCGTCCTGTTCGCCCATCCCGTCGAAACGAGTTTCGCCGCCGCGTTGCACGATAGGGTGGTCGGCGCGCTCAGCGCGCGCGGGCACGAAGTCGACGACTGCGATCTCAACGCCGAAGGCTTCGATCCCGTGATGCGGCGCCAGGATCGCCTCGACTACCACGACGTCGGCGTCAATCGCGCGCGCGTCGGCCCCTATGTCGACCGCTTGCTCGCGGCCGAAGCGCTGGCGCTCGTCTTCCCCGTCTGGAACATGGGCTTTCCCGCGATCCTCAAGGGTTTTGTCGACAAGGTGTTCCTGCCCGGGGTCAGCTTTCGTCTGGCCGCCGACGGCTCCTATACGACCTGCCTTCACAATGTCAGAAGGCTCGCGGCGGTCTGCACTTATGGCGGCCCGCGCTGGAAGACGTTTCTGATGGGCGATCCGCCGCGCCGCGTCGTCACGCGCTCGCTGCGCTCGGTGGTCGCGCCCGGCGCGCGCTGCGACTATCTCGCCCATTACGACATGAACCACACGACGCCCGAGCGCCGCGCGGCGTTCCTGCGCAAGGTCGAGGCGACGTTCGCGCGATGGTGAGGCGCGTGGCCGTCGCCAGCGTCAATTCTTCAGCGCCTCGTCGAGCAGCCGCGCCAGGACTTCCGGCTCGCGCGGGAACCCTGCGCGAATCCACAGCGCCTGCAGCGTCTTCAGCGTCGCGCCGACGCGTTGACCGTGCGTCACGCCGCGCGCGAGGATGTCGGCGCCGGTGATCGGCAGCGTCGGCTCGGGCGTTTCCTGGAGAAAGCGGTAGGCGCTGGAAAAGCGCCAGTCGTCCGCCGGCGCGCCGGAGTCGGCGTGCGCGAGCGTCAACGCGTCGAGCGCGCCGCGCCGCCGGCGCTCGAACAGCAGCACGCGCAAGGCGCTGAAGGGCGGCGGCGCGCTCAGTCCATGCAAGCCGGGCAAGGCCTGGCCGAGAACGGCGAGGCGCTCGAATTCGGCGTTGGAGAGGCGCAGGCGCTCGCGCAGGCGCTCGGCGTCCTCTTCGATCCGCACGCCCAGCGCCGCCAGGCGCAGCAGCGGGTCCGGCCGGGCTTCGCCGCGAGCTTCGATCGCGAGAGTGCGTCCGAGGCGCGCCGCATCGGTCTGCCCGGCGAGCAGCGGGGCCAGCAAGCCGGCCTCGCAAACCGCCGTCACGACTTCGCCGGCGCGGGGCGCCGCCAGGAGCTTCAGCAATTCGGCGCGCACGCGCTCGCGCGACAGGATCATGAGGCCGTCGCGCTCCTGGATCGCCGCGCGCAGCCCTTCGGCGTCGAGCGCGCCGTCGCCATAGCGGGCCGAGAAGCGAAAGAAGCGCAAGATGCGCAAGTAATCCTCGCGAATGCGCTGACTGGGATCGCCAATGAAGCGCACCTGCCGAGCGGCGAGGTCGGCGAGCCCGCCGGTGTAATCGTGCACGATCCCGTCGCGCCCCAGGGAAAGCGCGTTGATGGTGAAATCGCGCCGCCGCGCGTCGGCCTCGAAATCGCGGCCGAACGCCACCGTCGCGTGGCGCCCGTCGGTCGCGACGTCCCGGCGCAGCGTCGTCACCTCGATCGGCTGACCCTCGACGATCAGCGTCACCGTGCCGTGAGCGAGGCCGGTCGGCGCGACGCGGAAGCCGGCGGCGCGGGCCCGCCTCATCACGACTTCGGGCAGGGCCGTCGTGGCGAGGTCGAAATCGCCCATCTTTTCTCCCAGAGCGAGGTCGCGCACCGCGCCGCCGACAAGGCGCGTCTCCTCGCCCTCGCCGTCGAGCGTGCGCAGCGCGCGCGCGAGCCGTCCTTCGTCGAGCAGGCGTCGATCGGCGAGCCGTCCGTCGCGAATGCCGGGCGGACCGCTCATTGGAAATGTCCCGGCACGAGGACGCCGTTCTCGACATGCGGCGCTACGTAGACGCCTTGGCTGCGCGGGGCGGCCGAGATCAGCACGATCATGCCGATCAGCGCCGTCGCCAAGCCGATGAGGACAAGCGTCGCGACCCTGCTGCGCGTCCAATGCTCGACCGCCAGCGGATAGCGCAGGCGCAGAACGAGATAGACCGCGAAAAGCAGGAACGGGGCCAGGAACAGAGCGAGGGACTCGACGGCGGCGCGCCACATCAGGAAAACAGCCTCTCGTAGAGATTGCGTAAGATGCCGGCGGTGGCGCCCCAGATATAGCGCCCGCCATGGGGCATGGCGTAGAATTTTCTCGATCGTCCCTGCCATTCCCGCTGCTCAAGGCGGTGGTTGGCGGGGTCCATGAGGAAGGCGAACGGCGCCTCGAAGACTTCCGCCACCTCATGGGCGTTGATCGTGAGCGTGAAGGCGGGATCGATCAGCGCCACCAGCGGCGCGACGCGATACCCCGTCCCCGTCAGATAAGCATCGAGCCAGCCGAGTGGTTCGATAAAGCGCTCCTCGAGGCCGATTTCCTCGTGCGCCTCGCGCAACGCGGTCTCGAACGCCGTTTCTCCCGCGTCGATCTTGCCGCCGGGAAAGGCGACCTGGCTGGAATGCGTGCGCAAATTCGGCGCGCGCAGCGTCAGCAGCACGCTCAGGCCCTCGGGCCGCGCCACGATCGGCGCAATCACCGCCGCCGGACGGGCGCGCGCGATCGCCAGCGAATCGGGCAAGGGTCCATTGAGGGCGTAGTCGCTGACCCGCGGCGCGACGTCGGCCGCGAAGGCGTCTGCGGGGAGGCGCTGCGCCAGCCGCTCGCGCGCGAGGCGGCGCAAGGCGTCGGCGGAAAGGTCGCTGGGCGGGGGAACGCTCAAAGGCCGTCGATCTCGCTGGCGCGGGTCATCGGGAAGAACAGGGCGCCCGAGCGCACGCCGAACCAATCCTCGCCCCGCCACGGCTCGACTTTGCCGAGCGCGACGAGGTCGTAATAGAGCGCGCGCTTGACGAGCGCCCAGAGGCCGTCGCGCACGCGGACATAGGGTTTGATTCCCTCGGCCGCGCCGCGCTCGAAGCGCAGGGGATGCTCGGCGTCGACCGTGACGATATCCTCGACGTTGGTGCGGAAAGTCAGCGTTTGTTCGCCGCCCGCCCGGTCCACGCCCATCTCGACGCAGAGGAAGGGCGCGTCGTCGACTCTTATGCCGACGCGTTCGACCGGCGTGACCAGGACGTAGCGATCCTCGTCCTTGCGCAGAATCGAAGCGAAGAGCTGCACGAGGGGGGCGCGGCCGATCGGCGAGCCGCAATAATACCATGTTCCGTCGCCGGCTATGCGCATGTCGATCTCGCCGCAATACGGCGGATTCCATAGATGGACCGGAGCCGGACCGCGCTTTCGCGCCTCGGCCGCCTCGCGAAGGCCGCCGAGGGCCTCGTCGGGCGCTCGACCCGCTCCGCCGCTTTCGCTCCGCTCCGCCATAATCTCGCGCTTGTTTGTGGGCAAACGTTGCTTTCCCGTGTTACGCGTCGACCGAGGGCCTGAAAGCCCAATGTAGTGCGAGACTCGTCGAAGGGGAATCCGTTTGGCGGGCTTTCCCGCCCGGTCTTCGGCGACGCCGGCCCCGCGGCGCGCGGATAGGCCGGCGGTCGGATCGCAGGCAAGCGTATGAGGAGATGCCATGACCGTCGCCGATTTTGACGCCAGCGTCGTGAAAGCCGCCGAAGCGAGTCTGGCCCGCATCGCGGCGGCGCGCGAGGCCATCGGCGCGGTGATCTTCGGCCAGGACAAAGTGGTCGAGCAGACGCTCGTGACTTTGCTCGCGGGCGGTCACGGCCTGCTGATCGGCGTGCCCGGCCTCGCCAAGACGAAGCTGGTGGAGACGCTCGGAATCGTCATGGGGCTCGACGCCTTGCGGGTGCAATTCACTCCCGACCTGATGCCCTCCGATATCCTCGGCGCCGAAGTGATGGAAGAAGGGCTGGACCGCGCGCGAAGCTTCCGCTTCATCAAAGGGCCGATTTTCGCGCAATTGCTGATGGCCGACGAAATCAACCGGGCGAGCCCGCGCACCCAGTCGGCGCTGCTGCAGGCGATGCAGGAGCATCATGTCACGGTCGCGGGCGCGCGCCACGATCTTCCGGTTCCCTTCCATGTGCTGGCGACGCAAAATCCGCTGGAGCAGGAAGGCGCCTATCCCCTGCCCGAGGCGCAGCTTGACCGCTTCCTCATGCAGATCGACGTCGGCTATCCCGACCGGGCCGCCGAACGGCGCATTCTCATCGAGACGACCGGCGACAGCGAAGCGGCGCCTAAGCCGGCGATGACCGCCGCCGATCTGATGGCGGCGCAGCGCCTGGTGCGACGCGCGCCGATCGGCGAAAGCGTGGTCGAGGCGATCCTCGATCTCGTGCGCGCGGCGCGTCCGGGCGAGGGCGACCCGGAGCTGACCCAAGCGATCGCTTGGGGCCCGGGCCCGCGCGCCGCGCAGGCGCTGATGCTGGCGAGCCGCGCCCGCGCGCTCGTCGACGGCCGTTTCGCGCCCTCGCGCGACGACATCGTCGCGCTGGCCGAGCCCGTGCTCAAACACCGCATGGCGCTGACCTACGCCGCGCGCGCCGAGGGCGAGACGATCTCCGGCGTCGTCGCGCGCCTTGTCGCCAAGATCTTGCGCTGAGCCGATGGCGACAGCCGTTCCCGCATCAGGCCAGCGCATTCGTCAGGAAGCCGCGACTCTCTCGGCGCGCCTGCCGAGCCTCGTCGTCGCCGCGCGGCAAGTCGCGCACAGCCTGATGCACGGCGTGCACGGGCGGCGGCAAGCGGGACCGGGCGAAACGTTCTGGCAATTTCGCCCCTTTGTCTCCGGCGAGCCGGCGGCGCGCGTCGACTGGCGCCGCTCGGCGCGCGAGGACCGCGCCTTCGTGCGCGAGCGCGAATGGGAAGCCTCGCACACCGTCTGGATCTGGTTCGACCGCTCGCCCTCGATGGCTTTCGCCTCCAACCTCGCGCCCTGCGCCAAGATCGATCGCGCCGCCGTATTGGCGCTCGCCCTGGCGGATTTGGCGGTGCGCGGCGGCGAGCGCGCCGGCCTCATCGGCCTCACGCGCCCGCTGGCGACGCGCGGAATCATCGAGCGTTTCGCCGAAGCGATCGCCGCGGACGAGCGTTTGCGCGACGCTCCGGCGTCCGGCCTGCCGGCGCCCGAATCCGTCAGGGCGCGCTCGAAAGTAGTGCTGATCGGCGATTTCCTCGGCGAGGCGCAAGACGCCGCGCAGACGATTCGCGCGCTCGCGGCGCAAGGGGCCGAGGGTCAGGTTCTCATGATCGCCGACCCCATCGAGGAGATCTTTCCTTTCGTCGGCCACACCGAATTCCTCGATGCGGGCGGCGCCGCGCGGTTGCGCGCCCCCCGCGCGCAGACTCTGCGCGAAGCCTATCTTAAGCGCCTGACCGAGCACCGCGAGGCGATTCGCGCCGCCTGCGCCGCGCGCGGCTGGGGCTTCGCGCTGCACCGAACCGATCAGTCGGCCGCTCAGGCGCTGCTCGCGCTGCGAGCCCGGCTCGCCGGCTCCGAGCCGGCGACGAAAGCCTGGAGCGCCTGACGATGCTCGGCCTACCCCTCGCTTTCGCCGCGCCGGCGGTTCTGGCCGCCCTCGCTCTCCTCGCCGCGCTCTATATTTTTCTCAAGGTCACGCCGCCGCGACCGCGCCAGGCCGTGTTCCCGCCGCTGCGCCTGCTGCTGGGCCTCAATCCGAAAGATGCGACGCCGGCCAAGACGCCGTGGCCCTTGCTGGCGCTGCGGATCGCGATCGCCGCCCTGGTCATCCTGGCGATGGCGGGGCCGATCTGGAACCTCGCGGAATCCTCGGGCGCCGGCGCCGGCCCGTTGCTCCTGTTGATCGACGACGGCTGGCCGGCGGCGCCAACCTGGGAGCGCCGCATCGCATACGCGCGCGACGCGCTGCGCGGCGCGACGCGCGCTGGGCGCCTCACGGCCGTGCTGCCGATTTCCGCGGGCGGGCTCGACGTCGAGGCGCTCGACGGCCCGCGCATCGAGGAAAAACTGCGCGCGCTGGCGCCCGTTCCCTATGCGCCGCCGCGCGAGGCGACGCTGCCGGCGATCAAGCGTTTCCTCGACGCCAATCCGCAAGCCGAGATCGTCTGGATCGCCGATGGAATCGACCTCGGCGGCGCCAGCGCCTTCGCGCGCGGCCTGGCGGCGGGCGCTCGCGGTCACACGGTTTCCCTCGTCGCCGATCGCTCGACGCCGGTCGGCGTCGCCGGCGTCGACAATCTCGCCGGGGCCCTCCAGGCCCATCTGACGCGCGCCGGCGCCAATGCGCGCAAAGTCGGCCTCGCGCGCGCTTTCGACGCCCAGGGCCGCTCGATCGGCGAAGCCCCGTACGACTTCGGCGCGACGCGGGCGGCCGAAGCGAGTTTCGATCTGCCGGTCGAACTGCGCGATCAGGTCTCCCGCGTCGTCGTCGCCGACGAGGGATCGGCGGGGGCGGTCTGGCTCGTCGACGAACGCTCGCGGCGACGGCGGGTCGCGATTCTCTCCGGCGCCAGCGCCGACGTCGCGCAGCCGCTATTGTCGCCGACGTATTACATCAAGCGCGCGCTGGCGCCCTTCGCCGAAATTCGCGAATGGCGCGACGCGGCGAGCGATCCGATCTTATCGCTGCTCGCGGAAAAGCCATCCGTGCTCGTGCTCGCCGACATGAGCGTTCCCCCCGGGCCGGCGCGCGACAAGCTCGTCGCGTTCGTCGAATCGGGCGGCGTGCTCGTGCGTTTCGCCGGCACGCGCCTCGCGGCGGGCGACGACGATCTGACGCCGACCGCCCTCAGGCGGGGCGGGCGCACGCTCGGCGGCGCGCTGTCGTGGGAGACGCCCAAGCATATCGCGCCCTTCGACAAGGACAGCCCGTTTCTCGGGCTCGCCGCCCCGGACGAGGTGACGGTGTCGCGCCAGGTGCTCGCCGAGCCGGAACCGGGCCTTGCCGCCAAGACCTGGGCGCGCCTGGCCGACGGCACGCCGCTGGTGACGGCCGCGCGACGCGGCAAGGGCCTCGTCGCGCTCTTCCATGTGACGGCGGACACGACCTGGTCGAACCTGCCGATATCGGGACTTTTCGTCGACATGCTCCGGCGCATCGTGGCGCGCGCCGGCGCCGCGCCCGCCGACGCGGACGCCGCCAAGACGGACGCGCAGGCGACGCGCGCGCCTTACCGCATCCTCGACGGCTTCGGCGTTCTCGGCGCTCCGCCGGCCAACGCCGCCCCGATCGGCGACGATTTCACCGGCCCAGGAGACGCCGCGCACCCGCCGGGGTTCTATGGGGCCGCCGAAGCGCTCGAAGCGGTCAACGCGATGACGCCGGGGGAGGCGCTGGCGCCGGCGGACTACGCGGGCTTGGCCGTCGCCTCGGGCGGGCTCGACGTCGCCGCGCCGCTCGACCTGAAGCCTTGGCTGCTTCTCGCGGCGTTCATCGGTTTTCTCGCCGACGGACTCGCCAGCCTCTGGCTCGGCCGCGCGCCGCGATTCGTCGGCCCGGCCGCGACCGCGATGCTGCTGGCGGGCGCGCTCGCCGGCGCGGCGCTCATTGGCCCCCGAGCGTGGGCGGGCGAGGCAGCGCCGATCCCGGATCGCGACGCCGACGCGGCCCGGGCGACCCATCTCGCCTATGTCGCGACCGGCGACGGCGCGGTCGACGAGGCCTCGCGCCTCGGGCTCGAGAATCTCGGGCGCGTGCTGGATCAGCGCACCTCGGCGGAGGTCGCGGCGCCGGTCGCGCTCGATCCCGCGCGCGACGAATTGAGCTTCTATCCCTTGATCTACTGGCCGGTCGTCGCCGCGCGGCCGCAGCCTTCGGCGAGCGCGGTCGCGCGCATCGCCGCCTTCATGAAGAACGGCGGCACAATCGTGTTCGACACGCGCGACGCCCTGACAGCGCGCCCCGGCGGGCCGCCGACGCCTGAAGGCCTGTGGCTGCGAACCCTACTCGCCGGCGTCGACGTGCCCGAGCTCGAGCCGGTCCCGCGCGATCACGTCGTCACCAAGACCTTCTATCTCATCGATCGTTTCATCGGCCGCACCGACAGCGGCGCGACCTGGATCGAAGCTCTGCCGCCGCCCGATCCCAATGATCGCGCGCCGCGCCCGGCGCGCGCCGGGGACAGCGTCTCGCCGATCATCGTCACGTCGAACGATCTCGCCGCGGCCTGGGCCGCCGACGCGAACGGCCAGCCGCTCTATCCGCTCGTTCCCGGGGGAGCGCGCCAGCGCGAGCTGGCGTTGCGCGGCGGCGTCAATCTCGTGATGTACACTCTGACCGGCAATTACAAGGCCGACCAGGTCCACGCCAAGGATCTCCTGGAAAGGCTTTCGCATTGAACCTGTGGTCGATCGCTTTCGCGCCGCTGCTGCCGGTTTCCATCCTGGAGGGATTGGCCGGGCTCGCGCTCGCGCTGATCGCGCTGACTTTGTGGCGGCGCCCGCGCGGCGCGGCGCCGCGCGCCCTCGCGCTCGGGCTGCTGGGGCTGGCGCTTCTCGATCCCTCGCTGGTGCGCGAGGATCGCCGGCCGCTCAAGGACGTCGTCGCGGTCGTCATCGATCAATCCGCCGTCAACCAGATCGGCGAGCGGCCTCGCCAGACGGCTGAAGCGCGCGCCGAACTGGAAAAGCGCCTCGCCGCGCTCGACAATGTCGAGGCCCGCTTCGTCGAGACCAGCCGCAGCGATCCGGACAATCGGGGCACTCAGCTGTTCGCGGCGCTGCGCTCGGCGCTGAGCGACACGCCGCCCGAGCGTGTGGGCGCGGCGATCCTCGTCACCTCAGGCGTCGCGCACGACATTCCCTCTTCGCTCGACGCGCTCGGCCTCGACGCGCCGCTGCATGTCTTGGTCACCGGCCACGAAGGCGAGCGCAATCGCCGCATCGAACTCGTCGAGGCGCCGCGTTTCGGCATCGTCGGCAAGGATCAGGTCATCGTCGCCCGCGTCCTCGACACTTCCGAGCGAAGCGAGCCGGCGACGCTGACCGTGCGCCGCGACGGCGAGACGATCGCGACGCTGTCGGCCGAGGTCGGCCGGCCCGTTTCGATCAAGGTCCCGGTCGACCATGCCGGCCCCAACGTGATCGAGCTCGAAGTCGCCCCGATCAAGGACGAATTGACGACGCGCAACGGCAAGGCGGTCGTCACCATCGAGGGCGTGCGCGACAAGTTGCGCGTGCTGCTGGTGTCGGGCGAACCGCATCAGGGCGAGCGCATGTGGCGCAATCTGCTCAAGTCCGACGCCAACGTCGACCTCGTCCATTTCACCATTCTGCGTCCGCCGGACAAGGCGTCCGACGGGACGCCGATCAACGAATTGTCGCTGATCGCTTTTCCCGTGGCGGACCTGTTCGGGCGGAAGATCAAGGACTTCGATCTCATCATCTTCGACCGCTATTCCAGCCAGGCGATCCTGCCGCGCTTCTATCTCGACAACATCGTCAAATATGTTCGCGAGGGCGGCGCGCTGTTGATGGCCGAAGGGCCGGCCTTCGGCACGCCGGAAGGTCTCTACGACACGCCGCTCGGTGAAATTTCGCCCGCCCGCCCGACCGGCGAGGAATTCGACGAAGCGTTTCGCGCCGAAATCTCGCCCGACGGCGCCAAGCATCCCGTGACGCGCGGCCTACCGGGAGGCGAAGCCTCGCCGCCGGCGTGGGGCCGCTGGTTCCGCCAGATCGGCGGCGAAGTCACGAGCGGCTCGGCGGTGTTGCAAGGCGCGGGAAAAGCCCCGCTGCTCGTCCTCTCCCGCGTCGACAAGGGACGCGTCGCGCTGCTGCTCTCCGACCAAATGTGGCTTTGGGCGCGCGGCTACGACGGCGGCGGCCCGCATCTCGATCTGTTGCGCCGGCTCGCGCATTGGCTGATGAAGGAGCCGGAGCTCGAGGAAGAGGCTTTGCGCGCACGCGCCAAGGGGCGTGACCTGACGATCGAGCGCCAAAGCGTCAGGGGCGAGATCCCGCAGGCGAGCGTGAGCGGGCCGGACGGCAGGACCACGAGCGTCCAACTCGTGAGCGTCGCCCCCGGCCTTTCTCGCGCGACGCTGGCGGTCGATCAGGACGGGCTGTACCGCGCCAGCGACGGCGAGCATGTCGCGCTCGCGGTCGTCGGCCCCGAAAATCCGCTCGAATTCCAGGAAGTGGTGTCGACGCTCGAGAAGCTGCGCCCGATCGCCGAGGCGAGCGGGGGAAGCGTGCGCCGCCTCGCCCGAGGGGCCGAGGATTCGATCGAAATGCCCCGGCTCGTCGCCATGCACGAATCGCTCAGCTACGGCGGCGCCGATTACATCGGCGTCAAACGCGCCGGGGCGAGCGAACTCGTCGGCGTCGCCCAGACGCCGCTGGCCGCCGGCTTCCTCGGCCTCGCGGCGCTGCTCGGCGCGCTGATCTGGGTCTGGTTCCGCGAGGGCGGGGGAGCGCGGGGCGCGAGGTAAGCGGCGGACTCCTTACCGCCGCGTCACACAGCCGCAGCCTCGCCCAGGAATTTGCCCCGCTTGCCGTCCGCCCAAGCGAACCGTGCACGATTCTTGGCCTTGCCGCCGTCGCGCGCGGCGGCTAGGACATCGCATCCTCGAGGGGGCAACGATGAAAAAAGTCTTCGCCAACGCAGACGACGCCGTGGCCGGCGTCATCAAGGACGGGATGACCCTGATGTCCGGCGGCTTCGGACTATGCGGCTCGCCCGACGCTCTGATCGCCGCCATCCGCAAGACCGGCGCCAAGGGCCTGACTTTCGTCTCCAACAACGCCGGCATCGACGGCGCGGGGCTCGGCCTGTTGCTGGAAACGCGGCAGATCGCGAAGATGATTTCGTCCTACGTCGGCGAAAACAAGCTCTTCGCCGAGCTTTATCTTTCCGGCCAACTGGAGCTCGAATTCAATCCCCAGGGCACGCTGGCCGAGCGCATTCGCGCCGGCGGCGCCGGAATCCCGGCGTTCTTCACCCGCACCGGCGTCGGCACCATCGTCGCCGAGGGCAAGGAAGTCCGCGATTTCGGCGGCGAACCTTACGTGATGGAGCAGGGCCTGTTCGCCGACGTCGCCATCGTTCACGCGTGGAAGGGCGACACCGAAGGCAATCTCGTCTATCGCAAGACGGCGCGCAATTTCAATCCGAACATGGCGACGGCCGCCAAGGTGACGATCGCCGAAGTCGAACATCTCGTCCAACCCGGCGAACTCGATCCCGACCAGATCATTACGCCGGGCGTTTTCGTCAAGCGGATCGTCCATGTTCCCGCCGGCGAGAAGCGAATCGAGAAACGCACGACGCGCCCGCGCGTCGCCGCCTGACTTTAGGAGAGCGAACCCATGGCCTGGACCCGCGACCAGATGGCGGCGCGCGCCGCGCAGGAATTGCAAGACGGCTATTACGTCAATCTCGGCATCGGCATTCCGACGCTGGTGTCGAACTTCATCCCCGAGGGCATGAACGTTCAGCTGCAGAGCGAGAACGGCATGCTCGGCATGGGGCCGTTCCCCTTCGAGGGCGAGGAGGACGCCGACCTCATCAACGCCGGCAAGCAGACGGTGACCGAACTGCCGACCACGAGCTATTTCTCCAGCGCCGATTCCTTCGCCATGATCCGCGGCGGCCATATCGACCTGGCGATCCTCGGCGCGATGCAGGTCTCCGAAGAGGGCGACCTCGCGAACTGGATGATCCCGGGCAAGATGGTCAAGGGCATGGGCGGCGCGATGGACCTCGTCGCCGGCGTCAAGCGCATCGTCGTGGTGATGGAGCACGCGGCCAAGGACGGCCCGAAGCTGCTGCATCATTGCGACCTGCCGCTGACGGGCCGCCATGTCGTCGATCTCGTCATCACCGAGCTCGGCGTCTTCTCCATCGACAAGCACGGCTTCCGCGGCATGGCGCTGATCGAACTCGCGCCGGGCGTGACGTTGGAGGAAATCGCGGCCAAGACCGAGGCGACGTATCGCGTGGCGCTGGGGTGAGCCGCCGGCGGCGCGACGCGCCGCGAGGAGCGGAGAGGCGGCTTGAAGGACGCGATGGAACGGGCGATCGGGCGGCTCCTGCGGCGCGTTCGCGCCGGAGACCGCCGTCTCACGTGGCATGATCCCAGCGTCGCCGCCGCGCCCGAAAGCCTGCGTTTGACCAGCGCGGCCTTTTTCGACGGCGAGCCGATGCCGACGCGCTTCGCCGGCTCCGGCGTCGGCGAAAATGTCTCGCCGCCGCTGGAATGGTCGGGCGCGCCGCCGGCAACGGCTTCGTTCGCGCTGATCGTGCAGGACCCGGACGCGCCGACGCCGCGGCCGATCGTTCATCTCCTGGCCATCGGCATCCCCTCGGATTGTGCGGCTTTGCGCGAGGGCGCCCTGTCGCCGGCGAGCGGCGCACGGATCGTTTTTGGGCGGGGCTCGTTCGGACGCCTCGGCTACTCCGGGCCTCGGCCCGTTCGCGGGCACGGCGCGCATCGCTACGTGTTCCAGCTGTTCGCCCTGTCGCGGCCGCTCGAAGTCGGCGCGCGCGCCGGTCTCGCCGAAGTTCTTGCGGCGATGCGCGGCGTGGTTCTCGCCCGGGGCAAGCTGACGGGACTGTATGAGCGGGATTGAGCGCGCCCGGCGTCGTCCACACCTTCAAACCCTAGCGCATCCCCGAAAAGCCGGTTACTTTGCGCGGAAAAAGGGGAGGGGCGCCCATGTACGCGGGCCAAAGCGCCGCCGTGCGCGCAGATCAACCGGCCATCATCATGGCGGGAAGCGGCGAGACGATCACCTACGCGGAATTCGAAGCCCGCGCCAATCGCATCGCCCATCTCCTGCGCGCCCAGGGGCTGCGGCGTCTCGATCACTTTGCGATCTTCATGGAGAACAACGCGCGCTTTCTCGAGTGCTGCGGCGCCGGCCATCGCGCCGGCCTCTATTACACCTGCGTGAATTCCTTTCTGACGCCTGACGAACTGGCCTATATCGTCAACAACAGCCGGTCGCGCGTGCTGTTCACTTCAGCGGCGCGACGTGAGGTGGCGGCCGCCGCGCTGCGGCTTTGCCCCGATGTGGGGTTGTGCGTCGTGGTCGACGGCCCTTCCGAAGGAGAGGCGATCGTCAATCTCGATCAAGCGACGGCGAAGTTCCCCTCCACCCCGATCGCCGACGAACGGCTCGGCGCGGCGATGCTCTATTCGTCCGGCACGACGGGGCGGCCCAAGGGCGTCTTGCGGCCGCTGCCCGACCAGCCGCCGTCGCAGGAGTTGCCCCTCATGGGCTTTCTCCAGCGGCTCTGGCGATTTCGAGAGGGAATGATTCTTCTGTTGCCGGCTCCGCTCTATCACTCGGCGCCGCTCGCGGCGGCGGGCGTCGCGCTCCGCCTTGGAGGAACCGTCATCGTGATGGAGCATTTCGATCCCGAGCGCTTCCTCCAAGATGTCGAGAAATACCGCCCGACGCACAGCCAGCTCGTGCCGACGATGTTCTCGCGAATGCTGAAATTGCCCGACGAGACGCGTCGCCGCTACGATCTGTCCTCGCTCGAAGTCGCCGTGCACGGCGCCGCGCCCTGTCCCGTGCCCGTCAAGGAGCGCATGATCGAATGGTGGGGCCCGATCGTACACGAGTATTACGGCGCGACCGAGGGCTTGGGATTCGCCGCCTGCGACAGTTCGGAATGGCTGGCGCACAGGGGCACGGTCGGCAAGGTGATGTTCGGCGACTTGCACGTTCTCGACGACGCGATGAAGCCCTGCCCGGCCGGCGATCCGGGGACGCTATGGTTTAAGACCGCCTCCCCGTTCGAATATTTCAACGACCCGGCAAAAGACGTCGAGACGCGCTCGCCGGACGGCTCGCTGTGCACGGTCGGCGACGTCGGCCACATCGACGAAGAGGGCTATCTCTATCTGACGGACCGCGCCAGTTTCATGATCATTTCGGGCGGCGTCAATATCTACCCGCAGGAATGCGAGAACTTGCTGATAACCCATCCCAAGGTCGCCGACGCCGCGGTGTTCGGGGTTCCCAACGACGATCTCGGCGAGGAAGTGAAGGCCGTCGTGCAACTCATGCCCGACGTGCCCTCCGGGCCGGCGACCGTCGACGAGTTGCTCGCCTTCTGCGCCGAGCGCCTGGCGCGGCACAAACGCCCGCGTTCGATCGACTTCGAGGCGGCGCTGCCGCGTCTGCCAACCGGAAAACTTTACAAGCGCGGCCTGCGCGATCGCTATTGGCAGGGGCACAAGAGCCGGATCCTGTGACGGTCGGCTCGGCGTGAGCAGCCGGGAACGCGCTCCAATCGCCTTCGGCCTTCCCCTCGCCATTCATTCCCCCTAAGAGGAAAGTCTCATCCGCCCTGCGAGAGGCTCGCCATGTCCCCGACCCTCCACGCCCGCGTCGGCGAAATCACCGAACGCATCGCTGAGCGCAGCCGCGACGCGCGCCGGCGCTATCTCGACCGCATCGACCATGCGGTTTCCCAGGGGCCGACGCGCAAAAAACTCGGCTGCGCCAATTTCGCCCATGGCTTCGCCGCGTGCGGCGTGGACGACAAGCAGGCGTTGCGCGACGGGGTCGGGCCGAATCTGGCGATCGTCACCGCCTATAACGACATGCTGTCGGCGCATCAGCCGTTCGAGCGTTTTCCCGAACTCATCAAGCGCGCCGCGCGCGAGGCGGGCGGGGCGGCGCAAGTGGCGGGCGGCGTGCCCGCGATGTGCGACGGCGTCACCCAGGGCGAAGCGGGAATGGAGCTGTCGCTGTTCTCGCGCGACGTGATCGCGCTGTCGACGGCGGTCGCGCTGTCGCATCAGATGTTCGACGCGGCGGTCTATCTCGGCGTCTGCGACAAGATCGTGCCCGGCCTGCTGATCGGCGCGCTGTCCTTCGGCCATCTGCCCGCGGTGTTCCTGCCGGGGGGGCCGATGACTTCCGGCCTAGGCAATGACGAGAAGTCGAAAATCCGCCAGCTCTACGCCGAGGGCAAGGTCGCGCGGGAGGCGTTGCTGCTCTCGGAAGCTCAGGCCTATCACGCGCCGGGCACCTGCACCTTCTACGGCACCGCCAACACCAATCAAATGCTGATGGAGATCATGGGCCTGCATCTGCCCGGCGCCTCCTTCGTCAATCCCAACACGCCGCTGCGCGACGCGCTGACCGCGCTCGGCGCCAAGCGCGCCTTGGCGATGACGGCGCTGGGCTCCGAATTCACGCCGATCGGCCATGTCGTCGACGAGCGCGCGATCGTCAACGGCGTCGTCGGCCTGCATGCGACGGGCGGCTCGACCAATCTGACGATCCACCTCGTCGCGATGGCGGCGGCCGCGGGAATCGCGCTGACCTGGGACGATTTTTCCGACCTCGCCGAAGTCACGCCGCTGCTGACGCGCATCTATCCCAATGGCAAGGCCGACGTGAATCACTTCCAGGCGGCGGGCGGCATGCCGCTGCTGATCCGCGCCTTGCTCGAGGAGGGGCTGCTGCAAGCCGACGCGCGCGCGGTCTGGGGCAAGGGCATCGCCGATTATGTCGTCGAGCCGATGCTGGCGCCGGACGGCGGCGTCGCTTGGCGCGAGGCGGCGGCGCGCAGCGGCGACGAAACGGTGTTGCGCGGCGCGGACAATCCCTTTCAGGCCACCGGCGGCCTGCGTGTGCTCGAGGGACCGTTAGGGCGCGCCGTCATCAAGACTTCGGCGGTCGCGCCGGAACGACATGTGATCGAAGCGCCCGCGCGCGTGTTCCACAGCCAGGAGGAATTGCACGCGGCGTTCCGCGCGGGCGAATTGTTCCGCGACGTCGTCGCGGTCGTGCGCTTTCAGGGGCCCAAGGCGATCGGCATGCCCGAATTGCACAAATTGATGCCGCCGCTCGGCGTCGCGCAGGACCGCGGCCACCGCGTCGCGCTCGTCACCGACGGGCGCCTCTCCGGCGCCTCGGGCAAGGTTCCCGCCGCCATTCACGTGACGCCGGAGGCGGAAGGCGGCGGGCCGATCGCCAAGATCCACGACGGCGATCTCATTCGCCTCGACGCGCCGAACGGCCGGCTGGAGGTGCTGGTCGAGGCCGCCGAATGGGCGGCGCGCGCCCCGGCGACTCGAGATCTGAGCGCCGCGCATTTCGGCGTCGGCCGGGAACTCTTCGGCGCTTTCCGCGCCGCGATCGGCCGCGCGGAGGAAGGCGCGTCGATCTTTCCCAAATAGGCTGTCAGGGCGCGATCGCGCGCCAGGCCGCGACGAAAGCGGCCGCCTGCTCAGTCACGCGCTCCGCCGAATCGCCGGGGCGATAAAGCGCCGAGCCGAGGCCGAATCCGCTCGCGCCCGCCGCGACATAGGCCGCCATGCTGTCCGGGCCGACGCCGCCGACCGGCAGGATCGGGACATCGCGGGGGATCACCGCGCGCCAAGCCTTGACGATTGCGGGCGCGATCATCTCGGCGGGAAAGGCCTTGAGGCCGTCCGCGCCGGCGCCGAGCGCGGCGAAGCCTTCCGTCGGCGTCGCGACGCCGGGCAGGCAGACCAACCCCAGCGCCTTGGCGGCGCGAATGATCGCGACGTCGGCGTGGGGCAGGACGACGAGATCGCCGCCCGCCTCGGCGATCCTCTCGACGTCCGCGACGCGCAACACCGTTCCCGCGCCGATGAAAACCTCGGGCGGCGCCAGTTTTCGCATGGCGGCGACGCTCGCCAGCGGATCGGGCGAGTTCAGGGGAATCTCGATCAAGACGAACCCCTGGGACAACAGCGCCTCGAGAATCGCGGGCGCCTCGGCGGGCCTCAGGCCGCGCAGAATGGCCACCAGGGGCAGGCGGGCCATTGCGGCGGCGAAACGATTGGGCATGATTTTCTCTGTAAGCGACGGCGGCGCGCTTTCATGGCCGCGTTTCTCGGCGCCCGCAAGCGCCGGGAGCCGCGTTCCGCCATCCGACGCGGCAGAGCGGCGGCGGGAGGCGAATTCCGCACGTCATTTGCCGTTCGGCGGGCTCTCACGCTGGGCGTTGAGAGTTCGTTCACCAATTTCGGGTCAAATCGGCGCGTCAGTCTCTGACGGCGTCGCGCCGGCGCCGCTTTTGCCGCCGCCCGCCGTTCGAAAAGGACGAAACATGACGCCTCGCGCATTGCTATTCCTCGCCTTGGCCGCCGGGCTCGGGCAGATCCCGGGGGGCGCCGCCGCCGAGTCGGCGGCCAAGCCTGGCGTGCTGCAGATTACGCTCGACCACGCGAAGGTCGCTCGGCTCCCCGTTGGCGCGACGACGCTCGTGGTCGGCAATCCCGCGATCGCCGACGTGACGATGCTCAAGGGCGGCGCCGCGATGGTCGTCACCGGCAAGGGATATGGCGAGACCAATCTGATTGCGCTCGACGCCCAGGGCAATATAATCGACGAAAAGCAGATTGACGTCGAACCGACACAATCCGTGCTGGTCGTGCAACGGGGAAACGACCGCGTGTCCTATTGGTGCAACCCGACCTGCATGCCCACGGTTCAGCTTGGCGATGAGAACACATCATTCTCCGAAGCGAGCGGGCAGATCGGCGCGCGCAACGCGCTCGCGCAAGGCGGCGCGGCGAAATAAGCCGATGCGCGCGGCGGACGGCCGCGCTCGCCGATGCGCCGTCTAATCCTCGAAGAGCCGGTTTCGCGCGCCGCCGTCTGGAGTCGGCGGGCGGCGATCTTCGCGCTCGCGACGGCGGGCGTCGCCATCGCCCTTTCGCGGTTCGGCGGCGTCGAGCCCGCCGCGGCCCTCACGGTTTTCTCCGCGGCGCTGGTGCTGGCTTTCCTCGCCGTTCTCTTGGCGGGCGCCGCGGCGGTGGTCATCTGGCGCACCGGCCGGCGCGGCGCCGATCAGGCCGCGCTCGGCCTGGCGTTGTCTTTGGCTCTTCTGGCCGACCCGGCTTATCTCGCGATCACGGCGCTGCGGCTGCCGGCGATCGCCGACGTGACGACCGATCTCGACTCGCCGCCCTCGTTCATGATCTCGGCCAAGGCGCGCGAAGCGCGCGCCGGCCGCACGCCGCCGCCCTGGAGCGCCGAGACCGGCGCGCAGCAGAAGGCCGCCTATCCCGAAGTGCAGCCGATTCTGGTCGATCTCGAAGCCGCTCAGGCCTATCAGCTCGCGCTGCGCGTCGCCAAGGACCTCGGCTGGCGCGTCGTCGACGCCAACCCGCCCAATCTGCGCGTCGACGGCGTCGCCCAGATCGAGGCCGTCGATCGTTCGCTGCTGTTCGGCTTCGCCGACGACATCGCCATCCGCATCCGCCCGCTCGCCAGCCAGACGCGCATCGACCTGCGTTCGTCCTCGCGCGTCGGCAAGCACGATTTCGGCGCCAATGCGCGCCGCATCGATCGATTCGCCGCCGCGGTTCAGGAATCCATGCAGGAGCGGTAGCGCTCAGGCGAGGCGAAATCGCGCCGAGAGCGCCGGCGGTCCCTCGCTCGCGACGACGCCCCGCGCGACCAAATCCACGAGATGGGCGAGCGTCGACAGGCTCGCCGCGCCCACCAGGGCCGGGCTCAGCCCGGCATAGACCCTGGCGACGATTTCGGGGATCCCCGTTTCGCCCGCCTCCAACCTGGCGAGGATCGCCGCTTCGCGTTGGCGCCGATGGTTCGCGAGCGCGCGCACGTAGCGCTGCGGCTCGCGCACCGGTCCGCCATGGCCGGGCCAGTAGATCGTCTCTTCGCGCAGACGCAATTTTTCCAGCGACGCCATATAGTCGGCCATCGAGCCGTCGGGCGGGGCGACGATCGAGGTCGACCAGGCCATGACATGGTCGCCCGAAAACAGCGCGTTCTCCTGGAGAAGCGCGAAACACAGATGGTTCGCGGCGTGTCCGGGGGTCGCGATCGTTTCGAGCGTGAAGCCGCGCCCCTCGATCCGCTCGCCGTCGGCGAGCGCGGCGTCGGGGGCGTAACCGAGGTCGTGCGCCGCGTCGAGGCCTCCCGGCGCGCCTTCGCGGGCGACATGCGCGCGCGTGCCGACGATCGGCGCGCCGGTCTTTTGCCTCAGCGCCGCCGCGCCCGCGCAATGATCGCGATGGCTGTGGGTGACCACGATATGGCTCACCCGCTCGCCCGCGACCGCGGCGACTAGCGCCGCCAGATGGCCCTCGTCCGCGGGGCCCGGGTCGATGATCGCGACTTCGCCCTCGCCGACGATGTAGCTGCAAGTTCCCGTGAACGTGAACGGCGAGGCGTTGCCGGCGATGAGCCGGCGCGTGAGCGGCGAAAGCCGCGTCACGACGCCGCTCCGCGCTTCGTCGCGGCTCGCGGGCGGCGGCAGATCGTTCGAGGACAGGCTCACGTCGCGCTCCGAATTCCTGATCGCACGGCGGCCGACTTGTTCGGCGCGGCCGCCTTGTCTATACCCGCAACGGGCGCCGGACGCGAACCCGCCTTGGCGAACTCATAACTCTGGACGCGACGGGAGAAAACATGAACGAACCGCTGAAAGCGACTTTGGCTTCGACGCTCTGGCCGTCGCGCGCCGCCTCGCGCCTCGCTCGCGCCGCGACGCTGGCGATCGCGGGAACGCTCGTCCTGGCGGTGTCGGCGAAGGTTCAGGTTCCCTTCTATCCCGTGCCCATGACGCTGCAAACCCTCGCCGTGCTCGCGATCGGCGCCGCTTACGGCGCGCGGCTCGCGGCGGCGACGCTCGCGCTCTATCTCGTCGAGGGCCTCGTCGGTCTGCCGGTTTTCGCCGGCGCGCTGGCCGGCCCGGTTTATATGGCGGGACCGACGGCCGGCTATCTCGTCGGATTCGTCGTCGCGGCCGCGTTGATCGGTTGGCTCGCCGAGCGCGGCTGGGATCGCGCTTGGCCCCGCCTGATCGGCGCGATGGCGATCGGACACGCCGTGATCTTCGCCTGCGGCTTCGCCTGGCTGGCGCTCGCGCTCGGGGCCGAAAAGGCCTGGGCGGTAGGCGTCGCGCCGTTCTATGCGGCGACGCTGGTCAAGACGCTGCTCGCCGCGGCGCTGGTCGGCGCCGCATGGGGCGGTCTTTCGCGCCCGCGCGGGAGCGGCGCCTGACGGGCGCCGGGCGCCCCGGCGCGGCCGCGGAGCGAGCGCAGCCGCTCGGCCGCGACACTTTCGCCCGTTTCGTGCCGCTCACCACGCGCTGGAGCGACAACGATCCCTATGGCCATCTCAACAACGTCGTCTATTACACGTTCTTCGACGCGGCGGTGAACGCGATCCTCATCGAGGCGGGACTGCTCGATCCCGCCGCGAGTCCGGTGATCGGACTGGTCGCGGAAAGCAACTGCCGCTTCTTTTCCAGCCTCGCTTTCCCCGATCCGGTCGAGGTCGGCGTCGCGGTGGAGCATCTCGGGCGGTCATCCGTGCGTTATCTCTTGGCGGCGTTCAAGGCCGGCGCGCCGCGCGCCAGCGCGCAAGGGCGCTACACCCACGTCTATGTGGACCGCGTGACGGGCACGCCGACGCCGATCCCCCACGCGCACCGTCGGTTGATGGAGAGCCTGGCGAGCCGATGAGGGGCGAGCGTGGAGACGATCGGCGAATCCGAGCGCGGGTTTGTCAGGCCCGATTCAATCATGCATTATTTATATTGCACGCGTAAGGGTTGTGCGCCGCGCTCCGCGGGATCGGACGCGCCGCGTGGGAGGGAAGGCGGTTCAAGCGTGTCCTGGCCTGATCTTGCATCGCTTCGTCCTTCGCCGCGAGCGCGGCGCGGGGCTCGTCGCGCGCGCGGGACTCGCGGGTCCGCCGTTCTTATGAGGTGACGATGTCGAGGAAAATTCTTCCGGTCATCATGTGCGGGGGCGCGGGAACGCGCGTCTGGCCCGAGTCGCGCGAGACGATGCCCAAGCAATTCATCGCCTTGATCGGGAAGTCCTCGACCTTTCAGGACGCCGTGCGGCGCCTCAGCGATCCGATCTTCGATACGCCGATCGTCGTCACGAACCGGGACTATCGCTTTCTCGTCAGGGAACAGCTCGAGGAAATCGGCGCGCAGGCGATGATCGTCATCGAGCCGTCGCGCCGCGATTCCGGGCCCGCCGTCGCGGTCGCGGCCGAGTTGGCGGCCAAACGCGATCCCGCAACGGTCGTGGCGGTGTTCGCGGCCGACCACGTGATCCTCAACCAAAGCGAGTTTCTGTCGACTTGCGCGGCCGCGGCCGCCGCGGCGGCGGAGGGCTATATCGTGACCCTCGGCGTCACGCCCTCCGAACCCGCCGTGGGTTATGGCTACATCCGGCCCGGCGCCGCGATCGCCCAGGGCAAAGCGCGCGAAGTGGAGGCTTTCGTCGAGAAGCCCGATCTGGCCACGGCCGAGCGCTATGTCGCGCAGGGCTATCTCTGGAATTCGGGCAATTTCTTCTTTCGCGCCGACGTGATGCTCGACGAACTGCGCACGTTCGAGCCGGGCATGGCGGAAGCGACGGCGCGCTCGCTCGCCGAAGCCGTCGACGATCTCGGATTCCTGGCGCTCGATGCGCAAGCGTTCGCCGATTCGCCGAAGAAGTCGATCGACTACGCCGTGATGGAGCGCACGAAGCGCGCGGCGGTGGTGCCCGCCGACATCGGCTGGTCGGACGTCGGCAACTGGGACGCGGTGTGGAAGCTGAGCCAACGTGACGAGAGCGGCAACTCCATCCACGGCGAAGGCGTGGCGCTCGATGCGAAGAACGTGCACATCCGCTCCAGCGGCCTGCTGACGGCGGTCGTCGGCGTCAGCGACGTCATCGTCGTGTCGACGCAGGACGCCGTCCTGGTGCTGGCGCGCGATCAAGGCGACAAGGTCAAGCAACTCGTCGACAATCTGAAGAAAGAACAGCGGCGGGAGGCGACCGAGCACAAGCGGATCTACCGCCCCTGGGGATATTATCAGTCGATCGACTCCGGCCCGCGCTATCAGGTCAAGCGCATCGTGGTCTCGCCCGGACGCCAGCTTTCCCTGCAAAAGCACTTCCACCGCGCCGAACACTGGGTCGTCGTCAAAGGCACGGCGCAGGTGACGCGCGGCTCCGAGGAAGCGATCGTGCACGAAAACGAGTCGATCTTCCTGCCGATCGGCGTGGTTCACCGCCTCGTCAATCCCGGCAAGATCAACCTCGAGCTCATCGAGGTGCAAACCGGCTCCTACCTCGGCGAGGACGACATCGTTCGGCTCGAGGATGTCTACAACCGGCCTCGCAGCTGAGAGGAATTGCGCGATTCCTGCGTCGCGGGGCGCAGCGACGCCGGACGCGCCGAGCGCGTTCGCGACCATGCTTGCGCAACATGAATTCACCGTCGGCCGCTTGTCCGCAGGAAGCTCAACGCCGCCAGGCGGCCCTGGCGACTGGCCTTCGTCAGCCACAGCCTCGGCGCCGTCGAAGCGATCGCGGCTCAGGGATTGGCGGTGACCACCGTCAAAGCCGGCGCGTTCCCGCCGCGATTGCGGCCGTTATCCGATCGCGACGGCATGCCGCGACTGCCGGCGGCGGACGTCCGCCTGCATCGGGCTTCCAACTGTCGCGGGCCGCCTCGCTGCTGGCGGATCATCTCGTCTCCGCCATGTCCAAGCCGGCGTGACGGGAGCCGGGTCGCCATGATCCCGATCGTTTCGATCTCTCGGATCAGCGGCCGACCTTCCGTGGCGCCGGTTCGTTCGCCTTGCGGCCGACAGGCGCTTCACGAATCGGGCGGGAGGATGCCGAAGAAAATCGGTTCCGAGGACGCGCCGCGCCGCATCGGGCGTTCGAATTTCTCGATTTGTCGGACTTCGGCGCCCTCGACGCGCGTTCCCTCGGCGAGCCAGCGCGGCGACACGACGAGCGCGCCGCGCCGCCTCAGGTCGGCAAGATCGATCCACGGCGCATTGGCCGGATCGTCGTCCTGAAGCACGCGCACGCGGTAGGGCAGGTCGAACACGATGGATCCGCCCGCTTGCAGCCCGCGCTGCAGATCGAGGCTGACGATGTAAGGGATCGGACCGGTTTCGCGATCGGCCCAGTAGCGCTGCGCCAGCGCCGCGAGCGCCGGACCGTCCATGTCGGCATAGGGCGGACGAAGCGCGACCCGCGGGGCGATTTCGCGCATGCCGACATAGCCGACGATCAGAAGCGCCGCCAGCGCGGCGAAAGCGACAAAAACGCGACCCGGCGCCCTCGCGAATCCAGCGCGCCCCGCCGCGCGGCCCCACCAAAGCGCGAAACCCAGAGACGGCGCGGTGATCCAGAGATAATGCGGATGAACGCCAAGCGGCGCGGCGCCGAGAATGACGAGCGCTGGTCCGAGCGCCGCGACGTGAACGAAGAGATCGAGGCGGCTCGCGCTCTTCAACGAAGTCATGGCGCGGATCGCGGCGACGAGCGGCGCGCGACCACAGGCTGCGAGGGCGACGAGCGCCATTGGAGCCTGCGCCAACGCGCAGTCGAGGGCAAACTCTCCGATCCAGCCGAGGCGCACGGAAAACGGCGCCGCCAGCGTTCGCGTCGCGTATTGCAGCGTCGTCGATCCCTTGCGCAAGACGTCGAGGAAATGCGGCGCGACGATTGCTGCGCAGAGCAGCAAGGCGAGCCATGGGCCGAGCGTCAGCGTGCGCCGCCGCCATTCCGGCACAAGGAAAAAGAGAACGGCCAGCGGCGCGACGAGATGCAGAATGGCGTATTTCGCCCAAAGGCCGAGACCGACCACGACGCCGAAGGCCGCCCATTGCGCGAGCGATCCTCCTTCGAATGCGAACCACGCGGCGGCGAGCGCGGCGGCCCAGAACGGCATCAGGCCGATATTGTGGTTGACCTGGATCGGCACATAGGTCGCAAAAGGCGAGGCCAGGCCCGCAAGCAAAGCGACAAGGCCGCTCGCCGGTCGATCGATCTTTGCGAGCAGCGCCGCGACGATGGCGAAGGCGCCGCTCGCCAAGACAAAACCGATCGTATCGACGGCGGCGTAGCGGAACGGGCCGAGGGTCGACGCAAGCCCGTTCAACCACGAAGAAAACGGCGGGTGGACAAGATAGGAAAGCTGCCATTCCCGGCCGTCGATGACGCCCTCGGCGACGTCTTGTCGGATCGAGCCTTCGAGCAGCAGCGGCGCCCCGATCCACAACACGGCTTGCGTTACGATCAGCGCAATTGCGATCCACGCGAACTGGCGGCGCGACAGAGCGTCCAGGCGGATCGACGCAATGAGGAAGTCCATTCGCTGGCGGGGCCGGAAATCGAGGAATCGGCAGCTTCGCTGAATAGACGCTTCCCGTGGCGAGCGGAAGCGCGACTTGCGCAAACTCCGCCGCGGCCCTCGCGCGAGGGCCGCCGAGCGGACGCGCCTGAGCGGCGCATGCGCCTTGCCGACGCTCGGCGCGCCCCGCCAATCGGAATTAGCGTTTGCTATTAATTGGTTAAACTGGAGCGGGCGAAGGGATTCGAACCCTCGACCCCAACCTTGGCAAGGTTGTGCTCTACCCCTGAGCTACACCCGCGTCCGTGACGGGGAAACCCCGTCCGCGGCGCTTATGGCGCAAGCGGGAGAAGATTGCAACACCCTCGCGCCTTGAATTGCCGGCGGGTTTGTCGGACCATTGCAACACGCGGCCGTGAGTTGATGTTCGCGTTCGCCCATGCGAAGCGCTATTGCGTTAGCGGGAGGCCGAAGGATGAATGAAACGGTGAATCCCGAAAAGGTCGAGGTCGCCGAACCGACCAGGCCTGTCGCGCCGAAAACCCATCGCTTGGGCAAGGCGGCGCTCGCGGTCGCGCTCGCGGCGGCCGTCGTCGTCGCCTGGCAATATGTCGAGAATATCGGGCCTTCGACCGTCGACGCGACGCGCCCGGCGGTTGCGCCCGGTCCGCCCGCGCAGACCATTCGCGCCGCCGCGGCGGTCGCGGGCGACATGCCGATCACGATCGACGCGCTCGGCGCCGTGACGCCGTTCGCCACGGTGACGGTGAAGACGCAAATCGCCGGTAAGCTGATGGAGGTCGGCTTTCAGGAAGGCCAGCTCGTCAAAGCCGGCGATTTTCTCGCTCAGATCGATCCGCGTCCCTACGAGGCCGCGCTCGCCCAGGCCCAGGGGCAACTCGCCAAGGACACGTCGCTGCATGAGCAGGCGCAAGCCGACCTCGCGCGCTATGAGACGCTGGTCAAGCAGGATTCGATCGCGCGCCAGCAAGTCGAAGATCAAACCTTCCTCGTGGCGCAGGACGCAGCCGCGATGGCGACGGATCAGGCGCAAATCGACACCGCCAAATTGAATATCGCGTATTGCCACATCGTCTCGCCGGTCAGCGGGCGCGTCGGCCTGCGGCTCGTCGACCCCGGCAATTATCTGCAGCCCTCGGACACCACCGGCATCGTCGTGATCGCCCAGATCGACCCGATCAGCGTCGTCTTCTCCACGCCGGAAGACAATTTGCCGCAAATCACCGCGCGGTTGCACAGCGGCGCGACGCTTCCGGTCACTGTTTTCGACCGCTCCAACGTCAAGCAGCTCGCGACGGGAACGCTGACCACATTCGACAACGAGGTCGATCCGACGACCGGGACTTTCAAGCTGCGCGCGACCTTCGCCAACCCGGACGGAGTCCTGTTTCCCAATCAGTTCGTCAACGTTCGCCTGCTGGTCGACACGCTGTCGGGCGCCGTCCTCGCGCCCAACGCCGCCATTCAGCTCGGCGCCAGCGGCAGTTTCGTCTATGTGGTCAACGCCGATTCGACCGTCGCCGTGCGCAACGTCACGACCGGAGCGGCGGACGCGAAAAACACGACGATCGTTTCCGGTTTGGCGGTCGGCGAGAACGTCGTGATCGACGGCGTCGATCGGCTGCGCGACGGCGCCAAGGTGAGCGTCCGCAACGGCGCGGGCGCAGCTTCGTCAAATCAAGCGCCGGCGAATCCGGGGACCGGCGAGGGACAACATCGGCATCGGCGACAGGACCAAGGCGCCGGCGGCGCCCCGGCCCCCGCGGGCGCGACGCCATGATGGCGACGCGAAATAGGCGGCGGCCATGAACCCTTCGCGCCTGTTCATCGAGCGGCCGGTGGCGACGACGCTGCTGATGATCGCGATCCTCATGGTCGGCGTCGCCGCATACAAGTTCCTGCCGCTGTCGGCGCTGCCGGAAGTCGACTACCCCACGATTCAGGTTCAGACTTTCTATCCCGGCGCGAGCCCGGAGGTGATGACGTCCTCGGTGACCGCGCCGCTGGAGCGGCAATTCGGCCAGATGCCCAGCCTGACCCAGATGATGTCGCAAAGCTCGGCGGGCTCCTCGGTCATCACCCTGCGTTTCAGCCTCGACTTGAACCTCGACATCGCCGAACAGGAAGTTCAGGCCGCGATCAACGCCGCGGGCAATCTGCTGCCGGCCGATCTTCCCGCGCCGCCGATCTACGCCAAGGTCAATCCGGCGGACGCGCCTATTCTGACCCTCGGCGTGACCTCGAAAACTCTCAAGCTGACGGATGTGGAGGACATCGTCGAAAGCCGGCTCGTTCCGAAATTGTCGCAACTCCCTGGCGTCGGTCTGGTGTCGATTTCCGGCGGTCAGCGGCCGTCGGTCCGCATTCACGCCAACCCGCTGGCGCTCGCGGCCTACGCGATCAATCTCGACGATCTCAGAACGACCATCGGCAATCTCAACGTCAACACGCCGAAGGGCAATTTCGACGGCCCGTCGCAGTCCTTCGCCATCAACGCCAACGACCAGATCCGCAATCCCAACGACTACCTCAATTCGGTCATCGCCTATCGCAACGGCGCGCCCGTTCTTCTGAGCGACGTCGCCACCGTCGAGCTCTCGGCGGAGAACAGCCGGCTTTCCGCCTGGATGAACGCGACGCCCGCGCTGATCGTCAACATCCAGCGCCAGCCCGGCGCCAACGTCATTCAAGTCGTCGACAGCATCAAACAACTGCTGCCGATGCTGACGACGTCCCTGCCGCAAGCCGTCGCGATCACGCCCCTGACGGACCGCACGACGACGATCCGCGCTTCGGTCGACGACGTCGAATTCGAGTTGTCGTTGGCCGTCGGGCTCGTGGTGCTCGTGATCTTCCTGTTCCTGCGCAATATCCCGGCGACGATCATTCCGAGCCTGTCGGTGCCGCTTTCGCTCGTCGGCGCGCTGGCGATCATGTATCAGCTGAATTTCAGCCTCGACAATCTCTCGCTGATGGCGCTCACGGTCGCGACGGGCTTCGTCGTCGACGACGCCATCGTGGTGATCGAGAACATCTCGCGATATCTGGAAGCAGGCGACTTGCCGAAGGACGCCGCGCTGAAGGGCTCGCAGCAGATCGGTTTCACCATCATCTCGCTCACCGTCTCGCTGATCGCGGTGCTCATTCCCCTGCTCTTCATGGGCGACGTCGTCGGTCGCCTGTTCCACGAATTCGCGATCACGCTGGCGGCGACGATCGTCATTTCCGCCGTGGTCTCGTTGACGCTGGTGCCGATGCTATGCGCGAAATTGCTCCGGCCGACCCCCGCCGGGCAAGGCGGCCATGGCCACGCCGCAACCGGCGGCCGCTTCTTCCAGGGACTGTTGCGCCTCTACGCCTCGCTCCTCACCGTGGTGCTGAACCATCAGGTCGTGACGCTGATCGTCGCCCTGGCGACCTTCTTCATCACGGGATATCTCTACGTCGCGATACCCAAGGGATTCTTTCCGGTGCAGGACACCGGAATTATCCAGGGCGTCACCCAAGCGGCGCAAGACGTTCCCTTCGATAAGATGGCCGAGCACCAGCAGGCCTTGGCCAAGGCGATCTCGGGGGATTCGGACGTCGAAAGCCTGTCCTCGTTCATCGGCGTCGACGGCTCCAACATCACGCTCAACTCCGGCCGCATCCTCATCAATCTCAAGCCGCACGCGAAGCGCCAATCGAGCGCCAGCGAGATCATTCGCCGCTTGCAGCGGGAGACCGCCGACGTCACCGGCATTTCGCTGTTCATGCAGCCGGTGCAGGATCTGTCGATCGACACCGCGGTCAGCGCCACCCAATATCAGTTCACGCTGGAAAATCAGGATCTTCCGACGTTGCAGACCTGGACGCCGACGGTCCTGGCGCGCCTCGCCAAGGTTTCCCAGATCGTCGACGTCGCGAGCGATTTGCAGCCCAATGGCCGTTCGGTGACCGTCCGCATCGACCGGGCGAGCGCGTCGCGGTTCGGCGTCACGCCGGCGACGATCGACAACGCGCTCTACGACGCCTACGGCCAGCGCATCATTTCCACCGTGTTCACGCAGTCGAACCAATATCGCGTCATTCTCGACATCGATCCCGCGATGACGCATTCCCTGCGGTCGTTGGACTCGATTTACCTGCCCTCGGCGGCCTCGACCAGCGGTCAGGTGCCGCTATCCTCGATCAGCGCGCTGGAAGTGAAGCAGGCGCCGCTGCAGATTTCCCATCTCAAGCAATTTCCGGTGACGACGATTTCGTTCAATCTGCAGCCCGGCGCTTCGCTGGGCGGCGCGGTCGACGCCATCAACGCCGCGCTCGCCGACATCGATCTCCCCGCCAGCTTCGCGGTGAGCTTTCAGGGCGCCGCGCAAGCTTTCCAGTCCTCGCTGTCGAACGAGGTGTTCCTGCTGCTGGCGGCCGTCGCGACGATGTATATCGTGCTGGGCGTTCTCTACGAAAGCTTCATTCACCCCGTCACGATTCTCTCGACGCTGCCTTCGGCCGGCATCGGCGCCCTGCTCGCCCTCGACATCGCCGGCGCCGGCCTCGACATCATCGGCGTCATCGGCATCGTCTTGCTGATCGGCATCGTCAAGAAGAACGCGATCATGATGATCGACTTCGCCCTGGAGGCGCAGCGGCAGGAAGGGAAGTCGCCGCGCGACGCGATCTTTCAGGCCTGCCTGCTTCGACTGCGCCCGATTCTGATGACGACGGTCGCGGCGATGTTCGGCGCCTTGCCGCTGATGTTGGGCAGCGGCGTCGGGTCGGAGCTGCGCCACCCGCTCGGCCTCGCGATCGTCGGCGGCCTCGCCGTCAGTCAGATTCTCACGCTGTTCACGACGCCGGTGATCTATCTCTTCTTCGAGCGCATCGGGTCGCGTCTGGGCGCCGGCGCAGCCGATAGCGCGCTGGCGGCGGAGGCGCCGTGAACAATCGCCTTTCCGAGCTTTTCATCCGGCGACCGGTGGCGACGACGCTGCTGACGATCGGCATCGCGCTGGCGGGCCTGCTCGCTTTCGCGCAATTGCCGGTTTCGCCCTTGCCGCAGGTCGATTTTCCCAACATTTCGGTGCAGGCCACCATGCCCGGGGCCAGCCCCGACAATATGGCGTCCGCCGTCGCCGCGCCGCTGGAGCGCCATCTCGGGCAGATCGCCGACGTCAACGAGATGACGTCGTCCAGCTCGCTCGGCTCGACGCGCATCCAGCTGCAATTCGGGCTCGACCGCGACATCGACGGCGCCGCGCGCGACGTCCAGGCCGCGATCAACGCCGCGCGCGCCGATTTGCCGACCAGCCTGCGCTCCAATCCCACCTATCACAAGGTCAATCCCGCCGACGCGCCGATCATGGTTCTCGCGCTGACGTCGACGACGCGCACGGCCGGACAAATCTACGATATCGCCTCCAACGTCCTGCAGCAGCGCCTGTCGCAGCTCGACGGGATCGGCGAAGTCGACGTCGTCGGCAGCGCGCTGCCGGCGGTGAGGGTCGAACTCAACCCCGGCGCGCTGTTCAAATACGGCATCGGTCTGGAGGACGTTCGCGCGGCGCTCGCCGCCGCCAACGCCAACAGCCCCAAGGGCGCGATCGAGGACAACGACTTTCACTACCAGATCTACGCCAACGATCAGGCGAGCCACGCCGATCAATACCGCGATCTCGTCGTCGCCTACCGCAACAACGCCGCCGTGCGCCTGTCCGATGTCGCCGAAGTCGTCGATTCGGTCGAGGATTTGCGCAACGCCGGGCTCTCCAACGGCAAGCCGTCGGTCGCGTTGGTGCTCTCGCGGCAACCCGGCGCCAACATCATCGAAGCGGTCGACGGCGTCAAAGCGGAACTGCCGCGCCTCGCCGCCTCGTTGCCGGGGGATGTCGATCTGAACGTCGTCGTCGATCGATCGATCACGATCCGGGGCTCGCTCGCCGACACCGAGCGCACCTTGATCACGGCCGTCGCCCTGGTGATCTTCGTCGTGTTCGTTTTTCTGCGAAACGCGCGCGCCGCCGCGATTCCGAGCATCGCCGTGCCGGTGTCGATCATCGGCTCGTTCGCGGTGATGTATCTCCTCGGGTTCAGCCTCGACAATCTATCGTTGATGGCGCTGACGATTTCGACCGGCTTTGTCGTCGACGACGCCATTGTCGTGCTCGAAAACGTCACGCGGCACATCGAAGAGGGCGCGACGCGCGTGCAGGCGGCGATTCTGGGTTCTCGCGAAGTCGGGTTCACCGTCATATCGATCAGCCTGTCCCTCATTGCCGTGTTCCTGCCATTGCTGTTGATGGGCAGCATCGTCGGGCGGCTGTTCCGGGAATTCGCCGTGACGCTTTCCGTCGCGGTGTTGATTTCGCTCGTCGTCTCCCTGACGACGACGCCGATGATGTGCGCCCTTATCCTGCCGCGGCGCGTGATCCTTTCGCATGGCGCGCTCTATCGGCTCACCGAGCGCGGCTTCGACGCCATGCTCGCCTTCTATCGCGTGACGTTGGGGACGGCGTTGCGCCATCCCAAGGTCGTCGTGCTCGTCCTGCTTTCGATGATCGGACTGAACTTCTACCTCTTCCGGCAAATGACCTACAATCTGTTCCCGGTCCAGGACACGGGGCTGCTCATCGGCTCCATTCAGGGCGATCAGAGCATTTCCTTTCAGTCGATGAAGCGGAAGCTGGCGCAGTTGCAGACGATCGTTCAAGACGATCCTGCGGTGGCCACCGTCGTCGGCGTCACCGGCGGCCGGCAGGCCAATTCGGGTTTCGTCTATATCTCGCTGAAGCCCTTCGCCACGCGACGGATCAGCGCCGACGGCGTGGTCGCGCGGCTGCGCGGCAAACTCGCCGAAGTGGCCGGCGCGCGGCTGTTCCTCGTCGCCGTATCGGACTTGCGCACGGGCGGGCGGCAGAGCAACGCGACCTATCAATACACCCTTCTCTCAGACGACACGGCGACGCTCTATAAATGGGCGCCTCGATTGACGGAGGCGCTGCAAAAGAGCGATATTTTGAAAGACGTCAATTCCGATCAGCAGCAAGGCGGCCTCGAGACCGATCTCACCATCGATCGAGCGACCGCGATGCGCCTGGGGCTCACGCTGAGCGCCATCGACAACACGCTCTACGACGCGTTCGGTCAGCGACAGGTTTCGACCATCTACAATGCGCTCAACCAGTATCACGTCGTCATGGAGGTGGCGCCTCGCTATTGGCAAGACCCGTCGACCTTAAGGGATGTCTGGGTTTCGACTTCGGGCGCCAATCCCACCGGCTCACAGCAGACCAACTCGGTCGCCGGGCTGTTCGCCGCCTCGACCGCGGCGGCGAGTTCCGCTGCGACGGTCGCCGCGGATTCGGCGCGCAACCTGGCGATGAATTCGCTCGCCGCCAGCGGCCATTCCAGCGCCTCCGCCGGGGCGGCGGTCTCCACGTCGCAGGAGACCATGATTCCCCTGTCCGCGTTCACGCATTTCGAATCCGGCCGGACGCCGCTGAGCGTCAATCATCAGGGTCAGTTCGCCGCGGCGACGATCTCGTTCAACCTCGCGCAGGGGCATGCGCTCAGCGAGGCGCAGAAGGAAATCGAGGATCTGTCGGCCAGCATCCAGATGCCCTCGACCATTCGCGGCGCATTCGCGGGGACGGCGGCCACTTTCCAACAATCCCAATCGACGCTGCCCCTGCTTTTCGGCGCGGCGCTCGTCGCGGTCTATATCGTCTTGGGCATTCTCTACGAGAGTTACATCCATCCTCTGACGATCCTCTCGACGCTGCCCTCGGCGAGCGTCGGCGCGCTCATCGCCCTGAAAATGTTCAACACCGAATTCACCATCATCGCCGCGATCGGCATCATCCTGCTCATCGGCATCGTCAAGAAGAACGCGATCATGATGATCGATTTCGCGCTCCAGGCCGAGCGCGAGGGCCTCTCGACCAAGGACGCGATCACGCAGGCGTGCCTGTTGCGTTTCCGGCCGATCATGATGACGACCTTCGCCGCGCTGTTCGGCGCCCTGCCGCTCGCCTTCGGCACGGGGGAAGGTTCGGAATTGCGCCACCCCCTGGGGATAACCATCGTCGGCGGCTTGCTCTTCAGTCAGGCTTTGACCCTCTATACGACGCCGATCATCTTTCTTTATCTCGATCGGTTTGGAAATTGGCTGCATCGCCTGTGGGGCCGCGTTTACATGCGGGACAGCGCCAGGCGTCTTGCGGGGGCCGGATCATGATCCCTGGTCGTTGGACACCCTGGGCGGCGATGGGGCTGACGCTCCCGCTGATCGGCTGCGCCGCCGTCGGGCCCGACTATCAACGCCCCGCGGCGATCGTTCCCGCTCAATACAAGGAGATAAAGGGCTGGAAGCCCGCCACGCCGCACGACGATTTCGCCAAGGGCGAATGGTGGATGCTGTTTCGCGATCCCGAGTTGAACACGTTGGAGGCGCAAGTCGCCGTCTCCAATCAGACCCTGAAAGCCGACGAGGCTAACTATCGCGAGGCTCTGGCGCTGATCGCCGAGGCCCGGGCGGGACTTTATCCCACCGTGAATTTCAATCCCTCGCTGACGCGCGCGTCGAGCCAGGGGCAAGTCGGCGACTTGCTCGACGCGCAGGTGAGCGCCAGCTGGACGCTGGACGTCTGGGGCAAAGTGCGGCGCGCGATCGAGCAGCAGGGCGCCGGCGCGCAGGTGAGCGCCGCCGACCTCGCCAACGCCACGCTCTCGGCGCAGTCCGCGCTCGCGCTCGCCTATGTGCAATTGCGCGAGTCGGATTCCCTCGACGATCTGCTGGTCGACACGGTCAAGCAATACAATCGTTCTCTTCAAATCACACAAAACCAGTACAACGCGGGAACCGCCGCCAAATCCGACGTCATCACCGCGCAGGCGTCGGTCCTCGCCGCGCAAGCCCAGCAGATCAACGTCGGCGTCGCGCGGGCGCAGAACGAGCATGCCATCGCCGTGCTCATGGGCAGGCCGCCGTCCGAACTGTCGATTGCGCACCGACCGCTCGCGCTCGACGTCCCCGGCGTCCCGGTGCGCCTGCCATCGACCTTGCTGGAGAGACGCCCGGACATCGCCGCGGCCGAGCGGGCGATGCAGGAGCAGAACGCCGCCATCGGCGTCGCCATCGCCGGCTATTATCCCGATATCACGCTTTCCGGCGCCGCCGGCTATTATGGCAACCCCTTCGTGAGAGCCATCGCCGGCGCCAATCCGGTCTGGTCCTACGGCCTGTCGCTCGCGCAGCCGCTGTTCAACGGCGGCCTGACCGACGCGCAAGTCGAGGCGGCCAAGCAGACCTACGAATCCAGCGTGGCGACCTATCGTCAGACCGTGCTGACGGCCTTCCAGCAAGTCGAGGATCAACTCGTGGCGATCCGCATCCTCACTCACGTGCTTGCCGTGCAGGCCGAGGCGGTCAAGGCCGCCAAACAAGCGGTGCAGATCGCCCTCAACGAATATAGCGCCGGCACGCAGAACTTCACGACGGTCGTGACCGCCGAAGCGACCGAGCTCAGCGACGAGGAATCGGAGCTGACGTCGCGCGCGCAGCGCATGACCGCCGCCGTCAGCCTCGTCGTCGCGCTGGGCGGGGGATGGAACGCGGCGGAGCTGCCCGCGCTCACAGCGCTTGCTACGCCTACGCTTAACCCCGCGCTGCCCCCCCCCTGATCGTTGGAATGCCGTATCAGTCGGGAAGCGCGTAACGGCGCGCGACGTCCCAGGCGGCGCGCGCGTCCGAAATGGAAATCACGCCGTCATTCGCCGCGCGCGCGGCCCGCGCCGCTTCCACGAGAGCGGGCGGACCGGCCGGATCCGGCAAATCCGCGAGCGCGCTCGACAGCGCCGCGCTCATCGCGGAATTCGCCGCGCCGTCGCCGCTCTGTTTGACCGCGAGCATCAACGCAATCGCGGGCCTCGGCGCCTTCGAGAGACGCGCGATCCGGTACGCATTGAGGAAGCGCTTCACGCCGCGCGGCGTATTGGCGGCCAGCGGCGCGATCGCGGTCAGCAGCGCCGCCTCGCCTTGCGAAAGCGGCTCGATCAATCGCGATTGCTTGGCGTCGACGAGGCTCAATGGGTTGGCGACGGCGTTGGAGCCGATGAGGCGCGCCGCGAATCGTCCGCCGTCGGCGAGACCGAGGGTCTGCGCGTTGACGACGACCTGGAAAAATTTTTCCATTCGTCGGCGCGCCGCCTCGCCGCCGCCGCTCGCGCTCGCCAGCGCCGCGGGGTCGCACGCGACCGCTCCGGCGCAGCCCGGGCCGAACATCGAGTTGGCCGCCTCGATCAATCGCAACGAATCGGCGGGCGCCAAGGCGTCGAGATTGTCGAAAGCGAAGACGAGCCGCTGCGGCGTGGGAACGGATGTCCGCGCGGGCGCGCTCATCAAGCGGCTGAGTTCGACGAAGAAAGAGCGCGCGGCCCTCGCCGGAGCCTCGGGCCCGCGCGCGAAAACGGGGCCGGGCGCGCGCGCCGACGGTTTCGCGCCGCCGGCGCGTTTGGCCGTCGCTTCCGCGTGCTTGGCCGCGGCGTCGGCTTCCGCGCTGAGCGCGGCGACGCGCTGGTTGAGGCGGGCGGCGCTCGCGTCGAGTTCGCGCCGGCGCTCGCGCATGTCCTGATTGAGGAGCCGAAGGCCGCGAAACAGCAAGGCCGTGAAGCCGAAAGCCCGCCAGACATTCAGGAAGAGCGCGAACAGGCCGAGGACGATCAAGACTTCGACCGCCGTTTCCAGGAGATCGCCGTGAGCTGTCAGCCAGTCCGCGAGCGGAGCGAAGATCGCGCCCAGACCGCGCAGCCAAGCGGCGGCTTGAGCGCCGCGCACTTGGTCGAGCCCGAACGCCAGCGCGAAAGCGATCGCCGCGGCTGCGAGCCATCGGGTCTGGCTGCGATACGCCCAGATCGAGCGAACGGCGACGCTGGCGCGCGAGGCCGCGCCGACGCTGTCGAGATCGCGCACGAGATCGCGGTAATTCGTCGCGGGATCGCCTTCGGCCAGATCGAACCGGCGCAGCCGCGCCTCGATCGAAGCGCGGCTTGCGCGAATGAAGGCGTCGATGCGCGATCCCGGGGTCTCGTAGAGGAGCGCCTCGGTGAGCCGCGCGCGCTTGGCCTCGACTTCGTCGCGCGCCGCGCGCTCAGCTTCCAGCCGTTTGCCGATTTCGTCATGCCGCTCCGCCGCGGCCGCGGCGGCTTGCTGCGGATCGCCGCCGGCATGGGCGGCTTCATCGGCGAGCGCGGCGTAACCGACGCCGTCGCGATCGCGTTCGAGCGCGGCGAAAGCGGCCGACGCGATCGCGCAGGCGGGATCGCCGGAAATGTCGGCCGCGTCGATCGGAATCACCACCACGCGGGACAGAAAGGGCGTCTCGGGCGTCTTGCTTGCGGCGGCGGCCAGATTCTCGACGGCTTCAACCAGACGATGAAGCGCGAAACTCTTGCCCGAGCCCGACGGGCCGACGATGCCGGCCAGGAAGGGCGTCTGCGCCTCCCCGACGACGCAGAGTTCGGCCAGCGGCCGAATGGCCTCGGTCGTATTCTGAAGATCCGCGCAATCGCTGGAGTCGGCATGGAGAACCGGATCGTGCGGGGGGCGCAGAGGCGCGCCCGGCGCGTCGACCGTCGGCGTCGGCGCCTCGCCGAGAACGCGCCCCAGTTGATCGTCCGACTTGGCTTCGATCAAAGGAGCCTCCTTCGGCTGTCGGCGTCGCGCCTCGACGATTTGGCCGCGCCGAACGCCCGCGTCAAGCGCAAATCCGCTCGGCCGACGGCGGCCGGCCGCCGCGGAGCGTCAGGACGCGGCTTTCCGGGGCGAGGTGGGCGGGGCGAGTCGACGCGCCTGCGCCGCGCCGGCCTGTTTCGGCAATTTCTCGGCGATGCCGTAAAGACGTTCGCGCCTGTCGAGCTCGTTCAGAACATCGGCGGGCGTAATCCCGCATTCGGCCCAGACGACGGCAAGATGGTAGAGAACGTCCGCGCTCTCCAATATCGTCGATTCTCGATTCATATAAACGGCTTCGAGGCCGACCTCGATCGCTTCCTCGATCAGTTTCTTGGCCATTTTATGCACGCCGTCACGGAAAAGCTTGGACGTGCGCGAGATCGAGGGATCGCGATCCCTCGCGGCCTGCACCGAAGCGAATAAGCGCTCGAGCGAATCACTCATTACGCGAGGATACTCGGTAGAGGCGAATCGCGCGTTAAGAATCGCACGTCGATCGCGACCGCGCGAGGACTTTCGGCGAATGAAATCGCGACGCCGAAGGGCCGCACGCCGCCCTGGACTCCCAGGGGATTTCGCCGGGCCGAGATCAAAGTCACGCGGCGGCCAGAGCGCGAAACATCCCGCGTCCATCGATCCCGCCGACCAGGGGATCGATGAGGTTTTCGGGGTGCGGCATCAGGCCGAGGACGTTGAAGGTCTCGTTGTAGACGCCGGCGATCTCGTTCATCGAGCCGTTCGGATTGGCGCCGCCGCCGAGAACTCCGGCGGCGTCGCAGTATCGGAAGGCGACGCGGCCCGAGCGCTCCAACTCCGCCAACCCCGTGGAATCGACGGTGTAGTTTCCTTCGCCGTGCGCGATGGCGACCTTGATCGCTTGACCCCGCGCGTAGCCGCGCGTGAAAGGCGTCGAGGCGTTTTCGACGCGAAGATATTGCATCTTGCAGACGAACCGGCGGCCCGCGTTGCGCATGAGAACGCCGGGCAGCAGACCGGCCTCGCACAAGATCTGGAACCCGTTGCAAATTCCAAGGACGAGCCCGCCTCGCGCGGCGTGGGCGCGCACCGCGTCCATGATGCGCGCGCGCGCCGCGATCGCGCCGCAGCGCAGGTAGTCGCCGTAGGAAAAGCCGCCGGGCAGGACGACGAGGTCCGTTCCCTCTGGAAGCGAGCGATCGTCGTGCCAAACAATCGTCGGCGGCGCCCCGCTCGCTTGGCGGAGCGCGCGGGCGACGTCGCCTTCGCGGTTGGAGCCGGGAAAGAGGATGACGGCGGCGCGCGGCGGACTATTCATGGTCGATCGCGTAATCTTCGACGATCGTGTTGGCGAGCAGCTTTTCGCAAGCCTCGGAGAGCTTGCGATTCGCCGCCTCGCGGTCCGGGGCGTCGATCTCGATGTCGAAAACCTTGCCTTGGCGCACGCTGCCGATCCCGCCGACGCCGAGGGATTTCAGCGCGCCCTCGATCGCCTTGCCTTGTGGATCCAGGACCCCGGACTTCAGGGTGACGATCACGCGCGCTTTCATCGGCAGGTCTCGCTCTTAAAAGACGTCTCGCTCTTCAAAAACCGCTCAAGCCGCATTGGAAGTCGGCGTCAGCGTCAGCAGGGAATAGAGGGCCGACGCGTCGCGAGTCGCCCGGAGTTGCGCCGCCAGATTGGCGTCGCGAAGCACGCGCGCGATCATCGCAAGCGCCTTCAGATGGTCGGCGCCGGCGCTTTCCGGCGCCACCAGCAGGAAAATCAAGTCGACCGGGAGCCCGTCGAGCGCCTCGAAATCGATGGGCCGCTCCAGTCGCGCGAAGATGCCGAATATTCGGTCGCATTTGGCGAGTTTGCCATGCGGGATGGCGATGCCGTCGCCGACGCCCGTCGATCCCAGGCGCTCGCGCTGGAGGAGCGAATCGAATATTTCGCGAGCGGACAGCCCCGACGCCAGAGCGGCGCGCTCGCTCATCTCCTGCAACGCTTGTTTCTTGCCGTTGACGCGAAGAGACGGGATGATCCCATCGGGCGTAAGAAGATCGGTTAGAGGCATCTCGAACTCGAAAGTGAGGACTTGCCGACGGGGCCGGACTTCATGGGCGGCTTTGCCAGCGCCCACGTTCGCTGGTCTGGGCCCTAATGCGGATCGAGCCAGCCGATCGCGCCGTCGGCTCGGCGATAGACGACGTTCACCCGAGCGCTGCCGGCATGCTGAAACATCACGAGCGGGGCGCCGCTGAGATCGAGTTCGGCGACCGCCGAAGCGACGGACAAGCTCTTCAGCGGCTGTGAGCCTTCCGCGACGACGACGGGGTTGAAATCGACCTCTTCTTCGTCCGCTTCCCCCGGCGCCTCGATCATATAATTGGCGACCTGCAATCGAGCGCGCCCCTCGGCGGCGATCTGGACGGGGACCTGATGCTCCTTGAGGCGGGCTTTATAGCGGCGCAATCGGCGTTCGATCTTGTCCAGCGCGTTCTCGAAACTCGCGTAGGGCTCCTGGGCTTTGCCTTCCGCCTGAAGATTCATGCCCGAACTCAGATGCAAGGAACAATCCGCGCGATAGCCGGACCCTTCGCGCGATATCACGACATGGCCGCTGACGCGGCCGTCGAAATAACGCGCGATGATCGCCTCGACCTTGTCGAGCACGTGGCGGCGAAGGGATTCTCCAATGTCGAGGTTCTTGCCGGATACTCTTAAAGGCATCGATTGCCTGGCCTCTCTTGTTCGCTCCAAGTCGAATCGCCCCGCGGCGACGACTTTCAAACTCACAGCGACGAAAATCCGCCCACTTGCAGACCTGCGCGCGGCGGCCGTGACGTTCGAAATTGCGGCGGCCGGAGGCTTCGCTTCTTTTGCCGGCTAGCGTTAGAAGCCCGCCGAGGCGATGTCAATCGTGACGCGTTCCTTGGCAGTCGAGAAGTCGAGAAAGCGTTGTTGCTCATATATTTAGCGGACCGGTGGGTTGCGCCTGCGCGCGCGTCGGCGTCAATTTCTCCCGACGGCGGTCGACCGAGGAAGGGATACGCAGGCTGTCTCGATATTTGGCGACCGTGCGGCGCGCGACGACGATGTCCGCGCTGCGCAAGCGCGCGACGATGACGTCGTCGGACAGCACGTCGCTAGGATCCTCGGAGTCGATCATCTGCTTGATCTTGAAGCGGACGGATTCGGCCGAATGCGCCTGACCCGCGCCGTTTGAAACCGAAGCGATCGACGTCGTGAAGAAATATTTCATCTCGAACAGGCCGCGCGGCGTCTGGATGAACTTGTTCGAGGTCGCGCGAGAAACGGTCGATTCGTGAACTCCGATCGCGTCCGCGACGGCCTTCAGGTTGAGCGGCCGCAAGCGGGCGACGCCTTCGACGAGAAAGCCGTCCTGGCGCCGCACGATCTCCGAGGCGACGTTGAGGATGGTGCGCGCGCGCTGCTCGAGGCTCTTGGTCAGCCAATTCGCGGTCTGCAAATTCGCCGAGAGATATTGTCGATCTTCCTCGCGCGAGGCGCCGCGCTTGATCCGCGCGGCGTAAGTCTCGTTGACCAGCACGCGCGGCAAGGCGTCGCTGTTCAACTCGACGCGCCACGAATTGTCCTGCGCCGCGGTGACGAAGACATCGGGAATCGCGGGCGGCTCGACGCCAGCCCCGAAGCCGCGGCCGGGCTTGGGATCCAGACGCTTGATCTCGCCGATCATGTCGGCCAGATCCTCGTCGTCGACTCCGCAGGCGCGGCGCAACGCCGGCAGGTCCCGCTTCGCCAGCGCCGGCAAATTCTCGATGAGCGCGCGCATCGCCGGGTCGAACCGGTCGCGCTCGATCAATTGCAACGCGAGGCATTCGGCGAGGCTGCGCGCGAAGACGCCGGTGGGCTCCAAGGTCTGCAGGCGGCGCAGGATCTCTTCGACGTGAGAGAGCGGAGCGCCGAGGCGCTCGGCGATGTCCTCGAGGGTTCCCGTGAGATAGCCCGCTTCGTCGAGCGCGTCGATCAAGGCGCTCGCGATCATGCGATCGACGGGCTCTTTGAGCGCGATCATCGCCTGCCGGGTCAAATGCTCGCCCAGACTGACCGGCGCGGCGACATAGGCCTCGAGGTCGGGCGCGCCGTCCTCGCCGCCGCGGCCCGCCACCCCCGTCCAGGAGGTCGCGGAAAGACCCATGCCCTCCTCCTGGGGCGGGCGCTCCAAAGGCGTCGCGGCGCGGTCGGGATCGAAGGCGTTGTCGATCTCCGTGCCGAGATTCTGAGCGAGGGCCGCCGGGTCGGTTTCGAGCGAGTCGGAGGCCCAGTCTCCGGGCTCGACGGCGGCCGGCGACGGTTCGGGAGCCTGGGCCTCGCCCGGCCCTTCCACAGCCGGCAAGTCCTCGGCCCGGTCCAGCAGAGGATTGCGCTCCAACTCGCTTTCAATGAAGGCGGCGAGTTCGGCGTTGGGCATCTGCAACAGTTTGATCGCCTGCAACAGCTGCGGCGTCAGCACCATCGACTGGCCTTGACGCATCGCGAGTTTGTTCGAAAGCGCCATCCGGAACCGCCAACTCACTCTACTGGTCGAAGCGCCGCCCGAATTCGCGGCTTGGTTTTTGCTTATACCACGCGGAGGCGGTCGGAAGACAAGGCCTCAATTTGTCGCTGCCGCCGTCGATTGGCAGGGTTGACGCCGGTGAGCGGCGCTCGTGAAAAATCCGAAGGCGCGATATAAAGATTTGCTTATATCTTTATTGTGCCGCGCCGGCGGATTTGGTAAGGCTGCGCGAACGCAACCGCCAAGGCTTTCCCCAACATGAACACGCCCTCCGCCGATACCGCCGTCGCCGATCTCGGCCTTGCCGCTTATGGCCGAAAGGAAATCGCGATCGCGGAGACCGAGATGCCGGGATTGATGGCGACGCGGGCCGAATTCGCCGCCACGCAGCCGCTCAAGGGCGCGCGCGTCGCCGGCTCGCTGCACATGACGATCCAGACCGCGGTGCTCATCGAGACGCTCAAGGCGCTCGGCGCCGACGTTCGCTGGGCCTCGTGCAACATCTACTCCACCCAGGACCACGCCGCCGCGGCGATCGCCGCGACCGGCACGCCGGTGTTCGCGATCAAGGGCGAGAGCCTGAAAGACTACTGGGACTACACCCATCGCATCTTCGAATGGAGCGACGGCGGCTGCCCCAACATGATCCTCGACGACGGCGGCGACGCCACGTTGCTCATTCACCTCGGGCTGCGCGCCGAGCAGGGCGACACGGCGTTCCTGGAAAAGCCGACCAACGAAGAAGAGGAAGTTCTCTACGCGGCGATCAAGCAGCGGCTCGCGACCAAGCCCGGCTGGTACGCGAAGAACGCCGCCTCCATTCGCGGCGTCACCGAGGAGACGACCACCGGCGTGCATCGCCTCTATGTGATGGCCAAGGAGGGCAAGCTGCTGTGGCCGGCGATCAACGTCAACGACAGCGTCACCAAGTCCAAGTTCGACAATCTCTATGGCTGCCGCGAATCGCTGGTCGATGGCATTCGCCGCGGCACCGACGTGATGATGGCGGGCAAGGTGGCGATGGTCGCGGGCTTCGGCGACGTCGGCAAGGGTTCGGCGGCGAGCTTGCGCAACGCCGGCTGCCGCGTGATGGTTTCCGAGGTCGATCCGATCTGCGCGCTGCAGGCGGCGATGGAAGGCTATGAAGTGACGACGATGGAGGACGCCGCGCCGCGCGCCGACATTTTCGTCACCGCCACCGGCAACGTCGACGTCATCACGCTCGACCACATGCGGAAGATGAAGGACCGCGCGATCGTATGCAACATCGGCCATTTCGATTCGGAAATTCAGGTCGGCGCCCTGCGCAATTACAAATGGAACAACGTCAAGCCGCAGGTCGACGAGATCGAGTTTCCCGACGGCAAGAAGCTGCTGCTGCTGTCGGAAGGCCGCCTGGTCAATCTCGGCAACGCCACCGGCCACCCCTCGTTCGTCATGTCGGCCTCGTTCACCAACCAGACGCTGGCGCAGATCGAATTGTGGACCAAGCCCGGCCAGTACGAGCGACAGGTCTACACGCTGCCCAAGCACTTGGACGAGAAGGTCGCCGCGCTGCATCTGGCCAAGATCGGCGTCAAACTGACCAAGCTGACGCCGCAGCAGTCGGCCTATCTCGGCGTGCCGCAGAACGGCCCGTTCAAGGCGGAGCAGTATCGGTATTGAGGGCGCAGGTGTAGGCGCGGCCGCTGGCCGCGCTCTTTCGGCTGCCGCGATCTTTCGTAACCGAGGCCCTTGCGCGCCGAACGCGGTCGGCGCCCGCGTCTACAGAAAACGCCGGCGTTACGGCGCCGTTCTTCCCCTCGCTCCGCGAAGCCGGGAGAGGCAGGGTGAGGCGCCTGGGTGATTGGCCGCAGGCTTCGGCTATGCGGTTACGGCGATAGCGCGCTCAACGAGACCCCTTGTCGCTTTTCCCCGACTATGGAACTCGGCATCGAAAATCGATGCGCTGGCGCCGTGACCGCCGCTAGCCGGGGGCTCGAACCGGAGGGGCCGCCGCAATTCGCCGTCGATCTCTTGGATGCGAAAATTCCGATTGAAATGGGCTGTCAAGGGCGCGCCCTATAGGGCGCGCCGCCTGCGGCGGTCGAGACCCTTGACAGCCCATTTCAATCGGAAAAGGGTCTCGTCAAGAGATCGACGGCGAATTGCGGCGGCTGGGGGCGGGGGGGTGCGGCGAGAATGCGCTTGCCTTGCCTCTGCTCGGCGACCGCCATGGAGGACTCACAGGGTCGATAGTTTAGCGCAAGGCCACCGTAACCCTGGCGGTCGCAAGGTTTGAGCCATGGGGGATTGGATGGGTCGTATTCACCCGCTGCGACTTGGCATTACTTGCTCCGCGCTTGCACTAATAGTGTGCGTTATTTGGTTCGCTGCTACGGATCAAGCCGCTGAACTTCGTCGCCGAGCGTTTGTGGCGCGGGATGAATCCTTTGCTAGTGCGCGCGCCGCAGAGAAAGGCGTGTCTCTTTGGGAAATGAGGCGTTTAGCGAATGCCGCTTGTGCTGCCTCAGCGTCGCCGAATCCGAACGACGGCAAAGCCGCACCGCCAACCAGCGGCACGCTCGATCTGTTCCAACAAGACCGGCAGATTGCTTCGCGGCCGAGCATCGAGGAGTGCGTGAACAATTATATTTACGGTGACAACACGTGGACGGAGCCGACCTTCGATCTGTTCAAGCTATGGATTGAGGCGGTTGTCACAATCGTTTTTATATCGGTGGCCGCTGGGGCCGCAATGGCTGCGATTTTTCAGGGCGGTCTGTGGGGCCTTAAATCTTGGTGGAGTTGGCTTCGCACTGACTGATTGATGGCTCAGGGCCCGTCCGATGCGCACGGTACATTGCGAAGCTTGCGGCGCTGCTCATTGGTGTTCGCGGTCGCGCAATCGCGACTCGAGACAACGGAGAGTTAGCTATGGAAATCACGTGCCCCGAATGCGGCCTTCAGGTTACCTATGACGGAAAAACGATCTACGCGATTTCTGCCGATGTGCAGCGGTTGTGTAAGCTTCCACTCGAATACAAGACTCCTGCCGACTGTCTCCGGCTTCAGGAAGAATTGAAGAAGCTCACGGGTAGACCCATAAGTCCGCGCGCGCCATAGCCAATGGCGTACAGCTTTGGCCGTAAGCCGACGCTCACGCATCATCAGCGGGGCGAGGCGATCAAGCGCCGCGACGCCGGCAAGAAAGCCGTCGGCGAATTTGCGCGATCCTATAACGTCAGTAGGAGGACGATTGCGACGTTAAGCGGGGGGATCGAATGACGTTTACCAGAATTGACTTATTGCCTACCAATAATGGTGACAAATCGAGAAAAGTACGTGAACGATGGGAAACTGAGAATGGGCGGCAATTATCCGAATATATTACTAGCTTAATCCGGAAGGGAGCTGGGAAGGATTTTCTCCAATACGATTTTGAGAAAGGCAAACTTGATTTCCTTGAGGATTATTGTGACTTAGCGGGAATAGAAATATTCAAAGAGGACATCGTATTTCCGAAGGAAGATAACTTTAAATATATCGATTTTTCTTACGCACGCGTTTGGCACTCGACGTTTGTCGGGGCTTGTTTCTTTCAAACGCACTTTGCATTCACACGACTGTATAACGTGACATTCAAGAAGTGCGTTTTTGCGCTGGCACATTTCTATGGCTGCGAATTCGAGAAATGCCGATTTGAGGACTGTGATTTTGTCGATGAGAATGGCATTTTTAATTGCGATATTAGGGAGACTAGTTTCGTGAATTGCTTCTTTAACAAGAATAAATTTATGAATTGCCGCTTCGACGAAAATGTCAAATTTCTTAATACAAACACGCCACTAGTCCACGGGCTTTTACGACGCTCTGGGGATTTCAACGACGAATTAATGACCGATCAGATCGCAGGGATATATCACGGAATAAAGGATGGGTTTGCTGACGGAGAGATTTTTAACAAAGCCCGTGACTACGCGTTTCTACAACATCAGGCATACACACGATACAACAAGCCGTTTAGCGCGGGCGCGTATCTGTGGGAATTCATCGCAGGGTATGGCCTCAAACCGTTGAGAGTTCTGTTAGCGTTATGCGCAGCGTTCGGCTTCTTCTTCACATGGTTTCTAGTGCGCCTTGGAAATGTAAGCGACAGTTTGCTTGTTGCGGCCGGAGCGTTCTTGACGTTTGGTGCAAAGGCGGAGTTGCTTGCGCGCTTAGCACTTGTCGATCAAGTGGTATATATTCTAGGTGCACTTTGTGGTGTGTCGCTTATCGCGCTGTTCATCACGGTTCTCACGAGTGTTCTTTTGAAGGATAATTAGCACACGGTTATGTTGACGCCTTACTCAACCGCCCCCGCATCGCCGGGCCTCTCTCCTCGCCGTGAATACGGTGACGCCCGCTCATTCCCCCCTTTGCCGCGCCGAGACTTGCCGGCCCTTCCGCGCGCGCCGCGCGCCGAACCCGCCTAGCCCCGCCGCGCGACGACGCGGCGGAGAAGCGCATCGCACGCCATTGAAATCAGGCCTTCGCGCCGGAAAATGGCGCCCCGCGCGTCAATTCGCTCAGCCTCGCGATCAGCCCCCCCGGCTCCCCCGTCACCGCAACCTGCTTCAGCCTGCTCTTCGCCCCCGCGACGAGCCGCGCCTTCGACGCCGCCACGCCGAGCTTGTCCGCGATCAGCTTGCACAGCGCTTCGTTCGCCTTGCCGTCCTCCGGCGCGCTGCGCACCCGCACCAGCAGCACCCGCATGCCGTCCGACAGCGTCGCGACGCCGTCGATGGCGTCGCGGCCGCCCTTCGGCGTCAGGCGACAGGCGATGACGACGCCGTCGAGCGTCGCGCGCCACGGCGCCTCGCTCATTTCGCTTCCTCGTCGCCGAGCGGATGCAGGTCGCGCACCATCGCCTTGGCGCGTTCGTCGAGCACGTGGGTGTAGATCTGCGTCGTCGAAATGTCGGCGTGGCCGAGCAGGTCCTGCACCACGCGCAAATCCGCGCCGTTCTGCAGGAGATGGCTGGCGAAGGCGTGGCGCAGCACATGCGGGCTGACGCGGGCGGTGGCGATCCCGGCCGCGGCGGCGACAGTCTTCAGATCGCGCGCAAAAACCTGGCGCGTCAGGTGGCCGCTTTCGCTGTCCGCCGGGAACAGCCAGGGGCCGGTCGCGGCCCCCGGCGCGTGCTTGTCGAGGAGATCGCGATAAAATTTCATCGCGGCGCGCGCGGGGCCGGAAATCGGCACGAGGCGCTCCTTGTTTCCTTTGCCGCGCACCGCGATGAGCGGCTCCTTGGCGCGCGCCGCCGATTTCGGCAAGGCGACGAGTTCCGAGACGCGCAGGCCCGAGGCGTAGATCAGCTCGATCAGGCACGCCATGCGCGCCGCCGCGAGACGTTCGCGCGCCGGACGTTTCTCCGCGTCGAGCCCCTCGCGCGCCGCGCCGATCAGGCGATCGACCTCGGCGACGCTCAAGACCTTCGGCAGCGGGCGCGCGCGGCGCGGCCCCTCGATCGCCAGGGTCGGGTCGTCGGCGCGCCGGCCCTCGACATAGAGATATTTATGGAACTGGCGCACCGAGGACAGACGGCGCGCGAGCGAGGCGGCGCCGAGGCCTTGCGCGCCGCGCGCGGCCAGAAAGCCGCGCACCTCCGCGCTCGTCGCGGCAAGCGCGCTCGACCCGCGCTCGGTCAGGAAATCGGCATAGTCCGAGAGATCGCGTCGATAGGCCTCGATGGTGTTGCGGCTCGCGCCGCGCTCCGAGGCGATCGCCTCGAGAAAGGATTCGACGAGACGACGGCTCGCCGCCGGCCGCGGCGCGGTCATTTCGGCGCCTTGGGAATCGCAACGATCTGCGTCATTTCCCGCGGCTCCACCTTCACGTTGGCGACCAGCGCGATCATGCCGGCGTAGACGAGGCCGGCGAGCGCGCCGGTGATGATGACGAAACGAATCAGCGTGGGCACGGTCGGGTTCCCGAATCGTCCTTGCGACGGCTGGGACTAGCTAGCACAGGATTGGAGGAATTTGCGGCGCCGCCGTGAGCGGCGCTTCATTCCTCCTCGAACAGGCTCGCCTGCGCGACCTCGCGCGGCGGCTCGGCCAGGCCGAGATGCTTGAAGGCGTGCGAGGTCAGCAGCCGGCCGCGCGGCGTGCGCTGCACGAAGCCTTGCTGGATGAGGAAGGGCTCGATGATTTCCTCGATCGCGTCGCGCGGCTCGGAGAGCGCGGCGGCGATCGTTTCGACGCCGACCGGGCCGCCGCCGAAACTCAGCGCGATCGTGTCGAGATAGCGCCGGTCCATCTGATCGAGGCCGATGGCGTCGACGTCGAGCAGGCGCAGCGCGCCGTCGGCGAGCGCGCGGGTGACGATTGAAGCGCCCTCGACGACGGCGAAGTCGCGCACGCGCCGCAGCAGGCGCCCGGCGATGCGCGGCGTGCCGCGCGAACGCTTGGCGATTTCGTTCGCGCCGTCCTCGGCCAGCTCCAGCCCGATCACGCGCGCGCCGCGCCGCACGATGCCCTCGAGCTCGGGCACGGTGTAGAAATTGAGCCGCACGGGGATGCCGAAACGGTCGCGCAAGGGGGTCGTCAACAGCCCGGCGCGCGTGGTCGCGCCGATCAGCGTGAATTGCGCGAGATCGATCTTGACCGAGCGCGCCGCCGGCCCGGCGCCGATGATGAGATCGAGCTGGAAATCCTCCATCGCGGGATAGAGAATTTCCTCCACCGCCGGATTGAGACGGTGGATCTCGTCGATGAACAGCACGTCGCGCGGCTCGAGATTGGTCAATTGCGCCGCGAGGTCGCCCGCCTTGGCGATGACGGGCCCGGAGGTCGAGCGGAAATTGACGCCGAGCTCGCGCGCCACGATCTGCGCCAGCGTCGTCTTGCCGAGGCCCGGCGGGCCGACGAACAGCACGTGATCGAGCGCCTCGCCGCGCGACTTGGCGGATTCGATGAACACCTTGAGGTTCTTGCGCGCCGCCTCCTGGCCGGTGAAATCGGCGAGAACCTGCGGGCGCAACGCGGTTTCGTCCTCGGGGCGCTTCTCGGCGGAGATCAGGCGGCGGGGAGGGGTGGTCATGCGCGCCTCACTGCGCCAGCTCCTTCAGGCCCAGCCGGATCAGCGCCGCCGTCTGCGCTTCGGCGCCGAGCGCGGCGACGCCCTTGGCGACGGCGAGCGAAGCCTGCGGGCGGGCGTAGCCGAGGCTGACCAGCGCGAGCACCGCGTCTTGCGCCTCCTTCGGCAGTTTCGAGCCCGGCTCGGCGCCGGCGATCGCGCCGCCGAGATCGGCGACGCCGAAGGCGGGCGCCTTGTCCTTGAGCTCCAGCACCAGGCGCGCGGCGAGCTTGGGGCCGACGCCGGGCGCGCGCGCCATCATCGCCTTGTCCTGATGGGCGATCGCCGCGCTCAGCGCCTCGCCCGACAGCGCGCCGAGGATGCCGAGCGCGACCTTGGCGCCGACGCCTTGCACGCTTTGCAGCAGGCGGAACCAGTCGCGCTCGCCGGTGGTGAGAAAACCGAACAGCCGGATCGCGTCCTCGCGCACCTGGGTCTCGATATGCAGCGTCGCCGGCTGCCCGATCGCGGGAAGCGCGCGCAAGGTGCGCGCCGAGGCGGAAACGACATAGCCGACGCCGTTCACGTCGATGACGAGGCCGTCCTCGTCGACGCCGTCGACGACGCCCTTGAGCTTGCCGATCATGCCGCGCCCCTGGCCCGCGCGGCGCGGTGTTGCGCGTGGCAGATGGCGACCGCCAGCGCGTCGGCGGCGTCGGGCGAGGCGATCCGGCACGACGGCAGCAGCATCTTGACCATCATCGCCACCTGATTCTTCTCGGCGTGGCCGACGCCGACGACGGTCTTCTTCACGAGATTGGCCGCATATTCCGCGACCGGCAGATCCATCAGCGCCAGCGCGGCGAGCGCGACGCCGCGCGCCTGGCCGAGTTTCAGCGTCGATTGCGGATCGCGGTTGACGAAGGTCTCCTCGACCGCCGCCTCGGCCGGCCGCTCGCTTTCGACCAGCCGCGCCAGCGCGCGATGGATGAGCGCGAGCCGCTCGGCGAGCGAGGTCGCCGCGTCGGTGTGGATCGACCCGCAGGAGACATAGCTGAGCCGCGTCCCCACGACCTCGATCACGCCCCATCCCGTGTTGCGCAGGCCGGGGTCGACGCCGAGAATGCGAATCGGGCCCATGTTCATGAAATGATCTCATAAGCCATCGGACGGCGCCCTGGCCAGGGCCTTGCCGTTGGCGCGCCCCGCGGTCCAAGGAAACGCGCGACAGAAAGGCGAGCTCTCCGCCATGCCCGACGTGATCTGGACCGTTTTCGCCGACCCCGCCAACCGCGGCATGCTCGCCCTGACGCTCGCCGGGCTCGTCTTTATCCTCGTCGGCCCTTGGGCGATCGTGCGCTTCGTCTCGCGCGACGGCGCCAAGAAGGGGCGCGGCTGAAGGCCGCGAGCCACTAAACCGCCCGCGAATGCCGCGGCTTGTCCGTGTCCTGCGCGAGATAGGCGTCGAACAGCGCCGCCACCGAGCGCACGAAGGGCCGGCCCTTTTCGCTCACCGCGATGCGGCGCCCGTCCCAATGCGCGAGGCCGTCGGCCTCGAAGCGCGAAAGGCCCTCGAGGCAGGCGACGAGCGGCGCGGGATCGGCGGCGTGCGCTTCGGCGACCCCGACGAGATCGACTTCGAGATCGCACATCAGCCGCTCGATCACGTCACGCCGCAACCGATCGTCCTCGCTCAGCGCGACGCCGCGCACAACGGCCAAGCCCCCCGCCTCGATCGCCTTGGAATAGGCCGGCGCGGTCGGCGCGTTCTGCACATAGCCGTCGGGGAGCGAGCCGATCGCGCTGGCGCCGAAGCCGATCAGCGCCGGCGCCGCGTCGGTCGTATAGCCCTGGAAGCCGCGCTTGAGGCTGCGCGAGGCGGCGGCCTCGGCCATCGCATCGCCGGGGCGCGCGTAATGGTCGAGCCCGACCGGGATATAGCCGCCCTCCTGCGTGAGAACGCGATGGATCGCGCGCTGCTGCGCGAAGCGTTGGAGAGGCCCCGGCAGGCTTTCCTCGGGGATCAGCTGCTGATGCTTCTTCATCCACGGCACGTGGGCGTAGCCAAAAACCGCGACGCGGTCGGCCTCGAGATCGAGCGCGCGCCGCGCGGTGCGCGCGACGCTCTCCTCGGTTTGCAACGGCAGGCCGTAGATGAGGTCGAGATTGAGCGAGCCGACGCCGAGGCCGCGCGCTTTGCCGGCGCAATCTTCCGTCTGCTCGTAGGATTGCCGGCGCCCGATCGCCTCCTGCACCGCCGGCTCCAGGTCCTGCACGCCGAGGCTGATCCGGGTGACGCCCATTTCGCGAAGCGCGTCGAGCCGGTCCTGGGGAAGGCTGGTCGGATCGAGTTCGATCGCGATTTCCGCGTCCGGCGCCAGCGCGAAAGAATCGCGGATGCGCGCCATGATCGCGCTCAGGCGATCGCCGGGAAGGCTGGTGGGGGTGCCGCCGCCCCAATGGACATGCGAAACCTTGGCTCTGCGGCCGATCAAGCCGGCGACTCTCTCGATCTCGCGCTCCAGCAGCGCCGCATAGGCGCGCCGCGAGGAATCGAGGCGCACCACGGTGGTGTTGCAGCCGCAATAATGGCAGAGGCGGTCGCAAAAGGGCACATGCAGATAGAGTGAAAGCGGCGTCTGCGGCGAAAGCGCGCCGAGCCACTTCGCATAAGTCTCGGCGCCGATCGCGGGCGAGAAATGCGGCGCGGTGGGATAGCTGGTGTAGCGCGGCACGCGGCCGTCGTAGCGCGCGACGAGTTCGGCGTCGGTCATTCCGTTTCCCTGCCCGCGCGCGGCGGGCGCGGCTTTGATTTCGCTCAATGTCATGAGCGACCATAACAAATTCATGGAATTCGTTCACGCTCTTTCGCGCACTCGCCTTGAGTGTCGCGAGCGGTTACGCTGTCGCCTGGGATCGGGGACAGGCACGCCGATGAACGCTCTATACGACATCGACCTGACTGATATCGACGGCCGGACGCAAAAGCTAGGCGCCTTTGCGGGCAAGGCGCTGCTCGTCGTCAATGTCGCCAGCCGATGCGGCTTTACGCCGCAATACCAAGGGCTGGAGGCGCTGTGGCGGCGCTATCGCGACCGCGGGTTCGTCGTTTTGGGATTTCCGTGCGATCAGTTCGGCCATCAGGAGCCGGGCGACGAGGCGGAGATCAAGAATTTCTGCGCCGGGAATTACGACGTCACCTTTCCGCTTTTCGCCAAGACGAAGGTCAACGGCGAGGGCGCCCATCCCCTCTATCGCGCGCTTAAAAGCGCCGCGCCGGGCCTGATCGGCACGCAGGCGATCAAATGGAATTTCACCAAGTTCCTCGTCGACCGGCAGGGCGAGGCCGTCCGGCGCCGCGCCCCGACCGTCAAGCCCGAGGACCTCGCCGAGGAGATCGAGGCGCTGCTGGGCTGAGCGGTCGCGGTTCGCGCATTCGCGCCGCCCGGTCGACGAATCGCCGCGTTTCTCGACAAGCGCCGGATTCACGGTCACAATGCGCGCTGTTGAAACCTGCCGAACGGAAGCCCCGGAATCGATGTTCACGCTCGACGACCTCGCCCGCACTATCGCCGAGCGCGCTGTTGCGGGCGCGGATAAATCCTACACCAGCGCGCTCCTGAGCAAGGGGGCCGCGCACTGCGCGAAAAAGTTCGGCGAGGAGGCGGTGGAGCTGGCGATCGCCGCGGCCGCGCAGGACGACGTCGCCGTGCGTTCGGAAGCCGCCGACGTTCTCTATCATCTCCTGGTCGTGCTGCGCTCGCGCGACGTCGCCCTGGCCGACGTGATCGGCGAACTGGAGCGCCGCACGCAACGCAGCGGCCTCGAGGAGAAGGCGTCGCGACGCGCATGATGGACCTGTCGCTACCCGATTTTTCTATCCTCGCCGGAGAAACTGGGGCCCGCATGGATAATCGAGTTTTGGCCCGGCCGTCGGAGGGGGTCGCCTCGCCCTACCACCGTTTCACCCGTGACGAATGGGCGAAATTGCGCGCCGACACCGAGCTGACCCTGACCATCGACGATTTGCGCAAGCTGCAATCGACCCACGATCCGATCTCGCTCGACGAAGTGACGGCGATCTACCTGCCGCTTTCGCGCCTGCTCGCGCT
>Ga0181533_1000106_pt1 | contig 101269 bp, 103 predicted proteins | sample PEATcosm2014_Bin_45_FD_119772 | JGI IMG/M metagenome (GOLD analysis project Ga0181533, IMG submission 119772) | Peatland microbial communities from MTU Mesocosm Facility, Houghton, MI, USA - PEATcosm2014_Bin11_60_metaG | ecosystem: Environmental > Terrestrial > Soil > Wetlands > Peat | place... | reverse complement strand
GCCACTAAGTTATATCTGTATTGCTACAAACATAACTCCGTTCGACTTGCATGTGTTAAGCACGCCGCCAGCGTTCGTTCTGAGCCAGGATCAAACTCTCAAATGTTTTCCTGAATACTCAAATGCTCATTGACAGAATCTACCTCTAGTTTTCAAAGAACAAAATCCCATACTACCTTCAGGATTCAAGCTGCACAAAGTTTTGCGTCCAATACAGCTTTGCTTGACCTGAGGCACTATAGAATTGGAAAAAAATAGAGACTCAAAGAACCTCTCTATTCAATAGAGTAGCAGTTTCTAATTATTATGTCAATATACTTTTTATTTTTTGGGTGTCCGTCACGGATGTGGGGCGCGCCAAGGCGTCATTCCCGTGCTTAAGAGCACCTACTTCTGGTGCCGTTGGCTTGTCTGGAATCCTGCTTGAAAATAAAGAAAGATTCCGGACATGCCAATAGTAGGTGCTCGTAAGCACCAGAATCCCCATGAGATAGGGATCACGAAGGGACATAAGAAAGCACCCTCCCTTTAAATCCCCGACCTCAAAGGGAGGGGAACTATGATCAGATCCCTCTCCCCTCAGTGGGAGCGGGAGGGGGGTGAGGGGGTATTTTCGAGGCAATGGCAAAATTACAAACACACAAATCTGACTCAGGCACATATTTTGTTGCTATTTTTCAGTATAAAGAAATTGTTACTGCTAAATGGTAACATTTATTAAAGGCATGAAAATATCGGGCCGTAACCCGAGTATGATAGACTTATATGCGCACTGCCTGTCAAGGAGGTCATTGTTATATGGATGTATTTGTCGCCAGGCAACCGATTCTCGATAGAAAGAAGTCCCTGTTTGCATACGAGTTGCTGTTTAGAGACGGATTAGATAATTATATGCCAAGCATAGACGGCGATATTGCAACATCAAAGCTTCTTTCCAGCAGTTTCTTGACCATAGGCATTGACAAAATTACCTTTGGGAAGCGCGCATTTATTAATTTCACACAAACCCTGCTTGAAACAAATATTCCGCTCATGTTTCCTCGTGAGACCACAGTGGTTGAGATCCTTGAAGATGTTAACCCCACTTTGCGTGTAACAGAGGCTTGCCGGAAACTTTCGGCGCTGGGATATTATTTGGCATTGGATGATTTTGTTTTTAAATTGGAATTGACACCCTTAATAGAACTTGCGGATATAATTAAGATAGATTTTCGGGCAACACCTTACAGTGAAATAGAACGAATCATCCAAAGGTTTGGCACGAAAAAGATCAAATTTCTTGCTGAAAAGGTCGAAACAAACGAGGAATTTAATGATGCTCTCAACATGGGATTTGAGTTTTTCCAGGGATACTTCTTTAGTAGGCCGGAGATACTAAAGGGAAAGGAAATTTCCGGATCCAAAATAGAATACTTAAATATTATTATTGAGATCAACAAGTCAAATTATGATTTGAACGAACTTGAGGCGGTTATATCCCGCGATATTTCTATGTCTTATAAGCTCCTCCGGCATGTTAACTCGGCGTATTTTAAGAGAAGTTCTGAGACTACGTCCCTGAAACAGGCATTGCTTATTCTTGGAAAGGATGAGATAAGTCGTCTTTTGTCATTGATTGGCTTGTCGAACCTTGCTTCTAATAAACCCGATGAGCTTATAAAAAGCGCCAGTATAAAGGCAAAATTTTGTGAGAATTTGGGCTATATTAGCACTTGCACAGCGCAGACTCATGAACTGTTTTTATTAGGTCTATTTTCAAATCTGGACGCTATACTTGATCAGCCGATGAAGGAGGTAATAGAAAAATTGCCCCTTGGGACTTCAGTTAAGGAGGCACTCGAGCATAGACAGGGAGAATTAGCTAACTATTTGGAACTCGCTGAATTTTACGAGCAAGGGGAATGGGAGAGCGTAAAAAAATCTGCGGCTAAGCTTTGTATTGCAGAAAATCTAATTCCGAATATTTACTTGGAAGCTTGTTTATGGACCAATGAGTCTATTTTTTAATTGGCATTGCACGAGATTGGTCTCTTTCATATTTTTATCTGCGACTTAGAGAAGAATAAAAATAAAGTGATCTGTCATTCCGGCTTGTCCGGAATCGTTCTTCATTGTTCTTAAAAACGATTCAAGGCAAGCCAACAGTCGGAAAAGCTATTTCTCGAGTCCATCATTATAAAGATATGCCTTGCAATTAATAATGAACTTAGCCGTAGGCAGCACTTGAGGGCACTGTCGGTCCCCCAATTGTTCCACGTGGAACAATTGGGGGACCTGTGCAGTCGTGGACGTAATGGATCTCAGGCGCGTCGAGGGTTATCTTCATTTTCCGTGTACTATATTTATGGATAATTTGCTGCGTGCATTTAGGCTTATCCAGAGATTGGACGGCAAAAGATAATCTTCACTGGTCGTAATCAAAGATTTATTGATAAAGAGTAAAAAATGACCTGCCGCCTTGATTAACCGCGCCTCCAGCTGCACTGGAAAGTGTGTTAATATAAAAGGCTATGAAGCAAATAATCAACTTGAGGCCAAATGGATTTACTTTATCTAGATAAAAAAATCTTTTTCCTGATAAACCATGGAATTGCCAATACTTTGCTTGATAGTGCTATGCCTTTTATGTCATCACGCGGCTACCTTTTACTAATTCCGTTCCTTATATGTCTTTTCCGGGCAGCCTTCAAAGAGGACCATAAGCGCAGCGACATCCCTGGTGTTCTGAATATAATTTTAGTTTCGATTTTTGCCGTTCTTTTAAGCGATTGGCTAGGAAATGAGCTGAAAAATGTCATATTGAGGATCAGGCCCTGCAATGCGCTCGAAGGCGTCAGACTTCTTGTTGGGTGCACCTCGTCAGGATCTTTGCCTTCGAATCACGCCGCAAATTCGTTCGCTTATGGAACTACCCTATTCTTTTTAACTCGTAATCGCATGGGGACCGCCGGTCGCCTCTATCCTCTGGCTCTGGCAAGCCTCGTAGCCCTGTCAAGAGTCTACGTTGGCGTACATTACCCTTCCGACATCATAGCAGGGGCGCTCTTGGGCACAACAGTGTCGCTACTGCTTATCGCCCTTTATAGGTTTGCCCTGCGGCGCTACACGAGAAGCCCTGAGACTACGCTGCTCTTCGCAGGACTTGCAGTAATCAGCATTTTCAGAATTTATTATATTCTGCACGGCCACCTCGATCTTAGCCCGGATGAGGCGCACTATTGGGAGTGGTCAAGAAGACTCGATCTAAGCTATTACTCTAAAGGGCCAATGATCGCATATCTCATTTATATCGGTACCCATCTTTTCGGCAACACTGTTTTCGGGGTAAGGGTACTGGCCATCATCTTTTCGGCGCTAAGCAGCATCTATATATTCAAACTCGTCAATCTAATGTACGGGAATGATTCCCTGGAGCAGAGTATCACAACGCCCCAGCGCTCTGTCTGGCAAAGGTCTGCCGCATTGCAGGCAGCTTTTGCTTTTCAGGCTGTCCCCCTGTTTGCTGCGTTTGGGGTATTGTTCACTATAGATTCACCCTTTACCTTTTTCTGGATAGTGTCTCTCTTCATTTTTTACAAAGCCACTGCAGAAGGGGCCGAAAGGCAATGGATGAGCTGGATATTCTTAGGATTCGCTGTTGGCTTTGGCCTTCTGACAAAGTACACAATGGCCTTTTTCCCCATGTGCGGCCTATTGCTGCTCCTCCTTTCTGATAAACGGTCATTATTGAGGACCCCGATGCCATATATAGCCTTTATGATCAGCATTATTGTATTCTCACCAGTGATCATCTGGAATGCTCAGCACAATTGGCTGACGATCAGACATACTGCGGGACAGGCCCATGTCGCTGATGGGTTTACCCTCTCAATAAAAAGTTTTTTTGAGTTTTTCGGCTCCCAAGTCGGGATTATCACTCCGTTATTCTTTTGTCTAATAATATATGCCCTTTTCAAACTTTTCATCTCAGACCGCAGTTATCAATCAAAGTTTCTATTCTATTTTTCCATTCCTGTTATGGGCTTTTTTTTGTTGAAGGCATTGCAGGGCAAAGTGCAGCCAAATTGGGCAATGTTCGGGTATATTACAGGCATTGTTGCTGCAGTCCGGTTCTCCATTAATGACAGGTCGAAGATCAGGAGAGTCTTCTTTTCGACCTGCATTGGGTTAGCGCTCTTCGTAACAGCGGTCTCTCACTATCCATCAATAGCCCGGCTGCCTCAAAATCTTGACCCCTCTGCGCGGCTCAGGGGATGGAAAGAACTGGGCATTGAGGTCAGCAAAATCTCGGAACAAACATCAGATCCAAGTGATTATCTTATATTTTCAGATAGTTATCAAATGGCAAGTGAGTTGGCGTTTTATGTTCAGGGCAATCCGGAAACCTTTTCAATTAACCTCGGCAGGCGGATGGACCAATATGATCTCTGGCCGGATATAAACGATAAGGCTGCAAAGCTGCGCCGGCAAGCAGGATCCGGAGTGGCTGGAGCAGTTAACGGGATATTCGTTCAGTCAGGCAACAGAGACATGCCCCCCGCAGTTGCGCGGGCTTTTGATCATTTCACCAAGAATCTTTACAAGGTATATGAGCATGACCATGTCCTTAGAGAATATTCCATTTTTATCTGTTATAATTTCAAAAATCTAACAATTGCGAAACCGGAAACCTTCTAGGAGTTACTAATGACTGTATCAATTGTGGTACCGCTATACAATGAGGAAGAAAATGTAGAAGTATTGCACGAAAGGATCATGGAGGTCCTCACTACCAACAACATTGATTATGAACTAATCTATGTCGATGACGGCAGCAACGATAACACCCTGCAACTCCTTGACGCGGTGCAAAGCAGGCACAAAAATATTCTTGTCCTTAGTTTGAGAAGAAACTTCGGTCAGACAGCAGCCTTTGCTGCCGGTTTTGATTTTGCGCGGGGAGATATTGTAATAACAATGGACGGCGATCTTCAGAACGACCCCAAAGATATCCCCAGACTCCTTGATGCAATAAAAGATTGTGACCTTGTCAGCGGATGGCGCAAAAAACGCAAGGACCCTTTTATAACCAGACGCCTGCCTTCAATTGCTGCCAATTGGCTTATAAGCAAAGTTACCGGAGTCAGGCTCCACGATTACGGATGTTCCTTAAAAGCATATCGACGGGAAGTAGTAAAAAACCTGAGGCTATATGGTGAAATGCACCGGTTCATTCCAGCTGTAGCCAGTTGGTACGGAGTGAGGATTTCGGAAATTGAAACCACGCATTACCCGAGACTGCGGGGTAAGTCAAAGTACGGCATCTCCAGGACTATAAGGGTATTGCTTGATCTGATTACAGTGAAGTTCTTGCAGAGCTTTTCTACGAGGCCGATGCAATTTTTTGGGCCCATGGGTCTTATCTTTTGCTTTTCCGGCTTTTGCATTTCGCTCTATCTCACTATTGATAAGCTCTTCAGGGGCGCCAACATTGGGGGCAGGCCTTTGCTGCTATTTGGGGTACTCCTAATTATTGTCGGAGTACAATTCATCGGTATGGGTCTCCTTGGCGAAATGCTGGTGCGGGTCTATCACGAAAGCCAGAAAAAACCTATTTACGCCATAAAAAAGATTCTCGGTTCAAGTAAATGAATAGACAGGACGGGGTTGTTTTTCTGCAGTCGGACGGCTGGGTTATCAGCAGTGGGCGAGTAACGACGAGCCCACATATATGATAGGAAGACAGATGATATTCAGTATAGACAGCAGGGCTGGCACAGCGGACTATTCGCTCGCAAAGCCGGGGTCCCCGGCAAGTCACAAGACTTGGTGGGGTGGAAAGAAAAATTACCCCGTCCTGCCGAAATCGCAGATAAAACACATTGATTAAACGAGCCGCTATTCTCATCGGTAAGCTATCGGTGAGTGCCATACTCTTTTATCTTCTGGTTTCAAAGGTTGGCGGCAAGTCTATTGTGCATAATATACGGCTGCTGGATCCCGGCGCCTTTTTCGCAGCTGTGGGCTTGTATATTATTGCCTCCTACGTTTCTACCATCCGGTGGAAACTACTTGTCCCCTATCAGAGCAAAACCTCAAGGCTTTTCAGTATTTACATGATCGGTTCTTTCTTTAACACCTACATGCCGGGAATAATCGGCGGAGATGCGGTAAAAGCATATTATTTGAACAAGGAACTGCACTCAACCGGGAGCGCCTTAAACGCACAGGACCAGGAAGAGTTTCCGCCTTCACTCGTTGTCGCAATAGCTTCGGTCTTTATGGACCGCTACGTCGGCCTCAGCGCACTGCTCGCTCTTGGGATACTTGCTTTCCCCTTTGGCATCGGCTACCTTGAAAGGGCCTCTGTCCAATGGCCGGTAATCTGGTTCATACCAGCAGCAACGTCCGTTTTTATTGTGGCCAGTTTTTTTATTTTCAAATTCAGGATCGGCATGCGCTTGAAATTCCTTTTCAAAACCTACCAGTATCTTCAGTTTTACCGTTCTAAGAAAAATATCATGGGCCGGTGTTTTATCTATTCGATAATAATCCAGCTCCTTACAATCCTGTCAGTATACGTCCTGGCAAAGGGCATCTCCCTGGACACCACATTTCTATCACTCCTTATCTTTGTGCCCATAATAATACTCGTGTCTTTTTTGCCGCTTTCCATCTCGGGAATCGGCTTGCGGGAGGGTGCATTTATATTCCTTCTCGGCTCAACAGGCATTCCTGCTGAAAAATCCATGACTCTTTCAATCATCTGGTTCCTGTCGGTATTTGTTGCAGGTGTTTGGGGCCTGTTCGAATATTTACGATTTAAGACGATGTTTGGCAGAGAGGAAAAAGAGCAACCGTTTCAGATCTCTTAAGTTGTCGTGAAAAGGCAGCGTCTCATACGATTCACGCAGCCCGAGCCGCAGCGCCCGGTCGGTCAGCGTGAGATTATATTTTTCTATTAGGGCGTTCGCAATAAATTCGATATCTTCCCGCCTTTCACTTAACGGAGGGATATGCATGCTAACGGGGTTAAGGACTTTCAATAATTTTGCAGAAAACCTTCCTTCCTTCGCCTCATTAATTATATTTTTCCTGGAGGTCATGCTGAATTTTATATCAAACGATTCCTGATGTGTCTCGCCTATTTTATAAAACTCATCTTTCCACAACGTTTGCGCAAAAGAGTCTTGCTGAATCATCGGCATCATATCGATGTCTTTAAGTAAAATTGTGCCTCCGTCAGCCAGTTCCAGTGCTCCTTTATGTTTTTCAAGGCCAAAAACACCACCCGTTGCACCGAAAAGCTCCATATCAAAGGTGTCACCAGAAAGAGCAGCACAGTGTATTTCAAGGAAGGGCTTATGCCTTCTGGGATTGTCAGGTCGGCTATGGAGGCTTATCGCAAGCAGTCGTTTGCCGACGCTGCTTTCACCAAATATGAGGATATTCTTGTCCTCACTATTGGCCGCGTAAATTTCTTTGAGAGATTTTTTCAGCGCTCCCGATTTCGTTAAAAAAGGGATGCCCTGCGTACGACAGTTTTCTGCATTAGATACGCATTGTTCGGACAGTCCTTCCGCGTTGAACTCCTTGCAGGCAAGGTCAAACTGATTGAGAACTTCGGCCAGTAATTCCTCGATGTCATTTTCGGGAATTTTGAAATATACCTTGGCCAACTCCCTGAATTTTTCCTGCGCCTCGACTATTGAAGGGAAAAGGAGTGTCCTGGCCGCGGCTTCTGCTGTCTCGACCAGTTTGAACAACTCCAATGATTTGTGGGCAACTGAAAGTTTGGAAGGAATTTCGCAAAGTCTCTCCCGTTGTCCATTCTTTCCAAATATATTCACCATTAAATCAATAACATCCCGGTAGATTTTGGGCGAGGACATGTTCTTGTCCAACTGGTCCAAATGGTCCGTCTTATACAAGCCTTCCTCTATAAAGACCCTTTGATCTCCCGGCACCTTTAGAAGAAGCTCCATTATCCTGTTATAGTGCGGATGGGCCTTCAGCATAAGGAGCATGCCGACTGAAGGCAGAAGGCCGGCAAAAAAGGCCTCGTCTTCATCAGCGATATCAACCCGTGCATTAATAAGTGCGGCTGTTCCACCAGCAATACCGGCAAAGCACCAAAACAACCTATAATTGTTGTCCAGATAATGGTCTTGCTGCAGTATGAAATTCTCGATGCCTTCAGCTCCTATAAGAGAGACGGCTTGAGAAATAGAAGTAATATCTCCCCTTTTACTGGAAGCATTTATATACTTCAGCAACGAAAAGTACAGACCCGGATCATATTTAAGCAGATCAGATACCTTACGGAGCGGCTGATTCTCGTTTTGGATAAGTGCGCGCAGGGAAGAGACCGAGTGCTCGAAAACCGGCATATTCATTAATGCTATAATAATGAATTCATGCTTAAAGAGCAAGATTTTAATGTCATAGTTATCGGCGCCGGCCACGCCGGATGCGAGGCTGCACTGGCCACAGCCCGTATCGGACTTAGAACATGCATGTTTACTGCCAACCTCGATACAATTGCGCACATGTCATGTAATCCGGCTATCGGAGGTCTTGCAAAAGGTCATCTGGTAAGAGAGATCGATGCCCTTGGCGGTGAGATGGCCAAGGCTACTGATAAGGCAGGCATCCAGTTCAGGATGCTTAATCTCTCAAAAGGCCCCGCTGTATGGTCTCTGCGGGCCCAGGCTGACAGGGTACTCTACAAAATCTTCATGCGGAAGTCTCTGGAGAACCAGACAAATCTTACGATAAAGCAGGATCGGGTTGAAAAGATAGTTGTTGAAAACAATGCGGTTGCAGGAATCATCACCTCGCTCGGGACCTTTTATGGAGCAGGCACAGTTATCGTAACCACCGGGACCTTTTTAAATGGACTTATTCATATCGGTACTAACAGCTTTCAGGCTGGAAGAGCAGGTGAGTTTCCTTCGATAGGGCTGTCAGACTCTCTCCGCGAGATTGGATTGAAAATGGGACGCCTGAAAACGGGCACACCTCCCCGTCTCGATGGAAGGAGCATCGATTTTTCGAAAACCACGCCTCAATGGGGCGATGACCCTCCCATTCCTTTTTCCTATTCAACCGAAGCTATTACCAACCTGCAATTGCCCTGCTACATTACATACACCAATAAAAAAACCCATGAAATAATATTGGGCAATCTTGACAGATCTCCGCTTTACAGCGGGCGCATTAAGGGCGTCGGGGCGAGATATTGCCCGTCCATTGAAGACAAGGTGGTCAGGTTTTCGGACAAGGAGCGGCATCAGGTCTTCCTCGAACCCGAGGGGTTGGAAACAACGGAATATTATGCTAATGGCATCTCTACCAGTTTGCCTTATGATGTGCAGATTAATCTTGTAAGGAGCATTGAGGGGTTGGAGCGGGCCGAGATAATGAGGCCTGCATATGCTATAGAGTATGATTTTGTTTATCCAACACAGCTTAAACACAGCCTGGAAGTGAAGGGGATAGACGGGCTTTACCTCGGAGGACAGATTAACGGGACATCAGGATATGAGGAGGCCGCTGCGCAGGGGTTAATGGCGGGTATCAATGCGGCGCTTAAACTGAAAGGCGAACCGCCTCTTGTCCTGGGACGTGATGAAGCCTATATTGGGGTACTTATCGATGATCTTGTAACAAAAGGTACAAAGGAGCCTTACCGCATGTTCACCTCAAGAGCGGAATACCGGTTGCTCCTGAGGCATGACAATGCGGACTTCCGCCTCCTTGAAAAGGGGTATGCTATCGGCCTGGTCACTAAAGGAGTATATGAACGGTTTCTGAGAAAGAGAGAGCTGCTCGATAGAGAGCTGAAGAGGCTGAAAAGGGACCGGCTCAAACCGTCAGCGGAGCTGAATGAACTACTGTCGTCCCGGGGGACATCAACGATTACCGAGAACATTGCGCTCGACAAACTTCTAAAGCGGCCTGAAGTAAAATATAGTGCAATAAAAAAGCTGTCGCCCTCTCCCGAAATGCTTACCCCTGAGATCGAAACCCTTGTCGAAATACGAGTCAAATATGAAGGATATGTGCAAAAGCAAATAGAACTTGCCGAAAGGTTTAACAAATTCGAGTCAAAAAAGATACCTCCTGCATTCGATTATGTTTCTATCCCCGGCCTTTCCAAAGAGGTTATAGAAAAACTTCGTGAAGTGCAACCTGAAACTATTGGACAGGCAGGCAGGATCCCCGGCATTACACCCGCTGCGGTGTCGATACTTTTGGTGTCGGTAGAACGGTTTTGGAAACAGAGCAGGAACTCCTGAGAAAAGGGTTGTTAGAACTGGGCGTCAGTGTCCAGTCAGATGCTGTTGTTCGTTTTTTGAGCTATCTGTTTGAATTGAAAAAATGGAACCGCGCTTACAACCTTACCGCCTTAAAGGATGACAGGGACATAATAATAAAGCATTTTTTTGATTCTTTATTATTTCTCAAAGCCTTTCCCCAAGGCAGCGGAAATGTTTGCGACGTTGGCAGCGGAGCAGGTTTCCCGGGCATCCCCATCGCGATTGGCAGGCCGGATATTTCCATTACCCTTATCGAGCCGTCAAGGAAGAAATGCGCTTTTCTCAGGAACATAAAAAAAGTCATTAGCTTGAATAATGTTGAGGTGCTTGAAGCACGGGTGGAGGATATCGAAGGTCACGACTTTGACATAGCGGTAACGAGAGCGCTTTTCAGCATCAACGACTTTATCAAAAAAGCAAAACATGTGTTGAAAAAAAACGGCTGCTTTATAGTCAGTAAAGGGCCGAAGTTTCAGGATGAACTGCGAGAAATGCCATCTTACGCTCATTTCGAACATATTAGAGCCACTTTGCCGTTGACCTCTTTACAGAGGCATTTGATAAAAGTTGCCAATTACTAATCATGAGTATTTGTTTTGAAAGCAGTATTCCAAAATGACTTTTTCCGCTATCGAGATATTCTTTATGGAGATACTAATCAGCAATATTTACTCAGGTCTTTTTCAATGTGGATGCTGAATAACAGGTTAAGGGCATATGCTGCACCCCCCTGTTTTAGAGCAGGGCCTTCTTGAGTGCTTTTACCAAAACCTCAATCTCGCAATCCCTAACTGTTCTTGCATCAATGACCAGGGCATCATCTTTTATCCTTGTTATTATCGGGGGGTTACCATGTCTTAACCGGTCTTCCAGTTTATTAACGGACAGATTCATTGGTTTGATAGCAACCGCATATGTCTCAAATTCAACCTCGGGCAACGCCCCTCCACCCGATTGAGAAGCGTCCCGTATGATATCTGCTTCCGCAATATCGTCATGTGAAATGCCAATCGCCGACTTTAGTTGTAATGCTATCCTCTCTGCCCTTTCCCTTATTTTTTCGGGATCCTGCAACAGCATGCTCAATGTAGGAATCTGTCTCTTGGCCTTGTCTTCATCAAGGTAACACTTTAGCACAGACTCAAACGCAGAAAGGGTCAGTTTATCAATCCTGACAGCACGCATAAGAGGATTTTTAGCAATTTGATCAATGAGTTTTTCCTTGCCCACGATTACTCCGCCCTGAGGTCCACCGAGAAGCTTGTCTCCACTGAAGGTGACTATATCAATCCCTGTCCTGACAATCTGCTGCACAGTAGGCTCTGAATGGATGCCGTAGGGCTTAAGGTCAACAAGGCAGCCGCTGCCGAGGTCGAACATTGCAGGGATAGTATACTTTTTCCCGAGGGCAGCCAGCTCATCATTTGCTACTGATTGCGTAAAGCCGACCATGCGGAAGTTTGATTGGTGGACTTTCAGGAGTAAGGCCGTATTTTCATTTATGGCCTGTTCATAATCATAGAGATGTGTCTTGTTGGTAGTGCCCACCTCTTTTAGAATAGCGCCGCTGCTGCTCATTACATCGGGTATCCTGAAAGAACCGCCTATCTCCACCAGTTCACCCCGCGAGACAATCACTTCCTTTCCTTTTGCCAAAGAAGAGAGGGCGACGAATACAGCGGCGGCATTGTTGTTCACCACAAGACCTGCCTCTGCGCCGGTAATCTCTGTCAACAATCTTTGCAGGTGTGAATATCGCTTGCCCCTCCTGCCTTGTTCAAGCTCATACTCCAGGTTTGAATAACCGCAGGCTATGGTCTTAACATTTTCCAGTATTTCTTCCGACAGTACAGACCTTCCAAGATTAGTATGAATTACTACGCCTGTTGCGTTAATCACCGGCCTGAGACTCAGATCTGAAAGTTTTTCGAGTAATGTTTGTATATCGGTGAGAATTTTCTCAAGGTAAAATTCTTTGATCTCGCCTGTGAGAATAGCTTGGCGGTAGTGTTCGATCACGTCACGAATGGAGCCGATGACGTAGCGCCTTGCAAAAGATTGCTGCCACAAGATGCCCTTTTCCGTCTTCAGAATTTCATCAACCGCCGGCAACGATGCCAATAAAACTTGCCTATCCGTCACTCCTGCCCCCAAGGGTATACGAATAAATAACTTGCATGTTGATGCATCTCTGAATGCGCAAGTTACTTATTCGCAGACCCTAATCAAATAGCTATTTTGTTAAAATGTAAACTATTTTACCCTTTTGGAGGTGATTGCGCAACAAGAACAGAGTCCCCTCTTTCTCCCTTCGATCACTTCCAATTATAACCGGTGTTAATAAACATATTTACTTGAATTATTCTATATGCTATATTATCTCGTCTATGAAAATTGCAATTACAGGAAAAGGCGGAGTAGGGAAGACAACGCTTTCTGCAGTTCTAAGCCATTTGTTTGCTGCGGATGGAAAGCGGGTGATTGCTGTTGACGCTGACCCTGATGCTAACCTGGCGCAGGCCCTCGGCATCAAGCTGGCCGATATCGAACGTATAAGGCCGATAGGTGAGATGGCCGAACTAATTGAAGAAAGGGTGGGCGCAAAACCTGGACAGCCGGGCGCAATGTTCAAGCTTAATCCTCGCGTCGATGACCTGCCGGAAAATTTCGGGGTCCGGATTGGTAATATAACACTCTTGATAATGGGGAAATCAAAAGCAGCTGCCTCGGGCTGCTATTGCCCCGAACACGTCTTTTTAAGAAGGCTTCTCAAACATCTCATTGTCGAACGTGATGAGGTCGTTATTGTTGACATGGAGGCCGGGATAGAGCATCTCACCAGGGGCACTGCAGAGGCGGTCGATGCTTTTATTGTTGTTGTAGAGCCTGGACAGAGGAGCATCCAGACTGCGACAACAGTAAAGGAACTGGCAAAAGGCCTCGGCGTAAAGAATGTCCTCGTCGTAGCCAACAAGGTGAGAAACGATGCGGATATACAATTTCTCAGGGAGCATCTTGGAGGCATGGAACTGTTGGGCGCTATGAGATTCAGCCAGCGTGTAATGGATGCCGACGTTAAAGGAATATCACCCTTCGAGGCCCTGGACATCGTTGAGGACATAAAGCACGTCAAAGAGCGCCTTGAGAACTCCTTAACCTCCTGAGAGGTATGAGTTCATGTCTACTGCTCCCGCAGAGAAGTCCCACATAAGAAAAGAAGTTATTTCCCGCCGTGACGCCCTCAGCATAAGTGTCAGGAAAGCAAAAGATGAATCCATAAGAAGTCGGCTGCTGGCCCTCCCCGAATTTATAAAAGCCCGGACCATACTTTTTTACGCCTCTTTCAGAAGTGAGGTTGATACGATTGAGCTGTTGGAGAACAGTCTGCTAGAGGGGAAAACCGCGGTGCTTCCCAGGGTTGATACCTCGACTACCAGTCTTATCCTTTATAGCATTCGGTCAATGGAGGACCTTGCCCCCGGCCACTTCGGCGTTCAGGAGCCCTGCGAAAACGCGGAGAGACGCATTGATCCCGCCGATATCGATATTATTATAGTTCCAGGAGTAGCGTTTGATGAGCGCTGTAACCGGCTGGGGTACGGGAAAGGCTTTTATGATAGATTACTGCACCGGAGAAGCGGCCCTGCTGTTGCCTTGGCATATGAGGAGCAGATACTAAAGAGCATTCCCTCCGATTCGCACGATATAAAAATGGATAAAATTATTACTGATAAAAGGACAATACAGCGCTATGAACAGTAAGAAAATAATAGAAGGCATCAGATTAGTCCTCGAAGGCATAGGTGAAGACAAGGGAAGGCCAGGGCTTAAGACCACCCCTGAACGCGTGGCTGCAATGTATGCCGAGATATTTGCAGGCCTCGAACTGCCTGCGAATGATCTTCTCTTGCCGATAGAGGGCGAGACCCACGACGAGATGGTGTTGCTGAAAGATATCCCGTTCTATTCCGTATGCGAGCACCATCTACTGCCTTTTTTTGGAAAAGCGCATATTGCGTACATACCTTCAGGTAATATAGTGGGGCTGAACGAATTGCCGAGAGCACTCGAGTATTTCGCTAAGAGACCTCAGGTCCAGGAGCGACTTACTGCGCAGCTTGCTGATTTGATAACGAATAAACTGAAACCCAAAGGCTGCATGGTCGTTATCGATGCCGAGCATCTTTGCATGAGCATGAGGGGCATAAAGAAGCCGGGATCCAGGACCGTCACTTCAGCAGTGAGGGGGATTTTCAGAACAAAACAGAGTACCAGGGAAGAAATGCTTCAACTCATAAAGAAAAATTTTTAATTTAAGGAGGCACAGTATGTCGGCAAAAATTATTAGTGGAACAGAAGTCGCAGCCCAGATCAGGGAGGAGCTCAAGAAAGAAGTCGAGCAGCTGAAAGAAAAGCACGGGGTCGTCCCCGGACTGGTTACTATCCTGGTGGGCCAAAATCCCGCCTCGGTCAGTTATGTTACTGCTAAACAAAAAACAGCTCACGAGCTTGGCTTCTATTCTCATCAGGACAGCCAGCCCGAAAATTTGTCCGAAGCTGATCTGCTCAAGCTGGTTGATAAGTACAACAAGGACCCCAAGGTACACGGCATCCTCGTCCAGCTTCCACTTCCCAAGAACATCAATGAAAAGAAAGTGCTCACTGCAATCGATCCGGATAAGGATGTCGATTGTTTCCACCCCGTAAATGTAGGTCGGCTAATGATAGGCGGACCAGAGGCGAGGTTCCTGCCATGTACGCCGGCGGGCATACAGGAGTTGATCGTACGCGCCGGTTTTGAGACATCAGGCGCCGAAGTCGTTGTCGTTGGCCGGTCCAATATAGTCGGCAAGCCCATCGCAAACATCATGCTCCAGAAAGGCAAGGGCGCCAACTCAACAGTCACGATTGTGCATACCGGAACGAAAAACCTCGAAGCCCACTGTAAGCGCGCTGAAATCCTAATTGTCGCGGCAGGCGTCCCGGGCCTCGTGAAGCCTGAATGGATAAAGCCCGGTGCTTGCGTCATCGATGTAGGTGTCAACCGGGTCGGTGAAAAGATAAGCGAGAAAACCGGCAAGCCGATACCCATCCTGAAGGGTGATGTCGACTTTGAGCGGGCCAAGGAGATAGCCGGGGCCATTACACCTGTGCCTGGCGGCGTCGGTCCGATGACAATCACCATGCTTATGAAAAACACTGTCGCTTCCGCCAAAATGCACGCAGGCATAGAATAATAGTTCATTCAAGAAAATAATTAAGATGAAAGCCGCGATTCCCGCAGGTAGGTGAGCGGGAATCCGCATGAGCTGGGGCTCAGACAGGGTCATGAAAATGACCCTAACCTTAATCCCCTCCCAGCATGGAGGGGACTGTAATTAGATTCCTCTCCCCTTGGTGGGAGAGGGAGAGGGTGTATTTTCGAGACAATAACAGTAAAGGCGAAAAATGAGGGACTTCTAGTCCCTCGCTTACTTTCGTTATTGAAAAAGCTTGACAGCAAATGTTATATTAATAGAAGTATTTAAAATATTTATGCTTCGTTAGGAGTGTCGGTATGCCAACCACAGAGATAGAATTTAAGGCCGAAGTCTCAACGCCGCTGCTTCAGGAGGTAATGGAGCGTTCAGGCCAGGACCTCAATGCTTGTTACCAGTGCCGCCGTTGCGCGGCTGGATGTCCCGTAGGTGACGTGACGGGTGTGACCCCTGACCGCCTGATCCGCATGATCGTTTTGGGCGATAAGGAGGGCGCTATGAATAACAAGCTCGTCTGGCAGTGTGTGGCCTGCTATACCTGCGGCACTCGTTGTCCCAACAATATTCATACGGCGAGGATCACCGAAGCACTTAAGCAAATGGTAAAAGAGGCGCATCTTAAGCCTTTGTCCCCGAAGATCGCGAATTTCCACAGCTCCTTCCTGACCTCAACCTCCCATTTTGGACGGATGAATGAACTCGAATTTATGGGTATGTATGAATTCAGGAATGCAAAAGATGAACTGCGGGGAGGCGGCGGGTTAAAGGCTATTATAGAAGAGCTTAAGAACCAGGCCCAGCTTGGAAAGTCAATGATGAAGCTCAAGAGAATGCACTTCGGCATGGAAAAAATCAAAGGTATGTCCGAAGTCAAACGCCTGTTCAAAAAAGGGACAGAAAAATAATAATGATCATAATGCCATGGCGGGCGCCACTGTCCGCCTTTGTTAAGAGGTAATATTATGGAAATAGCATATTATCCGGGATGTTCGCTCCACGCCTCCAGTGCTCTTTACGATATTCAGTGCAGAGAGGTGCTCGGCAGGCTAGGCGTGGACCTCAAGGAAATCAGGGATTGGAACTGCTGCGGCGCTACTTCTGCTGCAAAGACCAACGATTTTCTGTCTATGGCCCTGCCGGCCCGAAATTTAGGCATCGCCGATGCGAGCGGATATGCGGAGATGGTAATACCCTGCGCTTCCTGTTACAGCCGAACGCTCCTGGCGCAGAAGACCCTTGAAAGCGACAAAGACTTAAGAGAAAAAATCAATGTTGAACTTTCTGCCAAGGTGCAGGGAAAGATCAGGCTTTTGTCCATTCTCGATCTCCTGGTTGAGCAGTCCAAGTCCGGAGCTATAGGGTCAAAGGCGTCCATGAAGCTCGAAGGGCTTAAACCGGCATGCTATTACGGTTGCCTGCAGACCCGCTATCCCATGGACATTCAACTTCCAGACAGTATCGAAAATCCGCAGGGGATGGAGATCGTATGCGAGGCCCTCGGAGCCAAGGCAATCGATTGGGGCTATAAGACCGACTGCTGCGGCGCGTCGGCTTCGGTCAACGATGGGGATGTTTCACTCAAACTCATGTCGAATATTACGAGGGACGCTGTTGGCCGCGGGGCCAATTGCCTCGTCACCACTTGCCCCATGTGCCAGATGAACATGGACGCCTATCAAAATGCCGCGGGCGAGAAGTTCGGCATAAATGAGAGGCTGCCTGTATATTTCATCACCGAGCTTATCGGTGTCTCAATGGGCATCAGCGCCGTCGAGCTTCAGCTCGACAGGCATTTCGTTGAAGCAACAGCACTTTTGAGAGGATTAAAATTATTATGAGCGATAAACCTTCTTCAAATAAAAAAGGATCTGTACTGATAGTTGGCGGCGGCATAGGCGGCATGCAGGCATCCCTCGACCTTGCCGACAGCGGCTTTAAGGTTCACATGGTACAAAAAGAGTCTTCTATCGGCGGTACCATGGTTATGCTCGATAAGACCTTCCCTACGGGCGACTGCTCCATGTGCATGATTTCACCGAAAATGGTGGAGGTGGGCAGGCACCTTAATATTGATATTCACACTTTGGCCGAAGTCGTGTCCGTCGAAGGTGAAGAGGGGAATTTCAAGGCAAAGATCAAGCTTGCACCGCGGTATGTTGATCCTGCCAAATGCACAGGTTGCGGGGAGTGCGAGGCGCAATGCCCCAAAAAGGTGCCAAGCGAGTTCGAGCAGGAACTTGGCAATCGCAAGGCCATTTATGCGCTGTTTCCTCAAGCTGTTCCCAACACCAGGGCAATTGATTCGCGGTATTGTCTTTTTCTTACAAGCCGCCAAAAAGGCGCTAAAAAGGATGTTTGCAAGAAATGCGAAAAGGTTTGTAAGGCCGGCGCCATAAATTATGATGACAAGGGACAAGAGATTGAAATAAATATAGGCTCCATAATTCTTGCACCGGGCCTGGACAGATATAATGCGAAGGTCAGGGGCGAACTCGGCTTGGGTCGCTGGCCGAATGTGGTCACGTCTCTCCAGTTTGAGCGTATTCTTTCAGCCTCGGGCCCCTTTCAGGGCGAAGTAAAGAGACCCTCTGACGGAAAGCATCCTGGGAAAGTGGCCTGGATCCAGTGCGTAGGCTCCAGAGACCCGCACAATGCAAACCCATGGTGCTCATCGGTTTGCTGTATGTATGCGACCAAGCAATCGATCATTGCCAAGGAGCATGACAAAAATATAGCGCCTTCCATTTTCTATATGGACATGAGGGCTTTTGGAAAGGATTTTGATAAATATGTGGAGCGGGCAAAGAACGAATACGGGGTGCGTTATCAGCGCGCCATGGTTTCCGCTATCAGGGAAGACCCCGGCTCCGGAGACCTTGTTTTGCGCTATGCAACGGAAGACGGGAGCCTTATAGATGAGACCTTCGAGATGGTGGTCCTCTCCATTGGATTCGAACCGCATAAAGATGCGTTGGAATTCGCCAAGACGTTTGGAATCGAACCGAATGCCTACAAGTTTGCGCAGACCTCGCCGCTTAACCCCGTGGAGACCAGCAGAAAAGGGGTCTATGTGACCGGCACCTATCAGGGACCGAAAGATATCCCGGACACCGTGATGCAGGGGAGCGCTGTAGCGGGTGAGGCAATGGCCCTTCTGTCAGAGGCGCGCGGAACTGAAACCATCAAGAAAGAGCTGCCTCCGGAAAAAGATGTCTCGGGAGAAGAGCCGAGGATTGGCGTCCTGGTTTGCCACTGCGGGATAAATATCGCGTCGACGGTCAAGGTCGAAGAGGTTGTCGAGGCGGTAAAAGATCTTCCAGGGGTGGTATTTGCGACAAATACGCTTTATGCTTGTTCCCAGGATACCCAGGAGTTCATCAAACAGACGGTAAAAGAGAAAAATTTAAACCGGCTGGTCGTGGCCTCCTGCACCCCGAGGACCCATGAGCCTCTGTTCCAGGAGACTATCCGTGATGCCGGCGTGAACAAATACCTATTCGATCTGGCCGATATCCGCGAGCAGTGTTCCTGGTGCCATATGGGGCACAAGGAAGAGGCAACTAAAAAAGCGATCGGGATCGTCAAAATGGCGATTGGCAAATCACGCCTTCAGGAGCCGATCAAGACCGAAACCGTCGGGGTAACTCCTGCATGTGTAATTATCGGCGGAGGCATAGCCGGTATGACTGCGGCACTCTCTCTCGCAGATCAAGGGTTCCAGATCAGCATTGTGGAGAAGGAAAAGGAGTTGGGCGGACTGGTAAGGAATCTGTATCGTACCCTTGAGGGCAACGATGTCCAGGAATTTCTTAACTCGAGAATCGGACAGGTCCGGTCCCATCCGAAAATCAAGGTATTCACAGGTACGGAAGTAAAGAATACCGATGGCTTCGTCGGCAATTTCAAGACGACCCTTACCGATGGAACGGAAATAAGCCACGGTGCGATCATACTCGCTACCGGCGGCGTTGAATACGAGCCGACAGAATATCTCTATAAGGAAAGCGATCGGGTAGTTACCCAGCGGGAGCTCGAAAAGAAGATCGCAGAGGCAGAGATCCAGGCTGGCAGCCGATATGTGATGATCCAGTGTGTCGGGTCGCGTGAGGAGCCGAACCAGTATTGCTCCCGCGTCTGCTGCCAGGATGCGGTAAAGAACGCTATTGCGATAAAAGAGAAGGACCCGTCAGCGCAGGTATTTATTCTTTACAGAGATGTCCGCACTTACGGCCTGCGCGAAGATTATTATAAAAAGGCCCGCGAGCTTGGGGTCATCTTTGTGCGATACGATGTCAACAAGAAGCCGGAGGTCGCACAGTCCGGGATTGGACTCAGCGTCAAAACGTGGGATTATATGCTGAACAAGGAATTGAACATCGGTGCCGACTGGGTGGTCCTTTCAGCAGGGCTAAGGCCTCATCCCACTACTGAAAAGGTTGGGACGATGTATAAGGTCACCCGCAACCCTGACGGTTATTTCCTCGAGGCCCATGTAAAGCTTCGTCCGGTCGACTTCCCGAGCGAGGGGATTTTCGTTGCAGGGCTTGCGCATGCGCCGAAGAACCTTGACGAGACAATCACCCAGGCGTTAGCTTCAGCGGGACGCGCTGGCGTGGTGCTGTCGCACGAACGGCTGGCCATTTCGGGAATCATCGCCAAGCACAGAAAAGAATTATGCATGTCGTGCCTGAGCTGTTTCAGGGTATGCCCGTTCGATTCGCCGTATATAGGCGAGGACGGGAAGGTCGCCCATAACGAAGTCAAGTGCCACGGCTGTGGTATTTGTGCAGGCATATGCCCTGCCAAGGCGTTCCAGGTAAATAATTTTCGCGATGACCAGATAGCGGCTATGATAGATGCGGCAGTGGAATGCGAGGCAGGGGTAGTTGGTGGATAAAATTAAGAAGCAGGTAAAGGTAGAGGTAAAGGTAAAGGTTTTTTCCTTTCTTTACCTGTCGCACTCTCTACCTCTGCCTGGTTTTAAAATGAGGAGGAAGTGAGTAATGGATAAACTCGCGGAACCAACTGTACAGAACGAGCGCTCATCTATCGAGAAGCCTCGCGAGATACCTGCGGACTGGGAGCCGAATATTCTGGCTTTTGCATGTCATTTTTGCGCATTCGCCGCAGCAGACCTTGCCGGAGTCATGCGTCTCCAGTACCCGACAAACGTGAAGGTAATCCGCCTTCCCTGCACCGGAAAGCTGGACCACATGCATGTGCTCAGGGCTTTTGAGCGAGGTGTAGACGGCGTGTTTGCAGCCGGTTGACTGAAAGGGCAATGTCATTACCTGGAAGGTAATACGTATGCAGCACGGAGAATCGAATACTTAAAAAAACTATTGTCCAAATTGGCCATTGATCCCGCACGTTTGGAAATGTATAACCTGTCTGCGGCCATGGGGCCAAGATGGGCAGAGATCTGCACCGAGTTTACCGCGAGAATCCGTACGCTCGGGCCATCTCCTGTCTGGTTTGCAATACGCAAACAGAATGGGTCAAAAAGGAGTGAGCAGCAATGATTGTCGGCAAACAGAAGCCTTTTGAAGAAATATGGGATATGGTTAAGGGTTTTAAAAAAGTGCTTGTTTACGGATGCAACACTTGTGTGGCAATCTGCCATGCAGGCGGTGGAAAAGAGGCTGAGATACTTGCCTCCATGCTCAGGATTAAGGCCTCAGAAGAGGGCGTGCCAATGGAAATTAAGCATGCGGGGATCGAAAGGCATTGCGAGCCCGAATATTTTGAGCCCCTTATGGAGGAGGTAAAAACCTATGATCTGGTTCTTTCAACAGCGTGCGGTGTCGGAGTCAACTTCCTCTCTGAAAGGATAGGCGATATTCCCGTGTACCCGGGCATAAACACCGAGTTCTTCGGGGCAGTGCCTCAGGCTGGTGTTTTTACTGAACTCTGCGCCGGATGCGGCAATTGCATTCTTCACCTCACAGGTGGAATCTGCCCTGTTGCCCGCTGCTCCAAGTCTCTTATGAACGGGCCTTGCGGCGGTACAAATAAAGGAAAGTGCGAGATCAGCCCGGACGTTGATTGCGGGTGGTATTTGATTGTTGAGCGGATGAAGAAGCTTGGTACGCTGGAAAAGCTCTATGAGATTCAGCCGCCCCGGAACTGGGCCACGTCAAGGGATGGAGGACCACGCAGGGTAGTGCTTGAGCATATTAAAGACCTCGAAGAAGATACAGTAAAGAAAGAATCCTAGTCGGAGGAATTGATAATATGAAGAGTGGAAGTAATCTTGAAAAAGTCATTGCAAGCGGCAAACCTGCAGTAACGGCTGAACTCGGCCCGCCCATGAGTGCTGACCCTCATGAAGTGATTAAAAAAGCAAACCTGCTTAAAGGCTATTGCGATGCGGCAAATATTACCGATTGCCAGACTGCCGTGGTTCGCATCTCCAGCATAGCTGCTGCCGTATTGGCAATGAGAGAGGGGCTTGAGCCTGTCATGCAGATGACCTGCAGGGACCGTAACCGCATTGCCATACAGGCCGACCTTTTGGGCGCTGCTGCGCTGGGGATAAAAAACTGCCTCTGTATTGCCGGTGATCACCAGTCGTTTAGTGCAGCAGGAAAGCTTAAAGGTCACCCCGGGGCAAAAAACGTTTATGATGTCGATTCAATTCAACTGGTCGGCATACTTAAGAAAATGCGTGATGAGTCGATGCAGGAAGGCGGCGACAAACTTGAAGTTGCACCCAAATTCTTCGTGGGAGCGGCCTTTACTCCAGGCGGCGAGCCGATGGACTATCGTCCGCATCGCTTAAAGAAAAAGGTCGATGCGGGGGCTGATTTTATCCAGACCCAGGGCATTTATGATGTGGAAATGTTCAAGTCTCAAATGGAGAAGGTAAGAAATCTCGGCGTTCACGAACGGACCGCTATACTTGGCGGAATTATCGTTCCCAGGACCGCGATGATGCTCCGGTATATGGATTCTTCTGTCGCAGGCGTGAGTGTGCCCAAGGCTTTGATAGATCGAATGATGAAGGCCAAGGATTCTGCCGGCGACGATAAGAAGCAAGCCAAAGCGGCACAGGAAGCCGAGGGAATAAAGATCGCGGTTGAACTGATCCAGCAGGTGCTCGAAATCCCGGGAGTGAAAGGCGTTCATATACAGGCGATCGAGTGGGAGAGCGCCATGCCAGAGATCCTCAAAGCCGCAGGACTTTATCCACGTCCTACATTTCCTGACGCATAGCATTCCACATTCATGGAATGTAATTGAAGCACAGGGGCGTTAAGCCAACCATGCGAATTTCTAAAAGCTGCCCAAATAAAGGGCTTGAAGTACTCAGGCAGATCAGGGCCGACAAAAGCTCAGGTGCTCGCCCTTCGTAGTCCTGACTTGATCCAATGAAGATCAGGATATAGCCGAGGGGTACAGGCAAGGCGGAAAAAGCTATATAGTAAAGCCGATAGATTTCCAGCAGTTCGTTGAAGCAATAAACGCATAGGGGCTTATCGGGCGATTCTGAACTGCAGTGCGGCATAACAAAACAGGCTGCATGCAATAAGTGAGCTTTTCATTTTTCCGCCTTTTTCACGCTTCGTTCATACGAATATCAGACCAACTCTTACATCCTTTTAAGCTATTTCTTACGAAAATATCACATTTAGGCTGATTATTCATTTGGCCCATGTGGTATAGAGTTGATAATAAATGATTCATAGCCTGCGAACAACTGAAAGGAGCTATAGTGATGAAACGTAATATGTTAAAAAATATTGTCTCTATCCTGAGAGAATCGCCGCTTTACAGAACGCTGCCACGCCATGAGAAGCGTTTTCTGATTAGAGGGCTGTCTGAAAACTACCTCTTTCTTGGCGATGGAGAATGCTGCGAAATAGTCGGCTACGAGTCAAGCTGGGCAGGAATTGCTCAAACAGGAGGCGAAATGACATATAAACCCTGATACTGAAAAGACGTCTTTCTGCCGGAGCAAGATCAGGACGGACCATCAGAAAATGAAAATGGGCTCAAATATATTTTGACGGCGCTCCAAAGAGATTGAATATACCAAGCGGGAACCAAAATAGAAATGCCATGAATGCCACCAAGAGTAAAAGAGTAAAAATAGTTGCCGCAATCGGCACCCATCTATTTACTCCCCCAATTTGGGAAAGTACAACTGAAATTTCGCCTGACTGGTGCAACGCCTTAGCCTCAAGTATTTTGTTTTTCGCGTGCTGGTAATATAAATAATTTGCACCAACCCCAAGAGCTATCCACGAGGCCAAGCCTAAATATGGAATTAATATTAAGACGAAGGCTATAACCGTCCACATGTACATCTTTCTGTAGAGCAGCCACCCGAAGCCTCCCCAAAACGCCGGCCAATTCCAGGTGGGCGAAAAGGCATCCGTTCCAGAGACATTAAACTTTTTGAATTCATGCATGTAGTAACCGGCATTGTTCCCAATGAAGGCTATGAAATCATCTTCATCAACCTGAGTCAGCGAAGGGGGCCCTGATTTTGGCTGACCAGCGAACTTCTCTAACGAATGTCCGCAGTGGGGGCAAAATTTACTTATCTGAGTAATTCCCTTTCCGCATTCCGGACAGAATCTGATATTCTCAGTAGTCGATTCGTTCATCAGATACCCTGTGGTCTTGCCACGGGGAGATTCAGTGAGCACACCTACCACTTTCCGAATGTCCTCCACAGCATTGATCAGGTGTAAGCTCACGCAGTTCCTGAGCGAGAAACATGCTGACGTTGTCCTTTATACTCGGCGCATTTGCACGAAATACCCTGATGCCTGACTGGTTAAGCCTGCTTAAGGCCCCTCCGCCGATGCCGCCCACAACGACTGCGTCAACCTGATGATCACCGAGAGCTTTAATCGGATTGCATGAGCCATGCTCATGATGTTGATCTCTGTTGGCAATCATTGAGACATTATTTGTAGCCACCTCAACAACAAGGAACATCGGTGCAGAACCAAAATGATTGTATACCCTGCTTTCAATCCCTTTATTCTCTTCTACCGGAAAACATACTTTCATTGTTTATTTCATATTGAACGGTTGTATCACCTTATCCAATATGCTCCCCTATATGATTTTAGCTGCCACTTCACAAACCGTGTTGTTCGATAGCGGATGATTATGAACATCCTATTATAGCACTTATTCCGAACAGCCTATTAACATTCGGATGTGTGCGTCATGGATGTGGGGCGTGCCAAGCCGTCATTCCCGTGATTAAGAGCAGCCGCTTAGAACGCCTACTTCTGGTGCTTAGAGCAGCTACTGTTGGTACTGTTGCCTTATCGGGAATCCTTCATGAAAATAAAGAAAGATTCCGGACAAGCCGGAATCCCCATGCCTGAGCTCACAAAGGGGCATGAAAGTCACCCTCCCCTTGGTGGGAGAGGGTGGGGGTGAGAAGGTATCTTCGAGGCAATGACAAAATTACAAACCCACAAATCTGGCGCAGGCCCAACATCCGGCGATCGGTTATGACTGATTTGAGCTATTCCGGAAAACTGATACACTATAAGAGAGAGCCGCATTCTCTTGTGGATGGTGCAGCTTAACCAAATAAGGATGGGGCATTCTAGGAGGTCAGATCATGCGAGGTTTATCCTTATGGAAAGGCAAAGTGACGGTTGAAGACCTCAACAAGAGATGCGAAAATACATTGGTCCAGCATCTTGGCATTGAATTCACTGAAATCGGAGATGATTATATTAAAGGCATGATGCCTGTCGACCACAGGACAGTTCAACCAGCAGGGATACTTCACGGCGGGGCGTCTTTGGTGTTGGCCGAATCCCTGGGAAGCGTTGCCGGCTTCATGTGTATCGACAGGGAAAAACAATACTGTGTCGGGATGGAGATCAATGCAAATCATATCAGACCCGTACGGTCAGGTCGTGTCTATGGGGTTGTGAAGCCCATCCACATCGGCAGGAAGACCCATGTATGGGAAATATCAATAAGTAACCAGAATGGCAAACTGATCTGTGTGTCAAGGATCACATTGGCAATCTTGAACAAAGATGAAAAGGTATGTTGAGGGAAACGAAGCGAACACCCACCTCTCACCGCCAGCAAACACCCGGGTTTGGCAGTCGCCTATGCAGGTAATCCGTGAGGAGGGCTTCCATGGCATGAAAGCTGGTAATTTCTCAATCTCAGCGTTCAACGAACAGCCAGCAGAGTGTGTGGCTTTCGGAAATCCGCGAAGATGGGCTCGAATGGGTAGAAGGGTAGTTATTTGCCGAATTAAAAGCGCTGGCCCAGCGGGAGCTGCGCAGGATTCCAACAAAGGGAAAAACGGCGGCTGCGAAGAAGAAAGAGGGAAGGAAGATCCCCACAGTCGCCAGCATAGCCCCTTGTATGCCTCCTAAGACGTACCCGATAAATGTGGCAGTTGTGAACACGGGTCCCGGCGTGAACTGTCCTACTGCCACAGCGTCGAGAATTTGATGGTCGGTGAGCCAGCGCAGGTTATAAACAAAATCATTCCGCAAAAATGCCAGAAGAACGTAACCCGACCCAAAGACCACGGACCCGATTTTCAAAAAGGTTACGAACAGGGTTATCAGGGTAAATGGCACGTGGACAGATGCAGCGCCACCACTCCCGCTCTGACGCCAAGTCTGCAATCCATTTTTAATCGCCATAACCAGCAATCCGCTTCCAAAAATAAGCGCAACAGCACTGAATCCTGCAAGGTACAAACCGAGGACCAACAAACCGGCGACTGCCAGTAACGCGGCTTTGACCGCGGTTTGGATAAGTTTCCATAGTGCCTGAACAATGATTGCAACAATAACGGGCTTTATTCCATACAGAAGCCAAACAACCTAGGGTGTCGTACCATATTCAACATAGGCCCATGCAAACCCCAGTACGATAAGCATTGCCGGTAGGATAAAGCAAACCCCACCCGCAATGAGTCCCTTCCATCCGGCCCTTTCGTACCCGAGATAAATGGCCATTTCGGTTGAGCTAGGCCCCGGGATCAGGTTGGCTGCTCCCATAAGGTCTAGAAAGCGCTGTTCGCTTACCCATCCGCGCCGAAGGCAAACTTCATGGTGCATCATTGTAATGTGCGCCGCAGGCCCGCCAAAGGCGATTGTACCCAGCTTGAGAAAGAGTCTTGCCACTTCAGCAACAGATCCCTTATCGGTATTCACATCATTACAACATACCGGAACCGCGCATCTTGGATCCTCTCCACGCTGATTGCTCTGATTGATCCGACTATCCACCTCTACCGATCCTCTGTGAGGATTGTTTATCCCTCGTAGAAACTCTGTTATGTGTATATGTTTTTAATACTAGAGCAGAGCCAACAATTAATCAAACCCTAAATTCGACTTGCCCTCAACTATTTCCAACAGCTTGACAACTTAACCGAATCTGATAACATATTTTTAACAGAGAATCCTCTTGTGAAAGCTTATTGACCACCGTGCGATTACCGATTGACCGTATTGCCAGATACCGGATTCGGGTCGCAAAGGAGAACACACCGATGTCTCTTGATCGTCGGCAATTTCTGAAGCTTGGTCTTTTGGCGGCTGCCATTGGCGAGATGCCAGTGTTTTCGCGTGCCGCAACACAAAACAGCCCCGCCAGCTCCCAAGCAGATGTGTCTGCGAATACAGGCGATGCGGATTATACAATCCGCATCGGCACGGGGCTTGTCGAGCTTGGACCTGACAAGATCGTATCTACTAAGACATACAATGGCCAGTTTCCAGGTCCGCTTGTGCGTTTGAAGGAAGGCTGGCGGGTAGTGGTGGACATATATAATGATACTGATACCCCGGAGCAGTTGCATTGGCATGGTCAGACCGTTCCAGTGGATGTGGACGGAGCTGCGGAGGAGGGGACGCCATACATACCTGCACGCGGCCTGCGGCGTATCGCCTTCATACCAGGCCCTGCGGGCTTCCGCTTCTATCATACTCATCTCGCACCTGGCCCGGATCTCACGAATGGGCAATACAATGGCCAGGTCGGTCCAGTCTACATTGAGCCGAGACACGAGCCAGGGGCCTACGACCGCGAGGTATTTCTGACTCTTAAAGAGTTCGAACCATTTTTCAGCCGGGGCGGCGATATGGCCATGGACTTCCTTGCGCCTGCGACACGCGTCAAGGCGCTGGAGGAGGCAGGGGAGTCGGCAATGCGCGCCTCCCTCGCCAAAGGCATGCCGCACGGCTACGAGGTCGGCTATGATCTCTTTGCGATCAACGGTCGCATGCTTGGCCATGGCGAACCTATAAGAGTCAAGCGAGGCGAGCGCGTGTTGTTCCACATTCTGAACGGCAGCGCAACAGAGATCCGCAGCCTGGCGCTGCCGGGACACACGTTCAGGATTGTGGCGCTTGACGGCAATCCGATACCTGCGAATATCGATGTCCCGGTTCTGTGGCTCGGCACTGCGGAGCGCGTATCTGCTATCGTCGAGATGAACCACCCGGGGATATGGATTATGGGCGATCTTGATGACGACGATCGCAAGAGGGGCATGGGCATCGTAGTAGAATATGCGGGGCATCATGGCAAACCGAAATGGGTGAAGCCCAAGCCGCACCATTGGGACTACACGCGGTTCGCCAAGCAGGACACCTCTGTTCCGCCTCCGGACGAGGTGATAAAGATGAACTTCACCAAGAACAACGCTGCGCTTGGAGGTTTCAACGAATGGACTATCAATGGCGTGGCGTTCTCGATGGAGAAGATGCAGCCGATATTTCATTTGCGCCAGGGCAAGCGCTACCGCCTACACATGCTCAACGTCACTGACGATATCCATCCCATCCACCTTCATCGCCACACCTTCGAGCTAACCAAGATAGCGGGCAAACCGACTGCGGGCGTAATGAAGGACGTTGCTATGCTTGGCGGCTACCAGGAGATGGAGGTCGACTTCACCGCCGATCAGCCGGGCCTGTCGCTCTTCCACTGCCATACGCAGTTGCACATGGATTTCGGCTTCATGGCGCTTTTCGACTGCGCTTGAGAAAGAGAAGCGGTGTCTCCAACGTGTCTTCAAGCCGGTTTTGTAGACTCCCGAGGCTAAAAATTGACTTTCAAGCGTCCTGCCCTACAACGGGAGAAAGTCTGATAAACACACTAGAAACATGATTGCAGCGGTAATCCGAATACTCGCCTTTTAACAGTCGAAGTTTCTTTGCCTGCAACAACTCATCCGTAATCCACTGATCCGGCATTTCACCTGTCCCCAATAGTCGGCCCACAACCACCTGGACGATGTTTTCGATATTATTCCTGGTTGCTTGTCAGGGCAACAGCGGGATATTATGGCAAGCTTGTTCCGCATTTTACCGGCCCTCCCTGAGCTTGTCGGCAAAGTAAGCCGGCAACCCCCCTGACGTTATCGACGAAGCCACCTTTTCAATATCATAGGGAGTTCTCACAAACTCACTTGTAACATCTTTATCTGTAATGTCGATAATCGCCGTACAAGTTCGAGTATCTCCATCCTTGGGCTTGCCTACGCTGCCTGCGTTTATGAAAACCTTGCCGACGATGTCTTTTCTGTAAGGCTTGTGTGTATGACCGTAAATCATGATATCCGCCTCTATCTTTTCAGCCATTTCCATAAAGAATTTATCGGGCCTCTCTTCGAACCAGTAGAGATTGTTCTTTTGGGGTGTGGCATGGAAAATTACCACCTTTCTGCTTCCAGAGGAGAATGACAGCTCGAAGGGAAGATTTTTCATGTATTCTTTGCTTCTCCCGGAAGAATGCTTTTTTGTCCAGGCGAATGATATGTCCGCCATTTCGGCCTGAAGCGGGTTTTCATATTTGCAGCCGCAGTGCTCACGGTCGTGAGCCACGGCATCATCATAATTACCCTGCACCCCTTCAATTTTATGTTCGATCAGGAAGTCAACCACCTCGTTCACAAAAGGCGCATATCCGCCAAGATCGCCGAGATGAAAGACTTTATCGGCATTAGCGGCAACAGCAGCTTCATAGGCCACCATGAGCGCCTCTATATTTCCGTGAATATCTCCAAGGACTGCGATTCTCAAAGTATATCTCCTATAAAATATTGTACTCTTTCATGGAATGTTTGTTGTTTTTACAGCGCAGTATACGGCGGTAAAATATTTTTTCTGAAAAAGTCGTGCGACATTCACCAGCCCTATGAGGACCGGCACCTCAACAAGGGGCCCTATAACAGCTGCAAAGGCCGCCCCGGAATTAATGCCGAAGACTGCCACAGCGACGGCAATGGCAAGCTCGAAATTATTGCTCGCAGCAGTAAAGGACAGAGTTGCCGTTTTTGCATAATCAGTGCCTATTTTCCTGCCCATATAGAATGAAACCAGAAACATGACTACAAAATAAATCAACAGAGGGATTGCGATACGAATTACATCCAGGGGGAGTTTGACAATATAATTCCCCTTCAGGGAAAACATGACAACAATCGTAAAAAGGAGGAAGATAAGCGTGACCGGGCTGATTTTAGGTATAAATACCTGCTCATACCATTGACGGCCCTTTATTTTCAGCAGACTGAACCGGGTGATCATTCCCGCTATAAAAGGGATCCCAAGATAAACGAATACGCTTTCTGCGATCTGCCCTATCGTCACCTGGACAACGACTCCCTTGAGTCCAAACCATACCGGAAGAATAGTTATAAATATATAGGCATACACCGAGTAGAAAAGCACCTGAAAGATAGAGTTGAATGCCACGAGCCCGGCAGCATATTCGGGATCGCCGCAGGCAAGGTCATTCCATACGATAACCATGGCGATGCAGCGTGCAAGCCCGATCATTATAAGCCCGACCATATATCCCGGATAGTTATGCAAGAAAATAATTGCCAAAAAGAACATGAGTATAGGACCGATGATCCAATTCTGAACAAGAGACAAACCCAGCACCTTTTTGTTTTTGAAGACTTCGCCCAGTTCCTCATATTTAACCTTTGCCAGGGGAGGGTACATCATAAGGATAAGACCTATGGCAATCGGAATATTGGTAGTCCCGATCTGAAAGCTGTTTATCAGGCCCTCCACTCCCGGGATGGAATAACCTACCCCCACACCCAGCGCCATGGCGGCAAATATCCATAAGGTGAGATAGCGGTCAAGAAAAGAGAGTTTTTTACCTTCCATGCTTTTCTTCCTCTTTAAGCCATTGCTCTATGCGAGACTTGATCTGGTCCCTTATTCTACGCGCGCCATGCAATTGTTCCTCATGGGTTCCCTTGAGTTTGGCAGGATCTTCAAAGGGCCACTTAAGCGGCTTCATCACACCCGGGAAGGTAGGGCACCGCTCAGCGTTCGCATCATCACAAACAGCTATCACATAGTTATAGCGCTTCCCTTCTTTATAGAAGTCAAAAGCACTCTTTACTTTATTGTTAGATATGTCATGCCCGGATTCTTTCATCACTTCAACAATCAGCGGATTCAATGTGCCTGGGGTCAGCCCGGCGCTTTCGGCAAAGAACCTGTCACCCCCAATAGCATTCAGGAATGCCTCGGCCATTTGACTCCGCGCCGTGTTATGAACGCATACAAATAAAATTTTGGTCTTCTCCATAATTTTCCTCCCAAAGGCAGTGGTTTAATATCTAAGCGCAGCAAAGCCCCTTTTTATTTTTCCTGAATTCATTCAGTCGTTTCCGATCCTCTCCGACAGATTCAGCGGAGATCTTTTCCAGGACAGCGTGGATCAAAAATCTTTTGAACATATCTGAATCATAAATGCGATAGTGAATCCACTTCCCTTGTCTTCTGTCCATGATCAGACCAGCGTCTTTCAAAATTTTGAGGTGGAAAGATACTTTGGGCTGGACTAAATCGAGCGCGGCAACAATATCGCACACGCAGAGTTCCCCATCTTCGAGGAGTTTTAATGTCCGGAGCCTTGTCTCATCAGATAGGGCCTTAAAAACAGTAACCAAAGCGTTCATTACGCCTCCTTTATGAGCGACTTCATCAGCTTCCGCCTCTTAAGCAGTCTATCTTATCATATAAAATATATCTTATATATAACTTTACCCTATACTAATTTTCGTTGTCAAGAAGCACATATAATTGGGCTATCGTCGAAATACCTCCTGGGATGGAAGCCCACATATTTATAAATATGAATAAGTATATATAATAGAGTATATTTAAATTTGAGAGCACTTCACGGTCTTTGACCTGATTTATTCCCTGCAGGGTTCAGGAATGACAAAATTGCAAATCCATAAATCTGGCTCAGGCCCGTATCAACCCGGAACCCTGACATTTAACTTGACATTTGCGCCGAGTTTTGATAATCATACAATATTAGGTGCCGAAGGGCTTAATAGGGAATCCCGTGAATGCTGATGAAGGCTGATTCGGGAGCGGTCCCGCCGCTGTAACCGGGGACAAAAGCCGACACCGCCACTGGTAGCGATACCGGGAAGGCCGGCGATGAGGATGATCCGGGAGCCAGAAGACCTGCCTGATAGTGCAGAACAGCAGCAAGGAAACAGAGAATAGACAGAAGGTTTCTTTTTGTCTTTACTTATGAACTGTGAGTGCTGTTTTCTCGCAAATGCCTTCGCGTGGACGGAAGGCGGGGATGAAGCGAATCAGGGTGCAATCCTCAAGGCATTATTGCCTTGTGGATTTTTTTATTTTTAAGGAGGCAACAGGGATGACACAACTGGAAAGAGCGGCAAAAGGAGAAGTTACGGAAGAGATCAGAAAGGTCGCTGAAAGCGAGGGGCTTTCTGCTGATATTGTCAGAGACAATGTTGGAGCAGGGAAAATAGTCATTCCAGCGAATAGCAACCGAATGAAAAAAATCGTCGGCATCGGCAAGGGGCTGAGGACAAAAGTGAATGCGTCGATCGGGTCCTCTACCGATATCGCCGATGTCAGCATGGAAGTGGAAAAAGCGCAGATTGCTGAAAAGTACGGCGCAGATACACTGATGGACCTGAGCGTCGGCGGCAATATAGCCGGCATCAGAAGAACGGTTATGGATGCGATAACCCTCCCGGTAGGCACGGTCCCGCTTTATGAGGCGTTTGCCATTGCCATCGAAAAGTACGGCGCCGCTGTCAACATGCCGGCAGAACTGCTGTTTGAGATTACCGAAAAGCAGTGCGAAGAGGGAGTTGCCTTCATGGCAATCCACTGCGGCATCAACAGAAAGACCGTTGAGATGCTCAGGAAGCAGCATTACCGGTACGGCGGTCTCGTTTCAAAGGGCGGCTCTTATATGGTCGCATGGATGGAGCACAACAATAAAGAAAACCCCCTTTATGAGCATTTCGACAGGGTAGTTGATATTCTTAAGAAACATGATACGGTACTGAGCCTGGGCAACGGTTTCCGTGCCGGAGCTATCCATGACGCAACCGACAGGGTGCAGATACAGGAACTGCTCATAAACTGCGAGCTCGCCGAGTTGGGCAGGGAGCAGGGATGCCAGACAATGGTTGAAGGCCCCGGGCATGTGCCGATCAATGAGATAGAGGCGAATGTCATAATGGAAAAGAAGATGAGCGGCGAATCACCTTTTTATATGCTGGGACCTATCACAACGGACATTGCACCAGGCTACGACCATATCACGGCAGCGATCGGCGCAGCCCTTTCATCGGCCTACGGCGCGGACTTTATCTGTTACGTCACACCTTCCGAACATCTGGGGCTTCCGTTTCCTGAAGACGTGCGCGAGGGCGTCATGGCATCGCGGATAGCGGCACACGTCGGGGACATGATAAAGCACAAAAATATGGATGCCGACAAGGCGATGGCAAAGGCGCGGAGGGACATGCAGTGGCAGACCCAGTTCTCTTTATGCATCGATGCGGAGAGGGCAAGGGAAATAAAAAACAAGAGAGGCAACGGCGACGAGCATTCATGCACCATGTGCGGGAAATTTTGTGCCAATGACATACTTAAAGATATGTTTAAAGGTGACATGAAGGGATCTGATAAGCGCTAAATGGATAGGGGCGTATCCGTGGTTAACGAGCGAATATAATGAAGGATAATCCTGACATTAAGACTCCCTGCGGTCTTGCCGCAGGGGAGTCTCCAACGGGGAACTGCAGAGGAAAGGTTGTTTTTATTCTGGGCGGGGCCAGGAGCGGTAAAAGCGGATTTGCCCTGAAAACAGCGTCAGCCCTTCCGGGGCGTAAGGCATACATAGCCACGGCACAGGCGCTTGATGATGAGATGGAGCTAAGGATTGCCAGGCATAAGGCCGAGCGTACCGAGGATTGGCAAGCGTTCGAGGAGCCGGTAAACATCCATGATCTGATTACAGGAATTCATGGAACATACGATGTGCTCCTCATTGACTGCCTTACCCTCTGGATTACGAACCTAATGCTCGGCAATGAAGATACTGAAGGGAAGGCGCAGTTGCTGCTTGAGGCTCTTTCAGCCTGCCGGTCATCGGTCTTTATAGTCTCAAACGAGGTTGGGCTGGGAATCGTCCCTGATAACAGGATGACCAGGGAATTCAGGGACATTGCAGGCACGTTAAACCAGAAAATTGCTGCCCTGGCCGATGAGGTATATTTCGTGGCAGCAGGACTGCCGCTAAAAATGAAATAGCGTCAAGCGTCAAGCTCAAAAGGAGGTAGTGCAATATTGTGTGACTTATTACTTATCATTTTCTGTCTTTTGCTTTTCAAGCTTGACTCTCGACGCACGACTCTCGACGCATATTTAGGAGGTAGCATATGGATGTGTTGAGCAAGACTGTTAATACCATTTCAGCGACCAGGGAGGAATGGTATGTTGTTGCGCAGAAACGCCTCGACAATCTAACAAAACCGGTAGGCAGCCTTGGCAGACTGGAAGAGTTTGCAAGAAGGCTTGTGGCCATCACCGAAAGTAAAACCCCTATGCTGGACAAGAAAGTGGTTTTTACCTTTGCCGGAGACCACGGCATCACCGACGAGGGGGTGTCTGCCTGTCCTAAAGAAGTGACGCCGCAGATGGTCCTGAATTTTCTCAGGGGAGGAGCGGGCATCAACGTGCTGGCACGTCATGCGGGCGCGGAGGTGGTTGTGGTGGACATCGGCGTCGATTATGATTTCGGAGAGCTTGATGGGCTTTTGCACATGAAGGCAGTGAAGGGAACGAGGAATTTTACCAAGGGCCCTGCTATGACCAGAGAAGAGGCGCTGAAATGTATAGAAACCGGTATTATGCTTGCAGAGGGATACACCAAGAAAGGATATAAAATATTCGGTACCGGGGACATGGGCATCGGGAATACCACCCCTTCGAGCGCCATTGCAGCGGTGCTCACGGGCTGGCCGGTTGCTGCGGTCACTGGAAAAGGCACCGGCATCAGCGAGGCTTCTCTAAAACAAAAGATAAAAACAATCGAGAAGGGCATAAAGGTGAATACGCCCGATCCTAAAGACGCTCTTGATGTGCTGTCAAAGGTTGGCGGCGCCGAGATCGGGGGCATTGCGGGGTTGATACTGGGTGCTGCGGCTAACAGGGTCCCGGTTGTAATTGACGGGTTTATCTCGACTGCAGGCGCTCTTATTGCTTATACCCTTGAACCAAAAGTAAAAGACTACCTGTTTGCTGCCCATAACTCTGTCGAAATAGGCCACAAGGCAATGCTCGATGCAATGGGACTGCAGCCCATTCTCGACCTGAACCTCAGGCTCGGCGAAGGCACGGGGGCAGCGCTTGCCATGCTGATGATCGAGGCCGGGCTCAAGATATACAGGGAAATGGCGACATTCGGTGAGGCCGGCGTGTCTGCAGAAACAATAAATTAGATGAAACAGCTGTTGCTTGCTGTTCAATTCCTTACCATAATCCCGGTGACGGTAAAGGGAGGGTGCTCCGAAGAAGATTTGGCGCAGTCCACCTCTTTTTTCCCGGTTGCAGGCGCTCTGCAGGGAATCCTGATGACGCTGGCAGCTGTTGCTTTAACAAAGATATTTCCCGTTGAAATAGTAAGCACTTTTGTAATCCTTGTCCTGCTGCTGTCAAACGGCGGGTTTGATATGGATGGGCTGATGGATACCTTTGATGCACTTGCAGCCAAATCGACCGGAGATAGGGAGCGTGACCTTGAAATGCGCCTTTCGATAATGAAGACCAGTTCCATAGGGGCAATGGGAGCAATGGCGCTTGTCATGGCAGTGCTTCTCAAATTCGTGTTGCTTAACCATCTGTTCCGCAGCCTCCCGATGCCGGCTGCGCTGTTATTCCTTTTCATTATTCCCGTCTTCTCGAAATGGGTAACAGTTATTGCCATGTTTCATGGCCGCCCGGCGCGCAAAGACGGACTGGGAAGTGTCCTGATCGGCAAAGTGCAACCCAAGCAGGCGGTACTCTCTTCTCTGATTATGCTTGTGCTGTGTGTTATTGTTGCCGGATTGCGTCCTTATCCACATTATATTGCGCAGGGGATGGGGCTGTTTGCAGCGCTCTTCGTGCTTCTTTATCTTCTGGCCCTCCTGACAGTGAGGTTTACTACGCGGAGGTTCGGCGGCCTAACAGGAGATCATTTCGGGGCACTCAGTGAAATTGCAGAAATACTTTTAATGGCGGCGATACCTGTATGGTTACAACACTCTACTTGATACGGCATGGAGAAACAATAGGGAGCGAGACCGAGCGCTACAAGGGGAGCCTGAATGTCCCCATGTCTGAGCAGGGCATAGGCCAAATAAAAAAAGTGTCGGCCTTTATCGCTGCGAAGCTGCAACACTCAGATACGGCCATGCGCAAAAGTTATCTGAAGGATATCCACACAGCGGCCCCTCAAAGTTCCGCGCATGAAGAGAGAAAGCTGTCAGCCATATACTGCTCTGACCTGGACAGGGCGGTAAAAAGCGCCGAAATCATTGCCGGACCACATGGCCTGAAGCCTTTGGTCATCCCGGAATTACGTGAAAGAAATTTCGGGATCTGGGAGGGCATGACGTTCAATGAGATAAAGGACAAATACCCTTCCGAGTTCGAGGCGTGGGCTTCTGATCCCGTAAAATATAGTCCTGTCAACGGCGAGAGCACAAGCGAAGTATATGACCGGGCAATAAGGGCGTTGGATGTTATAGTTAGCAAACATGCTGCCGAAAGCGCGGACCGGAAGTCTTCAGACAACGGAGGGCCGGCTGACAACATTGCGATTGTGGCCCACGGCGGCGTGAACAGAATAATCCTGTGTCACCTTATGGGCGTTCCACTTGAAAACCTTTTCAGGATTGAACAGAACAACGCTGCAATAAATATTATTGAATTCTGGGAGCGATATCCCGTGATAAAGCTTTTGAACGGAGGACCTGTTGGCTAAGGCATTGATGATTCAGGGCACGGGCTCCGGAGCGGGCAAAAGCCTAATTGTCGCTGCCCTCTGCAGGATTTTCAGGGACAAGGGAATTAATGTCTCCCCTTTCAAGGCGCAGAACATGGCGCTCAATTCCGCCATAACACGGGACGGCGGGGAGATGGGAAGGGCGCAGGTACTGCAGGCGGAAGCTGCACGGGTGGAGCCAACGGTAGATATGAATCCGATATTGCTGAAGGCATCGGGAGAGATGGGCTGTCAGGTTATCATCCAGGGCAAAATACATGCCTCCATGAAGGCCCGGGAATACTACGCCTTTAAGCAGACAGCCTGGGAGTCGGTCACGGAATCCTTCGACAGGCTCTCAAAGATCTACGACTTGATCGTACTGGAAGGCGCCGGGAGCCCGGCTGAAATAAATCTTATGGATGTTGATATAGTGAATATGGCTGCTGCCAGATATGCGAAAGCCCCCGTGCTCCTCGTCGGCGATATAGAAAAGGGAGGGGTGTTCGCTTCGCTTTTCGGCACTGTCAAGCTCCTGGGCAGGCAGAGCAGGCATATTAAAGGCTTCATCATAAACAAATTCCGCGGAGACCCGGCAATTCTTAAGCCCGGGCTCGACATGATTCATGAAAAGACAGGAAAACCTGTAATCGGGGTGCTGCCGTATATTTACGACATCGGACTTCCCGAGGAGGACGGCCTTGGCCTGCAGAAAGTTTCCAAATCCGGATCTCAGGTTTCGGATGGCGAAACGATTAAAGTTGTTGTCATAAGGCTCAAATACATGTCCAATTTTACCGATTTCGATCCACTCCAGATCGAACCGGATGTGGAACTCGTTTACTCGACAAATCCGGCCGATATTGAGCATGCTGATCTTGTTGTCCTCCCGGGTTCGAAGAACACTGTAAAGGACTTGCTGTGGCTGAGAGAGCAAGGCCTCGATACCCTCATAAAACGGGCGCATGCAAAGCGCAGCCAGATTATCGGGATGTGCGGCGGCTACCAGATGCTCGGCAAAAAGATTTTTGATCCCTATGAAGTTGAAAGCACTAAAAAAGTTGTTGACGGACTGGGATTGCTGGATATAGAAACTACTTTCGAAAGACAGAAAATGACATGCCAGGTTGAGGCGGAATTAATAGATAGCTCATGGCTCATGGCTCATGGTGAGGCTTTAAACGGTTATGAGATACACATGGGAGAGAGCAAAGGCGACGTCGGGTTATTTAGAATTCGACGTCTGCCTCTTGACGCGCGACGCGCGACGCACGACGAGTTTGTCCTGGACGGCTCACAAAAAGAGAATTGCCTGGGAACGTATATCCACGGCATCTTCGAAAACGATTTATTCAGAAGAAGCCTTCTTAACATGATACGGACGCAAAAAGGGCTGGACCCGTTAAACGATATCTGCTCATACAGCGGAATAAAGGAAAAAGCATTGAATAACCTCGCCGGCATCGTAAGCGAGTATGCCGACATGGAATTTATAGAGAGGCTGGTCGGTTTATGATAGGACCTCTGCAGCTTATTCTTGCATTTTTTTTGGATCTGCTCATTGGAGACCCTCCTTGGCTCCCCCATCCGGTGAAGACTATGGGCAAGGGCATATGCAGGGCAGAGCGTTTTTTAAGGGAGCGCGCCATCTCGCCGTCCCAGGAACGTCGGGCAGGCGTGTTGCTTGTCCTTCTGATTATTGTGCCGGCCTACCTGGTTACCTTTTTCATTCTCATCATTATATCGGTGCTGCACGGCACTGCCGGCACAATCACAGGCATGGCTGTAGTTATCTATCTTACTGCAACGACGATGGCAATACGCGGTCTGATCACCTCCTCACAGGCGGTCATCCGCCCGGTAAAAGAAGGAGACCTCGAAAAGGCTCGGCAGAACCTGAGCATGATAGTGGGGCGCGATACACACAGTCTTTCAAGAGAAGATATCCTGAAGGCAACGATGGAAACCCTTGCCGAGAACCTCTCTGACGGCTTCATAGCCCCGCTGTTTTACCTCTTGCTCGGAGGACTTCCGCTTGCTATGATGTATAAGGCAATTAATACCCTGGACTCCATGGTAGGGTACAAAAACGACACTTACCGGCATTTCGGCTGGGCGTCAGCCCGTCTCGACGATATCGCAAACTACCTCCCTGCGAGGATCACGGGCGTGCTGATTGTTCTTGCAACATTTCTGGTTATGCTGTTTAGGGACACGGTACAGACGCTGGCAGCTACGCGCCGTTCTTTCATAACCATGTTCCGCGACGGCAAAAAGCATCTGAGCCCGAACAGCGGCATACCCGAGGCCGCTATGGCAGGCGCACTCGGAATCAGGATGGGGGGCCCATCCGCTTATGGAGGGGTCATGGTCGAAAAACCTTACATCGGGGAGGCGGGGACAAAAGAGGCTGCCGCAGACTACCTGTCCGCTTCCGAAAGGGCGATCACCATCGCTAAATTCACTGCCTTGCTCGGCATAAGCATCGCGGTATCGATTCTATCGGCAAGGAGGGTCGCGTAATGCAAGAGTCTCACGGCGGAAATATTTACCGGGCTGCCGGGCAATTGGGATTGGACGAACACGAAATAATCGATTTCAGTGCTTCCATAAACCCTCTCGGCGTTCCTAAAAGCGTGCTGGCCGGGATAAGAGACACAATAAAATACCTGCCTAACTATCCCGATCCTGATGCGAGAGAATTTACCCTTGCCCTTGCAAAGAATTCCGCAATCAATCCCGAATTAATTCTTTGCGGCAACGGCAGTACCGAGCTTATCTATCTTGTCATCAGGGCGCTTATGCCTCAAAGGATACTCATTCCAGCTCCCACATTCTCTGAATACGAACTGGCAGCGGGCGACGGAAGAGAGATTGTCCACTATGAGATGAATGCGAAAGATAACTTTGCTGTAAACCCCGACACATTCATTAAGGCCATGGCAGGAAGTTCGAACTCCCTGTCATACAAGACGGCGCTGACAACTTCCGTCGACATGGCCTTTTTATGTAATCCGAACAATCCTACCGGAGGCATACTGAGAAAGCCTGATATGCTGAAAATAGCGGCTGCGGCCAGGGAACTCAAATGCCACCTTGTTGTTGACGAGGCTTTTATTGATTTCTCACCCGATGATTCACTGGTTAACGAGGTGGAAGACAACCCCTACCTTATTGTCCTCAGGTCCCTGACAAAGTTCTATGCCCTTTCAGGTCTGAGGATCGGATACGGTGTATTTCCGCTGAAGCTGATCGACGGAATGAAAAAGCACAAGGAGCCGTGGACAGTGAATACACTTGCTCAAGTGGCAGGAATTGAGGCAATCAAGGATGAGGCATATAAACAAGACACTTTTAAAATCATAAAAAACGAGAGGAAGACGCTTGAGGACGGATTCAGGCTTCTTAATATACCTTATTTGCCCTCAGAGGCCAATTTTTATCTCATACGCATTGACAAGGCGCAAAACATCATTGATACCCTCGCCGAAAGGGGCATTCTCATAAGGGGCTGCTCAAATTTCAGGGGTCTTGACGCATCTTATGCCAGGGTAGCGGTAAAAGCAAACCGCGACAACATGCGCCTGCTCAAGGAGCTCGCCTATTTATGCAAGGCATAGCGCTTCAGTTCATAAATACGGTGTCGCACCGAGAGTGTAGATGCGCCGCGTCAGCGAGGCGCGCGACTGAGGCGTACCGCAGCGTACGGAGAAGGAGCACATCAAATCTGGAGCGGATGCAGGGTCCCCGAAAGTCGAAGACTTTTGGGGCAGAGCGGCACTCGAATGCAACCGTATTTGTGAATTGAAGAGCTTGATAATAGCAGGCACACACAGCGGCTGCGGTAAAACTACTGTAACCATCGGGCTGCTTGCGGCCTTCAAAAAGAAGGGGTTGGAGGTCCAGCCGTTCAAGGCCGGACCGGACTTCATAGATACGGGGCTCCACCGTCTCATTACAGGCAGGCCTTCAAGAAACCTGGATCTCTGGATGTGCGGGAAGCAGGCCGCGATCGAATGTTTCAAAAGGCATGGGGAGAATGTCGATATCGCGGTCATCGAAGGAGTCATGGGTTTATACGACGGCGAGTTCAGTACGGCAATGCTTGCATCGACACTTGGAGCGCCGGTTATCCTCGTTGTAGACGCCTACGGGATGGCGGAAAGCGCCGGCGCCGTAGTCAAGGGATTTGCCTCCGAGCTGATTGCCGGCGTTATCTTTAACAGGGTCGCCTCTGACAGTCATTTTATGAGAGTCAAGGGCAGCGTTCGGGATGTTCCTGTTTTGGGATATCTCCCCAGGGACCTGGATTTCGAGATCCCTCATCGCCATCTCGGTCTCGTTGTTGCTGAAGAAGCGCCCATTGCCTCTGATGGCATAGACAAGCTTGCTGATGCCGTCATTAAGCACATCGACATAGACGCCATCCTACGAATCTCTGCGTTGAAGCGTGGAACAGTGGAAGATAGGGCGCAATGCCATTGCGAGTGCCCGGAGGGTTCGCGGCAATCTCATCGCCTGAATACGAGAGTGCTTCACCCCGCCCGCAATGACCGGGGTCCCCGAAAAGCCGAAGACTTTTTGGGGTGGAATGACAACCTCCGATATCGGTCTTCGGTGAAGATCGCTGTTGCCTACGACAGGTCGTTTTGTTTCTACTACGAAGACAACCTGGACCTCCTGAGGCAGGCAGGGGCCGAGCTCATTTTTTTCAGTCCCCTCTCCGGGCGGCATATCCCGGCAGAGGCGGATGCCGTCTATATCGGCGGCGGTTATCCCGAATTATACGCGGAGGCCCTTTCCGGAAACCCTGGTATGCTCGCTTCTGTCAATGAATGGGCCAACTCGGGCAGACCGCTCTATGCCGAGTGCGGGGGACTCATGTATCTTTCGCAAGGCATATATGACTTTGACGGAAACTTCTTTAAAATGGCCGGGGTCTTCCCTTTTGAAACACAAATGAATAAGAGAGGATTGCATCTCGGCTACAGGGAAATCATGCTGGAAGAAGACTGCATCCTTGGTAAAAAAGGGGAAATCTTAAAGGGCCACGAATTCCATTACTCCGAGATTGTCAATAGCGTCGAAACGGACAGGATATATTCGGTCCGCAACAGGTCCGGCAACCCACTCCCGGGCGAGGGACACCGGCTCAATAGGACACTAGCAAGCTATGTTCACATTCACTTTGCAAGCAACAGTGCAATTGCCGGCAGCTTTATAAAATATATTAAGGAGAAATAAACCATTTATGGATGAGAGCATAATACTTATAGGCCACGGCAGTCCGAAGAAAGACGCAAACAACCTTGAAGTTCTAGCCACCATGCTCCACAGCATGCTTCACGCCGGTTGCAGCGACGATTGCGTAACAGTTTCCTATCTTCAATTCGCAAAGCCGGCCATCATGGAGACCATTAAGGGACGCGTGGAAAGCGGCGCAAAAAGGATTGTCCTGCACCCGTTTTTTCTGAACGCCGGGATGCATGTAACAAAAGACATTCCCGAACTGATAGAAAAGGCCACGGAACTGTTCCCGGGAGTTGAATTCATTTATACCGAATCGATCGGCATTCACGAAAAACTGGCTCAAATAGTAATGGAGCGCATACGCGCTGCAACCGGGTCAGCAAGCAGGCTGGCTCCGGAAGAGATAGAAAAGAAAAGTTTTGAAATACTCTCACGGGAGCACGATTTCAGTTTTGTGCCTGAGGAGCAGCTTCCGATAATGCAGCGGGTCATCCATGCCACTGCAGATTTTGAATTCAAGAAAACGCTTGTCTTCCACCCTGACGCTATTTCAGCCGGACTCAGGGCAATTAAAGAAGGGAAAAACATCCTCACCGATGTTGAAATGGTGAAGTCCGGTATCAATAAACGGGCTCTGGCGCAATGGGGCGGCAAGGTAATCTGCGCTATCGCCGACGAAGAGGTGGACCGCTCTTCAAAGGAAACCGGCAGGACCCGTGCAGAAATTGCAATCGAGAAAAGTATCGGCGATAACGTCGGAATTGTCGCCATCGGCAACGCGCCTACCGCGCTATTGAAAGTGATAGAATTAGTGGGAGGCGCATGCCACTCATCACCAATTCAGTGCAACGCCCCCCTGGTGATCGGGGTGCCGGTAGGATTTGTAAAGGCAGTCGAGTCAAAAGCGATGCTTGCCGGACAGAAATTCCCCTTCATAACTAACCTGAGCAGAAAGGGCGGGACCCCTGTCGCTGTAGCGATCGTCAATGCACTGCTCAAGATCGCATCTGAAGGGGCATGAAAAATACTGTAGCATAAGCGGACAATGAGAGGCCAAGTTTAGTATGGAACTGATTTCTGAGGACTTTAAAAGTGACAACATTTTTTCAGTGATTGATGCAAGGGTGAAGCTCCTTGCTTCCGTTACGCTTCTCGTAATGGTCTTAAGTTATAAGGGGTTTGCCTTCCCCTTGTTTATGGCCTTGCTTTGTCTCTTCTGCTGCGTCAGGATGAGGATACCCTTCAGGGTTTTTATCCTAAGGTTTTCAGAACCGCTGTTCATTGCCGCTGTGGTCCTTTTCCTTAAATTCTTCTTTTCGGGAAATGATGTTCTGTTCTCTATTAACATAATGGGGGCCAGGATTGCCGGCCATAAAGATGGACTTATGGATGGCTTGCAGATAGCAGTCAGGATTTTAGGCGCCGTATCCATCGTTGCCGCCCTCGGTTTTTCCACTCCATTCACCGAATTTATGGCCGGTCTTTCGTGGCTGAAGGTCCCCAAGGGGTTTATCGAAATATCGATGTTTGCATACAGATATATCTTTGTGCTCTTTGAAGATGCAATGGTAATTTACAATGCGCAAAAAAATCGCCTTGGCTACTCAACGCTCAGGCGTGGATTAAGCTCTTTCGGAACACTGGCCGGGTCTCTCACACTCAAGGCCTTTGAGCGCAGCCAGAACACTACCGTAGCCATGCTCCAGAGGGGATATGATGGCCATATGCCAATGCTGAAACACAAGCCTTTCAGGCCGATCGAGGTCGTCTGCTCTGTTGCGATCGTCATTGTGGCGGGGGTGGTATGGAAGATGTGATCAGGCTGGCGACTAAGATACGCTCCTTGGTATATCCCGACGGAACGCAGGCGCTCCATGACATTTCTATCGAGATCAGGAAGGGAGAATTTACGGGCATTCTCGGCTCGAATGGCTCGGGGAAGACAACCCTGCTCAAGGTGATGGACGGACTGATTCGGGACTATGACGGCATCAACCTCCTGGACGGGGCTGACATTAAAAGCCTTTCGGCCCGGGATATATACCGGAAAGTCGGTCTTGTGTTCCAGAATCCCGAAGACCAGCTCTTCGCGCCCACCGTCTTTGAGGACGTCGCCTTCGGCCCCCTGAACATGGGGTTTGACGAAAAGGAAGTGTCACGAAGGGTCACCGCCGCGATCAAAGATGTTGAGATGGAGGGGTCTGCGAAAAAAACGATCCACAACCTGAGTTTCGGGCAGAAGAAACGAATATGCATTGCCGGGCTTCTGGCAATGGGGCATGAGGTGCTGCTGCTCGATGAGCCGACAGCCGGGCTCGATCCAATGGGCGAATATAAGATGATGCATCTCCTGACTAAGCTTAACAAGGAGATGGGAGTAACTATTGTAATGGCAACTCACAGCGTTGATTTAGTGCCGCTGTTTCTTCACCGGCTCTATATTTTAAGCAAGGGAACCATTGTAAGGGGCGGAGTTCCCGAGGAGGTTTTCAACGCCCCCGAGGACATGGCTAAAATAAGGCTTAGGCTGCCCCAGATGGCCGAGCTTATCTACCGCCTTAAGCATGAGGATAATTTGCAGTTTGATAAAATACCTCTCACCATCGGTGAGGCCCGAAGGGAAATAATAAAAGCAGTGAAAAGTGAAAGGTGATGGTGAAAAGGTAAGGGTGAAGATTAAAGCATTTAATCAGTTTTTTTATGATTCACCATTCACCTTTCACGTTCTTTAGGTTATGCGTAAAGGCTACATACATGTTTATACAGGCAATGGAAAGGGCAAAACTACTGCCGCCCTGGGCCTCGCCCTGCGGGCGGCAGGCGCCGGCCACAGGGTGTTTATTGCGCAATTCATAAAGCAGCGTCGTTGCAGCGAACACAAGGCTCTGGAGCGGTTCAGTGATCTTGTTACCATTATGAGGTGCGGCAAGGGATGCTTCAGGGGGCGAGTGCCGGGAAAGTCCGATTTAGAATCTGCCGCAAGGGGATTCAAAGAGGTAAGAGATATTATCGCCTCCAAGCACTATGATCTTGTAATACTTGATGAAATTAATGTCGCCCTGCACTACGGGCTCATACAGGTTGAAGAACTCCTCGATTTAATGGAAAAAAAGCCTTTAAGTGTGGAATTGGTACTCACGGGCCGGTATGCCGACAGCAGAATTATCGAGAAGGCGGACCTTGCCACTGAAATGAAGTTGATCAAGCATTATTCGACGCACGGCGTGAAGGCCAGAACAGGCATCGAATGCTGAGAAAGAGGCTTCGTTCAGGATATACAACAGGCGCGTGCGCCGCTGCTGCCGCAAAAGCTGCGACAATAACCTTGCTCAGTAACATGACTTCTGAGATGCCGGGCTTCCGTTCCGACGTTGTTGATATCCCATTCCCTGACGGCAACAGGGTCAGTTTCACAATCCATGCATCAGGACTTAAGAACGACGGAAGCACTGCCTGGGCATCTGTTATCAAGGACGCCGGCGATGACCCGGATGTTACAAACGGGGCAGAAATCATGGCGGAGGTAAGATTTTTAAATGACGCGGTGACACGGGGATGCGGAGACGAGGAGAAACAGAGGAATGGAGGCACGAATAGTTTTATTTCTTTTTCCCCGTGTCCCCGTGTCCCCGCGTCACCGCGTCTTATAATCAGGGGCGGAAAAGGTGTCGGTGTTGTTACCAAGCCTGGTCTGTCTGTTGGAATCGGAGGGCCTGCCATCAACCCTGTGCCGAAAAGGATGATAGCTGAGGCTGTAATGGAGGCACTGGCGTTAAGTTGCGAAGGGCGGAAGCCCGTAAGCTCTGTTGAAATAGTCATCTCGGTACCCGAAGGCGAGGCGCTGTCAAAAAAAACCCTGAATTTCAGGCTGGGCATTACAGGCGGGATTTCGATCCTTGGCACTACAGGTATAGTGCGCCCTATATCAGCAGAAGCCTGGACAGCCACTATAACTGCGTCAATGAATGTGGCAAAGGCAATGGGACACGACAGCATCGTGCTTTCAGCCGGCAGGGCGTCCGAGAAGGCCCATATGAAAAAATTTGTCTTTCCGGTTGAATCGTACGTAATGATGGGCGACTACCTTGAGTTTTCCCTGCTCGATGCTGCACGGCATGGCTTCGGCACTGTTCACCTCTGTGCACAGTGGGCGAAGATGCTAAAAATCGCAATGGCAACACCCCAGACCCATGTGCGGCATGGGGCAATTGTTCTGAAAAAGGCCGTGGACTTATTGCGCTCTTTTGGAGTTGAAACCCCTGAAGGGACAGAATTCAATACTGCAAGAGAGGTTTTTGACTTTATAAACTCATCGTGGATTATCCGGAGCCCGTCGCTATTTTCAGAGGTCTGTTCCGTGGCTAAAAAATATGCTGAAACAATTTCATCCGGCACGCCGGTTACAGCTTACCTTGTATCGTATGAGGGAGATATAATTGCAAGCAGCGAATAAAATTAATATCATAGGCATTGGCTATAAGCCCTTTGATAAAAAGACACGGGAGATTGTTTTGTGCTCTGATATTATTGTTGCGTCTAAAAGGCTGCTTGATGTTTTTCAAGGATATGACGTATTTGAAGCTGTAAGAGATAAAGTCAGCGTACTGAATAACATCAATGAAACAATTGAATTCATACGTAACAACTATAAAACAAATAAAATTGCACTGATCGCCTCCGGAGACCCGATGTTTTCAGGCATCGGCAGAAGGGCTGTCGAGGAGTTCGGGAAAGATGCGGTAGAGATAATCCCGGATTTGTCGAGTGTCCAGGTAGCATTCTCAAGGATAAGAGAGCCGTGGGATGACGCGTTTCTCATCAGCCTTCACGGGGGCCCTGATCCTGCAAAGAGAAGGCGATTGCCGTATGAGATACAGGATATTCCATTTTTAATTGAGAGGCATAATAAAATAGCCATTCTGACAGACAGAGAAAACAATCCTGCAGAGATTGCCCGTGTCCTTAGACTACCTCCGATCGTCCATGGCCTCTCCCCCATGCTTTATGTCTGCGAGAGGCTCGGCTATGAGGACGAAAAGATTACGGTGGGTCCACCTGAAAATATCGCGGGGATGGCATTTTCCGAGCCGAATGTTGTAATTATCCTGCGTTCACAAACGGTGGTCTCCGGCGCAAAGCCTTCCCCCATAACTTTCGGGCTGATGGAGGATGAAATATCCCATTCAAGAGGGCTCATCACAAAAGATGAGATCAGGTCAGTAACCATCCACAAATTAAGGCTGCCGCAAGCAGGCGTATTTTGGGACATAGGCTCAGGCTCAGGCTCCATATCAATCGAAGCTGCCCGGCTATCTCCAGGATTAAAGGTTTTTGCTATTGAGAAAAACAACGAGCAGATACTTAATATCAAAAAAAACAAGATCAGGTTTGAAGCTTCAAATATTGAAATTATAGAGGGCGCTGCCCCGGATGTTTTAAAAGAGCTGCCTTCTCCGGACAGGGTATTTATAGGAGGCAGCAGCGGGCAGCTTGAGGAAATTATATCGCTGCTCACTAAAAAAATGTTTTCCGGAATTGCGGTTATAAATGCAACCAAAATAGAAACCCTGGCCAAGGCTATTGCCGGGATGCAAAAGTCGGGGTTCAGAGTGGATATATCGCAGGTTTCGGTTTCAAGAAATAAGGCTGTAGATAATGGCAATTATTTATCGGCCCTTAATCCCGTATTTATAGTCAAGGGGGAAGCAAGAAGGCAATCATGACAGGGACACTATATGTGATAGGCGTTGGCCCCGGAGACCCGGAACTTATGACGTTAAAAGCAGTAAGGATTCTAAAGACTGTAAAATGCATCTGCTTTCCCAAAGGCAGGGAAGAAGGCAGCAGTATGGCATTGGACATTGTAAAAAAAGTGATCAGCGTGCATAACAAGGAGCTGATCGAGGCGTACTTCCCGATGAGAAAAACAAAGGCTTCAGCGCCGGGGTCCTCGGAAAGACGGAAGTCTTTCTGGGGTGGAGCGCACGCCTTCGAGCTGGATACAAAATGGAATGAGACCGTGAAAACAGTTCTGAGCATTCTTAACAGGGGGGACGATATGGCATTTATTACCATAGGGGACCCCACTATTTACAGTACTTTTTTCTACCTCTATGACCGGCTGCTCGAACTCAATCCGTTGCTTTCTATCGAGATCGTCCCCGGCATATCGTCGATTACAGCCTCAGCAGCCCAGGCCGGCATATCCCTGGGGCTGGCAGACGAAAGGATAGCTATTCTGCCTGCAACGTATGCCAACGACATCGGCATGGTGATCGAGCATTTTGATACCGTAATCCTCATGAAAGTCCATAAAGTTTTTGATCAGGTCCTTGGGATGCTTGATGCAACAGGGCTTACCGGCAAAGCGATATATATTTCGCGGACCGGAATGGAAGACGGGCAGGTGGTGCGGGATATCGGCACGCTGAGGGGTAAAGAGCTCAACTATTTTTCAATACTGATCATCAGGAAATGAACCGCTACGACCTCATTCTCTTCAGGCAATGGTTCCACGGCTACTGCGCTTCTTTCTATACATCGGACGAGGAGGACAGAAGAAACCTTGCGCTTAAAGAGGAGCACACGGCGCATGTCTGCGCAAATATCCTGAATATAGCCGGAGCGGAATCACTCGGCGCAGGAGATGCCATGATTGCTGAGGCGGTAGCGCTTTTTCACGATGTGGGGAGATTCCCCCAGTACGCTAAATACAAAACATTTATGGACAGCCTTTCCGTAAACCATGGGCAACTGGGGGCTGAGGAACTTGCAGGTGCGGGCTTACTTAATGACCTTCCAGTGCGTGAGCAGGAAATTATTATTACAGCGGTCAAATTCCATAACGCCTTCAAGATTCCGGATTTGGCCTGCCGCGATGCGATCTTTTTTTTAAAATTGGTCCGCGATGCCGACAAGCTTGATATATGGCGTATATTCTTCGAGTATTACAGCAGCGACAGCACAAAGGACAGGCCGTCTGCGGTGGGGCTCGGATTTCCGGATACCCCCGAATATTCAAGGGAAGTGCTGGCCTGCATTTTTAACAAACAACTGGTCTCTTTGGCCATGCTCAAAACGCTCAATGACTTCAAACTAACAAAATTATCATGGGTATATGATCTCAACTTCAGGTCCTCTCTCAGGATGGCGGTTGAGGACAATTATATAGAAAGAGTTGCCGCAGCACTGCCGCAGACTGACGAGATCAGGAGGGCAGTAGAAACCGTGCACGAATATATACGGCGCAGACTGGAAGGGGGCGATAGTGGGTAAGGTATACTTTATAGGGGCAGGACCGGGTGACCCGGAATTGATAACACTTAAGGGCAGAAGACTCCTGGATATGGCTGACGTTGTCATTTATGCCGGAAGCCTTGTAAATCCCGGGCTTCTGAACGGGATAAAGGCTGAAATCCATAATTCGGCCTCGATGACACTCGACGATACAATAGAGGTCCTCGTGAGTGCTGTAAAGGCCGGCAAGCTGGTTGTCAGGCTGCATACAGGAGATCCCGCATTCTTCAGCGCGATATCCGAGCAGATCGAACGTCTCGGGGAAGCAGGCGTCGGATACGAAGTCGTCCCGGGCGTCTCGTCAGCAATGGCCGGGGCAGCTCTTCTCGGACAGGAACTCACCATACCCGAAATAAGCCAGACAGTGATATTCACACGTATTGAAGGCAGAACTCCAGTGCCCGATACCGAACGGCTTGGCTCTCTGGCAAAGCACCGGGCAACCATGGTGATTTTCCTGAGTGTGGGCATGATTGAAAAAGTGAAAGAAGAACTCATGGCAGGATATCCCGGGGAGACGCCTATAGCAGTGGTTGAGAGGGCCTCGTGGCCCCAGCAAAAGGTGGTCAGGGGAATGCTGAAAGATATCGTTGAGCTTGTACAAAGTGAAGGGATCAAAAAGACTGCCCTCATTTATGTCGGAGAATCTCTGAAGGCCTCTGTGGTACCTCTTGGAAAAGAGTCAAAACTGTACAATAAGGAATTCAAGCATGAATACAGGAAATAAGGCTGCATTCTACATAACGGACAACGCTCTGAAACTGGCGGCAAGGCTGAAGGACCACTATCCGGAAATTGACATTATCAAATACAGCCACAGTGCGGTGTGCGATTTCTGGGGTCCTGACAAGAGCCTGATCTTTATTATGGCCGCAGGTATAGTTGTGAGGACGATAGCTCCGCTGGTCAAGGACAAGCGTGAGGACCCCGGTGTTGTAATGATGGATGAAAAAGGGGAGTTCATCACCAGCCTTCTGAGCGGACATCTGGGCGGCGCCAACAAACTCGCCGCCGGGATCGCGCAATTTCTGGGGGGCAGTGCGATTATTAGTACAGCATCGGATGTAAACAACATGCCCTCGCTGGACTTGTGGGCGCAGGAACAGGGTCTTGTCATCGAGGGATGGGGGCTGCTACCACATACCGGAACAAAACTCCTTAACGGTGGCGCTCTGAAGGTATATACCGATATACCGGTAGAGTTGCCCGATGTATTTTACAAGGTCGATGATCCCGGTATTGCCGATGTGTGCATCACAAATAAAAAAAGCGTGAATAGTGCGGGCCCGGGGAGCACAAAAGAACAGCTCTATTTGAGGCCGAAAAATCTTGCAGTCGGCATCGGGTGCAACAGCGGGACTACAGCATCCGAAATTGAAGGTGTGGTAAAAAAAGTCTTTGACCAGCATAACCTCTCACTCCTTTCTGTGGGCGTTCTCGCTACTATTGATCTGAAAGCAAACGAACCCGGTCTTGTAGATTTTGCCGGGAAATCGCGTACCAGGATCGTTACTTTTACCCCCGACGAGTTGAACCGGGTCCAGGGCATAGAAAAGTCGGAGACTGTCTTTAAAGCGACGGGCGCCTATGCTGTGTCAGAGGCTGCTGCTCTTGTAGCCTCAGGGGACGGGCTACTCATAGTGCCGAAGCAGAAGTCCGGGAATGTGACGATTGCAATAGCTGAAGAGAGGCCGGACGCCGCAAACTGCAATTGCAGCGCCGCCGGCAAAATATATGTAGTGGGTACCGGCCCGGGAAACCTTGGGCACATTACGCCATATGCCAGGGATGCGATAAGGGAATCCGAATCTGTCGTGGGGTACGGCCCGTATCTTGATTTGATAACAGACCTGATAAAAGGTAAAGAGGTTGTAGCTACCGGCATGACCAAAGAGATAGACCGCTGCAGAACTGCTGTCGAACTTGCTCTCAGCGGCAAAACCGTTGCAGTGGTTAGCGGCGGGGACCCGGGGATTTATGCTATGGCCGGACTGGTGCTGGAGTTGTTAAGAGCCGAAGAACGGAAGATAGAAGAAGAACGAAGACACCGCATCCCCGCATCTCCGTGTCCCCGTGTCAAGGTTGAGGTCATCCCCGGCATATCGGCAGTGAACGCCGCCGCCTCCAGGCTGGGCGCCCCGCTCATGCATGACTTTGCAGTGATAAGCTTATCAGACAGGCTCACCCAGTGGGAACTTATAGAAAAAAGGCTTGAGGCCGCAGCAATGGCTGACTTCGTTATCGTCCTTTACAATCCCAAAAGCATAGGAAGGCCCGAGCACATCGATAGGGCGAGGGCGATTTGCCTGCGATACAGAAGCTCTGAAACGCCGGTAGGCATTGTAAAAGCTGCCATGCGAGAGAACGAGAATGTAATTGTTACGGACCTGAAGGAGATGCTGAATCACGATATAGATATGCAAACGACGGTGATCATAGGCAATTCCACCACCTTCACATGGAACAACCTGATGATCACGCCAAGGGGCTATACGGCTGCCAGGGCATAAAGAAGTATGCTGGTTATAACATATAACATTAGGAGGAGGATGTCATGCAAAAGTTGATGGGTACCGTTCTTTGTTGTATTCTGCTGATTTCAGCCCACACGGCCCTTGGGGAACAACGGGTTGAGGTCAAGCACTTCCTGTTTGAACTACAGAACTGCAAGCTCGCGGAGCAGATAGTGATTTGTGACTTTATGGTAACCAGCAAGGGCCAGGACAGGGAACTGACAATTTTGGGGAATGCCGGTTCAAGAATTTTCGATGATATGGGGAATGAATTTAAAGCCAGCAATGTAATGATGGGAAATGCTTTAGATACTGATTGGGTTACAGACAGGCTTGTTTCAAACATTCCGGTGAAGGCGAGACTCGTTTTTGAAAATGTCTATTCTCAGCCGAAATTGCTGTCGATGTTAGAAATAGTATTCGATGGTCTAAGGGCCCAATTTAGAAACATACCGATCATAGCCAAATGACAGATGGGATAGGCCGAGAGGGTGGGGGCGAGGGGGCATTTTCGAGACAATCACAGCCCCCAAAAGTGTAAAGAACCGCAGGAAAACTACACTGGCTCACCTTTGTTGCCACTATGTTGTTATCACTGCCTGTTGACATCGGATGTTATTTGTTGTCTAATTGAGTCAGATGAACATATTTGAGGATTGGCAGGGGCGGAAATATGAGATATCTGAACTTGGAAGACTACATTGCAACTCTCTCTGAGAGCGAAAAAGAACGATACAAGTGTCTTATCCAGGAATCCAGAGAAAGAGATGCTAATTTAAGGAAAAATTGCGATGAATTGAGGAAGAAGCTCGAAAAACTGGTCCTGGAGATGGAGGCGTGTGGGGAAGAAATGGTCTCTTTAAAAAAAGCTTTGAGTGATCTGAATTCAAGCCTGCTTGAAGTTTATTCAAAAATATACCTAGGCGCCAAAGCCGTTTCCCGGGCTGTGGAGCACAATGGGAATCTGTTCCAGGAATATCCTAAATCGCTAAATTGAGGGACTGCGTGAACAGATAACGAGGAGACATTCAAATGAAAGAACATGAAGAAGTAGAACAACAAAAAAAGTTACCCCTGGTTGGACAAACAGTAAGGAGCAAAAAGTTCGGCACTTTATGGCGTATAATGGAAAAACGCGAAGTATGGCAGAATGTTCAGGAAGACGATCCAAAAACACATCAGCCCCGCGCAGTTCCAGGGATTTATCTGGTTTTCTGGCGTATTAAGGAGGGCGTAATGCCTGGTGTTGGAAGGCTCATGGGCTACGTCTACACTGCGTATGACAACACATTTGAATCAAACTGGGACATTGTAAGGTAGGGAGGAACTGCTGAAGCTGGCAAGCATTTGACAAAATAATGATGCCTCGAACAAATCGGCTGACTCCTACTTTTTAAGATCTGAAAGGCAGGAGTTTTTTTATTTTCCCGGCGCATATGCCATAAAGAATGAAGGCGACACTGAGATTTTAGGAATGGCAGGATAACCAGGAGGAGTTATTGTGTCGAAAATCAAATTTGAAAGTCATGAGTCGGATGTGAAGCTGCTGAACCCATTTAAGGATTTCGAGGAGGACGTGCAGAAGGTGGAAGTCCGCAGGGACCCACTCCTGGGGGACATAAGCGTGTATAACCCGTATCTGAAGGACAAGGTGAAATTCTTTTTCCGTGATAATGACCAGGCGCTTATTGAAGAAATGGTCCGGGAGAGCGCAAAAAACTGTGTGTTCTGCAATGATGAATTTGAAAGGAGTACCCCCCGATATCCGGCGGACATTATTCCCGAAGGCCGTATAATAGTCGGGGAAGCTGTTTTATTCCCTAATCTCTACCCTGTCGGGAAATACCATTCCGTTATAATCCTTAGCAAGGCCCATTTCCTGAAGCTTGCGGAATTCAGCCCCGAGTTAATCGGGAACGGGCTCCTAGCTGCACGGAATTTCCTAAATAACATCTATAGTCGGGACGCTGCAGTCTCATTCGTTGCTGTCAACGCTAATTATCTCTTTACTGCAGGAGCAAGCTTGGTGCATCCTCATTTGCAGATGCTTATTACTCCCACGGCATATTCACATCATGGCAGGCTTGTGGAAGCCGGTAATTTGTATTATCGGGACAACGGCTCATGCTATTTTACGGATTTGATAAGCGAAGAGAGGAAAAACGATATTCGATATGTCGCACAAAGGGGAAAATGGCATTGGACCACTGCCTTTGCGCCGATGGGGAACAATGAAATCAATGCTGTTCATGGTGAGGAATGCGACTACTCAATTCTCTCAGATTCGGATATCCGGGACGTCGCTCATGGAATCTCCAGAGTTCTTTACATGTATGAAAGTTTAGGGCATCTGGGATTCAACTATTCCCTCCTTTCGGTGAGAGGCCCTGCCTACAAGGGAAGCTGCCGCTGTATCGTAAAGATCATCAGCAGGCAAAATCTTTATCCAAATTACCGGAATGACGATTATTTTCTTCAAAAGCTTCTTCATTCGGAATTGATTATAAACCTTCCGGAAGAACTTGCTCTGAAACTGAAAAGTTATTTCACGCCGTAAGAAAAATTTGTAGTTGGTCAGTTGGCAATGGAAGTAATTTCAGCGCTTCGATAAACAGCCTGCCCCCCTTCCGGTCCCTTCCTTATGACCCACTATACCCAAATGATCGCTGCGTGTCACTTTTGCACGGGTTGTTGTATTATAATTGTGTATTTGTAGCGCATTAATTTTAGAAGGAGTCATTCGCCTGAGATCTACTGTGACTATAGAGAAAGCTGCTATATCGGGTTATCGCTTACATAAAGAGAAGCTCCCCGGTGCTATCAAAAACTGAACATATGGTAGGGGCTGACGCCAAAATTGCGTTCCTCTGGGACGAGTCATTTCTCTGGGGGTTGATGGCATACAGGGCGTTGAAGGCTGCCTGCCTGCCCTTTGAGCTGATTCGTTCCGAAGATATCGTGAAAGGTATTCTTGCTGAGCACAAACTTCTTTTTGTTCCAGGCGGCTGGGCTTCGAACAAAATTAAGACGCTTGGCGCCGAGGGTGTTATTAAAATAAAAGAATTTGTCGGCAGTGGAGGCAACTACCTCGGCTTTTGCGGCGGCGCCGGGCTTGCGACACTCGATGGAATTGGTCTGCTGAGCATCAGCAGAAAACCCACAAAAGAGCGGGTCCCGAGTTTCAGTGGCAGGATAGGGCTTAATGTCTCTGATCACACAATATGGCAGGGCATCACAGATCCGGTATTCCACGCATGGTGGCCCTCGCAGTTTTTGCCGGTGACCAGGGAAACCCGCGTAATTGCATCCTATGGGCATGCTTTGCCCGACGCATTCAGTTCAGATCTCAACACAGGGGATACAATGCGCTATAGTAATTGGGCTGATAAGGAAAAACAGTATGGCATCAATCTCAACCCGGACCGCCTTCTTAATGATCCCGCAGTTGTCGAGGGGACCTATGGAGAGGGAAGGGTACTGCTCTCGTTGGTCCATTTCGACACCCCCGGGGACACTAACGGCGCTGTGGTGCTGAAGAATATATGGCGTCATCTTGCTGCTGCACCCCCATGTCCGGGGCCGTTACCATGCACGAGTACCAGTGTTCCCGCGTCTCCACAGTCGCGTTTTGGGCCTTTCGGACTTTTTGCCGAACTCGAATCAGCAGTTGATAAGCTAATCTCCCTCGGTCAGCGCAATTTTCTCTGGTACTGGAGAAACCCGATGCTACTGCAGTGGCGGCGAGGTGTAAGGGGACTTGAATATTGTACTTTGTACGTACTGATAAAAGAAATTTCAGAACTCATAAGATACAGCGACGCTGACCCGTCTTTCATTACTGATTACGCATTGCGGATTAAAGACTTGCTTGTCCCTTTTGTTGAAAAGGCGATGCAGCTCCTTATCCTGGAAAGGGATGCAATCCAGAATGGACGTGTCACCTATGAGAAATGTGACGACCCGGAAATTCAAAAAATGAGGACCGAACTCTTTTCCAGCTCAAAAAGCCACGGCGGAATATTTAAAGAGCTTATCGGTAAAATTGATTCGCTCCTGTATGCATTGCTTTAACTTGAGTTGCCGCACACCTGTCATTGTCTCGAAAATACTCCCTCACCCCCATCCCATCCCACCAAGGGGGGAGGGATATAATTACAGTTCCCTCCCTTTGAGGCCGGGATTTAAGGGGAGGGTGATTTTCATGCCCCTTTGTGGGGCCCAGCTCATCGGGATTCCGGCTTTTCAAGAATCGTTTTTCGAACGTAACAACTCGATTCCTGGCAAGCCAACAGTACCAACAGTAGGTGCTGTAAGCGCCAGAAATAGGCGCTACAAGCAGGTGCTCTTAAGCACCGGAATGACAACAAGTTCGGCGTTAGCTTTTAGATACCCCTGATCTTGCCTTTGCGAGATTCATTTTATATAATTCCGGACTACTTATTATTTCAGCCCCCCGCTATAAATTATTGGCATAATCGTATAAGATATTGTTATTACAGGTAATTTTCTATTGACAATACCATGGTCTTACTGGTATAAAAGCTTATATCTATCATAATGCACTATTCTTTCTATTAGGTATAGAATTAAAATTTGTCTGACTTAAAATATGGTTAGAGGAGGTGTGATCATGAAATTAGGCGTTTTTTTAAGTGACTACCGTACAGGCGCTGATGTCCTTGACAGGCTGACCGCTGACAAGCTCGGCGTCATTTTTGTTGGTAACGGTGTCTACAATGCGACTGTTAAGGAAAACGGCAAGACATCTTCAGTCCTCGAAAAGAAGGCTGCATATTATGTACTGTCTGAGGATCTTGAGAGCAGGGGATTTAGCGCCGCAAACGTCGATAGCCGCGTAAAAGTGGTAACTTACGGCGATGTTGTCGACCTTATTTTCACTGACTACGAAAAAACAATATGGATATAATCCTTGAAAGGAGACGCGAATGGGAAAATTGACAATAGGCAGCTTTTCATCACTGGTCGGATCTTTGTCCCTCGATTTTGCGATTAAGCTTTCGGAGGCTGCCATAAAAAAGGGACATAAGGTTGATCTATGGGTATCCGGGAATGCCACGATGATTTCCAAAAAGGGACAGAAGGCATTTAAGGATTATTCAGCTCTTGCAAAAAAGGTGCAGGAACTCGTTGCCACCGGCAATTTGCAGGTAACTGCCTGCGAGGCATGCGCAGAGGCAAGAGGCTACCACAAAGAGGACACAATGGAGGGCGTTAAAAGGTTTAGCATGGATTGGTACCTTGCAAGCACCTTCACCGCCGACAGGGTCCTTCATATAGGAGGAGATTAATATGACTAAGAAACTGGGTTTCGTAATCAGGACGCTCCCTTATAAAATTGAAGGCTCACGGCTTGCAATGACCCATGCGATTTCCAGCCAGACTGTAGAAATATATTTGGAAGATGGAGATCTGGTTGAACCAGTGATTTGTTTCATCGGCGACGGAGTGCTAAATTGCCTTAAAGGCCAACAGGCTATGAAGAATTATGGCATCACCAGCCTGGAACAGCATATAAAAAACTCTCTCTTGCTTGATCTCAATGTGTTGATATGCAAAGAAGATGTCGACAAATTCGGCATTAAAGAAGATGCCCTGATAATGGACGCAGAAGATATCGGGGGGGAGACAAACGCAAAGATCGTTCCTTACAGTGAAATCCAGAAGGCGATGGAATCGGTAGACCATCTTCTCTTCTGCTAATAACCGTTACAGGAGGATATAAAAAAATGGCAGATTTAAAGACCCAAACACCTACAGAAACTCTTGACGTCTTAGGCAGGGTATGTCCCTATCCGCTGGTATTGACGAAAAAACAACTCGAAAAGATGAGCTCAGGCGCGGTCCTAAAAATCCTGTGTGACGCCCCTGCTTCCGCTGAGGATTCCATTCCCAGATTTGCAGATAAACAGGGATTCGGGATCGAGGTGGTAAAGCTGGAAGATAAAGGCTACTGGGAGATATATATCCAGAAGAAATAAGTTAAAGGCTGTTCAGCACACAGCGTTGAACGTACAGCGTCAAAAGTGTATTATATGCTCTAACGCTGAACGCTCAACGCTTTTTTTCTACATCTCGTTTATTGTAATTGCGGATGTCGGGCAGACGCCGAGACAGCTCTCACAAAACACGCACTCGCCTGTCTGATAGGGATCAGACTTGGAGTCAACCATTCTAAAAACACCCTGCGGGCAGACATTAACACACTCCTCGCAGCCTTCGCACTTCTCCACATTAACAGAAACCATATACATTGCAGCCACACCTCCCGGTTTTTCCCTATATTTTAAAATGTCCCATGCGCAAAAATCAAATAATGATGATGCAGGGGGGACCTGCGTCAGATTTATGTGTTTGTAATTTTGTCATTCCGGCTTGTCCGGAATCTAAGTAAGTAGTGACTAGAAAAAATATAAAGGCAGACATTTACCGCTTACTTAGATTCCCAACGAGCGAACAGTACCAGAGGTAGGCGCTCTAAGCGGGTGCTCTTAAGCACTGGGAATGACGTTTTGGCGAGCCCCACATCCATGATGCACACCCTTACGGAATACCGGGCCGCTAAATAAAGGCATCGCCATTATACTTCGGGCAGATAACCTATTCTCAAACAACCCCAGTGCCTGCCGCCAACTGATATCGGATGAACAATATCATTAACCAGTTCACCCCCAGCCGCTATAGGCCGTCTGAACGCCTGGCCAACAATTTCAGTGCTTTTTGCGCCGCTGGTCGAAACCTGGTCGGTCATTTTCACCCCGATCCGGGCAGGATTATTGTGAGCTGCGATAAGTGCATTACTGTCCATGGCCACCACATAAATAATCTTTTTTTCGGACTGTGCTAATTGCTTGACCAGAGGCATTACATGGGATTCAAAGAATTTAAAATGCCGGGCCGTAAATTTGCCAGCTTCGCTGCCGCTGGAATAATTGGTGTCGAACAATATTTCATTCGATATGGCCCCGCCTTTGAGCGCCTGTTCCAGCTTCCCAGTAACTTCTGCGGCGCCGGACTTGAGCATTTCCTCAATGCGGTCATCCAGTGAATCTTTTTTGACACTGCAGAGCTGGCTGTAAAGATTGATGGCAAGCGAAACCATTGAGTCTCCCTCGGTTGATATAGCGAGCGCCAGTTCTTTTGATTTTGCAGTGTATTCCGAGACCTCTTCAGTATTGGACAGCACGCTTTCAGCAACCTTTGACTGCTCTTCTGTGGCGACCGCGGTCTGGTTCACCATATCCGCTATCTGTTTTACCTCTACTGCAATTTTCTTTAAGGACACGTCCGCATTTTTCGCCCTCAGTATGCTCTCTGCGGCCCCTTTCAAAGTTGAATCCATAGTACTTATGGAGGAGTCGGTTTTCGTTTTAATGTCGTGAATCATGCCCGCAATTTCTTTCGTGGCTTTTTCTGTTTTGTCCGCCAGTTTTCTGACCTCATCGGCAACAACGGCAAACCCTCTCCCGTGCTCTCCGGCACGCGCAGCTTCGATAGCAGCATTCAGGGCCAGCAAATTTGTTTGGCTCGCAATATCGTTGATGACCAGTATGATTTCATCAATCTGGTCCGTAGCTTTTGAAAGCGCCTTGTTCATTTCAGCCCATTCATGCACCCGTGAAGACAGGCCCTCTATGCTTTTTACATTCTCGTCGATGTCTTTTTCAGCATGTCCGGCGCTCTCTGTGAGGGAAGTGATGGATTGCGCCGCCGCTCCTGCGCGATGTGATATGTCATTAATAGTTGCGCTCATCTCTTCCATTGCGGTTGCAACCTGCGCCGACTGTGTACTGGTCTTCTCAAAAATATCGATCATCTGGTGAGACGATTCTTTCATCAGATCTGATGTCTTTGTAAGGTTAAATCCTAGCGAAGAAATATTCTTCAGCACCGCCCTTGTCTTCACTATCATATCATTGATAAATGATGCCGTTTGTATTTCAGCCTTGTTTCCGGTTTTTCCTATAGGGAAAACCCGCGCCACGTTCAATCTGCCCTCTGCGACCCTGCTGAGAAATTCATTCAGATTCCCGGAAGACCTGCTGGAAAAGCGCCCCAGCATAAAGATTATATTGGCGATGAGCGACAGGGCAAATAAAGCAAAAAGTATCAGCGTACCTGCTTGCATAAAGAATCCCCCTCATTTTATCTGGTTGTTTTTTAGGGTGTTATGGAATTTTCAAGAAGTCTCTCATATATTAACATATTTCTTTTTTTTCTGTAGATTATCGTTCGGACAATGGGCAATAGTGAGTAGTAAGTAGTGAATAGTTGCGCTTATATTTTTTCTGCTCACGACTTACTACTTACTACTCACTGTTAGATTCCCGACAAGCACGGGAATGACGTCTTGGCGCGCCCCACATCCATGGCGCGCATACTCGGGCAATTTCAAGACCGTTTGAGAACTAAAAATATAAGGGCCTCTTCCGTTCTCTTGAAGAGGCCCCCCGATCTTTACTTTTCAGGAGTTAATTTGCTAATGATGTGAAATCTCTCCGGTCCCCGTGGGATCGACTTCCTGCTTTACAGAAATGGCGACCTTGTAAAGCACGGTAAGGACAAGAGCGCCTATCCCATACACTCCAAGAGCGATAAGCATTTCGGGCAGTGTTGGCGAATACTCAACAACACGCTCAAAAGGATTAGGTATAAATCCGCCGACGACCAAGCCGAGTCCCTTATCGATCCAGCAAGCTAAGAACACTGCTATGAGCGCAAAAGGCAGAATGCCTTCATTTTTGCGTGTATTGGGGTTCACCAGCAACGCAAGCGCAACAAACGCAAGCGCTGTGGCGGTCCACATCCATGGAACCAGTCTCGTGTGGCCTTCGAGGCCCACAAAGAGATATTTAATGGGGGCCATATGTGCAGGTATATTGCTGTAAAATGCGGTAAACACTTCAAGCAGGAAGAAGAACACGTTGAGGGTCATTGCATAAGTCACTATTTTTGCCAGCGACTGAATTGCCTCTTTCCCCGGATCGAACTTGGTGAGCTTCCTGACGATCAAGGCTAGCAGGACAAGAAGGGCCGGACCCGCAGCAAATGCTGAAGAAAGGAAGCGCGCTGCCATTATGGCCGTAAGCCAGAGTTCCCTGCCCGGCAGACCGGCATATAGAAACGCTGTAACCGTGTGAATGCTGACCGCCCATGGCACTGAAAGATAGATAAGCGGTTTTACCCACGCTGGCGGCGGCACCTCTTTGAGCTCAGCACCCAGCGTCGTCCATCCTATGACCAGATTGAGAGTAAGGTAGCCGGACAGGACAAGCATGTCCCAGAACATAATCGAGTTAGGAGTTGGGTGCAATATAACGTTCATGATTCTCATAGGCTGCCCCATATCACAAAAAATGAACAGCATGCACATAACGACCGAAGCGATTGCCAGAAACTCTCCGAGGATAAGTATCTTTCCGAATTTTTTGTAATTATGCAGGTAGAATGGTATGACCAGCATTACGGCTGAGGCTGCCACGCCGACCAGGAAAGTAAACTGGGCAATGTATAAACCCCAACTGACATCCCTGCTCAGACCGGTTATGCCCAAACCATAGTTGAACTGATGCAGATAGTTTATAAAGCCTACGCCGATTATCCCAAGCAATAAAAATATCCAGCCCCAGTAGCTTTTTCCACCGGTAAGCGCCTTCTCAAGCATTTTCGCTCCCTCCTATGATGTAGTAAATGCTGGGCTGAGTTCCGAGTTCCGGCCGTCTCCTGATCGTGTATCGTTTGCCGATAAGTTGTCTCACCTCGGAACTCGGGTCTTCCAGATCACCGAACAAAATGCCGCCTCCTGATGCTTCGACACATGCTGGTTTTAGTCCCTTGGCAAGGCGTTCATAGCAGAATGTGCACTTTTCAACCACACCCTTGGTACGGGTCGGGAATTCGGGATTGAGCTCTTTGATAAAAGGCTGCCCGTTTTCGTCCTTGCCGCGAGGGTCCCTGAAATTGAAGCTCCTCGAACCGTAAGGGCAGGCTGCCATGCAAAACCTGCAGCCAATGCAGCGGTGCATGTCCATCATGACTATGCCGTCTTTTCTCTTGAAGGTAGCTTTGGTTGGACACACCCTTACGCACGGAGGCTCGGCACAGTGGTTACAAAGAACAACAAAGGGCTTCTCCTTCATCTCCCCGGGCAAATATGCGTTTCCCTGGTCCGGGAATACACGCTCAAAGGCATCTTTCCATATCCATTTTATCTCGTCCTTGGGCTCGCCGAAATCAGGGACATTATGGATGCTGTGGCAGGCATGTATGACCCTCTTGAAATCGTCATCAGTCTTGAACTTGCTCATATCAATGACAAAGCCCCAGCGCTTTGCTTTTAATGCATCCGGGCCGGGCTCAACCTGGGAGGCTTCGGCAGCGTCACGTCTGACACTGTTAACTGCTGTTGCGGCCCCTATGCCCAGTATGGTCGAAAATCCAGCTATTTTTAAGAATTGCCTTCTGTCCATGCTCATAAGTTGTTCTCCTTCGGTGCGATATGACAATCCCAGCAGTAAGGCTTCACAGCCATATAATTATGGCAGGTGTCGCAAAACTCTTTCTTGTTCGAATGGCAATGCATACAAGTATTCTGGAGGCTGATGTTGTATCGCTTTCCGTCGAAACCTACATACACCCTGTCGCCATCGCGGACTGCCGCATCCCTCCAGTTGTTAAGCAGTTGCATATGCTCGGCTTTCATAAACTCCTTGGGCTCAACGCAGTGCTTTACCGCCATCTGCTGAATGACAGGGGTGTTGATTTTAGGTTCGGGCTTCACAATATCCGTTCCAATGTTATATATGAAAGGGAACGCAATTATCGCGACAAAGACAAGAAGCCCTGCTATTATTTTTCCGCTATTATACATTTTAGCTTACCTCCTCGTTGCCTTCTTTTCCGGGAAGGGGTTCGAGCCGTATATCAAGAGTCCTCTCTTTTTCGCCCTTCATAACCAGGGCATTGGCGACAAGCTCGTGCGTCCCGGCCACACCTACACCCGGCACCCAATAGTCCATGGAAGTCGAAAGGGTGGCCCTGTCGATCGCGCAGATGTTGGCCAGCATATTGACTCCATATTTATCATGTACATGTTTCACTGCGTTTGCCCTCGGAAATCCGCCCCTCATACGCAGTTCCATGTTCTCAGAGGCGTTCAGCCCGGTGCCGCTTCCACAGCAGAAGGTTTTTTCTCTGATAGTGTTTTCAGGCATCTCATAAAAATGGTTGCAGACGTTATTGATCACATACCGCGGCTCCTCAAGCAGTCCCATACCGCGCGAGGTATTGCATGAGTCATGGAAGGTCACTTTCAGGTGATCGTTTCTGCTCTTATCCAGCTTAAGTTTGCCATTCTTGATAAGGTCGGCAGTGAATTCGACGATGTGCACCATCTTCGTTGCTTTTGCATTGTCGAACCTGGTACCGGTCAACGGAGAAACCGGCACATCCAGAAAATCCGCCGGGCCGTTCCACGTATCCATGTACTGGTGGAGCACTCTCCACATATGCCCGCACTCTCCGCCGAGTATCCACTTTACGCCAAGGCGTTTTGCTTCGGCGTAGATTTTTGAATTGAGTCTTTTTGCCATTTCGTTGGTTGTAAAGAAACCGAAATTACCGCCTTCTGAGGCATAGGTGCTCCATGTGTAGTCGAGCCCGAGTTCGTGAAACAGCATTAGATAGCCCATGGCCGTATACGTCCCGGGGTTGGCAAAAAGGTCGCCCGACGGGGTAACAAATAGTATTTCAGCCCCCTTCCGGTTAAAAGTGGGCTCTACTTTGATGCCGGTAATTGTTTCTATATCCTCAACGAAGAGTTCGATACTTGATTTTATCGTATGCGGCTCGAGGCCGAGGTGGTTGCCTTTCATATAGCATGCCGCAACCGGGCCGGCTATCCATCCGATATTAAGTCCCAACAGATTGATAAGCTCCCTGCCCATCATGGTGATTTCAGCCTGGTCAATACCGTAAGGGCAGAAAACTGAGCAGCGGCGGCATTCGGTGCATTGGTAAAAATAATACCACCACTCTTTAATTACATCCGGAGTGAGGTCGCGCGCGCCCGCGATTTTTTTCAATATTTTCCCGGCAAGTGTGAAGTTGCCGCGGTAGACCGACCGGAGCAATTCGGCCCTTAGCACGGGCATATTCTTGGGGTCCCCCGAGCCTATATAAAAGTGGCATTTGTCAGCACAGGCCCCGCATCGGACACATATGTCCATGAATAGGCTGAAGGAGCGATATTTTTTCAGCAGAGACTGCATTCCTTCGAGGACCGTCTGCTCCCAGTTCTCAGGGAGCTTCCAATCTTCCTCTGAAGGTTTCCACTCTCTCGCGTTCGGAAACCCGACGGTGTTAAGGTCCTTGATTTTAGCCGGATGGCAATACATATGTTCTTTTATTTCCACCGGTGTGTCCATCCAGTCCTTCTGGGGAGGCCTAAGATTTATTTTTGATAACTCGTTGGGTTTTGATGTAAATTTAGCCATGTCTACTCCTTGTCGACCGGTATTTCAACCATTTTCATTTTCTCCCTGAAATCATTTTCATATTCCTCATAGGTATGGACATGCACAGGGTAGTTCCATGGGTTCACGTGTCTTACCATGCGGCTGTTGTTGATCATGTTTCTTGTCGGGCTGAGGAAAACCCCTGCCATGTGCACTAGTTTGCTGAAGGGGAAATAGGCAAACAGGACACTGATAAGGAAAAGGTGTATGTAGAACATAACGCCGATTCCGTTGGGGACGACCGGGTTCAAGCTTATGAGCCCCATTGCCAATTCCTTAACGCTAACAAGGGCAACCTTTGTAAAGTAACGCATCATGACACCGGTAGATGCGATGCCCAGAATCAGGAAAAGAGGAAAGTAGTCGGCTGCAAGAGAGATATAGTGTACCTGGGGTATAGTCACCCTTCTTATAAAAAGATAGGTTACTGCAGCCAAGAGCACGACATCGGTCATATATAGCAGGGGAACACCTATTTGCATAAAACTATCGAGCCTTTCAATGACGCGAATGGGCAAAGGCACATTAATAGAGAAAAACCTGAAATGCCTTATGAGTATTATAAGGAAAGACCAGTGGAACGCCAGTCCTGCAAGCCAGAGCCATTTATCGGAGCCGTAAGCAAGCTTTGGCCCATCCCTCAGTTCAGTCTTGACATTTCTGAAAAGAGACCGGAAAAAGAACACTTCCAGCGCCATACGGCCGACAACCCCCAGCAGGCTCGAAGGATTTTCGAGTTTGTTCTGTTTGATCCAGGGGAATGATTTCATCTGTCCGCATGTGGTCGGTATGCAAAACGGCACCGGCGAGCTCGCCCATTTCACTACACGATAAATTATCCCGGCAACGAATGTCGCTAAGGCTGCATATGGGATAATGACCCCAAACAGGAACTGCAGATTAGCAAACTGCACGCCTGCAACAACAATCAATATCAGTGTTAATACTGCGACAAAAGGGAATAGGATTTTCATTTTGCTACCTCTTTATGTTTTTGGTTTTGCACTGCTGTTCTCCCTGCCACCCGGTTCTGACTCCTCTCCCGGGATTTCGCATAGCATCTGGGCCTTTTGAAGGAGCCTGTACGTCATGTCTCTTGTTTCATTGGCCTTCAGTTCATATATCTTTTCTCGACATTTTATGAAACTGTCGAAGGCACGGAGGCCAATAGCATCAATCGAGGCTTCGAGTGCAGCCAGTTCTTCAGCTATGGAGTGCTCCTGCGCGGCCTGACCGAGTGTTTCTCTTATTATGCCTTTCAACAGAAAGATAAAGACTAGGGCCCTGGAAGGAGGACCCTCCTGAACAGCCTTGATTCGTATAATGCTGTCGAGAAAGGAGGAGGATTTTTCAGATTTTTCATCATCAGCCCCGCAAAGAAGTGCATCAAAAATGGCTTCAGTCCCCTGGGCAAGCGTATGGCCTACAGGATTCGCAAATTGGTCTTTTTGTTTTTTAAGGAAAAGGGAAGTCTCGGCTGGATAAGCATCAACTGTAACATCAAGCCACCTCTTCAAGATGGCGGGTCTCTTTGCTGACAAGAGATCTTTAAGATTCATTTCTTCCCCACCCGGTATAAAAACAAGGCAGGAGGCGGTTCCCCGCCTCCTGCCTGTTTTTTTTATTTTTTATATTCGTATGCGTGCATTACCGGTTTACACGCAACCTGTTGGCTTCGGCAATCCCGCATATCTGCACGCCTGTTTTGCAGGGCCGTCAGGAAACAGTTCGTAAAGATATTTTGTATTCCCCTTTTCAGGTCCCATAACCTTGCCGACTTCCTTCACAAGGATCTTTATCATCGGAGCTATTTGGTATTTCTGATAATAATCTCTCAGGAAGGTTATAATTTCCCAATGGGCATCAGAAAGATCAAGCCCGTCACCTTTGGACATAAAGGTCGCTATATCCTTGTTCCATTCTTCCAGATCAACCATATAGCCATCCTCGTCCACCTCAAATTGCTTTCCACCGACTTCAATATTAGGCATAATGTTTTCCTCCTTCCTTGCGGCAATTTTTATACTGATTTATATTATATTATATTATTTTAATGTTAAAATTATCGAAACCAGGACTTATCAAAATAATATAGAACAGGCACTCAGGTCAAATAAAATTAAATTATAAATTTATATGGCCGCTTTATGCAGGACCTCGCCGGCAATGTCACCGACAGTCCGCGTAACCAATTCCCCCTCGTAATAAACCGGCACCGGACTACTATCGCCTAAAAGTTTTGAGACCTGCTGCCTTACCTTCCCTGCGATCAAAGCGTCGTGCAGCAGGCCCATTAGCAGGACCGTATAGCCTCTGACGGCCGGGTTTCCATCTTCCAGCATCTCGGGCAGGTCCGGTATAATAAATTCGACCAGTTCAGGCCGGATCATGGCAATGCGTCCCATGGCCCAGACGATGCCCGCCCGGAACATCTCTTCCTCCTTGAAAGACCAGATGATAGGAATAATGTCATTAAACGCGTCAGGATCACCAGTAACTATCTCTCCAAGCATTTCAGCCGCGCTCCAGCCAATGCCCCCGGATTCTTCGCCCATGGACCATAAAAGCCGCCTCACGGTGTCCCGCAGGATATCCATCATTCCCTTCGCATAAGTCCGTGAAATAACGCCAATCGCCTCAATAGCCCTCCAGCTAATCACGTCTTGTTTATCATATGACAACGATATGAGACACCTTATGATACCTTTGTCCTGCCCGGCCATATCGGCCACCTGACCATAAGCCTGCAATTTAAGCAACCCCTTTACCTTGTCCTTCATGTGCATTTTGCTATCTTGGGTGATCGCAAAGACCCGGACATCACCCGCAGCCGGCGCAGTAGGGACAGTTGGGGCCTGCACGGAATTTTCAAACTGCTGCTCTTTCAACTTAACAAAAACAAGCCTTCCGGACAGACTCCTGAGACCTTTTGAATACAACCGCTGATGGCTTTTCTCATCGTATTCCATGTCAATAGCCTCGTAATCCACATTCTCATCCATCGCATTGATCTGCCAGCCGCCCTTTGCGAGGGCAAGGGCCTCTGTGTATGCCTCACCGGTATTATGGCCTGTAGGGTCGCACACATAAACCGCGCCGCATTCACATCCTCCAGTGCTCACATTGCCGAACTCAGTTTTAATTTCAGCCGGACGATTGATAATGCGCCCGCAGAAAGGGCATTCAGGAGTGTACTTATTCATTTTTTCACTTTTCGCGTTTCACGATTCACGTTTCACGGTCCTTGTGTACTTCAATGCACAATTAATAAGTCCGGAGGCCCACTCAGGAGAGCCGAGGGCATGTATATGCGTATACGTACCGAGCACATTTTTGTAGCAAATGCCATCCCTTTTGTCTTTTATCCCTTTGCCGCGCTGCATCGAAAAGGCTGAACGTTGTAATGCTCCCTCCGCAATCCCTGCAACCTCCGAATAATGGAATTCATGCCCGTGCAGCAACGTTCCAAGAGGATAAAAGGGGTTTGGCCTGTCGATCTCGACAATGGTGTATCCATGCGCCTGAGGTTTCTTCTTCATATCAAAGGCAATGGGGAATACTCCTGCCATTGGGTATTTTTCACCTTCTGCGCGGATGCTTTCACCTAAAAACATCAACCCCCCGCACTCCGCATAAATAGGCAGCCCTCTTTCAGCCATGTGCCGAATGGAATTTCTGAATCCAGTATTCCCGGCGAGCCGGAGGGCATTGGTCTCCGGGAAACCTCCTCCGATGTATAGAGCATCTATGTCCGGGAGGCTGACATCGGTCAATGCATTTATATCTACTATCTCAGCACCTCTTTTTTCAAGTTCCTCAAGGTTTTCAGGATAATAAAACTGAAACGCCGAGTCCCGGACAACACCTATTTTTACAGTTCCCCTCGAAAAAACAGGGACACATCCCATTTTTGTTTCAAAAATAGGATGTGTCCCTGTTTTTTCTGTTTCCGGCGTGTTCAAGGGCTCTGCAGACATCGCAATTTTCGTTATTGCATTAATGTCGAGATATTTGCCCGCTATTTCTTCGGCAAGGGCAATGACCTTTACAGTGTCGGGATGCTCCTGGTAGGGGATGAGACCCATGTGCCGCTCGGGGATATCGCCGGCGGCAAGCCTGGGGATTACTCCAAGCACAGGCAGCGAGCAATAGTTGTCTATTGATTCCCTGACCACTGACTCATGTCTCTCTCCAGCAACCTGGTTCAGCACTACGCCTTTTATCGCCACCTCGCCGTCCAGATGCATGCACCCAAGCACCACAGCGGCAGCAGTCCTGGTCATCTTGCTGCAATCGATGATAAGTACCACAGGAGCATGAAGAAGCTTGGACAGCTCTGCCGTACTGCATGAACCTCCTGCATCCATTCCGTCATGCAGCCCCCTGTTGCCCTCGATGACTGAAATGTCACCACATGCATGGGAAGCAAAGGAATTTATTATCATTTCTCCGGAAAGAAAAAAGGGGTCAAGATTATAGCATGGCCTCTGAGCAGATACTGAAAGCCAGCCGGCATCGATGTAATCCGGCCCCTTTTTAAAAGGGACCACCCTCAGCCCCTTTTGAGACCTCAGTCCTGCTATTATGGCGAGCGTGAGCATTGTCTTGCCGCTTCCGCCCTTCACTCCTGCAATAACCAGTCGAGGGTAAGCATTCATAATCATTTATTATAACTTATATGTAAAGGCCAAAAAGCAAAAAAGGCAGAGCCATCTATCTATTGCTGATAGAAAGCAGCCTGCCCTTCCTGACTATAAGATATTGCTTATTGCTGGGGCGGTATCTCTACAAAGCTTCCGCCAAAATACGTATAAATAAGTTTCCCATCATCTACTAGAACTTTCAGTGCGGCCTTTACCTCATCCCTTGTTACGCCTGCTTCTGCCGAGATTGTTTTCTGGATGTCGCTTGATTTTAGCTTCTTTTTTCCTGTCGATTTTTCAACCAGCTCGTAAATCTTCTTCATGACTTCTTCTTTTTCCATAGCGCACCTCCATAATAAGGCAGGTAAAGGTAAAGAGTAAGACAGGCAAAGAAAAAACCTCTACCTCTACCTTTACCTCTACCTCTACCTATATTTGTCTGTTACCTTTACAAGCCATTATACAGAATTACCATTTAAAAGTCGCGGCCGTTCTAAATGTCTCTCTTGCAATTGTAAAGTCATCGATATGCTGGAAGGTGAACGGGAATCCGGTTACGTTGAAGAATTTTTCCCACCCTATTCTTTCAATCCATTCGCCGACTCTTTCGTGTTTCTTTGCATCTGCAACATATGCATCCAGGATCGTCCTCACTGCGGCGGTGACTTCAGGCCACCTCGGAGGATTGTTCTTGATGAAAGGGATGGCCAGCTTCGAGAACTTAGGGTTGCTTCTCAGGTTCCCGACCTTTCCGCCAACCACGATTGCAACCCCGTCAAATTCAGGGTTATGGATTTCTATCGGCGGGCATACGGTAAAGCAGTTACCGCAATACATGCATTTTTCCTCTTTAATTTTCACGCTCTTCTTTGACGGCTCAGGGCTGATCGCGCCGGTCGGGCATGCCGCTATGGTAGAGGGGATTTCGCACATATTTTTGACTTTATCGTCGTTGACGACAGGCACCTTCCGGTGGATTGCAACAACGGCAATATCGGAGCAGTGGACAGCGCCGCACATATTGACGCAGCAGGCGACAGCCAGTCTCACCTTATTTGGTGTGGCTTTGGTCGTGAAATAATCCGCAAACTCGTCCATCAGGGCCTTTACCAGACCCGAGGCATCCGATGCTGCCGAATGGCAGTGGACCCATCCCTGTGTATGGACAATATTGCTTATCCTGGGGCCGATCCCTCCTAGCATATACTTTTTGCTTTTCAGTTCATTCTGCAGCGGATCGAGGTTCTTCTCATCAGAAACAAGGAATTCCACGTTGTGCCTGGTTGTATAACGCAGATACCCGCCGCAATATTTTTCAGCAAGAGCGGCATGCTCTCTGATGGTATCGGTGCTGAGGAGCCTTGGGGAAGCGGCCCTTACCGACCAAATTTTTTCTCCGCTGTTGGACACATGGACCATCACTCCGGGATTTATAATCTCGTGATACTTCCAGTCTCCGTAGTTTTTCTGGATTACCGGCGGCAGAAAGTCCTTATAGTGGGGCGGTCCTATATCTGTTCTTCTTTGTGGTAACGCCATAATATTTTCCTCCTTCTATAATATGTAAATATAGTTTGATTTATTTCTGCAGATCTGCTTCGGTCCAGAAGAAGAACGGGTCTCTCCTCGGCTCCTTCACTTGCTGCGGAACAGGGTCCAGGCCGATGAACTCAAGGAACTCTCTCATGCCTTTTCTTATAATGAGCTCTCCTATTCTCTCCCTATTCTTGCCATACTCATCCCAAAATTCCCACATCTTCCTTATAAGGTCCTTGAACTCATCATAGGGAGGTTCCATTTTTATGAAGGGAACGATTACCCACGAAAGAGTTGCACCGATAACAAACGGGGCCTTACTGCCGATGAGGATGGTGGCGCCCTTTTCTCCGGTTGTTTTCAAAGCCTTCGTCATTTTGGCAATGCAATGCATACAGCGAACACAGTCGGCATCATTGATCTTTAACTCTTTGCCGTCATAGCTCATGCACTTGCTGGGGCACATATTAACGATTTCTTCCTGTACGTTCATGCCGCCCTTTGCATACGCGGCAACTTCTTTCTGGTCGACTGCGATAGCGCCTTTCCATGTGCCGATGATGGAGCAGTCGGCGCGAGCGATAGCAGCTATACAGTCTACGGCGCAGCCGGCAGTTTTAAACTTAAATTTATACGGGAATGCAGGCCTGTGCATCTCGTCCTGCCATTCCTGTGTGATCGCATAATTGATATTAAGCGTATCGATATTCGCCCATTCGCACCGTGCTGGTCCTACACAGCAGCTCGGTGTTCTCAATGCTGACCCGGAACCTCCCAAATCCCAACCGCGTGATGAGAATTCAGCAAAAATCGGTTCGAGGTTCTCCGTATTGGTGCCAAGAAGCACCAGGTCGCCGGTCGAGCCGTGCATATTGGTGAGGCCGCTCCCGTACTTGTCCCAGATATCGCACATTTCATTTAAAAACTTCGAGGTGTAAAAAAATGCTGATGTCGAATTGATTCTGACGGTGTGAAAATTAGCAACATTCGGGAATTCTTCCGGAAGTGATGAGTACCTGCCGATAACGCCGCCTCCGTATCCGCGGACACCTACGATCCCGCCGTGCTTCCAGTAGCCGCGCCTGTCCCTGTATGACTTTTCGAGCTGTCCAAGCTCGTCGGCAGCCATATCGTTCTTTGCTGCGGCCTTCTTGATTTCTGTCACGAAGCTTGGGAATGGACCTTTTTCAAGCTCGTCCAACAATGGAGTCTGGTATTTCTTTGGCATTGCAACCTCCTCTTTTTTGAGTTTTAAGCGATGTGGTTTCACTTAAACGTTATAGTCAACATGGTACTTGGTATAAACTGCATAAACCCAACGATACAGGCTAATATTTTAATAAGGCAATCGTCAAATAAAAAATATTAATTCAAATATTAGGGACTTTTTTTTGACTTGACCCTTTTATTAAAACCACCGTAAAATTAAAGGTTATGAGGGTCAAACAGATAGAGCTTGCCGGCTTTAAGTCTTTTTCTGATAAAACAGTGCTCAGGCTTCATGATGGCGTTACCTGTATTGTAGGGCCGAACGGATGCGGCAAGAGCAATGTTGTTGATGCGTTCAAGTGGGTACTGGGGGAACAGAGCGTCAAGAGCCTGCGCGGCGAAAAGATGGAAGAAGTTATTTTTCAGGGTTCGTCCACCATAAAGCAGAAAGGGATGGCAGAGGTCACTATGCAAATCTTTTTCCCCGGGAAGGAGCCCGTTGAAAACAATAACGGGACCATGTCGGATGCAAGCGTTCCCGGAGACGAGACCTCTGTTTCACGCAGGCTCTACCGTTCGGGGGAAAGCGAGTATCTGATCAATAAAAGCCAATGCAGGCTCAAGGATATTAAAGATATTTTCCTTGACACCGGACTTGACGTCAAAAGCTACTCGATACTGGACCAGGGAAGGGTTGCGGAAATAATCAATACCAAGCCACAAGACCGGAGATTTCTGATCGAAGAGGTCGCAGGGGTGATGAAATACAAGGTGAGGAAAACCGAAGCGCTCTCAAAACTCGAATCTTCCAAGCAGAACTTGCAGCGCATCAATGATATCGTCTATGAGGTCAAACGCCAGATAAACAGCCTTGACCGGCAGGTAAAAAAGGCGGAGCGCTACAAACGTCTTAACGGTGAACTTTCATGTATTGAACTTAGGATTGCAAAAAGAGAATACGTGCGTCTAATCGGTATTATGCAAGAACTTTCGGTTGAAGTCGAAAAATTAAAAGAGGCTGATTCATTAAAGAGGAGTGCGCTCTCCACACTTGAAAACCAGCTTGAAGCTAAGAGGCTGGAACTGGCCGGTAAAGAAAAGGCGCTCGCCGACCTTGAAAATTCTCTTTACAGCAAGGAGAGGGATATTTCCGAATCCGAGAAACATGTCGCTATATTAAAGACTGCAATAGACAACAGGAGAGCTGATATATCACGGCTTTCTGCCCAGCAGAGTGACTTTGACAAAAAAAATGAAGACCTTTTATCAAAACTCGGCAGTTTTGATGCTGATATCATTGCTTTTTCATCCGGCATGTCCGGACTGACCGATGAACTAGGCGAAAAAAGAGAAACCCTTTTGTCCATTGAATTCTCTATAGGAGACAAAGAGTCAGCGTTGGAAGAGAAAAGAAAGGAACTGTTCAGGGTTTCAGAGATTGTCAGTCAAAAGAGGAATGAGCTGCACAAGCTCCAGTCGACTTTTGAAACCTTGCAGTACCGCGAATCAGCATCCGCAAGGGACTTCGAAGCAGTCAGTAACGGTATTGCGGCTTCTGAAGAAGCGATCAGGGCTGAGGAGGAACATATCACTGCACTTAAGCACAGGCTTTCGGCAATGCAGTCGGAAAAAGATGCGCTAAAAGCTGAGACAGAGAATCTTAACAGGGATATTGAAAGTAAAAAAAGCCTCCTTGCATCAGAACGCGAGGCATTGGCTTCAAATATGGCGCGCCTTGGCTCGTTAAAAGAACTCGCTTTTGACAAGTCTCTCATGGATGTGCTGGCAGAAGCTGTGCCTGCTGCCAGACGGACTGCCCTTGCCGGAGAAGGAACCTCGGGGCTTTCCGCCGATTGCCCGGTGCTTTCCGATATTATAAGTACCGAAAAAGAATATGAAAAAGCTATAGAGGCAGCGCTTTCAGAACGGATAAACTCTATCCTCCTGAAAAACGTTGATGACATACTTGCCGCAACAGCTGTCATTAGAGAAAGGAACCTTGCCAGAACAGCTCTTCTCTACACGGGATTCAGTTTTGAGCCTTCAGCGCCGGGCACAGAAGTCCCATTTGACGGCATTATTGGAAAGGCTTCTGATTTTATAAGCTTTGAGAACAGTGAGATGCAGGTCCCTGCAGGCAGAATACTTGAAAATACGCTTATAGCAAGGGACCTTCAGAGCGCTATTACGTTCAGAAATCAAGAGGCGTCCCGGCATTATGCTCTGGTTACACTTGAGGGTGAAGTCATTGACCGGGATGGAGTAATCCTTGCCGGGCAGGGGAAGGACATACTTAAGAGGAAAAGAGAGATAAAGGAACTCCATGCAGCGGTCCTGAAGGAGCAATCGCTAATCAGTACGTTTGAAAACGATTTATCCGCTGCAACAGGTACACTGTCTGAGAAAACTGAGCTTCTGACAGATGTGGGCGGCACTCTTGTCGCTGTCGAAAAGGAACTGTCGTTGGCAGAACATTCCCTGAAAAACGTCTATGAGGAAGCTGAAAGGAAGCAAAGGAAACTTTCTTTTCTTAATTCTGAAATCGCCACGATCGCTGGAGAAAAAGAATCATTAGGGACACTCATTACTGGAAAAACGGAAGAAATTGGACTTTCTGAAAAAGAGAGGAATTCTGTTAACGAAAGCATAGCTGCGCTCCAGGACTCCATTGGATCGGTAAGGACCGAATATGAGGCGGCGAGATCTGAGGTGACCGATCTGCAGCTTGCTATTACTTCACATAGGGAAAAGATGGAGTCCCTGCAGCGGGAGAAGGCGAGTATTGACGATACGTTAAAAGAGCTTGAGCTTAGCAGGAAAGCGGCATTTCGGGAGGCGGATGAAGCGGCACAGAGACTCTCGAAGGCATCGTCTGAACTGCAGGGCCATGAAGAAGTTATAAAAGCGCTGGTAACCGGGGCAGATGTGATGCGCAGGGAGAGGGCATCTCAAAAAGAAGCGATAGATACCGAAAGCCAGGCACTTGTTACAGAGAACAACTCCCTAAGAACTATACGCTTCGAGATCGACGCCATATCCTCGCAGTTGGCCGATGCAAATGCGAAGGCTATTGAAAACAGGTTAAGAGCAGAGAATGTCGAAAGCTCCATTGCCACTAAATACGGTATTGCAATAAAGGACCATGAAATTATAACAGAGGGATTTGACCTTGCCGAAGATGAGGAACAGGTCAATCAGCTAAATGAGAAAATACGGGATCTGGGACCCGTAAACCTCGGCACTATTGAGGAATACGAAGAATTCAAAAACCGTTATGACTTCCTGACAAAGCAGCAGCAGGATTTGACCCTTTCGATTGCGGAACTGGAAGAGGCCATAAGCAGGATCAATGCCTCTACAAGAAGAAAGCTCCGGGAGGCATATGATGAGCTCAGGGCAAAATTCTCCGAGGTTTTCCAGACACTTTTTGGAGGGGGCAGGGCAGATATTGTCCTCACAGATGAGGAAAACATATTAGAGTCCGGTATCGAGATCATAGCTCAGCCGCCAGGCAAAAAACTCCAGAACCTGAACCTGCTTTCCGGCGGAGAGAAGGCCCTCACCTCTCTGTCACTCCTGTTTGCGGGTTTCCTGATAAAACCTAGTCCACTCTGCATACTTGATGAAGTGGATGCCCCTCTAGATGAGTCAAATACCGTGAGGTTCGCACAGACGATCAAGGGGCTTTCAAGGGAGACACAATTTATTGTGATTACCCATAATAGGTCCACTATGGAAGTTGCAGACTACCTTTACGGTATCACCATGGAAGAACCCGGCGTGTCAAAAGCGATTTCTCTGCAATTTGCTGACATCGAAAATAAGCAGTAAATTATGTTTCTGAAAGGAAGGGATCGGCAGGAGAAGGGGAGCACTTGTTTTTCGACGCGATGCACGGCTCTACTGTGCAAGGGGCGAGTAACGCCGAGCCCCATCTGAAAGCGGAGAGGGACATCGCTGCTATGAAAAAAAGTGGGATTTGCCGACTAAAACAGTTTCAGCGCGGCGAAAAACAAGTGCTCCCCTTCTCCTGCCTTCCTTACCGAAATAAATGTTTACAATAAGCCTGTTATAAGCTATACTTAGATTAGTTGGCTTTTAAAGTTAAGCAACCCCGGAAACTTTAAAAGGAAGGATCCGGGGTTTTTATTTTATTTGAAAGGAGACACGGAAATGGGCAAAAAACTTTACGTTGGAAACATTTCTTTCAAAACAACACAGGATGAACTTAAAGAACTCTTCGAGAAAACAGGAGAGGTTGAAACAGCCACCATCATAACGGATTTCCATACAGGACGGTCGAAGGGTTTTGGCTTTGTCGAGATGGCAACGGAAGAGGATGCTAGAAAAGCGATCGAATCCATCAACGGCACTATATTTATGGAAAAAACACTCTCTGTAGCCGAGGCAAAACCGCAGGCGCCCAAAGGGGACAAAGGCAGTTTCGGAGCCAGAAGAGGCGGAGGCGGAGGCGGCTTTGGCGGAGCTGCAGGCAGCAGGGGGCCAGGAAGAGGAAGGAGGTAACTTGCAGGTAAATGTTAGTGGAAATGACGTAGAAAAGGCACTCAAAGACCTGAAGCGCAGGCTGCAGAGGGATGGCCTATTCAAGGAAATAAAGAAAAGAAGTTTTTACCTTAAGCCATCAAAAAAATTGAAACAGAAACAAAGAGAAGCAAGGAGGAAACGCCTGAAGGCGATGCGGTTCAAGTCCCCTGCCAAAGTCAAGGCAAGGAATTAGCACAGTTAAGCGGTCAGCCGAATTTACAGAACAACTGCCTAATTAGTATAATTTTTATATATTATGAGAGACGCCTCGCTTATTCCCGGTGTAGAAATCTCCGCAGAAAAAGAAGATCGCGTATGTTACAGTTTTGATGCATCAAATTCAGAAGCCGTGCTGCCGCATGCCGTTGCATGGCCTACCAATACTGACCAGCTTATTAAGATAGTAAAATTTGCCGGTGCGAATAACCACCCCATCATAGCGCGCGGCGCCGGGACCGGAATGACTGGCGCATCTGTTCCAACAACTAACAGCATAGTCATAAGCTTTGAGAAAATGAGGAAATTCCTCGATGTCGATACGAAGAATATGACAGTAACCGTCGAGCCCGGCATTATAAATGGAAAGCTGCAGAAGGAGCTTGAGTATCTGGGTTTTTTTTACCCGCCCGATCCTGCCAGCCTCAATAACTGTACCATAGGCGGCAATGTGGCGACCAATGCCGGTGGCCCAAGGGCGATTAAATACGGTGTAACTCGCGATTATGTTATGGGTATCGAGGCGGTAATGCCCGATGGCACATTAATTGTGACCGGAGGTAAAACTCATAAGCGGGTGGTAGGCTACGATCTCAGAAACCTGCTTATCGGGTCCGAGGGCACGCTCGCAATGTCCACAAAAATTCGACTTAAGATTCTCCCCCTTCCTGAAGATATAATGACACTTCTAATTCTTTTCAACAGCCTGGAGGCTTCAGGCACTGCTGTTTCAAAAATCGTCACATCGAAGATCATCCCGAGGACTATGGAACTGCTTGACAAATCAGCCATTGAGGCAATTGAAAGTTATAAACCCATAGGTCTCCCTAACGATGTCGAGGCATTGCTTCTTGTTGAACTTGACGGCTATCCGGCGACCATCACGAAAGAGGCTGAACGCATTGTCGATATTTGCGGAGGGCTGGGAGGGGAAGTCATTGTTGCAGAGGACTCTATGGCAGCGGAAAGGCTCTGGGAGGCAAGGAGAGCGATCTCGCCTGCGCTATACCATATCAAGCCTACGAAAATCAGCGAGGACATCGTTGTGCCCAGAGATAAAGTTCCTCTTATGCTTATGGAGTTGCGTATCATATCCGAACGCAGCGGGATAAAAATAATAAGCTTCGGTCATGCGGGAGATGGAAATCTGCATGTCAATATTATGGTTGACAGAAATGATGAGGAAGAATATGCCCGGGGCGTTAAGATTGTGTCGAAAATATTCGAAAGCACCCTTAGGCTCGGAGGGTCCATATCCGGAGAGCACGGCATAGGCCTGACAAAGGCGCCTTATTTCGGGATGGAAGTTAAGAAACGTGAAACAGAACTTATGAAAGGGATTAAAGCTTTATTTGATCCGCGGGGGCTTATGAACCCGGGGAAGATATTCGGGTAAAATCCGTCAGAGCTGGACGATCCTCGTGCTGATCTCGATCGCCGCCTCGGCCCCCTGACCTGCGGAGATGATAGCCTGGGAGTGGCCCTGGCGGAGGGCTCCCAGGACGAAGAGGCCGGGGATGCTCGACTCGCCCGCGCCCCTCGTAATGATCTTGAACCCTTCGGCGTCGCGCTCAATGGGGAGGCCCTCGAGATACTCGTCGTTGAGGGATATCCCCCCCCAACCCATAATGACCTCGCACGGGATGACGCGCCCGTCGGCGAGCCGCACCCCCTCGAGGGTCTCTTCGCCGAGAAGCTCCTTCGGCCGCCCCTCAACCCGGCCGATCCCCTCCTCATCGAGCAGTGAAGCGTACTCGGGCGGCAGGGGGAAGCCGTGGGCGAGGAAGGTCACGTCGCCGGTGAACATCTGCTTCATGCCGATGCTGAGGCGTGCGCCTTTTATGGTGCGGTCCATGACCAGCAGCTTCCTGCCGGTGGTACGGTAGCCGTCGCAGATCATACAGGTGAAGTAGGAGGTACCGAAGAAGCGCGGCAGGTTCTTGAAGGGGGCGAGGCTCTCCCTGGCCCCCGAGGCAGCGATGACGAAACGGGATCTGTAGGTCTTCCCTGCAGCCTGCACTTCGAAGTGCCTCTCCCGGCCCTCGACGCGCTCCACTTTGGCGCGCTCGATAGTGACGCCGAAGCTCTCCGCCTGGGCCAAGCCAGTTTCCAGGAGGTCCGGGCCGGCTACGGAGCGGTGGCCGAGGTAGTTCTCGATGTGCTTAGCGTGGTGGGTACGCCCACCGGGACGGTGGAAGAGCAGGACGCGGAAGTTGTAGCGGCCGAGGTGGATACAGGCCTGCAGGCCCCCAGGGCCCGCCCCGATGACAATGCAGTCGAGGGGTGTCTCAGCGGCCCCGGCGCCCATTGCCGCCCTTTGGTTCTATCGACCCTTTCCTCTGGGCCACAGCGCATTTGCACTCCGTTATTTTATTCTCCGCCATCCGCTTCCTCCTCTTCCTGAGAGTTGTATAAATACGTTTCTACACCGTCAGAGTCTAACACCTTCCCTATCGTTACCCATTCCTTCTCGTCGTCGTCCCAATATGTGTCGATTATCCCGATTCCGTAGTCCTCGATCTCCAATAATTTTGCCGCTTCCCAATAATCATGCCTGGCATCGCCAACCTGAAACATTGTGTCCTCCAACTCGCTGCCAGGTTCCCAACTAACGGCAATCGTATCTGACGCCTCACCCCATTTAGCCTGTATAATTCCACCATTAAACCCATCCTTTCTGATTGCCTCTAATGCCTTATATCTTGCTATCACGTCTTTCTTCCTCCATCCACTCGCACTTCCGGCGAAGGCGCTGAACCTATCTCTCTCAATTCAAATAATTCAAACTTTGAGCAGTACTATCCCGGAAACTGGGTCCAATTCTCTCACTGCAGTTATTCCTTTTAGTTCCAGGATAATTGCCTCAAGGAGGAGAAAAGTCTCCGCATTTTCTCGCATACACCCTGCCTTAACGTTGTCCCGCTTTGCATAAGTGCCATGGAAATGTATTTTTGGCTCATCCCCCTGCCAGAAGATAGTGCCGATACCTACAATCTCATGACTTTCCTTGAGTTCGCGCCAAACCGGGATAGGGGGCAACTCTTCCTTTTCAGGTCCAACCACAAAGCGCCCCCCCTTCATTCCACCGACAAGATAAACAACGCCGGCTTTGATGGCTTCCTTTTTCGCAATTTCAATAAGCCCCTGCAATATATTGTCACCATCCTCGAACCTGGCAACAACAACCCTACCGGTCTCCCCTGTCTGATACTTCATCTCTCCTCCTCCTCTTTTTCTTCTTCTACCTATTACCTATTTCCTTTATTTTTTTATACACTTTATCGACTGAAATGGAATCCATACATCTGATGTCTTTACATTTCTTTTTGTAGCACGGCGCACCGGCACAATCTCCTCTGATTATACTGTGCCCTCTTCCATAAGGACCGGTCCTGGCAGGGTTGGTGGGGCCGAACAATGCCACGACTGGCACGCCGCACGCCGCGGCAATATGCATTGGACCCGAGTCATTTGTCACCATAAACACGGCCTTCCTGATAAGGGAGATCAATTCTTTGAGGTCTGTTTTCCCTGCCATGGATATTGCTTTGCCTTTTGAGTGAGCTGCCGCCTCTTCTGCCAGGCCCTCATCAGCTCCGCTGCCTATAATAATACTCGGTATGCTGAGCAGGGAAGAGAGACGTCCGAAACGTTCCGCAGGCCACTGCTTTGTCTTCCATCTGGCGCCAGGGGCAAACACTGCATACTCTCCTATGTCTTGTCGCAGCTGCCGGATTTTAAGTGTTTCTTTCACCAACGGTAGAGGAAACGCAACAGTCCGGGTATCGCATCCAAGGGCTGATGCTATCTTCAGGTAGCGGTCAACAGCATGTATTTCCCTGCCTCCGGTTATACTGTGTGTGTAAAAGATACGGCTCCCTTCGCGGGCTTCCCTGAAGCCCAGGCGCACAGGGGCCTTGCTTGCAGCGGTCAGTATCCCGCTCCTAAGCAAGCCCTGCAGGTCAACCGCAATGTCATAGTATTCGCCCTTAATTGAGTCCTTAAGGCTTCTGAACTCAGCCACTGTCCCGCGTATCCTCTTCATATCTTTCCACTGGTCTTTGTTAATGACCAGGAGTTTGTTCACCATCGGATGGTTTTCGAGAAGCCCTTCAAGCCCCTTTGCAATCACCCAGTGGATTTCAGTAAGGGGGAAAGACTCCCGCATAACATTGAGAAAAGGCAGGCTGTGAACAACATCACCGAGAGAACTCGGCTTAATAATGAGCAGTTTTAAGGGGGCCTTTTTGAGCTTAATCTGTTTCATCCGCCAATATCACCCTGACAGCTTCTGCAAGACCTCCGACCACCGTATCTGCGTACGGCGATGTCTGCTGTTTCCCCGTCGTGACCAGTATCCCCCGTGCGCCGACAGCCCTCGCAGCCAGCATATCTGCATCCTTGTCACCGACGACAAAAGACCTCTTTAAGTCAATGCTATGTTGCACTCTCGCTTTGATAAGCATGCCGGGAGCAGGTTTCCTGCATTGGCAATAGTCGTCGGGACTGTGGGGGCAATAATAAAAGTCATCAAATCCATAGGTCCCCGCAAAAACCGCATTCACTTCCTTTGCAAAGGGTTCTTTAACCAGCCCCCTCGATATGCCCGATTGATTTGTGATCCCGATAAGGAGAAATCCCTTCTCCTTAAGTTTGCCGAGACTCTCAATATCGGGGAATATGTCAAAGTCCTTCCAGTCGCTGAGATAGTCGGCGTCCCGGCATAGGGTACCGTCCCTGTCAAAAAATACTGCCCTGCTATGAGGGAGCAAATCTTTGATCTTGAAAAAAACCTCTTCAGCAGTGATCGCATACATGCACCGCATATCTCGTGTTAAGCAACTGCGTTCAAAACACGGGCTGCATGAAAATTCTTTTTTTATTACGTCGTGTCCTTCTCCCACCGGGCCGGTAAGCTTCGGGTCAGTTGAGCCGAAGATCGCCAGCGTGGGCGTGCCCACCGCGCAGGCGATATGCATGGCGCCTGAATCGTTAGCAATCATGACATCACATTCCGAAATCAGCGCAGCAAGCTCCCTGAGCGATGTCTTCCCTGCAAGAAATAGTTTGCCTTCGGGAATGCGCTTGTCTATCTCATGTGCAAGCGCCGCCTCATTTTGACTCCCGAAAATCACTGCGTGGCCGCCTGTGTCCCTTCTGAACCAGTTCGCCACCTCAGCGAATCTGCCCGGTAACCAACGTTTTGCAGAGCCGAAGGTTGCGCCGGGGTTAATGCCGAGTATGGGCCTGCTCAATTCAGATAGCACTGAACGTGCTTGCAACCGCTCCTCAAGGGAGAGGTGGACCACAGGCTCCTCAAAGCCAGCCGGAATTCCGGCTGAGGCTAGAAGGTCCAAATAGTATGCTATGTGGTGGACCTTACGGTCTTCACCATTGAAGGGAACAGGGTCAGTCAGCAGAAAGCCTCTTCTGTCCCTGTTGTAACCAATCCTCTTCGGGATCCGCGCAAGCCAGGCAATCAGCGCAGCGTCAAAGGCGTTCTGCAGGAGTATGGCCATCGAAAATTTCCTCTTCCGAAGCAGCCGGGCAAGCCGGAGTTTCCCTAGGGCGCCATTGAATTTCTCATCATAAGCTATTATTTCGTCGATATCGGGGTTGTTTTCAAAGACTGGTATTACCGGAGGTTTGACAAGCAGGCTTATTGTGGCCCCTGGGTATGCCTTTCTCAAGGCCCGCAAAGCAGGCAAGGTCATAACGGCATCGCCTATCCAGTTAACACCGCGGACAAGAATAGAAAATGACATATGATAGTTTACCATATGTATTTGAGGTATAATATCAGGCAATGCGTGAGCTGTTATTCAACAATGTAACTATTATCGGAGTCGGTTTGCTTGGCGCCTCATGCGCGCTTGCTCTTAAGGGGCGGGGACTTTGCGGCACGGTCTGCGGTTATGGCAGGAAAGAGGCAAATTTAAGACAGGCAAAGGACCGGGGCATTATAGATGAATACAGCCTCGAAATCAGAAAGGCCTGTGAACATGCGGACCTTGTTATCCTCTCTACCCCTGTTGGCTCATTCAAGAAGATTGTGCGCGAAATACGGGATGTCTTAAAGAAAAATACCCTTATTACGGATGTGGGAAGTGTAAAAGGTCATCTCGTCAAGGAGTTGGAGGAGTTAATGCCTGAAGGTGTGCGCTATGTTGGCTCCCATCCCATCGCAGGAAGTGACAGATCAGGCATCGGGAATGCGCGGGCAGACCTTTTCGATGGGGTGAGTTGCATTGTCACTCCTTCGGCATGCTCAGAGAAAAATGCAGTCCAACAGATCACTACACTTTGGGAATCATGTGGGGCGAATGTTGAAATAATGGACCCTATGCGGCATGATGAGATTTATGCAGCGGTAAGTCATCTTCCGCATCTCATTGCCTATGCGCTGGTAAATACGGTTGACGACAGCAATGCGGAATATTTGAAATACGCGGGACCCGGGTTTAAGGACACGACAAGGATAGCGCTCAGTTCACCCGAAATGTGGAGAGACATCTCACTTCTTAACCGGAACAATCTCATCGCGCTAATAGAGCGCTTCGGGAACAATCTCGATATAATCGCCTCTATGATTAGAAATGCCGATGCCGAAGGCCTGGAGCATGAATTCTCAAAGGCCCGGACACTGAGGGAAAAGTGCTGACTCCGATGAAACAGGTCGAGCTGAATAAGGCCCGAGGGCTAAGGGGAGAGTTGCTGCTGCCCCCTGACAAGTCCATCTCCCACCGCGCTATCATGCTGGCATCCATCGCCAGGGGAAAGAGCAAGGTAAGGAACTTTCTCAGAGCAGACGATCCACTCAGCACCATGAATGCGTTCAGGATGCTTGGAACCGAAATTTTGGGAGAAGAAGGAAATGAATTAATTATAAACGGCAAGGGACTCTACGGACTTAAAGAACCCTTTGATGTTATTGATTGCGGCAATTCCGGGACCACTGTGCGACTCATCGCCGGCATACTTGCAGGCAGCCCTTTCTTTTCCACCCTCACGGGCGACGCTTCTCTCAGACAGCGGCCTATGGCGCGGGTTGTCGCTCCCCTTCAGGCAATGGGCGCAATTATCGCTGGCAGGGAAGGGGACACCCGCCTCCCTATTGCTATAAAAGGAGGCAGCCTCAAGGCACTGCATTACGAAATGCCGGTAGCATCCGCCCAGGTAAAATCATGCCTTATTCTTGCAGGGCTTTATGCCGATGGCGTCACATCGATAACCGAGCCGTACAAGTCCCGCGATCACACCGAAAAGATACTTTCTTCAATGGGAGCAAATATTGAATCAGGCGGCAGCGGCTGCCCCATCAAAATAAAGGGAGGCACAGAACTTAACGCGTTAGACATAACAGTGCCTTCCGATTTCTCGTCGGCTGCATTTTTCCTTGTGGCGGCCCTAATCGTGCCGGGCTCCGAGCTGCTGATCAAAAACGTCGGTGTCAACGCTACGAGGACCGGCCTCATTGATGTAGTAAGAGAGATGGGCGCCTCTGTACAATTGCTTAACAGTCGGGAAATATCCGGTGAGCCGGTCGCCGACCTTTACTGCAAGACTGCCGGTCTGCTCAAGGCGGTCAAGATAACCAAAGAGGGCATACCTGGGATTATTGACGAATTCCCCATACTCTGCGTCCTTGCGACACAGGCAGAGGGAATTACGGAGATAAGGGGAGCAGAGGAATTGAGGGTAAAGGAATCTGACAGGATCAAGGCAATGGTATCGGAACTCAGAAAACTCGGCGTGGAGGTCGAGGAATACTCTGACGGAATCGCTATAAAGGGCAATAAAGTATTAACTGGCGGCAGCGTGGACAGCCACGGAGACCATCGCATAGCCATGTCCATGGCCGTTGCCGCGCTTGTTGCCGACAGCGCAACGATTATTGACAACGCCTCCTGCGTGGACATCTCGTTCCCCGGTTTTTTCGAGGAACTAAATAAAATAATGGGCAATAGGTAATGGGTCAAAAGACAGGTAATAGGTCATAGGTAAGCGAATAAATTTTTAGAAGTTTCCCGATAACCTATAACCCATTACCTGTCTTTGTTTACAGCCACCCTACCCTTCTTTCCGCTATTATTTCCCTCTCTCTCTCGAATACGAAGCGCATAATAATACTTCTGGTCCTTTCATCCATAGCCACATATCTAAGCGCGACGCGGCAATAATTCAAATATGGCTCAACCCTCACTACCTCTCCATAAACAAGCAGCGGAACTCCACCGTCCCTTTTAAACATTATTTTAAGCGCAACGATATCGCCGATCCCATAAAAGTCATTTGAATCAAAGGCAATGCCGGCGCCGCTGATATCCACCGTCTTCAATGTGTCCGCCCATGAACTGGAGGGGATATTGGGCATCGTCCTGGAACAAATATTTGACCTCTCGTCGTGAGGAACCAGGCCGCTTAAAAGGTGAATTTGGGCATCAACCCTGAAGAATTCCCTGTTAACGCTGTTCTCGGGACTGACCTCGTCGGTTATTCTGCGTGTCTCTTTATTCTGTTTTTTTTTCACAGCTTATATGACTCTATGTAGGTCAAAACTCAAGGTAGTGTGTAGTTAGACATTTGCATCCCCAATTATGCTATTATTTCACTTATTCGATTTTAGTGCAAGTTTCTTTTATACGGGAGCAGGTATGGACACTCTAAAAATCGGTATTATCGGCGGGTCCGGCATGGACGACCCCCGCATTATGAAAGGGAGCAGGGAGAAAAAAGCTGCCACCCCTTATGGCAGTCCTTCTTCACGCCTTACCATAGGCGCCATCAACGGAGTGGAAGTCGTTGTCCTTGCGCGTCACGGCAAGGACCATTCAATATATCCTTCCGGAGTTAATTACAGGGCGAACATCCACGCGCTCAAGAAAGAGGGCTGCACTCATATCCTTGCCACCACCGCTGTAGGGTCCCTGAGAGAACGGATAAAACCGGGAGACTTTATCTTTATCGACCAGTTCATAGATTTTACAAAACACAGACCCCTCACTTTTCATGATGAGAAGGTAATTCATACACCGATGAGCGAACCGTTCTGTCATCAACTAAGGTCTCTGCTTGTTACCAATGCCAGGGAATTAAAGCTCAGATACCACGGCAAAGGCACAGTCATAACTATAGAGGGTCCGCGCTTTTCCACAAAGGCTGAATCGCACATGTTCAGAAAGCTCGGGGCTGATGTAATCAACATGTCGACAGTGCCGGAAGTCATACTGGCCAGAGAGCTGGGAATCTGCTACCAGTCAATTGCTATGTCTACTGATTATGACTGCTGGAAAAAGGGAGAAGAGCCAGTTACCTGGGAAATGGTCCATGCTATAATGACAAAAAATTCCGATAACGTAAAAAAACTACTGATCAGGACCATAGATAAAATAAAGTATACCGATTGCTCGTGCAAGAGATAGGAGGCGGCAGCGTGCCAATAAAATCAAAAATAAGAACCATCCCCGACTATCCAAAGAAAGGGATTATGTTCAGGGACATTACTACTCTTATTAAGGACCCGGTAGGGTTCAGGATCGTTATAGACAGCCTTTCACAACGGTATATAACAGGAGATACAGCCTTTGATATTATTGTCGGCATAGAATCGAGAGGCTTTATTATCGGGGGAGCACTTTCTTATACTTTGGGGAAGGGGTTTATTCCTGTCAGGAAAGCCGGAAAACTCCCGGCAGAAACGGTAAGCCATGAGTATGCCCTTGAATACGGCACAGATACTATTGAAATGCACAAAGATTCCCTTTCAAAAGGCACTCGAGTGCTCCTTATAGATGACCTTCTCGCTACAGGAGGCACAGCGCTGGCAGCGGCGGCGCTTATTGAGAAATTGGGAGGCATAGTTGCTGAAATGGCTTTTATAGTAAATCTGCCCGATGTGGGCGGATTGGCAAAACTTACGTCAAAAGGGTATAAAGTATTTTCGCTGACAGAATTTGAAGGAGACTGAAAACCGTGAACCGTGAATCGTGAAACGTGAAAGGTCAACGTCATAAAGACTGTGAAACGTGAAATGTTAATGTCGTTCACTGCCTTTTTTGCATTCACGTTTTTTGTGCCTGTTTATTTGGTTTTTAGTCGTTTACTTTTCACGTTTCACGGTCTTTAACACGTTTCACGGGTTTTTATGAAAAAGGTTATTGCAATCGACGGTCCCTCAGGTTCGGGGAAAAGCACTATATCGAAGCGCCTGGCAGAGAAACTTGGATTTCAATTTCTTGATACAGGGGCACTATATCGCGCCATAGCACTGCACTTGAGAAGCGCTAATCTGACGCCCGAAAGCAGCGATGCAGAAATCAGCAGCGCTCTGGAAGGCGTGACGGTTTTTTTTAAAAACGGCAGGGTGCTCTTGAATGGCAGGGATGTATCCGATGCAATCAGGACGACCGAGGCCGGACATTATGCCTCTGTTTTTTCGGCCCGCCAGACGGTAAGAGACTTCCTTCTGCAGGTACAGCGCGATGCAGCGCTTCATGAAGATATTGTGGCCGAAGGAAGGGACATGACGACAGTTGTATTTCCCCATGCATGGAAGAAATTCTATCTTGACGCATCGGAAGAAGGCAGGGCACGAAGGAGATACCTGCAGTTGAATGAAAAGGGGACACCAGTGACCCTGGAAGAGGCAATGAAAGATGTCAGCGAGAGAGACATGCGGGACAGCCGGCGCGACATCGCTCCGCTTAAAAGGGCAGAGGATGCCGTTTATATAGACACGACAACTATGGACCTTGATGAGGTTGCCGCCGTCATTTTAAAGGCAGTGTCCGAAGATTAGAAGATTAGAGGGTTAGATGGTTTGAGGGTTAGCCAACTTCTAATATAAATCCAACTTTACAGCCACGAGGGTTAGAGGGTTAGCCAATTTTTAATAATCTAACCCTCCAACCCTCCAACCTTCCAGCCTTCTTTTTTATAACACCTTGAATACTCTGTTCAAAATTCTGTATCCTACAAGTATGGGGAATGACGTAAGAATTATGATCGCTAAAAGAGCGGGGTTCTGCTTCGGCGTAAAAAGGGCTGTTGATATGGCGTTCAACACCGCTCAAAACAGCAGTAATGTATATACGCTGGGACCTATAATCCATAACCCCCAGGTCATTGAACGTTTGAAATCCGAAGGTGTTGAGCCGATAAATACTATTAATGGCGATAACATAAAAGTACTTATAATAAGAACACATGGAGTCCCTCACGAGGTTTCGGCAAAACTTGGCCGGAAAAAATATAAAGTCATTGATGCCACATGTCCTTTCGTGAAAAAGGCACAGCAATATGCTAAACTTTTAAAAGAAGCCGGGTACCAGGTTGTTATTATCGGCGATAAGGAGCACCCTGAAGTCAAGGGCCTTATGAGTTACGCTGGTGAAGATGTCGTTGTGATCAATCGTGGTGAGACGCTTCCAAAGCTGCGAAACAAGGTGGGAGTGGTAGTGCAAACAACCCAGCCTCTATCGCTTTTAAAAGAAATTATGCTTGAAATGCTTGAGCACGTCAAGGAAATTAAGGTTTATAATACAATATGTAATTCCACAGCGCTCAGGCTTAAAGAGACGAAGGCAATGGCAAAGGCGGTAGATATGGTGCTTGTTGTCGGAGGCAAGAACAGCGCCAACACAACACAGCTCGCCCATCTCTGCACTTCCATGTCAGTCCCCACATATCATATAGAGACCTCCTCCGAAATAATGGAGCACTGGTTTTCAGGTGTGCAGAGCGTTGGAATTACCGCGGGAGCTTCGACTCCTGATTGGATCATTAAAGAGGTAGAAGAAAGAATTAGAGATAGAGGAGGAAGGGCACCTAATGGACACCCAAACAAAGGAAGAAACAAAAGAACTCGAAAAACTCTATGCTGAAACACTGCACAGGGTAGAGAGAGGGGCAGTTACAAAAGGACGAATCGTTGCCGTCAAAAGCGATACAGTTGTCGTGGATGTCGGATATAAATCTGAAGGCATCATCCCTACCTCGGAATTTACGGAAAAAGAACTATCAGAGCTGAGCGCGGGAGCCGAGATAGATGTTTTAGTCGAAAGAATAAACGATGAGGAGGGAGTCGTTATCCTGTCGAAGGATAAGGCCCTGAAAATCAAGTGCCTTGAGGCGCTGAATGCAGCCTTTAACAACCATGAGCAGGTCGAGGGCAAGATCATTGAGAAGACAAAAGGCGGATTGTTTGTGGATGTGATGGGCACAAAATCATTTCTGCCGGCTTCCCAGATAGATATTAAAGGAGTAAAAGACATTGACGCCTATATTGGCCAGGTAGTTCCCCTCAGGATACTGAAGCTGGTTGCTCAAAAAAGTTTCTCAGGTCAACCCTCTGGACTTTCCGTTATTGTATCTCGTCGAGTCATAATCGAGGAAGAGAGAAACAAAAAGAAAAAGGACACCCTCAGAGTACTTACAGAGGGCGCTGTTCTGAAAGGCGCCGTAAAAAACATAACCGACTACGGGGTTTTCGTAGATTTGGGCGGAATAGATGGGTTGCTCCATATATCTGACATATCATGGAGAAGGGTAAACCATCCTTCCGAGTTCTTCTCTATCGGAGATGAGGCCAGCTTTATTGTTCTCAAATATGATGAGGAATCGCAGAAAATAACGCTTGGATACAAGCAAAAAATAGGCGACCCCTGGCTGACAGTGGACGAGAAATACATACCTGGAATGAGGATAAAAGGGAAAGTAGTGACTATTGCCGATTACGGGGTCTTCATAGAAATTGAGGAGGGCCTTGAGGGTCTTGTGCACGTTTCGGAGCTGGATTGGGCGCCTCGCCTTAAACACCCTTCAAAGTATGTTTCAATCGGCGATGAGGTGGAGGCAATTGTGCTAAGTATTAACAAGGATGAGAGGAGGCTCTCTCTCAGCCTTAAACAACTCTTCCCGAAACCGTGGGAACTCGTAGGAAAACAGTATAAAGTCGGCGATACTGTCACCGGAAAAATTAAGACCATAACTGATTTCGGGGCATTTATGAGGATACCTGAGGGAGTGGACGGTCTGATTCACATTTCAGACCTTTCGTGGACCAAGCATATTAAACACCCTTCTGAAGCGCTCAAGAAAGGCCAAAAAGTCGAGGCAATCGTACTGAGCCTCGATCCCGAAAAAGAGCGGATGGCCCTCGGCATAAAGCAATTAACGCCCGATCCCTGGCAAAATGAAATACCCGCAAAATTCAAACTTGGCGGGGAGTTTAAGGGAAAGGTATTAAGGATCACGGATTTCGGCATGTTTGTCGAATTGGACGGCGATGTTGAGGGGCTTGTCTACTCATCTGAGATAGATGCCTCGAAAGAGATACAGGAAGGCAGTGAGATAATGGTCAGGATCATAAAATTGAATATTGAGGACAGGAAAATAGGTCTCAGTATGAAAAACCTTAAAACACATGAAAATTAAAAAAACCTGTGTCCTCGTAGCCGCGTTCTTTTTATTCCTGATTGTTTTAAGCGCTTTGTTCACTTTTTTTCAGCGAAAGGTATCTTTCGGCGGTAAGGTAGCGCTTGTCAGGGTAGAGGGACCTATAATGGAGGCCAAATCAATTATCGATGAAATAGACGGATACGTAAAGGACGACTCAATAAAAGCCTTAGTACTCAGGGTCAACAGCCCCGGAGGCGGTGTAGTGCCTTCACAGGAGATATATGATGAAGTTAAAAGAGCAGCCGCCAAAAAGAAAGTTGTAGTGTCTATGGGTTCTCTTGCAGCATCCGGAGGTTACTATATTTCCGCCCCGGCAAGTAAGATTGTCGCTAATCCCGGCACTATTACCGGCTCCATAGGCGTAATTATGGAAGTCCCCAATGTTAAAGTGCTTTTGGATAAGATAGGAGTAAAAACGGAAGTTATAAAAAGTGGTAAGCATAAAGATCTTGCCTCTCCTTTCAGGGCAATGGGGGAAGAGGAACGCGCGATACTGCAAGGCGTAATGGATGACGTCCATGCACAGTTTATTGCTGCCGTGTCCGAAGGGAGAAAGATGCCTGTTGACAAGGTCAGGGAAATCGCCGACGGCCGGGTATTCTCAGGAAGACAAGCGATAAAGGCCGGCCTTGTGGATGAACTCGGAGACCTCGAGTACGCAATCAAAGCTGCTGCAAAGATGGTGGGAATAAAAGGGGAGCCAGAAGTAATAACCAAAAAAGAAAAGAACCACATCCTTGACCTGTTGAGCGGCAGGATACAAGAAAGCGTATCAAAGATACTCCCCTCACCTGAACTGAAATACATGTATGCGCCATAAAAACAGGCAATAGGCGATAGACGATAGACGATAGGTAAAAGAAGATTTATCGGTAACAACTTGTCTCTGCAATCTTAAGCTTTTAGCTTTTAATTTTTTGGCTTTACCTATAGCCTATAGCCCATAATGTTAGGAGGAGACAGATGACAAAATCGGTATTAATTGAACAAGTGACAGAGAAAGTCGAAGGCCTTACTAAGAAGCAGGTAGAAACTATTATTAACACAATCTTTGATGGAATGAAAGATGCTCTCGCGCGCGGTGAAAAGATAGAAATCAGAGGCTTCGGTAATTTCAGAATCAAGCAAAGGAACGCAAAAATTGCGAGAAACCCCAGGACCGGGGAAAAGGTCGATGTGCCGGCCAAGAGGGTATTGCATTTCAAACTGGGCAAGCCCTTCCACGATGCACTCAATGAGCCGGCACAGGAGAAGTAATCCTATCCCATAACCCATTATCTATGTTTGGGATGCCCGCTCTTCTCGATATAAAAAACCTCTCGATATTGTTCTCTGCAGAGCAATATCCCTTAAAAGTCGTATCCGGCCTTTCCTTTGATATAAAGAGGGCCGAAGTCTTCGGGTTGGTGGGCGAAAGCGGCTGTGGCAAGAGCCTTACGGCCCTGTCTATTCTGCGCATCCTCCCCCAACATGCTTATTCAGAAGGAGAAATCTTCTTCAACAGCAAAAATCTTCTGTCCCTCAGTGACAGGGAAATGAGGCAGATACGCGGTAAAGACATCGCCATGGTCTTCCAGGAACCTATGACCTCTCTCAATCCTGCCCTGACAGTCGGCTATCAGATAGCGGAGACGCTGGTTGCACATTTGAATTTTTCTAAAAAAAAGGCAATGGAAAACTCGATCGAATTGTTGAGGGCCGTAAAAATACCCTCTCCTGAATCCAGGTTCAAGGATTATCCCCACCAGTTGTCAGGAGGGATGCGGCAGCGTGTAATGATTGCAATTGCTATAGCGTGTGACCCTTCCCTCCTTATCGCCGACGAACCGACTACTGCGCTGGACGTAACGATACAGGCACAGATACTCTCTCTCCTCCAGGAATTAAGGAGGGAGAGGAAGATGGCGGTCCTCCTGATTACTCATGACCTGAGTATTATTTCCGAACAGGCAGACAGAGTTGCAATTATGTATGCCGGAAGGATAATGGAGCTTGCCGATGTGCAGGAACTCTTCGAGAACCCTTCGCACCCATATACTATCGGTCTCCTTGAATCCCTGCCCGTTTCCAGGGGCACATCCCTTAAACCTATACCAGGTTTTGTTCCTGCTCCAGGCCATTTGCCCGAAGGATGCAAATTCTCCGACAGGTGCTTTGCGATGATTCCCGAATGCACCCTGGCAGAGCCTGAACTGGTAGGTGTTGCCGTCAATCATTATGTGAGATGTATAAGATGGAAAGAGGTACGGGGGGTCTGGTAAGTGGTTGATCATGATCAGAGAAAAATGAGTGGTTACGGGGACCCTTTTCTTGCTGTTGATTCAATCAAGAAACATTTCCCTGTAAAGGGGGGGTACGGGACCACCGGCAAATTGCTTAAGGCAGTTGACGGGATAAGCTTTGAAGTAGGGAAAGACCATGTATTTGCCATCGTCGGTGAGAGCGGATGCGGTAAATCAACAGTGGCAAGAATGATACTGAAGCTGCTTAGACCGACTGAAGGAGCAATTTTTTTCAAAGGTGAAAATATTGCCGACTTTAATGGTGCAAGACTCAAACAGTTCAGAAGGTCTGTTCAGGTAGTATTTCAGGACCCCTTTGCGTCACTCAATCCACGCATAAGGATTATTGACACATTATCGGAGCCTTTAAAAATCCATAATATCCTTCCTAAGAATGATATTAAAAGCAGAGTAATCCAGCTTTTGGAGCAGGTGGGCCTTACCAGGGACGCCTTATCCAGATATCCTCATGAGTTTAGCGGTGGACAGCGTCAGAGGATATGCATTGCACGTGCGCTTGCACTTTCACCAGAATTGATTATTGCTGATGAACCTCTTTCAGCACTTGACGTCTCAATTCAGGCACAAATTCTCAATCTCTTCCAGGAGATTCGGAAGACCTCGGCTATATCTTTTATTCTTATCAGCCATGATTTAAACGTTGTCCGTTACTTCAGCGACGAGGTCGCGGTTATGAACCTCGGTAAAATTGTCGAACAGGCCAAAACCGAAGATCTGTTCCAGTCACCCGGGCATCCATACACAAAATTGCTGCTGTCTTCAGCGCCCAGACTCAAATATGCTAAAAGCAGAGTAGGGGAATCGGGGAATCGGTGAGCCGGGGAAAAGCAGAGCGATCAAATTTCTTTTGCCCTTTCTCCGGCTCTCCGATTCCCCGATTCTGCTTTTACAGGAGTGACTCTATTTTTTTGACCATGTCAGGACCGGTCCAGTCTTCTCCCCCGAAATACTTCTCCACAATTATGCCTTTCTTATCGATCAGGAAACTCGTCGGCAGCACAAATACTTTATAAAGGGGCTTTGATACGACAAGGCTGTAATCCACCAGCACGGTGCAGTCTGAAGGATGTTTCTTGAGAAAGTCCCTGACCTCCGAGACTGAGCGATCGGTGGACACGGCAATAATTGAGAATTCCCTGTTTTTTAACTGCCGTGCCAGCTTATTCATAGAGGGCATCTCCTCTCTGCATGACGGACACCAGGTTGCCCAGAAGTTAAGCAGGACCACCTTGCCTTTATAAGAAGAAAGAGAGACCGTGCTGCCGTTTACATCTTTTAATGCAAATTCTGGCGCCTGCCGGTTAATAAGTTTTTCTCCGGCAAAGGGAGAGGGGGGATCGGCATAAGCTGAAGCGAGCAGTAAACAGTAAACAGTAAGCAGCAATACAGAAAATATCCTATAATCGCACAAAAAAAATCTTTCAATTTTTTTTAACCGTATACTGCATACTGCCGACTGTCTACTATCTTTAAATGATTTCAGCATTTTTTAGCACACTTTTCAGTTTCTCTTTATTTGCAGGGGACATTTCGCAGAGCGGCAGCCTGAATTCTTCACTTATCTTTCCCATAAGCGCCAGCGCAGTTTTTACTGGAATCGGGTTAGTCTCGATAAACATGGCTGCGTTGAGAGGTTCGAGTTTGAAGTGCAGTTCCCGCGCCTTTGCAATATCTCCCCTCTCCCAGGCATTGCACATTCCAGCCAAGTCTGCGGGTGCAATATTGCCAGTGACTGAAATCACTCCCTTGCCGCCGAGGGCGAGGAGCGGCAGTGTTGTAAAATCATCGCCTGAAATGACTGCAATCCGGTCGCCGCATAGCCTTATCAGGTCGCTTACCTGTTTTAAATCACCGATCGCCTCTTTTATCGCAACAATATTCTTGTGGCACTCCGCCAGGCGCGCAACCGTTGTGGGGAGCATATTGACCGCTGTTCTGCCGGGAACATTATAAAGCACTATAGGGATGTCGACAGCATCGGCAACAGCCTTATAATGCCTGTAGAGCCCTTCCTGTGTAGGTTTATTATAGTAGGGGGTAACCAGTAAAGCAGCATCGGCGCCCAGCTTTTTTGCCTTCGTTGTAATATCTATTGCTTCGTCAGTGGCATTCGCCCCTGTTCCGGCAATCACCGGTATACGCTTATTTGCCGTCTTTACCGCCACCTCGATAACGCGGTAATGTTCATCATAATCGAGCGTTGATGCCTCTCCTGTCGTACCGCAGGGCACAATGCCATGGGTCCCCCGGGCAATATGCCATTCGATCAGATCGCTGTAGGCTTTTTCATCAAACTTACCGTTTTTGAATGGTGTTACCAGTGCAACAATGGAACCGCTAAACATGAGAGACCTCCTTCAAATAGTGCAGGTTATAGGTCATAGGATACAGGTAATAGGTCTTAGGTCTTTAGGTCATGAGATGTTCTCCTATTACCCATTACCTGTATTATATAAACATCAGGCCGGCCCTGCATTTCAGTTCAAAATTGCTACTCCAAATTACTACGGCACTCCTGAGCGGCGACTGGCCGTCTTTTCTTAAAAAAGAGACAATGGTGCCTGGCTTTAGATCGATGTCTGCGATCACACCAGCTCCGGATTCGCTTATATCTGTGAAGGTGCACTTATAAAGCTTATCACTGGCTTCTCCCTTCTTGTAGAAATCGAACTGGATTTGACAGGCCTTGCGCTGATGTCTTCTTTGCTCGGCCCGCTTTTCGGAAAGATTGGCAATCCTCCCCTCAAAAACCTCTACAGCCGGACCTGTCATATACACCCGTTTGTCCCCGGGCCATTCTACAGTAATGTCGCCTCCAGAGAGGTGTATGGTAACTTTCCTTTCAGTAAGTCCTTTCAGTATCGCAGCCACTGCAGAGGCCGATGCTCCTGTTCCGCAAGCCAGTGTCTCTCCTGCCCCTCTCTCCCAGACCCTCATCTTCATTTCCTTTTTATTCAGCACATTCACAAACTCGACATTGGTTTTATTCGGGAAAATAGAGTGGTGCTCTACAGCGGGCCCATACATTGTCACCGGGAAGTTGTCAATGTCTTCATTGATAAAAATTACCGCATGGGGATTCCCCATCGAAACACAGGTAGTCTTGAACACCATGTCATTGACCGTCAGCGGATAATCAATTATCGGGGCAGAGGATTTGATGGCAACAGGGATTTTGTCTCCCGCAAGGACCGGCTCTCCCATATCGACCCTGACCAGGTTCCCGACACGTTCCGGCCGCCTTACTCCGGCAGCAGTTTCGATTTTCAAAATATCCTTGTTTGAAATTTTCCGGTCCCATATATATTTGGCGAGACACCGTATGCCGTTGCCGCACATCTCGACCTCGCTGCCGTCTGCATTGAATATCACCATTTTAAAATCAGCTTCAGAGGAGTAACAAAGCAGCAAGAGTTGGTCCGCGCCAATGCCGAATCTCCTGTTGCAGAGCATCCTGGCAAGCTCAGACATATCGAAATGTCGGGACAGGTTCATGTCCCTGCTGTCAATTACAACAAAGTCATTACCAGTCCCCTGCATCTTTGTAAAAGCAAGTTCCATATTTAAATAAACTTCGGAATGCTCTCGCCCTTCACGAGGTCGCTGTAAATCTCCCTTTTTCTGATAAGCGAACAGTTCTTACCTTTTACGATCACCTCTGCGGCCCTGGTGCGGCTGTTATAATTTGACGACATGGAAAAACCGTATGCTCCTGCACTCATCACTGCAAGATATTCGCCCTGCATTACGCTCTGCATGTCCCTGTCCTTCGCAAGAAAATCTCCAGACTCGCATATCGGACCTACTATATCCGCAAATATCTTCTCTTTTCTGTTTTTCAGCACAGGCTGCACATGGTGATACGCGCTGTAAATGGAAGGCCGTATCAGATCGTTCATTCCAGCATCGACAATAACGAAATCCTTCTCCTCCCCTTTTTTGAGGTAGAGGGCCTTCGTAACCAAAATGCCTGCATTGCCGACAATCGACCTGCCGGGTTCTAAAATAAGAGTGAACTTCCTATCTTTCAGCAGGGGTAAAATATTCCTCGCAAGCTGCGCCGGGTTTGGCGGCGTCTCATCGTAATATGTGATGCCCAGTCCGCCTCCGATGTCCAGATATTCTATCTTTATCCCTTGTTTTATCAGTTCATCCATAAGCGTCAGTATCCTCTTGAGCGCATCAACAAACGGCGAAACTTTTGTAAGCTGGGAACCTATATGTTTGTGAATGCCGACAATAGTGACATTTTTCATGCCGAGTGCCAGCTTGTAGTACTCGATCGCGTTCTCCATCGGGATTCCGAATTTATGTTTTCTCAATCCCGTAGATATGTAGGGATGAGTCATAGTGTCTATATCCGGATTGATCCTCAGTGCAACCGGGGCTTTCGTCTTCATTTTACCCGCAATCCTGTCAATTTCCCGCAACTCGTTCTCAGATTCCACGTTAAACATAAGAATCTTGCTTTTCATCGCATACCGGATTTCTTCCTCGGTTTTGCCGACACCGGCGTATACCACTTTTTTTGCCGGTACTCCAGCTTTAAGAGCTCTATAAAGTTCTCCTCCCGAAACAACATCCGCTCCAATTCCGTTTTTAGCAAACAATTTCAAAAGCGCGATGTTTGAGTTGGCCTTGATCGCATAGCAAATCAGGTGGGGAAAGCCGCCAAATGCATCTTTATATGCGTTCAAATGCCTAAGCAGCGTATTGTAGCTGTAAATAAAGAGAGGAGTGCCGAATTTGGCAACAATCTCCTTCACTGCAACATCTTCAGCATACAATTCTCCATTTTTATAATTGAAAAGATGCATATAACGCCCCTTACTCTGTTGATTTTTTATATGTTTTTTTAACATAATAACAGGGTTAATGTCAAAATAGGCAATAGGCTACAGGTAAAAGGCCATCGGCTAAGGGAAAATATTTATATTTCAATTCAGGATATTATCCGTTACCTATAGCCCGTTGCCCGTTTATTATCGCTTGTTAGTTGACAAAAAACCGGAGTAAATAGTAGATTATTAATTGCTGAATTTCGGTAAAGCGTTTGTAATGCAGTTGAGGGCCGCTAGCTCAGTTGGTAGAGCAACGCCCTTTTAAGGCGTGGGTCGTTGGTTCGAATCCAACGCGGCTCACTTGAAGACCGTAACGAGCAATAGGTTGCGTGGTCATTTGATGTCCCCATCGTCTAGCCCGGCCTAGGACATCGCCCTTTCACGGCGGTAACAAGGGTTCGAATCCCTTTGGGGACGCTTTAAAATCAGAGGGTTACAGAGATGTAACCCTTTTCTGCTCACCGGAGTATGCTTTCCATAAAAGTGCGCCCGTATGCCATGGTCTCAATTCTCTCGTCACAGATGATGACTCTTCCGCTGTCATTCCTAGACCTTATCAGTCTGCCGAACCCCTGCTTGAACTTAATCACTGCCCGAGGCAGCGAGTATTCATAAAATGCATTGCCGCCTCCCATTTCGATCTCCTCGGTCCGCGCTTTAACAACGGGCTCCGTAGGTACTTCAAATGGGAGTTTTGCGATAATCAGGCACTTCAGTGAGTCCCCCTTCACATCCACTCCTTCCCAGAAAGAATCAAGGCCGAAAATAACACTGTTTTCACTTCCCCGCATTTTTTCGAGCATCAAGCGGTTCGGCATTTCCCCCTGCACCATGGGATTCAGCCCCATATCCTGCAATGCTCCGTTAGCGATGGCCCATGCCGCCCGCATGCTCTCCCGTGATGTAAAAAGCACCAGGATGCCGCCGTCCTTTTTTGACGCCTCTTCAATAATGACGCCGGCGAGCTTTCCTGCGCTGCCCGGCTGCTTGAGATTTATTCCTTTTTTTACATGCACTGCAATCTGTTTCGTGAGATCAAAAGGAGATGGGACCGATAGTGTCTCAGCACCCTCAAGTCCGAGCACTTTGGTCACAAAACCGAAATCACCGGCAACCGAAAGCGTGGCTGAAGCAAGGATGACAGACCGGTACTCAGGCACGATGTGTTGTATCATGAAATCTTTCGGATAGACCGGGGACATCCTGAGCGCAATTCTTTTTTCTTCTACATCGGCCCAGCGGACGAAGCCATCCAAGCCGTCGGTGAATGCGTTCATCCCTTCGGCGAATGCCTTTAGTTTTATTATCGATGCCTTGATCTCAAGCTCATCATCCTCCTGGAAAAGTCCTGTCGTGCTGCTTACCATATTACCGATAAGTCCCTCTATGGAATCAGCGAGATTGATCAAATGGCCCTTCAGCTCAAATGTCCCTTTAATCGTCTCCCTGTGTTTCGCAGAATTTTTCACCTTTATCCAAAAAAGTCCCAGCTCTGTCCTAAGCGATTCAACAACCTGATACAGATCAGGTGTTTGAGAAAGAAGTCCCCTGTAGGCGCCTTTCTCGTCAAGTTTAAGCAGTCTGTTGATGATTATTTCGAATCCTCTGTTTGATAAGGTAAGGCCCGCCACATCAGAAAGCACGCTGTCAAGCGCATGCGCCTCATCGATAATAAGGATATCTGCTTTGGGGAGAAGACGTGCATCACGGTCAAACAAAGCATTGATGCCGACCAGGGCATGGTTCGCCACTATTATCTGTGCCTTGTCCCACAGCCCTCTTGCGGTAAAGTAACAGCAACGGGGAAAAAAAGCGCACTGGCTGCCCTTGCATGCATCGGAATCGGAGCAAACCTTGTCCCACATATGCACCCGTCCGGGCCCGTAATCTTCTATGTCCCCTGTCCCTGCTTTGGAAGCCCACCTTATCAGTTCAGCGTATTCCTCATTTTCCCTCTCATCTGAAGCCCTGAATGAATTAAGCCTCCTAAGGCAAAGATAATTGCTCCGGCCTTTTGCTATAGCATAGTCAAACGGTTTCAAGCCGGAAAGGAACCTCAGGTCTTTTGACGCAATCTGCTCCTGGAGATTGATTGTCCTGGTAGAAATGACCGCCCTCTCGCCTGAGGCAAGCAGCGGAACAAGATAAGCGAATGTTTTGCCGGTGCCGGTACCCGCTTCTGCCAGAAGAGTCCCGCCCTTTTCAATCATGTCGGCGCAGGCGTGCAGCATGTCAATTTGGGGCTGCCTGGGCTCATAATCTTTCAAGGCTGCAGCCACAATGTCCCTCAGAAACTTTTCAGCCACGTTGGCCAGTCCCTGAAAATTCTCCGTTTTCAATCCGGTCCCTTCCGTTGTCTTGGCCCTGTGAATGGCGTTACTGCGTGCAACCAGATGCATATTTAACCTGCAGGTACCGAGATTCGAACTCGGACAGGTTGCCCCGCCAGATCCTAAGTCTGGTGCGTCTGCCAGTTCCGCCATACCTGCATAAAAAATACTAACATAATGAATTCACTTGTTGCATATTACTGGACTGAAGACACTTCCTCAGTTTCATTCTTTCACGCTATCTCGGGCTGTATGAAAATTCAATAGGATATTTTGTCCTCTACTGAAAAAAACCTGCTCAAAATTGTAAAATGCTCGCCCTGCAAGTGGCCTGGTTTTCAGGGGCAGTCAATCTAAATAAGCGGATGAAGAAAATGCAGATTACAGCAGATTAGCGGGCCGCGTGTTACAGTTAAGCAACTCATGCAATATGTTGCTCATATCTTCGGTCCGGTAGGGCTTGGTAATCACGCCGGAAAAACCGTACTCCCTGAAGTTCGCCATTACATCATCATTTGAATACCCGCTTGAAACGACGGCTTTAACGTGAGCTTACAGGTTCAGGCACTTCGAAAAACTCTTCGGGCAGAGCCACCTTCCCCTTTTGTTCCGGTCCGGTCATCTCAGGCTGTTGGCATGTCCGTATCCCGCCAGCAGACCCTTCCGGCATCTGAGAAAAGACTTCAGCAATAGCAGTTGATTCTGTTTGTATGATATTTACAAACTCACCCTTGGAATCAATGACGCCAATTTCAACGGCGTAATCGCTGTCAGGGTTTATATTGATAAAAGATTCTCCGATTCTCCCCGATACAGGCGCATAAAAAAAATTATTTCCTTTCATAGCGAGTACCCTAAGGTTAAGGCTCCCTTTGTATTTCATCAGGCTGTCTTCGGCGACCTCCCAGTATATATATATCCGTCCGGGGGTCACCTGCATTGAAACAATCTTGTCTTCAAAGTATTCAGCAGGCAAAGGAGTCAGGCCCAACTCCGCGGGGGGCTTCACCGTTACAGATTCGAAATCGGTCAGGGGACTTTTCTTCGGCGACGCCTTCAGCGACACACTTTTTTGTTTTACAGTATGTGCTTTTTCCAAAGATTTTTTTGCCGCCTGCTTCCCTGCCGCCTTATGTACGACGCTCTTTTTATCTTCAGTTTTCCGGGACAGGGTCTTCTTCGCGGGTTTTACCGGCTTTGTTTTTTTTGTTGGCTTTACGGGTTTCGCAGCAGATTCCTTCTCCGAAGAAAGAACTTTTACCAAATCCTTTTTAATCCAGTCTCCCTTTACGGCAATGCCTGCCCTCTTTGCTATTGTCCGCAATTCGCGCACAGTCTTTTCTCCAAGGGCCTGCTTTGCCATATATCCCCCTGTCCGCTCAGTCTTTTACCGGCGTACGCTCAACAGGATGCAAAGGACCACGATAAAGAACCGTCGCATTTCCCGAAATCCGGCAAGCTATTATATAATAAATTATCCAAATCCAGCTATCTACTGCAGGTTGCGGGTAGTGGGCCTGCGTCAGATTTGCGGTTTGTAATTTTGTCATTCCGGTGCTCTTAAGCACGGGATTGACGTCTTGGCGCTCCCATGTTCCATGACCCACACCTTGGGTACCCTGATTCACCATCAAACCACAGAGGACACAGAGAAACTCATGGATTTAAGAAGACATAACATCAGATATGACTTTAATCTCTGTGCACTCTCTAGCTAACGTTCAGTTTTGTCTCTTT